>Ga0316204_10002757_pt1 | contig 38224 bp, 27 predicted proteins | sample 6monrhotite_MG_2_FD_205661 | JGI IMG/M metagenome (GOLD analysis project Ga0316204, IMG submission 205661) | Microbial mat bacterial communities from mineral coupon in-situ incubated in ocean water Damariscotta River, Maine, United States -... | ecosystem: Environmental > Aquatic > Marine >... | reverse complement strand
AATCACGATATCCTGTTACGGAGTGAATACTCACCGCACCCAGGTCCCATTCCCCCAGCAATGTAACGGCGTAAGTCTTTGAATCTTCCCTATTGGCATTCAGAGCGGAAAATTCCCTGTCTTCAACAACCTGATCAATATCAGGCCTGAATACATGAGGATCTGCAGTACCATTACCCGCCTCAACACTACTCAAGGCTATCAGACCCGGCTGTGCCTTACGGTTATAGAATTCAGTAACCAGATCAAACGACACTTCGTCTGATGGCGTAAAATTAAATGAGAGTCGCGCCGTTAAATCCTGCGATCCATTTACATTACTGCCATCATTGGTGTTAATACCATAGCCCGGCTTGTCAGAATACGCGATAACCCCGCGCGCCGAAAGCGTATCGGTTAACGCCCCATTTACAATGGCCCCGACATTGATTTCGTCAAAACGCGCATAACCACCGAACACTTCAGCCTCAAATTCCTGAGACGCCCTTTTTGTCGTAAGCAGAATAGCCCCCGCCGTTGAATTTCGGCCATAAAGCGTACCCTGAGGACCACGCAAAATCTGAATAGAGTCAACATCCTGCAAATTCGTTGTCGGAATCACCGTACGGGCAACATAGACACCATTTACATAAGACGCGACCGGTGCATCGTTAAAGAATGACGCACTACCGGTTGATCCACCAATTCCCCGGATACTAACCGGTGCCGTGTTATAGGCCACGGAATTTGTCGCAAAAAAACCTGGCACAGACCCATTAAGATCTTCCAGCGTCCTGATATCATTCTTTGCCATAAAGTCCGCCGAGGCTATAGAAACAGAAATTGGAACTGATTGCTGATTCTCGGCACGTTTCTGCGCCGTGACAATAATTTCTTCCAACGCCCAGCCCTGTTCGTCACTGGATTGCCCCCATGCCGGTGCTACCGAAATCGAAACACTCGCCCCAAGTAAATAGATAGCCCTTTTTATAATAAGTCGTCTCATCTTATTTTCTCCCTAATTAATATATTTTTTGAGTAATAGACAATTATACCAGAATAAAAATATATACAACTAAATAATATATTATTTTAATAAAATATATAAAATGTCTTAAATATATATAGTAAATTTAAATATATTATTGTATATTGTGTAAAGATGGCTTTGCGGACATGGAGAAAGATAAGATGACAGAAGAACATTCAAAAAAACGAACGATGGCTTCTCAGCTTGCGGATTCAGTTCGTCATGATATTGTGAACGGTAAATTTCAGCCTGGTGCCCACCTCAACCTGAGTGCATTGAGCAAGTATTATGACACTGGGGTAAACCCGCTGCGCGAGGCATTGTCACGCCTTTCCACTACTGGCTTTATTACTGCTGAGGATCAACGCGGTTTCAAGGTTTCAGAAATCTCCAGAAAAGAATTGATTGACACACAAAATGTTCGTATCGAGCTGGAATGCCTTGCTTTACGCAAATCTATAGCAAATGGCGGTATAAACTGGGAAAGCGAGCTCGTTGCTGCTCATCACCGCATGTCACGCATTCAACGCACATCAAAGGGTGAACGTTTGTCGCTGGACGCCAATTGGGAAACGGGTCATTATGATTTTCATATTGCCTTGCTATCTGCCTGCGATTCAGAATGGTTGATGCTCTTTATCAAAACTCTTTTTGAATGTAGCACCCGATACCGTAAAGCAATGCTCATGTTCAAACAGACCATTAAACGTAATGTTGAAAACGAACATGAAGGTCTCATGAATGCTGCCCTCAACAAGGATGCTGATCTAGCCTGCGAATTACTCGCTACGCATTTCAATGAAACGACAAAATTAATTCTCTCTTCAATGGATAATACTAAAGAATAATCCAGGATATGAACATATTTTCAGAGCATAAAAAACGTTTAAACTCTAAGGAATATAATTATGGGATTTGATAATAAAACGGTAAAAGAGGAAATTGTTCTTATCGTAGGCGGCGGTCCATCAGGATGTGCCCAAGCACTTCTTCTTGCACAATTTGGCATTAGAACCATAATTATTGAACGGTTGATCAACCGTTCATTCGCGCCAAAAGCCCATGCAATGAGCCCGCGCACGCTTGAGATATGCCGTTCATTAGGCCTTGATTTTGATAAAATCAGGGCGCCTGCCCTGTCACGGGAAGACGGCGAAAGCGTATATTTCCTTCCACGGCTGGATGCCCCGGTTCTGGGAAAGGTCCCCTATGAAAGACAGGATGATGGTGCCTTTGATATTACGCCAACCCCTCTCATCAATATACCACAGCCCAATTTTGAGGAAATATTGCTGGAGGCGGTTGAAAATAGCCCGCTCACGGAAATAAGGCGTGGTCATACATGGGAAAGTGCCAGGGAGGATGCCGATTCTGTTACATCCGAAATAAAGACCCAAGACGGTTCATATTCCATTCAATCTACATATGTGATCGCTGCAGACGGCGCTGGAAGCCCTGTCAGGGAAAATCTTGGCATCGGCATGACTGGTGATTCAAATGTCATGGCGTGCATGAGCATCACATTTTCTGCTGACTTGCGAAAAAATTTAACGGACCGACCAGGTGTTATTTACTGGCTCACAGATCCTGCTTGCAACTGGACACTTCTTTGCTACGATCCCGAAAAATTATGGTGCTTAATTTGTCTAATGCCATATACAGAACTCAACACGGCCCAATATACTGAGGAACATTGTCTTGATTTGATCAGAAAAGCTGTTGGTTTTGAAATGGACGACCTGAAGTTCAAATTTGCTATCCCATGGACCATGAATTCGGAAATTGCGAAATCTTACCGTAAGGGGCGTTTCTTCCTTATTGGTGATGCCGCGCACCGCTTTCCACCTTCCGGTGGACTTGGTCTGAATACCGGCATACTTGAGGCCAACAATCTGGCCTGGAAAATGGCGGGTGTTATTAATGGCTGGGCTACGGACAAATTATTGAACAGTTATGAAAGCGAAAGCCAGCCTATTGCTACTCAGAATGCCGACCAAAGCCTCGCCAACGCTAAACGACTTGGTGCCCTGTCCGAACTTTCCTGTCCGGAAGAAGTTTGGCAATCAGAGTCAGCTTTCAAAAAATGGCTTAATGAAGGCAGGCGTCAAGATCGTATAAATAAAGCTGTTGAAATTCAAAGACAACATTTCAATTCTATTGGATTGCAACTGGGCTTCAGCTATGAGGAAGAATATACTGGCGATGTGGAGGTCTTCGTACCCCGCGCCGATGTGGGCTTTCGTATGCCCCATGCCTGGCTGACAAAGGACGACAAAAAAATATCAACCCTTGATTTGCTTGATCCAACAGCTTTTACTATCATTTCGGGCCCTAAAAGCCGTGACTGGTCTGGACTATGCAAAGAATTTGGCCTACCAAATCGCACTGCAATATTGAATGGCTGCTATGAGGGAGCTTCTTCATGGCTGGAATCCATTAAACTGCCTGAGACCGGGGCACTCATCGTACGGCCAGACGGTCACATCCTGGCTAAAACAGTTGATTCCTCAGAACAAAGCATTGAAGGCGTTAAAAAAGCATTTACTTCTTTGCTGGGATAATGTGCGATAGGTATCTGCTGACGTTTTCTATATATTTATAAAAAAGCGCCAGACTAGACCATAAATATCAAATATAAGCTGCTAGACGGCTTGCCTGATTGATGGCTCTTTTCGCATCCAGCTCCCCCGCTTCAAAGGCACCACCAATCAAATGAACGCTGATTTTACTGTCTTTCAAGTCATCATACAACGTTCGTAATGATATCTGGCCTGCGCATATAATAACAGTATCCACCTTCAAAATATCTGCTGTACCATTGTACAGAATATGCAGGCCCTCATCATCGACTTTCAGATATTCAACGCCATTAATCATTTTTACGCCGCGCCGGGTCAGCGTCATACGGTGTGTCCAGCCCGTTGTTTTGCCCAGACCACGACCAACGGGGCTGGATTTTCGTTGCATGAGATAAATTTCCCTGTCAGCCTTTGCGACGACGGCCTCAACGCCGGTGACACCGCCCCGGGGGTGGTTTTTGAAATCAATGCCCCATTCCTTTGCAAAAGCATCAATATCAAGGGCGGTTGATTTACCTTTATGGCTAATCAGTTCCGCCACATCAAAACCAATACCGCCTGCCCCCATGATCGCTACTCTTCTGCCAACGTCTTTACGGCCCGTGATGGCATCAATGTAGCTGATAACACTGGAATGGGTAATACCTTCAATATCCGGCAAACGCGGTTCAACGCCCGTTGCGATGACGACTTCATCATAACCCGCACCTGTTAACATATCAGCTGTCACTTTTTGACCAAGCTGTAGATCAATATCATGAATGTCAATTAACCGCCTGAAATACCGAATGGTTTCGCTATATTCCTCTTTACCCGGAATCTTCCGGGCCAGATTAAACTGACCGCCGATTTCCGCTGCGGAATCAAATAAAGTCACCCTGTGCCCACGCATCGCTGCGACAGTTGCAAAAGACAGGCCCGCAGGACCCGCCCCAACAACAGCAATCTTCCGGGCCTCATCAACCCGGTGATAATTCAGCTCAATCTCATGACAGGCCCGGGGGTTAACCAGACAGCTGACGTCTTGCCCGGTGAATAAATGATCCAGACAGGCTTGATTACAGGCAATACAGGTATTAATTTCCTCTTCCCGGCCTTCCCATGTTTTCCGCACCAGATCCGGGTCGGCCAACATCGGGCGTGCCATAGAAACAAGGTCCGCATCACCGCGCGCCAGAACTTCTTCGGCAACATCCGGCATATTTATGCGATTGCTGGTGATGACGGGAATGCTCAACGTCTTCCGAAGGCGGCCCGTCACCCCGGAAAATGCCGCCCTTGGCACCATCGTTGCGATTGTCGGTACTGATGCCTCATGCCATGTGAAATGGGTACTGATAATATTGACGCCCAAGCCCTCCATTCTTTTGGCCAGCTGCACAACTTCGTCCCATGACATGCCGCCCTGAAGCATGTCCATAGCCGCAATGCGGAAGATGAGTATAAATTCATCCCCAACGGCTTCCCGAATCCGGCGAACAACTTCCAGAGGGAAACGCATCCGGTTCTCATAACTGCCGCCCCATTGATCCGTACGCTGGTTGGTTTTTTCCACCAGAAAAGAGCTGAGCAGATATCCCGCCGAACCAATGATCTCCACACCATCATATCCAGATTCTTTAGCCCGGCTGGCACAATTGGCCATGTCAGATATCTGTTTCTCTATCTCCTCTTTCAACAATTCAACAGGCACGAAAGCACTAATTCTCGATTTAATCCCGGAAGGTGAAACACAGGTTTCGTGAGGTGCCAGGGGGCCCTCATGCAGTATCTGCATACAGATTTTCACATTCGAGGCGGCACTATGCACCGCATCAGTAACGATCCTGTGCCGAGCAGCTTCCTGCGACGTGGAGAGTTTCTTTCCTGAGCCAGCTTCAATATTCGGTGCAATGCCGCCGGTAATAATCATACCAACGCCGCCTCTGGCCCGTTCAGCATAAAAGGTGGCCATCTTCTCAAAACCATCTTCTGCCTCTTCAAGGCCGGTATGCATGGATCCCATCAGAATACGGTTTTTAAGTGTTGTAAAGCCAAGATCCAACGGCACAAACAAATGGGGATAGCGATCAGGTGCGGGCACTCTTATCTCCGTAATTTATCATGAAGAAGGATCAACAAAAGCTTGTTTTCTTACGCCAGGGGAAGGCGGATTTTCTGGTGGTCCGGCAAAACATTGTGCAATGGCCATCCATTGCCTGGCCACATCGCCTGATACATACAGAGTCGTATCGGCAATATTGCGGGTCTGGGTGACCACTTGACAAAATTCGGTCGCCTGCCCTTCCACACAGTTGGAACTTCCGGGATCATTCCATTCCCATATCGCACCGGATGGCGCGGTCAAACGAATATATGGGATCAGTTCCGGAACTTCCCTTTTGCGATTTATAAAAGACCAGCCGAAAGTATTCACGCCCAGAATGGCGATATTCTTGATACGGTTATGGTCTTTGCGTCTTACCCCCATCATGTCATACAGTGCCTGCCCATGCGCCCATGTTTCCATCAGTCTTGCAGAAATGCTCGAGCGCACACTCATTTCAGGGCCGCCCCATTTCACGCGAAATTTGGGGTCTGCGGCAGCAAAGCGGCCCGCCGTTTCCACAAAAAACTGTCGCCAGGTCTCAAGCAGGCTCCGGCCGGTTAAGTCATTCAACCATTCTTCCTCAAACCTGCGCAGGTCGTTTGCCTGCACCGCCGGGCCAGCCTTAGCATAGAAGTCAGTGAACGCATCACGATCATGAAGTGACAGATCAGCCGCCCAATTCCACATGTGCAAATGACCAATGATATGATTAACCGTCCAGCCTTTGAAACCAGTTGCGCAGCCCATAGCTTCATCTGAAATATTTTCCAGAAGTGCATAGAGAGCCTCGCTCTCCTCTTTAAAATCAATGGGTTGCTGAAACATTCCTTGTATCTTTTCCTTAACTGTTCACGTCCACTTCCATAATCAGGTCGTCTGCCGCAATCTGAACGCCACCACTAATATGGAGCTGTTTGACAGTCCCATCAACTTCTGCACAAATTTCATGCTGCATTTTCATGGCCTCCAGGATGGCCAAACGGTCGCCCTTGGACACCTCATCTCCCACATCCACCAGAACGTCCAATAAGACACCATGCATTGGTGCAATTACGCGCCCGCCGCTACCTGCCTCATCGCCAAAGCTGGCAAAGGCATTTTCATTGCGCAGACTATGGGTTCGACCTTCTATTTCCAGATGGATTCTGCCCTCCTCAGGCACAAAAAATCCTACCCGATAACGCCGGCCATCGACGGAAAGCTTTACCGCCCCCTCTTCAAATTCAAGAAGACTAATAACAATTTTCTGGTCGGCACAGGTCACCTCATATTCATTTGATTCGGAGGTGAAAAGAAGTAAATCCAGATCACATTCATCCATACAATATTTGAAAGATGTTTCCAGATGACCCGCAGAATTCCAGTTCATCAATTCTGGATTCAGCCCCAGAGCTAGCGCCCGATAGCCGTTGCCTGATGTTTGATATTGAAGAACCGCAGCAATGGCTGCTTCAGTTGTGGATAATGGTTTATCCGGTACGCCGCCCTCACCAAATTCTTCGGCAATGAACGCTGTTGTCGCCGCGCCTGCCTGAAATTTATCATTGGAGAGCACATCAATCAAAAAACTTTTATTGGTCTTGGTGCCAAACAGGCGGGTATTTTTAAGCGCCCCTATAAGCCGGCTGACCGCAACATCACGGGTTTCGCCCCAGGTGATAACCTTTGCAATCATGGGATCATAAAAGGGGGAAATATCCTGACCTGACGCGATACCTGAATCAATACGGACCCCTTCTCCTTCAGCAGGTTGCCAGACATCCACATGGCCCGTAACGGGTAAAAAATCCTGCGCAGGATCTTCCGCATACAGGCGCACTTCCATCGCATGCCCGTTAAGTGTTACATCCTCTTGTAACAGACCAAGGACTTCCCCTTGCGCAACTTTTATTTGTAAAGCCACAAGATCCAGCCCGGTAATCATCTCTGTAACGGGGTGCTCAACCTGAAGGCGGGTATTCATTTCAAGAAAATAAAACGCGCCGGACGCATCCAGAAGAAACTCTACAGTCCCGGCCCCGCGATAAGAAATACTCTTTGCAGCCTCAACAGCAGCGGCCCCCATTTGGGCCCGTAACTCCTCTGTCATCACCGGACAGGGGGCTTCTTCGACAACCTTCTGGTGGCGGCGCTGAACGGAACAATCCCGCTCGGCAAAATGCACGGTATTGCCATGGGTATCGGCAAAAACCTGTACTTCCACATGACGTGGTTCGATAATGGCTTTTTCAAGGATCAATTCCCCGAAACCAAACGCGTTCAATGCTTCAGACCTTGCCGATTGAATGGCATTGGGCAGATTAGCCGCCTCATGAACCAGGCGCATTCCGCGCCCACCACCGCCGGCCACCGCCTTAACCATAATTGGAAAACCGATATCTTGTGCCGCCGATATCAGCGTGGCATCTGCCTGATCTTCATCTTCATAGCCTGGAATACAAGGGACATTCGCTTTTTTCATCCGCCGTTTCGCGGCAGCCTTATTTCCCATCAATTCAATCGATTCAGCCGAGGGACCAATAAATACAAGCCCCGCATTATCACAAGCCGCGGAGAAATCCGCATTCTCGGACAAGAAACCATAACCTGGATGGATGGCTTCCGCCCCGCTTTCCTGCGCCGCCGCGATAATTTTCTCCGCAACGAGATAGCTTTCATTCACAGGAGCCGGACCTATACAAACGGCATCATCAGCAAATAAAACATGCGGTGCCTTGGCATCAGCATCGGAATAAACGGCAACAGTGCCATAGCCAAGCGCTTTCGCTGTTTTCATAATACGCAAGGCAATTTCCCCGCGATTGGCAATCAGAATTTTTTTAAATTGGAACACTGTCACGCCTCTTTTTCTAATGGACTCTCGGCCCAATAAGGTTTGCGTTTTTCAAGAAATGACGCCACGCCTTCACGCCCTTCATCCGATAACATACATTTGGCAAATTCCTGCCCTGCAAGCTCGATCATTGCCGGGCGATCAGAGTGCCGCGTTGCAAGAGCAATCTTTTTTGTCGCCGCATTGGCACCAGGTGCGCATTTTCGCACTTGTTTTATGATATTGGCTTCTATCTGATCCATGTGGGTCCTGTCTTTTACAAGATAATCGGCCAGCCCAATTCTTTGCGCTTCTACGCCATCAAACCGGCTTGCGGTTAACATAAGGCGGCGGGTGACTTTCAAACCCAGACGCTCGACAACAAATGGTGCTATTTGAGCAGGCGCAATACCAATTGACGTTTCGGTCATCGCAAATCTGGACTCATCCGTCACCACGACCACATCGCCGCAACAGACTATGCCCAGACCGCCCGCCATGGCGGCACCTTCAACAAGCATAACAACGACCTGCGGCGCTTCATTTATCAAATCAAAAAGCGTCCCAATCTGACAACTGACCTCAACAATATCCGCAACATTCTGGCCCCCGCCCTGAAGAATAGCCTTAAAACCCTTGATATCTCCGCCGGCACAAAAAGTACCACCGCGCCCCCGCATGGTTATTCCTCGTATATCCGGCATCGTTTTCAGCAATAAGAATATCTGGGAAAGCTCTTCAATCATCTCACCGGAAAGGGCGTTACGCGCTTTGGGCCGGTCAAGCCAAATGGTCAACCAGTCATGGTCCTGCTCAAGGTCAAGGGTATCGTAACTTGGTAAATCAAACATCTCGTTCTCCCCTATATTCGTGCAACGCCAAAACTATTGGCTTGCAGTGTCCGGCTGCGAGCCTCCCGACATGTATCAAGAGAGAAACCGATAATCTTGCGGGTATCCCGTGGGTCGATTACCCCCTGATCCAGCATACGACCAGACGTATAGAACGCGTTGGACTGAGGCTCGAAATGATCTATGATTGCTTGCTTTTGCGCCGCCATCTTTTTTTCCATTTTCTGATCTATCTCTTCCCCGCGACGTTTTGCGCCAGCGCGCATGACAACATCCATGGTCATCGCCGCCTGTTCACCGCCCATGACCCCTGTGGACGCGTTGGGCCATGCAAATATAAAATCAGGCTCATAGGCATAACCACACATTCCATAATTCCCGGCACCGAAACTTGCCCCGATATAAAGCGTGATCTTGGGAACACGAACATTGGAAACAGCCTGGATCATCTTGGCCCCCAGCTTAATCATCCCAAGATGCTCATATTCTGTGCCCACCATATAACCTGTGATATTATTGAGAAAAATGATCGGCATATCAGACTGGTCACACAATTGGAAAAAATGCGTGGCCTTTGCTGCGCCGTTAGGATCAAGAGGGCCATTATTTCCTATAATCCCGACAGCATGGCCAAATATTTTCGCCTGAACACAAACTGTTGATGGCCCAAAACGGGGTTTAAACTCAACAAAGTTTGACCCATCGACAATACGTGTCATGACTTCGCGCACATCATAGGCAATTTTATAATCCACCGGCACAACACCTGCCAATTCCTTTGGATCAAACAAGGGGGGCGAAATGTCTTCATGCTGTGACAAGACACAATTCTTGTTCCAGTCAAGGCGATCAACGATGTCACGACAGATTAAAATGCCATGCGCATCATCTTCTGCAAGATATTCAACAAGCCCTGTCACAGAGGCGTGCATTTCCGTACCGCCAAGCTCCCGTTCATCCGCTATCTCACCAGTTGCGGCCTGTGTCAATGCCGCGCCGGCCAGCGCCGCCATACCGTTATTCTTAACGCCGATCACATAGTCGCTCATCCCCGGTTGATAGGCCCCGCCAGCCGTAGAAGGTCCATGCAGAACGACAATTGTCGGGATCCCCGCGGCTGACAATTTTGCCCGTCCATGAAACATACCGCCGCCGTACGCCCAAAGCTCGACCGTATATTGCATTAAATTAGCCCCTGCGCTTTCCACCAAGTGGATAAGAGGAAGTTTCTGATGTAACGCAATTTTCAATATGCCGAGCATTTTCTGAATTGAGCCGGTTGTGATCGCACCTGCATTGATACCGCTGTCGTCAACAATGACAAGACAGCGAACGCCACTGACAAAACCGATTCCTGAGATTGCGCTAGCACCGGGAATACTTGTTTCCGGATCCGGGTCGTCAATCAGAAAATTCGCCATATTATAAAGTTCGACAAAGGGCATGCCTGGATCAAGCAATCTCTTCAGCCGTTCTCTTGGCGTCAATTGTCCACGTTTTTCAAATCGGGGACGACGTTTCTCAGAAAGACTTTCAGCCCGTGCCTCATACTCCCGCAGGCACGCGACAAGGTCGGTCATATCCGCTTTATTCTGACGGAAAGTTTCTGATATATTGGAAATCTTGGATGCGAATACAGTCATACAAACCTCTCTGCCAGCTTGGCTGGAACCGGAATAGGATGATCCAGAAGTATCTGGGCGAAACATTTTCCTTGTGGATCATTACGAAGGCTGGCAATACCGCCGCCTCCTAAAACATCATGCAAGAGAAAATTTATGGCATTCAATCCCGGCATGTAAAACCGCTCGACCGAGCCATTCAAAAAATGTTCAAAACGCGCTGCTATGACCTGCTCTGTCAAGGCCGCAGCGATATAGGGCAGATATTCCGGCGCACGGGCAATAATACCAATATTGGCTTTATCCCCTTTATCACCACTACGGCCCCAGGCAAGCCTGATCAACGGAACGCTGGCCATTTCGCCAGAAGGTTCCAGGAAATCTAAAGAGGAACAAATCTGGGCTGCAGGGTTAAAGGGTCTGCCACTATCATTTTTGACAACGAACGATTTGCCATCCACGTTAACTGATATGGTGAAATTATTTTTCGGAACCGTGCAAGAAAACAAACGCACAACGGGGGAGGCTTTCGGCCTGCCACCGCCCAGACCAGAAAGACCGGCAGGGGAGGCTAGCGCCATGCCCGTAATCTCTTTGAATAAAATAATTATTGCTTTTTTATCTATATGTTTGAAGGCAAACCTGCCAACAACTTCCCGAACGCCGATTGAAACCTGTGATGCCGCGCCATATTGGCTTTCCGTTCCCAGAATTTCAAGGTTGATTTCTGCGTAATTCGGCATGCCCAGTTCACAAAGCTTTTTACGGGCCCTTGTTAGAGCCGCATCGGCAAATAATTTTATCTTCTCATCCGCATCGAAACCCGTGAAGGTCAGTAACATATGCCCGCGAAATCCGTCCAAATAGGTGATGCTGGCTTTATAACTATCAGGTGCAGGGTAACCGGTGGCACCGCTTACCATTACCCGGTTTTCTCCCACCTGTTTCACTAACACCTGTGAGAAATCACACATCACATCCGGCAGCATATAGGCTTGGGGGTCTCCGATTTCATATACAATCTGTTCAGATACCGTCCCCACTGTGACTATCCCACCTGTATCTGCTGGTTTTGTACAGACAAAAGATCCGTCAGAAGCTATTTCAGCAATGGGATAGCCAATATTAGCGATATTGTCAGTCACATCACGCCAATCCGTAAAATTACCGCCTGTGGCTTGTGGTCCGCATTCAATCACATGACCAGCCAGCGACCCGCCTGAAAGCTTATCAAGATCATTCTCTGTCCAGCCAAATTCATGAATACAGGCACCAAGTGTCACCGCGCTGTCAACACAACGGCCAGTGACAACAATATCGGCCCCTTTTGTTAGCGCTGCAGCAATTGGAAATGCACCAAGATAGGCGTTGGCACTCATAATTTTTTCTGTAGCCGGCAAATTCTCACCTGAAAACATTTCCTGTAACAATCCAAATGCTCCCTCACAGACGGAATCCAGAATATCATCACCCGTAATCACAGCAACTTGCAAATCAAGCCCAAGTTCCCGTATTAATTGTCTGATAGCCGTGCCACAAGCCTCGGGGTTCACACCACCTGCGTTAGAAATAATTTTCACACCCTGCGCCGCAATTTCAGGAAGATTTTTTTTCAAAACCGATGAAACGAAATCAACTGCATAACCCTTCTCAGGGTCAGCGGCACGCGCACGCGCCATAATTGACATGGTAATTTCGGCCAAATAGTCAAAAACAATATAGTCCAGCCCATCATTAGCCGTCTCATCTGCACGACCAGAAGCCACACAGTCTGCCAAAAGTTGCGGTACTGCTATATCTGAGTCGCCCCAATATCCACTTGCACCGCCAATTTTTATAATCTTCTTGTCGCTCATAATACCTCATGTATGATATTTCTTGCCCTTTTACTCGGCGTGAAATACACTATAAAAACAGAACGTTCTGTTTGTTAATATATTGAACATGAAAACAAGTCAATCCAAATATGTGAAAAAAAGTTTATGACAAACCAAAAAAGGTAGAAATACCCTATAACCTATAACAAGGAAACTCATGTGACTCAGCGTGAAAAACAAGCCATAAAATCCAAAAATGCTATTTTTGAAGCGACCATTCATTGTCTGGACAAATATGGTTATGCCATGACAAGTACCAGCCGTATTACACAAGAAGCAGGCATCTCACGTGGTGCCTTAACCCACCATTTTCCCTCAAAAGAGGATTTAATCGTCGAAACAACCAATAAAATATTACGCCCTACTATCAATCCTCCGAGAAAACCACCACCCAATGATGGGCAAACACTTGAGGAATATGAGATGTCGGTAATAAAGAACGATCTTTTCAGACTTTGGCAGCAAGTTGTTAACACGGCAGAAGGAAGGGCATTACTGGAAATTCTTGTTGCTTTTAGAACGGATAAGAAACTCCGGGACAGAGTTAAACCCGACCTTCTTCTCTGGAACGATCGGATGCAACAATCTATTTTGTTAAATTACAAACTTTCTGATGGTGACGACAGCCGCTTTGAGCGCGTCTGGCAAGTGGCCCGTGTTTTCTTTCGCGGATTACTTACCCATAATGCCTTTCTTGAAGACCCCAAAGAACTGGGAAAAATAGTTGAGGAATTTGTAAATATGTTGGCACCCATGATGCTGCGCCGCAATCCCGATTAGCGAAAAGCACGAAAACACTCAAGGTGCTTTTTTGGTGGCCTTTAAATCCCGATAAACAGGTGTGCGCTTCTCCTGCATTGCTGCCATTCCCTCCCTCATATCGGCTGGCTGAAACATTCCTGCCTGCCATGTGGCAATATAATCAAGACCGTCCCGAATGCTATGATCGCGGGCATAATTAATCATAACCTTGGATCCGGAAACTGCCAGTGGCGCCTTTGCAGCTATTTCTCTGGCTGTAGCGAGAACGGCCTCTATCATTTCCGCCTGAGTGTCATATATCTCATTTACCAGACCTATCTCTTTGGCTTTTTCTGCGCCCAAGCGCATGCCGGTATAGGCCATTTCCCTTACCCATCCTTGCGGAATCAAATGACAAAGTCGAGGGAAAGTCCCCACATCGGCTGTCATACCCAAATTTATTTCCTGAATACAAAAGAAGGCATCCCGCGTACAATATCTGATGTCCGTTGCGGATATGAGATCTATCCCACCCCCAAGGCATCCGCCCTGCACGGCAACCAGAACCGGCATGCGAACGTCATCAAGTATCGTGAATGTATTTTGCAATTCCGCAACAAGTCGCCGAAGTGCTTCGCGCCTTTGGCCTATGTTCTGATCATCAGGCCCATCTGCGGCCATCAGGCCGTCATCAGAATTAAATACGCCGAGGTCCATACCGGCCGTAAAATGTTTGCCGGTTGATGAAATTACGATCACACGCGCCTCGGCCTTGGCCTCAAGAGCATGAATAATTTCAGGTAATTCGTGCCAAAAAGAGGGAGTCATGGTGTTAAATTCATCCCCTCTTTTCATAACGATATGAGCAACACCGTCCGTGACGTCGACATTAAAACATGAAAATGATGCCATAAAATCCACCAGTCCTTATATCTAAATGTTCTTGGAGAGAAGTAAAAATCTTGTGTAATCTATTCAAGGGGAATTAGGAAGTCAAGCAAGCCGATAGAGGTGGCACCCAAATATAATAGGACAGTTAGGGTCAATTCAGTTCGATTTTTACGAACCAACGCAAAATACGACACTAAACTAAAACCACCCCCTTACAAAGCCGCAAAACTGCCCAATAAAGTGGAACCAGAGGTCATTGCTCTTGCTTCATCCTCGGAGAGGAGAAATTGAGAGGCGTCTTTAATACAAACGCTTAATTTTCTAAATCTATTCGTATTCACAATCAGCATAGCCTGAGTTGCCTCGCCGCCGACCCAACCTTGAAGGTAAATGTTATAGGCAGGGGTAAGAGTGAGTAATTTTCCATCCCAAAAGGCGGCGCGATTCCTGGCATAATCATCGATGTTCCGTCAAGGCCAGCGATACAGGCTATCGTGTAACAGGCCGGATACTTAACAAAGCCGTGAAATGCGCCCTCTTTAAATATTATTTAAGGTTTTACTAATATGGTTAGAATAGTTCGTAAGTGCATTCGGCTTGAGTCATGTTTAGTCATTATGAAATGGGCTTGTCGTGTAGAAAGGGTTGAGTATGAGTATACAAGGTAAGAATTTATCGGAACGAAAAATCACACAATTATATTTATTTCTTAATCAGTTACAATTCTGTTGATGGAAAGGGCTTTGCCTGAGTTTTGGTTAGGCCATAATATGTAATGTGTAACAGAGCAATTTTTAAAAAATTATTCTTTCATCTTAAGAAATCTGTTTCTTTTTTTAAGAACAACAGACTAGCTCGCCGGTTGGCGACTTCCGTCATTTTATTCAGTTCACTCTTCACTTTAATCGCCACAGCAGAACAGTTTTATTTGGAATATTCCGAGAGAATGGAAGTGATCGAGAATGATTTCCAATCCGTTGAAACATTCCAATTGGTTATGATGGCAAATAGTGTCTGGACATATGATGAACAGCAAATCCAAACACAATTGGATGGGCTTTTGCAATTTCCAAATATGGAATATGCGGCCATTAATATTGATGGAAAAACCCTCTGGGCCAGTGGTCAAAAGGTTTCTGATAATTATGTACAAAATTTCTACACCCTGAAATATGAACATCGGGGTCAATTGCTGACAATCGGCACCCTTGAGATAAGAGCTAACCTAAATAATATGTATAATAAAATTGCAGAGCATTTAATAATGTCGCTCCTTAATAATGGCTTAAAAACGTTTTTTGTCGCAATATTCATTTTAATTCTATTTCAAACCATGGTGACACGCCATTTATATAATATCGCCAAATATGTTGAACAGGTTGATTTGGCAGACCCGGAGCAAGAGCCCTTAAATCTAGGCCGAAGTATGGATACAGACGTGGAGAATGATGCCCTGGAATGGGTGGTACATTCCATAAATAGTACCCGGGCCAAGTTGGTTAACTCTTATGAAGAACTTAGAAGGTCTGAAAGGCGATTAAATGAAAGAACCAATAGGCTGGAGCTAGTAAATGATGAGTTGCAATATGAAATAATTGAACGCAACAAAATCGAAGAAAAACTCCGCCTTACATCAATTGTTTTTGAACATACCAGCGAAGCTATCGTTATTACGGATGCCAATTCCGTAATCATTGATTGCAATCAGGCCTATACAGACGTAACCGGCTATTCTTTGCAAGAGGTCATCGGCAGCAAACCTAATATTACCAGTTCCGGATATCATGATGGAAAATTTTTCGGAAAGATGTGGCTGGCCATTAACACAACAGGTAGCTGGAGCGGTGAGGTATGGGACAGACGTAAAAATGGGGAAATATATCCACAATGGCTATCAATAAATGCCGTATTGAATGATCTCGGTGATGTTAGTCAGTATGTTGGGGTTTTCACCGATATAACCAAAAGAAAAGAGACCGAGCATAAACTTCAGGAACTTGCATTTACAGACCCTTTGACAGGATTGGCCAATCGGCAATTGTTTCATGATCGATTAAGTCAGGAATTAAAACATGCCGCACGGAAAGAAAGCCGGGTTGCCTTGTTTTTTATTGACCTTGACCATTTTAAAAAAATTAATGACACCCTCGGTCATCACGTGGGGGACGAGATACTGAAAGAAATATCACATCGATTAGAAGAGAATGTGCGCAATAATGATACGGTGTCCCGACTTGGAGGGGATGAATTTACAATTATTTTCAGTGGTTTGGACTCCTATAACGAGATTCCCAAAATTGCCGACAAAATTATAAAAATCATTAAGGAACCCATAGTTTTAAATGACACTGAACATGTCGTTGGCTCCAGTATTGGCATAAGTCTTTATCCCGACGATAGTCAGGATGCTGGGATACTCATTCGTAATGCTGATGCGGCCATGTATCATGCCAAGGAGCTCGGACGGGAAAATTTTACATTCTTCAGCGAGGAAATCAACCAAAGAAATCAGCATAGACGTTTTATGGAGAATAGTTTGCGCCGCGCCATTGGTCAGGATGAGTTTGAACTTTTCTATCAACCACAGATAGACCTGTCTACTGGAATGATGATTGGATCAGAAGCATTGGTTCGCTGGAACGATCCACATCGGGGAATGATTGCCCCCATGGACTTTATACCCATTGCCGAAGAGACCGGGTTAATACTGGAGATTGGTGATATAGTTTTCAGAAAAGCATGTAAACAAATTCGCAGCTGGTTGGATATGGGGATGACTCCGACACCTGTTGCCATTAACCTTTCTGCCATACAATTCAAGGATGGAAAGCTCATTGAGATGATTTGCTCCGTTCTCAAAGAAGAAGAACTTTCTCCTAAATGGATAGAACTTGAGATTACCGAAAGTGCCATTATGGAAAGTGCGGATGATGCCGTAATGATCTTGGAACAATTGAGCAGCCTTGGCATCAAAATATCAATAGATGATTTTGGGACAGGTTATTCGTCGCTATATTACTTGAAGAAATTTCCCGTTGATAAGTTAAAAATAGATCAGGAGTTTATTCGCGGTCTGCCAGATAATAACAATGACGTGATCTTAACCAGTGCCATGATTAAGCTTGCCCATAACCTTGGTATTGATGTTTTGGCGGAAGGTGTGGAAACAAAAGAGCAGACTGATTTTCTCAATCAACATGGGTGTCGTTTTGTTCAAGGTTACCATTTCTCCAAACCCGTGCCTGTAAAGGATTTTGAAAAAATGTTGCTGCCCCCATTTGTTTTAGAGGAGAGGCATGGTTGATATCATATCATCCACAACGATAGAAACAGAAACACGCTAGTAAATTATCAGAAAAATCTAATGCAGATGTGGTTCTATAATACGCTTGTACAAACGATCATAGGTGCCATCCGCTTTCGCAGCCCTTAGTGCTGCCGTTAATTTTGGCACCAAATGGGCATGCTGTTTATGCAGATATATATAATTCCCACGAATATCAAAAGGAGGTTCAATGATCGTGGTGGCAATACCAAATTTATGGCTATAATAATGCCCTGTTATTCGGGTCACCATAATAATGTCGGCCCGGTCATTTTCAAGCAATTTGAATAACAGTTCCATATTGCGGACAATTGTTCGTTTTTTTACGGCTGCAACTTCTTTCTCATAAATTTTCCATCCTTTAATGATGCCAATAATATAGGGCTCTAATCGGCTCCAGCTTTGAATGGGCTCTGTTATTGTGTTATTTTGAAAAGGATTTTTCCCCACTTTGGTAAATCCAGTATACTCAACAGAAATGAGCGGCTCAGATACCATAATTAAATTGGGATAGATTTTTTCCAATCCGGAAATGCGGTTTAATTCACCGTCCTCAATACCTTGGTTGACATTCTGCATGGAACGTTCAGCCGGCAAGATTACTATGTTAACATCAACGCCAACACGTCTGAAAATATCTTCCGCCAGAAGATTTAAAAAACCCTCTTTCCCGTCCTCCGATACATAAGGCATACCAAATGAGGTTGATAAGACTATCCGCTGGTTTTCTGAGGCTTTGCCGCCATTTGATAGAATGGATAACAAACCCGCGACTATTATTACTTTGCGTAAAAAAAATTTCATGATGAACATATTTACCTTTAAAACTTAACATCTGCTGATAGACCCCACATGCGTTGACCACCGTCATTGGTTTGGCATCCCCAATTGACATTTCCCGGTAAGGATGCGGGTAAATATTGACATGATTTTTCTTCGGTCAAATTATTACCCCAAACAGCAATTGAATATTGTTGGTCATGGTCAAAGTTATAGGATATGCGGGCGTCCAGCCAACCATGGGAATTCTTAACTGCGCGCGCCGTGTCCTGTGATCCAGCGATAAAGAAAGAACGGCCCTGATAACGATATGCCCCTTGTATAATAAGTTCATTTCCCCTCAAGAAAAAGCTATATGTTGCCAGAAGATTAAAGGAGGTTTTAGGCGCGTTGGTCACGCTATTGCCGGCCACAATTCCCATACTGGCGGGCAACCCGGTCACATCCACAATCTTTGAATCACTTAACGCCAGACCGGCTTGCAGATAGATAGCTGTTGTGGGTGTCCATTGAAGTTCAAGTTCAACGCCCTTTAATTTCGTTTTCGGAATATTCACCTGTATTGGCCCGCCATTGTCGTCCAGACCAAAGATTTGCAAATCTTTCCAGTCATACAGATAGGCTGAAACATTCAAACGTAAACTATCGTCAAACAAGTCAGATTTAAATCCTGCCTCATAGGCGATTAAAAATTCAGGATCGACGGGACTTGACCCATTATCCAGGGCCCGATTATCATAAGCTCCGCCCTTGAAACCTTTTGATATATTACCAAAAATCATGACATTTTCATTTAGGTGCCCTGTCAAGCCTGCTTTCCAACCTATTTGGGATAACTCCTGTGTTGGGTTGCTGTCAAATAATGAGGCCGAAATATCAAGGCAATTTTCCTTACGGTAATCCCTGTCGTAAGTCCATGTCCCGTCAAAGGTTGGGCCATTATGTTGCCCTGGCAGGCAAACCCATTTCTGTGTTTTTCCGGCTAGTTTATCGTCAGTATATTGCATGCCTGCGGATGCCGTCAGATTATCTGTGAGGTCATAATCAATTTTTCCATATATAGAAATATTTCTATATTTGGAATCAATAATAATGCCTGGTGAAATACCATTTCCGCCAGCAACATCGGGGTCTGACCTGAATACCCAGGTATCTTCTTGCGAGCTATGATGGCTGTAATATGCGCCGATCATCCAATGTAAAGCGGAATTACCCGTTGAGGACAATCTTGCCTCATGTTGTCCTATATTAAATATTCCCTCCTGAGCCGGGACAAACCCGGCCAGGTCCGTTGAATATGAATTTAAAGCATAGGTTTTATCATAAGCGGACAATAGTGTTAGCTGACCAAATTCAAAATCATGGCTGAATTTTAGACGAAAATTATCAAATTCTGTATCGTAGAAATTGGACGGATCCATATAGCTATAGCCCCAGTCGGCAGAGTAATTAACCAAATAGGGGGATATGGTATTTGTTGCCGGGTTAGGGTTGGCGATCAACAAGTCCGAATTGCCTGCAGCCAATTGGCTGGCAAGATAATCATTGCCATTTATCATTTTCAAGGTTATCGCCGTCCAACAATTGTTGCGCCCTGAGATGAAAGCATTCTCACCGCCGTTGATAAAGGCATCACAATCTGTTGCGCCATCGGCATTTACATTTCCCACACTACGGGCAATAAGGCCATCACCGTTCCCCTTGCCTTTGGAATAGGTGAAATCCACAGAGCTATTTTCGGATATATTCCAGAGCAGATTGAAGCGAATTCCTTTTTTCTCTTCCCCGCCCACATTCTTGCTATCAACAATATTCTTAAACATACCATCAAATGACCGTGACATAATGGCAATACGGACCGCCATCTTCTTAGCCAACTTAAATCCGACGGCGCCTTCAAATTCCAATAGGCCGCCATTACCGGCCTTTAAATTGGCCCGGCCATTAAGACCATCCTCTATACGGGCCTTGCGGCTATGAAAAGCGACCACTCCACCAATGGTATTGCGGCCATATAGAATATTTTGAGGGCCACGAAGTACCTCAACACGGTCCATATCATAGACGCTTATAGCACTGACAAAAGGGGAAACCGCCAAAACATCATCAATATAGGTTCCAATGGATTGTTGACTGGAAATATGAACATTATTTGTTCCCACCCCGCGAATGGCAAAGCCCGAATTAATGACTGATGTATTGTTGCTGCTCATATTAGGGAATATCTTCTCAACATCATCCGTAGTATTGATCCCCAGATTGTTAAATAATCTACCGGGCAAGGCATTGATGGCTCCGGGAACGGATTGCAGGGGTTCGGTACGCTTTTGGGCTGTAACCAATATTTCTTCTATATCTGCATGGGATGTTAGTGGGAAAAGGAAACCCATATTGAATGTTAATATATATAAAACTGATTGTGCCTTCACTAATATACTCACACTATTTTACTCCATATTAGATACTGATACTCAGGCGACTTTGTCATCAGAAATGACAATTAAGCAAAATTACCTTATAAATTAGTGATATCTTATATAGATTAAACATGAATTAATTTTTTGGGCCTGGCACATTGAATTTCAGTATTAATCTGTAATAGTTCAGGTCTGTGAAAAAAACATTCCATAGGTTGAAAACCCTTAATGGTCTTCCTGACGACTTCAGCCCCTATTCTATTCGCCATACAATGGCCAAGGAACTTCGAAAGCGTGGGGTCCCTCCATGGGAGCTACAAGGTATGCTTGGTCACAAGGCAGGGGAATTTAGAACAACGGAGGTTTATGCTAAACATGACCCCAGTTATATGGGCAAAGCCCGACAGGCTATTGATAACATTATGAAGGAAATACAAGATTTGAACTTGTGACCTCTTCGATGTCAACGAAGTTGAAGATGAATAATATCAATGACTTGAGTACGAAATGGTGGACTTTCGTGGACTTGAGAATGCATAGGAACCAAGGTGTTAGACTTGAAGTGTGTGCCACTAGCGTAGCACCAGCCCTATATACATTATTATGAAATACAATATTTCTGATGGTTGTAGGGGCATGCAGCGACGGAAGTTGATAAGAAGACTTTGTGGCTTAAAATCGCCAACCCCATTCGAGGCCATAGTGGCTACAACAGTGTGCAAATCTCTCCACTAGAACGGGGCAAGCCCAATCTATCATGGCAACAAACGCTAGGTGATATCCTGAGTGATATCGCTATCTATGAGGAGTGTAGCCTCGCCCACCGTATATGAATAATATGTCTCCCCGTCAATAACCTGATCATCGCCTTGTATCCAGCCCTGATCAATTGAATTGACCTCATCATTCGCCCCGCCAGCAAAGATCAACTGATTGTTTTCATCTGTGGCTTGAAGCAAATCACTTACAGTAATATTTGATAATTCCAAAACGCCCTGACTGGCATCAATGACTTCGATATTATCAATTAAATAAAAATTGATGTAGCTGGTATCATTCTGAATAACAAGCGTATCAATTCCATTGCCCCCATCAATCACAGCATCGGATTGATCATAGAGCAGGCGATCATCTCCTTCGCCGCCATACAGACGGTCAGCTCCTGCCCCGCCGTCAATGATGTCATTACCCGCACCGCCCTTGATAATATCATCGCCGCCATTTGAGGTAATCATGTCATTTCCCGCCGCACCATCAATACTATCCCCACCGGAACCTGTAGTGATGGTATCGTTGCCGCCCTTGCCTGTAACGGCTAGGTCAGCTGTTGCACTGCCCTGTGCCAAAGTCCGGTCATTATCATCGCGTGCAATGAATGTATTGGTCGGATTTTCAGTAAAATCCGGTGTTGGGGGCGGTGGGGGTGGTGGCGTGGTGGTTGGGCTACTCGTTCCGCCTCCACTACCACAAGCAGAAAGCGGTAACAGCGCCAGCCCTATTAAGCCACCACGTGTGAGTTGAGACTTTTTAAGTTTAGCCTCAATCTTAGATTGATGATTATTCGAAAATTGATTTTTATGGTCGACAGGATACGTCATAGATTCCCCCAATGTTAATGTTAACGAATTATTAACAAGTCTATTGCGATTTTTTCCCGCAATCACGCGGATTCTCTCAACTTATGGTTAACGAATGACTTTTATGGGCCTGTTGACCTTACCCCCTAAAAGTGGTCCATTGAATGAGAGAGGATTTCTCCTTATTTAAACTCTAAATAAGGAGAAATCATATGGGTCGACAAATAAGATATACCCCTGAACAAATTATATCAAAATTACGAGAAGCTGAGATTATATTGAGCCTCAATCGATGGAATGAATTTTTTGGACCCATCACAGTGGCTGAACTCACCCCTGCTACCGTTGAAAAGTTTATCCTGAAACTTGAAGCCGACGGTCGGAAACCCGGCGGGGTAAGCCGAGTACTCTCAGATGGAAGAGCCGCCTTAAATCGTGCAAAGCGGCTTGGCGAATTAACCAATGTGCCTTTCATTCGTGATGTTCCGCGAGGCGAACCCATAGAGAGGGCTGTGTCTATAGATCAAATGGCACTTTTGTTTGATCTGATCAAGTCTGACCATATCAAAATATTTTGTCTTATGATGGCGAATACTATGGCACGGCCAGAAGCAATTTTACAGTTACACCGAGATCAACTTGATTTTGAGCATAAGCTTATTCGCCTGAACCCAGAGGGCAGAAAGCAAACCAAGAAATATCGTCCGACTGTACCAATGACCGATACCATCGAACCATGGCTAAAACTTATGGATCATGACCATGTGATTACCTATCACGGCAGGACGATCAGATCCGTGAAGAAAACATTCCATAGATTGAAAGCCCTAGAAGGCCTTCCTAACGACTTCAGTCCCTATTCTATTCGCCATACGGTGGCCAAGGAACTTCGAAAGCGTGGGGTCCCTCCATGGGAGCTACAAGGTATGCTTGGTCACAAGGCTGGAGGGTTCAGAACGACAGAAGTCTATGCGAAGTATGACCCCAATTATATGAGCAAAGCCCGACAGGCAATTGACGACATTATGGAGGAGATTCAGGAGAAATGTGATACACAGATCATCCTGGATAAACCAAGTGATAACAACACCTTAACAGGTGCAAAAACTGAGGAAATGGTGGGCGATACAAGATTTGAACTTGTGACCTCTTCGATGTCAACGAAGCGCTCTACCCCTGAGCTAATCGCCCTATTGTGGCCGTCTCTATTAGGACAGCATATGTTGGGTGTTATAATCATTTTGCCCTGTTTGGCAAGGTAAAAAAGTCAGATTTATATTCATAGTCTGTTCAGTTATCTTTTGCTATGCTAGCATGATAATATAAAGAGGTGCCGCATGCTAAAATATTACAAAATATTCATAATTTTTATTCTTATACCGCTTGCTGGATGCAGCAAAAGCATTATCAGTGAGGTGAGCCGCTTTCATAACCTGCCCACGGCTAATGCAGAAACAATTGAAGTCGTATCCCTGGATCCCAACCGACAAAACAGCCTTGAATTTAGTCAATATGCCGCGCTGGTCGGTCAACATCTTGGCAAGATTGGGTATCAACCGCCTCAAAACACACCATCACAATTGATTGCCGTCATTGATTACCATATGCAGCCTGCGGGCAGTGCTATTGACAGTGGACCGCGATCATCGGTCGGCATTGGGGTTGGCAGCGGTGGCCGGCGGTCATCTGTCGGTATTGGCTTATCCATTCCGATAGGAGAAAATGACCCCCCGCAGGCCTATATGCGTATTCTCACACTAGAGATTATCCAGCGTTCAGACGGCGTAAAACTTTATGAAGGTCAGGCAGCAAGCCGTGGGCCGGAAGCTTTGCCAGTGATAATGCCCTATCTTGTCAATGCCATATTCCAGGATTTTCCTGGGAATAGCGGTTCTTCAAATAAGGTAAAGGCCCAGCCTTAACATTTTTTAGGCTGTCTTAACGTTTATTAATAAGCCCCGCATCCCGCAGCAAGTTGTGAAGGTGAATAACCGGAATAGCAAAAGAAATGCCGCTCGGTTTTGACAAGGCATTTTCCTTCGGCCCTTTGATGGATACACTATTCAATATTCCCTCAACCCTACCTGAAGCTGTATTATACAAAGGACTGCCGCTGTTGCCGGGAAAGGCCGTTATGTCCAATTGATAGACATCATACCGGCTTTGCTGAATGACATTGGCGTCCAGGTATTTTGCCGTGGGCTGGGGGATCACGATTGGCGTCACGGCCGCAATAATTCCCTTATGTGTCACCGGATAGAGACCGAGTACAGAGCCAATGGGAAACCCGGTAATGGCAATTTCGGTTCCTTCAAAGGCCAAGCCCCCTGACCCCAATGTAAATTTGGGAAGCTTATCTCCTTTTATCCGTAACAAGGCCAGATCATGTTCCGAATCAACACGAATTATTTCTGCAACGCGCTTATCTGGATTTTTGCCCCGACCGATCAAAATAGTGATCTTTTCATTATGCTTCATATCCTTATCTGCGGGCAGAACATGCGCATTGGTGATGATATGAAGACCATCATATACAACAAAGCCCGTCCCCCTGATAACAACGCGAGGGCTTCTTAACGGGCTATCTGTTGCAATAGCAACAATTGACGGCGTTATTTTGCGGACGAGGTCTGGAAAGCCACTGCCGGGCTTATAGCTGACGTCATTGGCATAACTATGGAACGTGCCGCCTATGCAGGAGAGGCATAGGGCCATTATGATGGTCTGAATTTTTATCATTCTCAACGCCTGTTAAAGCTTCAAATCAATTTGATCCGGATACTATAGTTTCCAAAGACGGCAGACTTATGACGAAATTTGCCAATTGCGCGCGCTTCTGCTCTATATCCCCATCTTCCAGCAATAGCGATACGGCAATGATAGCCGAATCCAGCCGGCCGCCCATAAGCTTTGCCTTTGCATCAAATAATTTAGCTTTATAATTGCTGGCCGTCAGTTGGCCATCCACCCAATACCAATACCAAACCAATCTTTTTTGCCGGCCATCTTGCAACAGAATTTCATTGACGGACTGTTCCGCGCCGCTTATCTCAGTCTTGATAACCCTATTCTCCACACGGCTCCAGACGTCCTGCTGGTCAACGCCATTGCCAAAGCGGATCATTTCAGCATCTTTGGTCTGATATTTATAATAGGCCGCATAAACATCAATCGCCTCAGAGGCGGCAAATTCACGGCGCAGATAAAAGGCCTCTGATGCCCCAGCATATTGAGGCTTCCAATATGTTTCTTTTGAGACATCTGCGCCCCATGTTGCTTCTTCGAGGTTCAGGTGATTATCTGTAAAGCTCTGATATCTCTGTTCTATCATGGAAGTGTAATATGGTGCCATCATCACCAAGAGCGCACTAATGATTAGTGGCCCAATAAATTTTTTTGCAGGAACGGCCTCGTTTTTTGACCAATATTCCTTTGAAAAGTCAATATAACCATCGTTTAATCCTCGGTTGGTAAATGTCATGGCTATGGAAATGAAGATCAAGAGTACGACAGCAAAAAATATCCAGCCATAGACCAAATGATCGACCCCAGTCGCATATTTCATATCAGACCAATGGGCAATCAATATGATGCCGCTCGCGCGTAAGCCATTGGCAAGAATGGGCACAGCAAAAGACAGAATAACAACCGTAATCTGACGGCCCACCGTTTTATAGGCCACATTGGCCATTAACGTGCCGAGCGCAACTGTGGCCACCAAAAACCTTAAACCAGCGCAGGCCTCAGCCACATGGAAGTCACCGGCGGCAATCGACAGAAATACACCTTCGACAAATACCGGAATATTAAATAGATTCAAGGTCGCGATGACAAATACGGTGGTGAAATCCTGCAACATGGGGACCAGAAAATCACCAAAAGGGATGAGAAAAACCATATAGAAAATCGGGAAAAGCAGGCCAAGAACAACCCGTTTTCCCAAAATGGTCAATATGCAGCCTTGAAGGATAATTATTAAGCCAAATTGACGCACCACATTGGCATCGGCAAGGTCGCCCAGCAGCCATAATGCGGCCCCGCCCAACAGGGGCAGAATCCCTAACCAAGATGGTTTCGGCGTTATTTTCTTAAAAATTTCCCGCCGTTCATGTAACAGATAAATGATAATGGGCAAGATGAGCAAACAATGGTTATATTCCGGCTTATCCCACCAGGTCATCACCAATTCTCGAACGGTATCAAAAAATGCAATAAGAATGAGTGTAACAACAGCTGCCAATGCTAGTGACGCATTTCGCCATTGTATTTTGATCTCTTGTCGCTGCATATCTGTCATCTTTTCAGGCCCATCATTACCCCTGCATATATTTTTATGCTTAAAATTACTTTCAAAAGCGTTACATTATTCTAAATTAACCCAATGATTTGGAAATAAACGGCCCGACAATATTGGCAATCGGTAAGGGCAGCTTTTTCCATATTTTTATCATCATCTGATATTTTGGATTAAGGGGGTTAATGTCCGGTAATTCGCCGCCCGCTTTCAGGAGAAACTCATAATGCAGTGCTTTTGGCTCAAAACCCCAGTTTTTCTTAAAACTAAAAGCGCCGCTGTCATTTTTGCTGCGGCCAAAATCAAATATCCGGCAGCCTCTTTGGCTTACGGCATGTGCCATTAATGACCAATACATAAAGTCATTGGCGGCAAGCCCCCGTGCCTCTTTCGTTCCGCCGCCATAATAGGGGACGACCTCATCACGGAAATAAAAAGTCATCACACTGGATACAGGCTTTCCCTCGGGTGTTTCTACGGTTAAAATTTCGCAATTCTCACCATATTCCTGCTTGAGACAATAAAATAATTTTTTCGGAAAGACCGGCGATCCTAAATTTCTGACACTTTCGGAATACATGGAAAATAGTCGATTAGGCAGAGGATCCACTACGGCCCTTAAATCGAATTTAATGGCTTTACGCACCATTGCCCGCTGCTTTCTTGGTATTTCTTTCATATTAACGTCATTATCGGCAGATAAGTTTTTACGAAAACTGGAATACATGTCCTTCTTACGGGGCCAATCTTGATGAACCACATCCATATTTCGGCATTCAAGATAATCCACGTCCAGTTTTTCAGACAAGATTCGGCATTCGGCATCCAGCAGCTCTAACGCCGCGGCATTATCGAAAAGAGGGCCGCCGTTGGTGGCAAAGGCGACAGAAATAAGAGATTTACCAAAAAGCATGCTGCTAACATGGATCAGCGGTACAAGGGCGCAAATTTCTCCCTGATCCTCAATGGTGATATAATAACATTTATGCCCCATACTTGCTGATACGGCCCGCCCCCAGGCCGACAGATGATAAACCGTTGCCGCCGGATGACGCTGCACATAATCATCCCATTTTGCGCAATCGCCAAAAATATCCAACATTTTCACCTGCATCATATTACCCCGGGTGGCTCAAGAAAATATCATCCATGCGGCTCCAACTGAAATCCGTCAAAACCTTGCGTAATTTCCGCTCCATCACATCAAGGTTGGTATAATGCCGGAATTTGGACTTGCGGCTCGCTTGACTTTGACGCGGTTGTTCGGGATCAATCTCCCAAGGATGAAAATAAAAGATACAGGCCTCTTTATCTTTCGTATTGACCCGCCGCATGGCAAGGCTTGAAATGAAATAGGGCAGTAAACGAAAATATCCGCCGCCGCCGCAAGGCACTTTACGACCAAGAAAATTCACTGTCGTGACGGGCATTTCCAAGAAATCCTGCTCATCCATTGGCGAAAAAGCAAAACGCGGCGCCGAAGGCATGCCATAATGATCATGTTTGATAGGATAAATACTTGAGCTATATTTATACCCGGCCTCAAGCAGGGCATCGAGCGCCCAAAGGTTTTTCTCTCCTATTGAGAAACTGGGCGCCCGGTAGCCTTTAACCTGGCATTCACCAATATCTTCCAGCATATGCCTCGACATTTGGGCATCAAGAAAAAATTCGTCGCGGCTTTGATCTGAAACACGCCGGTGATTCATCCCGTGACTGGCCAGTTCGTGGCCGTTATCAACGATTTTTCTTATCATTTTCGGGTATCTTTGGGCAATCCAGCCCAATGTGAAGAATGTCGCCTTCACCGAATGATCATCAAACATTTTTAATATGATATCCATATTCCGCTCAATACGGCATTCCAGAATATCCCAGTCATTGCGGTCTATGTCATGTTCGAAAGCCCCGACCTGAAAGTAATCTTCCACATCAACAGTCATGGCATTTTTAATCAATGAAGTCACACGTCCTGTCCTTCATTCTTATCCAGATAATCAGCATAAATATCGAACGCATTCTCAATGGTTTCATCATGAATCTTAATATGTTTTTCAAGCGCATCAAGACGGTCTCGCAGCTTGTTCATATCAGCATCATTCATCGTTGAATTCTGGACTGGATTCTCAGGTTGATTCTGGGATTCATTCTGGGATATATTTTGGCGACCATAGCCGCCATACTGCCCGCCATTATTTTGGGGCGCAGGGCCGGATGACGCAATATCACGTTCCATATCCTCAATGACATTTGTTACGACCACCTTGTCGATGACATCGATTTCCTCAATGGTTCCAAAGAGCAAAAGCCGTGCACAAAGTGTGTTTAACTTACGGGGAACGCCATTGGTAAATTGAAAAATCACCTGAAAGGCATCATCCATAAATTTAGGTCTGTCTACCCATCCGACAATCTTTAAACGATGCTGAATATAGTCTTTCGTTTCATCATAGGTCATCGATTGCAAATGATGCGTGGCAATCACCCGTTGCCGCAACTGTTCAAGTTCTGGCGCGAAAGCCCATTTATCCCTGAATTCCGGTTGCCCGATCAGAAAACTTTGCAACAAAGCCCGGTCGCCTTCCTGAAAATTGGACAACATCCGTAATTCTTCAAGCGCGGGAATCGGAAGATTTTGAACTTCGTCAATGACCAATAGGGCGCGCCGGCCCTTTTGGTGATTTCGGCGCAGGAATATTTCGATCTCGTTAAGAAGTACGGCCTTGTCTTTTGACTTAATATCCAGACCAAAGCCGGCAGCAACCATGCGCAATATGTCATCCGCATCAAGATGGGTCGTGACAATCTTGGCGGCAACATATTGGTCCGTATCCAATTCATTCAACAGACGGGCCACCAGTGTGGTTTTGCCCGCGCCGATCTCGCCAGTAACAATGATAAATCCCTCACCCTGACTTAAGCCATAGGTCAGATATGCCATCGCCTTATGATGGGTCGAGCTGTCAAAATAAAAATTGGGATCCGGCGTAAGCTGAAAAGGCTTACCCTCAAACCCATAAAAATCACTATACATTATTCACCTAGAGCGCCGCCCTGATTGACAGGGAAACATAATTTGAGCCACCATTTAAATTCCCAAAACGTGCCGAATCTCTATCAGAGTGGGTATATCCAAGGGTACCCAATATGGATTTCGAAATTTGATAGTTCATATTGGCCGATGCCGTCCAAAATATATCCTTGACATTATCAGATGCAAATTTAGATAAATTATAAGTAAGACTGCCATTAATACTTAATCGGGTATTTAAATTTCGGCTAAGTGAAAGGGCACCGCCGTATCTTTTTTCGTCCAATAACAGATTATCCGATTTGTAATTGCTATAGAAAGCGGAGGATGAATAACTGGTACGCCCCCTTGTCCCGCTAATTGTAAGTCGCCATTGTTTTCTACGGGTAAGGTCGCCGCTGATAAAATCACTGTTCAGGGGTGGATTGACATTGCCCCCGCCGCCGCCATCAAAAGCAAAAGACTGAAAGGTTTTAATTTCATCCCTATAAGATAAGCTTATTTGATTCTTAGGAGAAATTTTATACAAGGCATTCAGGGAAAATGTCTCACCATCATTCTGATTGCCGTATCTGAATGAAAGTGATGTTCTTGGCCCCGGCACAAGCCGAAAACCAGCATCCCAAATAAATCCATTAAAATTTGCAAATGAGCCCACAGCCTCTCGGTTCTGGTAACCGACACTACCCAGCAGGGCAAAGGTGCGGATTAATTGGTATGAAAAATTTGCACGTGCTAAGGTATTATTATAATCGCTCGCCGCATTTTCTCTTTCTTCGTTGCTATATTGTGCCAATAATGTCCAATCTAACTTTCTGAATTCACGTTCGCTAGATAGGGAGAAACTTCCCAGATGTAGAAGAGAATTACCAAAAAACGTATTTGGCGTTGTTTGTGACGCTTCTCGAGAAGAGCGAATATGACGAAGGTCATATTTTAATTGCGCCGTTGCCCAGGACCCAAATCTATGACGAAGATATGGCGAAACCTGATAGGATTGTACGGTCCGGCGATTTTCCGTTCTGCTCACTTGTTCTGTCGCAATAGCCTGACGTCGATCCAGAAATTGTTGATTAATGACGGCACTACCATCAATAAAAAAGATGTCGCTGATCAGCTCGCTGGACAGATTGGCCTGCAAGTTATGTCTCAAATCATGCTTGTCATCCTCATCGCCCGGATAAAAAAAGTAATTAGCGCCATAATTAAAGTTCATATTCAGCCGTGCGCCCTGCCCGGTAATGACGACCTGCGGCGTGATTTGAGTGACAAAATCACTTTGCGAGAAAGTGGCATCCAAATCAACGTTATCTGTATAGGTCTCTGCCACCGTAATAGACGGCGATACCCGCCAGCTTGCCGCATCAGCATATGATATAAATCCTGACAAAATCATGCCCGGCAGTAGTAATATTGTTTTTTTCTTATACATCTCTTCCCCGCCCTCGCTTTATATCAATTATATCCATAGCCGTAATAAGAACCAAACTTCTTCCGGCCTGCGGTAAATCTTGTTTTGTTCAGAAGAAAGTTAATATTCTTACATTTTTCAATCATCTTAAGCGCATCATTTAATTCTTCTTCCCGAGTTCTTTCGGCTTCAACAACATATAATATTTGGCCCACATGCAAGGCCAACACTGAAGCTGAACTGCTAGCTAAAACCGGCGGAGAATCAATTATGACGATGCGATCATGGTATCTTCTGGCTATCTCATCAATTATTTCGCCCATACGTTCGCTGGCCAGTAATTCCGTAGTTAATTTATGCTTCTTGCCCGCAGGCAGAATTGTCAGATTGGGAATATTTGTTTTCAGGAGACATTCCTTAAGGTCCATATCCTTGTTTTCAATGACATCAATCAGACCCTTATTACCTTTAACGCCGAGTGTATTGAGAACATCCGGTTTGGACACATCCGCATCAACCAAAAGAACCGTCAAGTCCCGCTCTGCCGCCATGCTCATGGCAAGACTGACCGCGCAAAATGTCTTACCCTCATCGGGCTGCGTGCTGGTGACCAAAAGAATATTGCCGTTTTTAATGGCAGAATCACCCTTGGAAAATGCATTAAGCAAAAGGCTACGTTTAATAATGCGAAATTCTTCTGTCGTAACGGAACTGTTCACATTATCATCAACTATGATGTTATTCTGTTCTAATACAGCATAATTTAATTCTACTTGTGCGCCTTTTGTCGCGGCCTTCCGGGCAACAGCCGATTGCTGAGGTTGAGGTTTTATATCTGGCACCGGACGTTTATCTTCGGCGACATCCCTATTCTCATCCGCCGCAGTTGACGGGGCTTTAAGTTCTGGAGCCTTAAGTTCCTCTGGGCTGCGCTCAGCCAAGCTTTCGCTTTTCTTTAATTTTGCTGCAGCTTTCTCAATCAAACTCATTTTTTTAACCTTAATTCATACTGAAATAATTTAAACCGTTGGTGAATGCATAAATATCATCAGAAGATATACACTTATGCTGGACACGAAAAGGCCAGCCATCATTACAGAAAACATAATCAATTTCCGTTTATTCAACAGCAATTCCTCATGAGACCGTAAGATGGAAATACATCCAAGAACAGGATAGGGATATTTATCCCTCAAATTTTGTTCTGTGGAATATGTCGCGTGCATTTGGCTTAGAATGAAAGCAACAAAAACACCTGCACCTAAACCGACAATTAATACACCGACGACCAATATCAATCGATTTGGACTGGTGGGCTCCCTTGCCTCCTGCGGCGGGTCAATAACCCGAAAACGCACACGATCCGTATTGGTTTCAAGATCAGAAGAAATTTTGGCCGATTCACGTTTGCTGACCATCTGGTCATAATTTTTTTTCAGAACATCATAATCACGGTTAAGGCGGGAAAGCTCGGCTTCAACTTCTGGAATGCGATGTGCCATTGACTGAAGCTGTTTTGTGTTGGCCTCCTTGCTGGCCAGTCGAGATTCCATGCTGGCAATTTCACCCTCAAGATCAAATAATTTCACACTCAGCTGATCATATACTGGATTTGGCATCACCCCACCGGTAGCTTTCAGTGCTTCTATATCGTTATTTTCTATCGCCTCATTGAACTCCCCCTGCTCTTTGATAAGCTTTTCTTTCAGGCTTTCAATTTGATCAAGAACGATACGAACATCGGGATGTTGGTCTTTATAGCCGCGGACATAAAGTTCATCCAGACGGTTTTCCATGACACTTAACCGACTTTGTACCGCTGAAGCTTTTGACACATTACCATTACCGCGTAAATTCGGACCCATTCCCGTTGAAGGTATGAAGGAAGGAATATTTTTCATACTTTCCACAAGCTGTTTCTTGCGATTATTATATTCCACCAGAATTTGTTTTACACCGTTGGCCTCTGCAATGCTGGTCTGAAGCTGTTCGAAATAGGTTTGATCCGACAAAAAAGCCATGTTTTTCTGGCGAAACTCCATACTTCTCTGTTCAGAAATTTCAAGCTGTTCTTCATATTCACGGATTTGATCTTCAATAAACCGGACGGCAGACGTTAAATCCTTCCTGTTTTGGCCCAGATTATCCTCCATAAAAATATTCAAGAAAGAATCCACAACCGCCTTGGCTAAAGCAGGGTCTTCATGAGTATAAGTAATGGAAAATAAATTTGCAGCCTGAATATTAATTTCAATATTATCCATTATTTCAAGGATTTTTACATCCATTTCCTCTTCTTCATTAATCAGAAGATCCTGATCGGTCATCCTTATGACCTTTTCAATATTTGGTCGGCTGATCAATGTCTGACGCATCATGGCTACTTGATTATAAATGTTATTTTGCACGGCCATTCGCCCAAGCAAAGGCTTAAGAAAAGTCTCTGCATCAACATGAATACGGGCTTCAGATTCATACTTGTTCGGTATATGGGCGACAAAAAACCAGCCTGCAATACATATTACCCACGCAACGGAAATCGCGACTATTCGCTTTGTCCAAACGCCGTATAATATCGAGATAAGCTGTTGATATATCTCGTTCATATTCAAATTATCCTAACACTCATATTTATATTTACCGGCCATGATTATTGCCGTTAAATTCAGCAATACTTAAGAGCCTAAAAGAAACTTTCTGGAATGATGATCACATCGCCCGGATTAATTTTGACATTGGCCTTCACATCACCATCTCGGATCAGATCATCTATGCGCAAGCCATATTCCCGTTGAACGCCGCCTTCAACACGGGCCAATGTGGCGCGGTTGCCTGCGGCAAACTCAGTGACACCGCCTACAGTAATCATGACATCCAAAAGCGTCATATTGGCCCGAAATGCAATGGCCTGAGGTGATGTGGCAGAGCCAACGACCCTAACCTGTTGGGCGAAGGGTCCCTGAAAACCGGATACAATGACGGTTACAATGGGACTTTGAATATATTCAGAGAGTTTCTTTTCAATATCTCTGGCTAGCTGTGTTGGTGTTCGGCCTGTTGCTGTCATATCATCAATCAGCGGCACCGAAAAACGCCCATCAGGCCGGACAGTGACCGAGGTGGTCAATTCAGGATTCCTCCAAACAAATATCTGAAGGCTATCCAAAGGCCCCACAACATACTGTGGGCCGGGTCCCTCTTCAGCCGGAACGAATTGCGCCGATGGTAAAGTGTTGTTATTGCTTGTCCCGCAGCTTGCCAATATCACTGCACCAATCAGAACGAAGCTGTATTTTATACCTTGAAAGATCATCTCAGGTTTGAAAAATTTTTTAGTCACAGTTTACTTCCCTTCACTTATATTGTTGCTCTGTCTCATGCCTACTCGCGATTTAAAACTTTCAGCCATTACGAATATTGGGCTAACACTGGAATAATCTGAATTAGTTAAATTATTGCAAATAAATCAGATTTTTTCACTTTACATCCCAATTATAATATTTTTATGCCTCACTGCGGTTTTTAAAAATATTGTCCCGCCTATTCTACTGAAAATATAGTGATATTACAAATGTTAGAATCTAATAAAGGCGCGCCACATAAACTATAGCGGCTCAGCCATCCTATTTGTTATATTAAAGATGTTTCTTAAACCAGATTTCCAGCATGGCCACATCCCAGCTAAACCCACCGGCCGCAGAGCCTTCGGGATGCCCACATGCGGTAATAATTTCATCAATAAAGCTGTCCTTTAAATAGCCGCGTTTGCGAAAATCAGAAACATTATCGGTGATTTGCTGATATATTTTCTTATCCTGATGGATCCAGGACATAAAAGGCAGCCCAAATCCGTGCTTTTCCTTGTTAATCACCTCCGGTGGCAAGAAGTCTTTTAGGGCATGTTTGAAAAAATACCTGAGCTCGCCGCCCTTTAAAAGAATATCAGTCGGAACTGATGCAGCAAAATCGACAAGCTCAGAGTTTAAAAATGGGTATCTTACCTCAACCCCTGCCAGATCACACATACGATTGACTTTACGTAAGTCATTATCCGCCAGCGTAATCTGCAGATCCAGATGCATCATGCGCTGAACCATTTGGCTATCCTGATAATGGTAATATTTCTTGCGCATAATATCGAGGGGCGTATCAGAATTAATTTCCTCGGCCGCATCAGATTTAAAAATACTTTCCGGCGAACGACCAAAGAAAAACCCATAGGAATATAACCGATCCGGCATTGGTGTCGCATAGCGCTTTGATAGATTCTTTGCTTTAGATATTATCGGAAGCTTACTCATCCCCGGCAGCGATAATATCGGTTCCAGCATGCCTTTACGCAAAATATCTGGGATCAGGCCATATCTTTCAATCGCCTGCATGGAAAGATAGCGATCATTGCCGGCAAATAACTCATCACCGCCGTCCCCGGCTAATAAAATATCAACGCCCTGTTCCTTGGCCATTTTTGCACAATAATAGACCGGCACGGCAGAGGTATTACCATAAGGCTCATCATATATTTCAGCAATTTTTTCCTGAACAGCAATGACATCTTCTGGCACAACAAAATATTCGTGGTGATCGGTCTTGAAATGTCCGGCCGCAATGCGCGCAAATTCGCTTTCGTCATATTTCGGATCATCAAAGCCAATCGTAAAGCTTTTCCCGCCGCCGTTATGTTTCATCATCAGGCCAGATACGGTACTGCTGTCCAGCCCACCGCTTAAGAAAGAGCCTATTGTATCGGCCTGCGACCCTTCAATCACGGAAGATATACTTTTATCCAATTGCGCCCGCAACTGTTGTGACCAATCTTCAAGATTGCCGCTTTTTTCCATGGTATAGGGCATTTCCCAAAAATAACCTGTGGATAACGTGCCATTTTGATATAGGGCAAATTGTGCCGCCTCCAATTTGGAAATTTCATCAAATATACTGGTCGGCGCCGGCACAACAAAGAAATACAGGTAATTAAATATATTTTGCGGGCTCACCGTTGCCTCAAACTCTGGAAAGGCGCGCATGCCGTCTGTAACGGAAGAAAAAACAAACGCCCCATTCTTCGCCAAACCAAAACACATAGGATATATGCCCATGCGATCCACGGCCACAAGGGCCATCTCGCGCTTTGGAGAAATCAGGGCAAGGGACCACGCGCCCTGCATCACTTTTAATACCCCGGTGTTATATCTTTTATACCCCTCAATCAGGGCATATCCGTCGCCCCGTTCTGCCGCAAGGCTTTTTAAGGCCGGATTTTGCCACATGATTCTACCGCAAATGGCCGCATAATAATCATCCGCTTCTGCAAGGTCATTAAAGTCATAACGGGATATAAGCCCAACGCCGCCTGTCCGCTGAGATGTTTTTTTTAAATTTTGCAGAAAATGCCGGTCATGCTCGCCCCGACATAAGCGCTCCGCCATATTGCCTAGGATAACATCCGGGCCATCTATATCCGTTAACGCGCCAACCCAACCACTGATCCCGGTCATATAAACTTCTCTTTCATCTATTTATACCAGCACTTCTTTTGGTGCTGAATGTCCGAGAAAGGCCACTGGACTAGCCGACAAGCCATAGGCACCTGACTGGAAAAGAACCACATAATCGCCAACCTCAGCCAACGGCAATGTCATTTTATCGCCCAGACGATCCAGAGGCGTGCACAGGCAACCAACAATATTGACCTGTTCTTCTCCTGCCCTGTTTCCCTGATTAACAAGTGCAACGGGATAATTTTTCCGAATAAGTTGGCCAAAATTTCCAGACGCCGCCAAATGATGGTGCATGCCGCCGTCCGTGACCAGATATACTTCGCCGCGCGATGTTTTTTTATCAATCACCTTACTGACATAAACACCCGCTTCCCCAACGATATAGCGGCCAAGTTCAATAACCACTTCAGTATCCGCCAGATTTTTATGAAATTTTTCCAATAGTTCCGAGAGGCCATCGCCCAAAGTTTTTAAATCCAGGGCTTTGTCGCCGGGGAAATAGGGTATGCCATAGCCGCCGCCAATATTGACTTTTTTCGGCGCATTAGGTGCATATTGTGACAAAGACGTCGCAAGGGCCAGAGTTTTTTCCTGCGCCTCGAGCAAGCTTTCCTCTTTCAGATTTTGCGAGCCGCTGAAAATGTGAAAACCAATAAATTCCAGATCAAGAGCCGCAAGCCGCTGCAACATATCTGGTACTTGTTCCGCGTCAACACCGAATTGTTGTGGTCCGCCGCCCATCTTCATGCCCGATAGCTTCAATTCAAAATCAGGATTGACCCGAATGGCGACCTTGGCCCGGATATTCTGTTGTTGTGCCAGTCTGGCGATATTTTCCATCTCCGAGGCCGATTCCATATTGATCACCACACCGGCGGCAATCGCTTGCGATAATTCCTGCAGCGTTTTTCCCGGCCCGGCAAAACTGATCAGGGCCGGATCCATGCCCGTATCCAGCGCGACCGCCATTTCCCCGGTAGAAGCCAAATCCAAACCATCAACAATCCGGCTCACATGCTGAACCACGGCTGGCATAGGATTGGCTTTCATGGCGTAATGTAATTTCAGGCGCGGCGGCAGATATTTGCGCATTTCCTCTACCCGCTCAGAGATTAAAGCCCTGTCATAAGCATAAAACGGTGTGGAGCCAACCCGGTTGGCCAATTGACTGAGTTTGATCCCCCCAAGGGTCATCTCCCCGTCCCTGACCGGAAATCCGGTGATCGGCGCATGTTCAGGTTTTTTCTTGTCGGCTGTTGCCATCATGCATTTTCTTCTTTCTTAAGTTCTGCAGAAATTACCTTACGATCAATCTTGCCGTTGGCATTTTTGGGCAGATTTTGCCATTCGACCACCCTGTGCGGCACCATATAGGACGGCATCTCCGCTCGACAATAAGCCATAATTCCGTCCACAT
>Ga0316204_10002756_pt1 | contig 38230 bp, 37 predicted proteins | sample 6monrhotite_MG_2_FD_205661 | JGI IMG/M metagenome (GOLD analysis project Ga0316204, IMG submission 205661) | Microbial mat bacterial communities from mineral coupon in-situ incubated in ocean water Damariscotta River, Maine, United States -... | ecosystem: Environmental > Aquatic > Marine >... | reverse complement strand
CAGGCACATTATCTGGCACTATATAGCTGCCTTCAGCTTTTAGCATCGAAGGAAAAATAATACAGTGAAAAACGATGTTATCCTTGCCAATAAAGTGAAGCAACTTTGTGTCTTCGTTTTTCCAATACGGTTCCCATTCGGTTCCTTCTCGTTGGGCCCATTCTTTGGTCGCTGAAATATATCCAATGGGTGCGTCAAACCAAACATACAATACCTTGCCTTCTGCTCCCGCTAAGGGGACTGGGATCCCCCAATCTAAATCTCTTGTCACGGCACGAGGTCGCAAGCCATCATCAATCCACGACTTACATTGTCCGTAGACATTGGTTTTCCAATCTTTTTTGTGACCCTCTAAAATCCATTCTTTTAACCATGCTTCGTATTGATCTAGGGGCAAAAACCAGTGTTTGGTTTCTTTTAAACTAGGTACTGCGCCAGTGATGGCGCTTTTTGGGTTGATCAAATCGGTTGCATTGTGCGAAGTGCCACAGTTTTCACATTGGTCTCCGTAGCTTTCTTCAAACCCACATTTTGGACAGGTACCAACGATGAATCGATCCGCTAAAAATTGCTTGGCCTCCGAATCGTAAAACTGTTCTGTTACTTCTTCCACAAACTTCCCATCCTCAAATAATTTTTTGAAGAATTCTGAAGCGGTTTCGTGATGAATTTTTGCAGAGGTACGTGAATAATTATCAAATGAAATTCCAAACTCCTTAAAGGAAGTTTTGATAATTTCATGGTATTTGTCCACTACTTGCTGGGGTGTGATGCCTTCTTTTTTTGCTTTGAGCGTAATAGGTACTCCGTGTTCATCACTTCCGCAGACAAAAAGAACGTCTTTGTTCTGAAGTCGTTGGAAACGCGCATAGATGTCGGCAGGAATATATACGCCAGCTAAATGACCAATATGCACAGGCCCATTGGTATAGGGCAATGCTGCAGTAATGGTATATCTTTTCGGATCTTGAGTCATACGTTTTTCTGAAAGTGCACTCCTTTTGCTCACGGAAAGACAAAGCGTGCTGTAAACATGTGCAAAAATAGGAATTTTATCTTCGGAAGAATGGGTCTAAAAAAAGAAAAGCCTTCTGAAGAGAAGACTTTTCTGATAACCACATTAAATGTGATTAGGCAATCATAATGGACTTGCTATAATTTTGGCCTCCTGTCGTAATTCGGTAAATATATTGACCGAAGCTCAAACTTGTGTTTACTGCTGCTTTGACGTCAATTTTATGTTGCCCAGGAAATAGCATTTCGTTTTTAATTGTGGCAATCTCCTTGCTCATAATATCGTATAACTTAATGGTAACATTTGCTGTAGTTGGCATTTGTATTTCAATAAAAGTACGGTCGTTTTGATAGGTAGGACGATGCACGAGTCTGTTTACAGCGCTAAAATCTTGAGTGCCCAATACGTCACAATTAAAGCCAAGGTCTAAGTTTTCATAGGTCTGCCCTAATAAAATCAAATCTAAGACCACCGGATCAAGACAGAACCAATCCGTTAAAATAGTGTTGTAAACATCTCGAAAATCGGATGTCGGAATGAGATTGTCATTGCCATCCCATTCGGTAATATCTGGATGTTCTCCAACGAGACCGCTTCCTTCTAACCCTGGTCCAAACAGAAGGACAGGAGAAGCCGCTCCGTGATCTGTTCCTCCTGACCCATTTTCATAAGGGCGACGTCCAAATTCAGAAATAGTCATAGACAAAACAGATGTATCCATCCCTGTAGCCGCTAGATCATCATAAAAGCTTTTCATGGAATTGGCAACATCTTCTAATATCGTGCGGTGCTGGTCTACTTGATTAGCATGGGTGTCAAAACCGTCCAAAGTCACCATATACACTTTGGTTCCTAAGCCTCCCTTAATAAGACGGGCTACGATGGCTAATTGACTTGCTAAATCTGCATTTGGATCGTAATTGGCGTCGTTATTTGCTGCCATATAGGCATTGTTAATCACGCTTGCATACAAAAAGGTTGTATTGGTCGTAGAACGCATATATAATAGCTTATCGCCATATACACAATCAGGGATATCCAATACATCATGAAAAGTACCATTTTGTGCCACGGCTGCCAATTGTGTTGGATTGGCTACTGCGAAGGCATAATTGTTAGAACTTCCTTCAAAAACAAGATTGCCAATACTCCCAATTTGCACCGCAGGCGGTGTAGCAGGAGGATTCACTATATAATCTGGATATAGATCTTCAAAATAACGGCCCCACCAGCCAGTTGGTTCAATATCATTAGCTTCGGCTGAAGCCCAAATATCAGAGCTTCTAAAGTGGGATAAATTTTGGTCGGGATAACCAACACCATGTACGACTTTCATTTTACCGTCCCCCCAAATAGACTCTAAACCGTCACTCATATAATTTGGAATTCCGAAGTCACTATTGAGCATAAATAAATCATTTTGCTGATGCCGAATGTTTGGTCGAAGATTGGCATAATTGGCATAATCGTAAACAGGAACAATGGTATTCAAGCCATCATTTCCTCCTTTTAGGCGCACAATTACCAGAATATTGTCGTTGTCACTTTCAGCCAAAGCAACCGATAAAGGCGAAGGCGTGGATGCTGTAACATTACTTGCGCCCAGCATCATACTCCCTGCACCGGCAAGACCTAAGGCTTGAATAAAGGAGCGTCGGTTCCATTGACTGTGCTCTTGGTCGTGCACATGTTTGTCTTTGCTGGAATCTTTTTTATTTGGAATGGAATGTTTGTCACACATAGCACATTTATTTTAATTGAAATTCGGGCATTCTGCAGATATGCACCAGTAAAAGTAGGCATTGGTAAGGGGCTTCGGTCCAGCTGAGGTTCCAGGTACCATCGTCGTAATAATTTTGGGGTATTTCCCATTTGAAAATATCCGTTGCAGTGTCATAGTCTGAGGAGGTATGCAGGGTTTTGGGAACGAAGTGATCCACCATAACCTGGGTGATAAACTCAGGGTCATTACTGTCATTGGACAATTCGCGAGCCAAATCTACCAAACTAAATTCGTAACCACTATCAAATAAAAACGTAACGTATATCCCCATGAATTCCCAACGGCCTGTGAGCGTTGAGCTATTAATCCAAGTTTCATCGCGTTGCCATCCGGAGACATCGGGTGGATCATATATTTCCTGCCCCATAATACCAGCATAATAAGTGAAGGCATTCATTATTTGGTAGCTATCATAAAAGAAACTGCCATCCTTTGCAAAGTTGAATATAACATCGACTGGACTTTTAATAACCACGCCAAATGCTCTATCATCGAAAAAGTGTTCGCTTTTAAAGAGCTGTTTTAGCATCGGGACCAATTCAAAGTTATTATCAATTAGGGTTTGCGCCAACGGTTGGATTATGGTCTGTTCGATTAGGGAGTCTACATCTGGGCTTACGAAATAGCGATAAAGTTTTGCACAGATATGATTGGCGATCTCACTACTACGTTCTGCAAATAGGATATCGATAACATCATCGTAGCCCCAATTTCCTTCTTGTCCAAATATGGTTTTATTTGAATTATCAAAAGTGCTTGCGTCAAAAAAAATAGCTGCTCCTGGCTCTGTCCAATGGTTATATCCAGTTAGAGCTCTAGCTGTTTCAGTGATATCGTCTTGAGTGTAATTATTTCCTTCTCCCAGGGTAAACAACTCGTACAATTCCCGAGCGTAGTTCTCATTAGGCTCGTTATTGCTGTTTTCAAAACCATTCAGGTAGAGTAACATCATATTATTAATGCCGATTTGCCTTACAAATTCCTTGTAATTTCCTAGGGCATGTATTTGCATTACGTTATAATATTGGAATATATACGGAGCGTAATAAACAGTTTCTGATTCCGTCACAAAGTGGTTCATCCAGAAAAATGCCAGACGACCTCTAAGGTTTTCCGACATGAAGTGGTTTCCAGTCTGAACTCGCCACCCATTGATGTACTCCGTGTTCTCAGTTTCAATGTCTACGAAATCGCTAACAGCGTAGTATCCCCAAAAAGGAGCGGGTGCAGGCGGAAGATTAAATGCGTTATCCACCAAATTATCAATAAAATCACCAGGACTTAATGCCAGAGCGTCATCTACTTGCATCACATTTGCACCAAAGGCAAGACGTCTGTATGCGTGTTTTATTTTTGCAGTATTCCAAGGATTTCCGCTGGAAGGAACAAATGGGGATAGCGTAGCTGTATTGCAAGAAGCAGTGGTAGCAATTTCCATGGGGTGAGTCTTTTTGGGTTTAATAACTGTTCTAAATATACTGAATCAGAACCTTTTACTTCAAATAGGACTACATTTTAACAGAATAGTTTAAATTTAAATTCGGAATAAAAAGATGCTCCTTTTATGATAACACCTGCCTTTTTAAAGCCTGGCGATACCATCGCGATTGTTTCAACTGCCAGGAAAATCACCAAATCTGAATTGAATCCCGCCCTCGAATTACTGGCATACTTAGGGTTAAAGGCGGTTTTAGGGCATACTATTGGTGCAGAAGACCATCAATTTGCAGGGGATGACTCCTTGCGTACCCGCGATTTTCAAGCCATGATGGATAATCCTAATGTAAAAGCAATCTGGTGCGCACGAGGAGGCTACGGAACAGTTCGAATGATAGACGGATTGGATTTCTCGAACTTCTTGAAAAACCCAAAATGGATTATCGGATATAGCGATATTACTGTCTTACATAGCCATATTCATCGCTTCGGAATTGAGACCCTACACGCACAAATGCCTCTAGAGATTGAAACGAAAAGCCAAGAGGCCCAACAGGGAATTTTTCAGGTACTCTTCGGAAGGAACTATGAGATTCGTTATAATTCAGAAACAACAAAAAACCAATTAGGACATGCCCAAGGAGCGTTAGTTGGCGGCAATCTTTCTGTGCTTTACTCCCTCTGCGGAAGTCCATCTGCGATTGAAACCGCTGGGAAGATTCTTTTTTTGGAGGATTTGGATGAATACCTCTATCATATCGATCGGATGTTTCAAAACTTAAAACGAAATGGCCTTTTTGAGAATTTGGCCGGATTGGTGCTCGGTGGATTTACACAAATGCATGACAATACCATACCCTTTGGACGTACCGTTGAAGAAATTGTCTCGGACTGTGTTGGAAACGTGACCTACCCTATATGTTTTGATTTTCCTGCCGGACATATCAAAGATAATCGCGCGTTAATTTTAGGACGGACTGTGGAACTTTCGGTGACGTCCAACAAGGTGACCATGCAATTTTGAATCGATAAGCAACTTACTTTCTTACAAATACACTCGTGATTTATTAATTCCGAGAACATGCCCACATGGGAGCACCTCGCGACCCACTCTTTTTTTTACTTTTGAGATATATTAGGTAAAGAAATGGCAGAACACAATGAGCTGGGAGCACTTGGGGAGCAGCTAGCCGCGAACTATTTACTCAAACAGGGGTACGAAATATTGGAACGAAATTACCGATTTGACAAGGCCGAGATCGATATTATTGCTCGTTTGGAAAATATCCTGATCGTGGTAGAAGTGAAAACCCGTAATAGTGCTTTTTTTGGTGACCCTCAAAACTTTGTTTCTGCCGGAAAAATAAAGCTATTAGTAAAAGCGGCCAATGAATACGTTATCTCAAACGATTTGAACGACGAAGTGCGCTTTGACATTATTGCTGTTTTAAAAAACAAGACCGACGAGCGGATTGAACATTTCCCAGCCGCATTTTATCATTTTTGAAGTACTGTTGTACCCAGCGCTACGCTTATGTCCTTCTTAAAAAATACTTTTATGAATATAATACCAAACATGATCACCTTCGAACTTATTGACGTTGTTATTTTCATTGGCATTTGTCAAGGAATTTTCTTGTCGCTTACTATTCAGAGAATTTCGAATAACAATAAAAAGGCAAATGTGATTCTCTCAGTACTCATCACAATCTCTACCCTGATGTTGATAGGCCGTTTTTTAATGGTCCGCTTTTTTTCTGAGTGGGTGTTTCTTTGGGCCCTTGTTTTTGACGTCGTTATTTTCTTATTCGGACCGCTGTTTTATTTATATACGAAGCGATTACTCTTCAAGAATAGTGATCCGATCAAACTAGGAAAGATTCACTTCTTGCCAGCTACTTTGTTTTTCTTATTGGCCTTGTTTTATGTGGTAAATTATACGCCTACCACCTATTTTCAAGCATACCGTGATGGTAAATTATCACTGATGTTCACGCTTGTTCTTGTCACTGGAATGACCTCAAATTTTTATTATTTGTTTCAGTCGTTTGCAGTGCTTCGGAAGTTCAAACGATCAGAGAAGAGGACGTTTTCATTCCATCAAAGTCCCGTACGTTACTTGTGGTACTTTTTGGCTGCAATTGGCATCATTCTTTCAGCTTGGTTGGTTGGTTTTCTGGACGCCCGCTGGTTAAGCGGTTCTCTGAACTATTTTGGATATGATGCAGTTTGGATTGCCATTCCAGTGTTTATGTATATCATCGGATACTATAGTTTGCGACAGCCGGAACTATTCAGAATAACAGAAAAGAAAACGAAATTACCTAAAAAAAGCCGTCTATCTCCTAGTGAGATAAAACTACTACAGGAGAAATTGGACAGTTTAATGACAAATGAACGTTTGTTTTTAGAAAGCACATTAACCCTGGCCGAAGTCGCCGAAAAGATTAACACTACCACTAATAATTTATCTTGGCTTTTAAACAATACGTATCAGACTACCTTCTACGACTTTATCAATGCGTATCGTGTAAAGGAATTTATAAAAAAAGTGGCGAATGAAGAGCATCTAAGGCACACCATCTTGGCATTATCCATGGATGTTGGATTTAATTCCAAGTCTACTTTTAACAAGGCATTCAAAAATGAAATGCACGACACCCCTAGTAATTTTATAAAAAAACATCGGGCCGCCTAAGTTTTACGTTTCGTTGTATGCATGCGGTCGATTTGGTGCTTTTCTGAAGCTATTTTTGATCCAAGGTAAAAATAGTTAGTTCGAATTCATGTTCTCGAACCTAGAACTTCTGCCTATTAATTTACTTTGATTAGTAATCATTTTTATAAAACTTTAAAATTTCAGAATCATGAAAAAAACGACACTTTTATTTTTAACAGCACTACTTGCCTTTACATGCGCTGCACAAACGGTGAGTACCTATACAGATGGCTCGCCCGATGATGCCATTGCCATCGACGCCAACGGGAATATATATGCGTCCAACTTCGCTGGGGACGCGGTATTCAAATTTGACTCCAATGGAACAGGGACCACTTTTGCAAGTGGAATGAATACGCCCAATGGCCTCGCGTTCGATTCCAATGGAGATTTATTTGTATGCGATTATCAAGCCAATGAGTTATTGCGATTTGATAGCAATGGCGATTTGGCAGCAGCACAAACCATACCTGGAAATCCATCTGGGATGATCAAAGCCTGGGACAATGATGACATGATTTATACTCGTTATGGGGCCAATACAATTAATAGATTGACACCAGCGGGTGTTTTTACTGAAGTATCTTCAGATCCTGCACTCAACGGTCCTGTTGGTCTGGCGTACGACGATGATAATAATTTGTACGTGGCCAATTATAATAATCGGGAAGTATATAAAATACTACCCAACGGTGACTTAGAGTATATAGCAACTGTAGGTACGGTTGGAAATTTAGGGTTTATTGCTTTTGGTCAGGGCATGCTCTGGGGAACTGGAATTAACGACCATAAAATATATGTGATCGATCCATCGGGGGTTGACGAGGTAACTGTTTTTGCTGGCAGCTCGGCAGGAGGTGTTGATGGTCCTATATCCCAAGCTACGTTTAATCGTCCCAATGGAATTTTGTTTGGCGAAGATGGAACTACACTTTATATCACCGATTTTGGTTCTAAAAACTTGCGAATTATTAGCGGTGTAACGCTTTCAATTCATGATAATAAGCTGAAAAATAGCGAAGTGCAGTTGGCTCCAAATCCAGCGACGGATAGGTTGAATGTTCGAATTAATACTTCTGAAATAGGGGATGCAACCTTTAAGGTGTACGATGTATTAGGAAAGACCGTGTTTTCTTCTGAATTACTTCTGAATGGAAACCTTGCTACAAAAGATTTGGATGTGAGTGCCTGGAATAGCGGCACCTATTTCGTAGAAATTACTTCACAAAAAGGAGTGATCACTAAAAGATTTATTCGTTAGACTCCCTGAAGGTCGGAAGGTGGTAATCGCCTTTCGGCCTTTATTCTCCCGTGATAAGCGCTTCTAATTCACTTAGGTCAGCCGGTTTGCCCATAATTCGCTTGTCTTTGTCAAGCAAAAAATAAGTAGGGGTTCGATTGATGGCATACGTTTTTGCGACTTCGTTTTCCCACTTTCCAAGACCTGGAATGTGAAGAAATGATGGCAAGCGCAAGGATTCATTTCGCCAATTATAAAGATCATCTTCCAACCCAAAGGCCACCACTTGGTATTTTTCTTTCGGAAGACTTTCCATGGTTGTATGCAATTTAGGCAACTCTTTTAAGCAATGTGGGCATCCGCTGCTCCAGAATACAAGAATATAATAGTCGACGCCAGTTAACTCATGAAATCGCTGTGTAGATTGATCTTCGCTTTCCCAACTAAAGTCGGGCGCAATCGCATCAATAGCCAAACGTTCATACGTTAGGAGTTCAGTTGCCGTTTGTAATTGCCCAAGTTCTTCGGCCAATGGGCGAAGGTGATTTTTGGATAGGTATACAGCGAATTCAGATAAATCATTCGCGACCAAGGCCTGCCAAATATTAGCAAGAAGACTTTTTTGAAACTCTTTGCTCGCACCGCTTAAAAAGGAGGCAACTGCGTCAATATCCTCCGTGGTGCGGATATAATTAGTACATCGGTCAAACAGAAAGCGAGACTCTTGTAAGACAGTATCGTTCACATCAATGGCATCGAAATAATGAATTTTTTGTTGTTTTTGATAGGCCTCCCACTCTTGATGTACGATGGGTAAATAAGGCTTCGATGCTCTAATAAGGCTGCCTGCAATTTTATTTTTTGAAGCCATTTCAAATCCGTTTTGCAATTCTCTTTGCACTTTGATCAGCAATTCAATAGAGGTCACATCTACTTCTGAACTTTGATATTGTCGTTCAATTTCTTCATTGAGCTGAGCCATTTCTAACTGGTAGGAATTCCAAACTTTGTTTTCTTCCGAAGCACTAAAAGAAAGACCTTCAGTTTCAGAAAAAGTAAGTTCAACGTCTTCTTTTCCACTGTAGATGAATTCAAAGTTAAACTCCTCTGGTGGCGTGGCATATACAAAACGGTAGGTTCCTGGTGTCACGGTACTATCGAGCAAGATTGAAAAATTCCCTTCGCCATCTATTTTTGTGTCTGCCGTATACCGATCACTCGTTGGGGTGATTTGGTATAAAAGCCCCCATTTAAACTTTTCGGAAGGGACAAATTTTCCGCTTACGGTATGTTGCGCAAATAAATAAAGTGGGGTAAAACAAAATAGAAGAAACAACAGCTTTTTCATAGGAAACAAATATAAGTAACTCTAGCTAAAAATGATCCCAACTAAAGGGAGCTATATGGCCTTAGGACGAAAACCGTTGCAGTTGTTGTAGCGCTTTTTCTACGGAAGTGATGTGTTCCATTGTCAATAGGAGTCGCAATCCATTTCGTGTTTGTTTTTCTTTCATTTTCACGGAAGCCGAATGTGATTGCACATATTCTAAGACTTTTCCAAAGGATTTGCTTTGATAAAACGAACTCGCTTGGTCGTTGATAAAATAACCCACAAAGCGATTTTTTTTCATCACCACACGCTCAAGCCCCATTTGCAAGGCAACCCATTTAATACGGACGCTATCCATCAAATCGACTACAGGTTCAGGAAGTGCTCCGAAGCGATCGATTAATTCTTGTTCAAATTTTTGCAGTGTCTCTTCGTTTTTAACTTCATTCAGTTTTGTGTAGAGGTTTAAACGTTCCGTGATATTGTTAACGTAATCATCAGGGAATAGCAATTCGAAGTCGGTGTCAATCACTATTTCTTTGAGGAAGACCTTCTTTTCATGTTCGGTACCTGCATAGAGGTCTTTGAACTCTTTTTCTTTCAACTCATCAATGGCCTCGGCCAATATTTTTTGATAGGTTTCAAAACCTATTTCATTGATAAAGCCACTTTGCTCACCACCTAATAAATCGCCGGCACCTCGAATTTCTAGATCCTTCATGGCAATGTTGAGTCCGCTACCCAGTTCACTAAACTGCTCTAAAGCGGTAATCCGTTTGCGCGCATCCTCGGTCATAGCGGAGTAGGGCGGTGTGATAAAATAGCAAAAGGCTTTTTTGTTACTTCTTCCCACTCGTCCCCGCATTTGGTGGAGGTCGCTGAGGCCAAAATTATTAGCATTGTTGATAAAGATGGTATTCGCATTGGGCACATCCAAGCCACTTTCAATAATGGTGGTTGACACGAGGACGTCGAACTCATTATTCATAAACCCTAGCATCAATGCTTCTAGTTTTTTACCCTCTAATTGTCCGTGACCAATCCCAATTTTCGCGCTTGGAACAAGGCGTTGGATAAGACCGGCTACTTCTTTGATGTTTTCGATTCGGTTGTGCACAAAAAATACTTGTCCCCCGCGAGATATTTCATACTGCACGGCGTCTCGGATGATTTCTTCCCCAAATCTAATCACATTAGTTTCTACCGGATATCGATTGGGCGGAGGTGTAGTGATCACGCTTAAATCTCGCGCTGCCATCAAACTAAACTGAAGTGTGCGAGGAATGGGCGTTGCGGTAAGTGTAAGGGTATCTACATTCTCTTTGATGGTTTTCAGTTTATCTTTTACTGCCACCCCAAACTTTTGCTCTTCATCAATAATGAGTAGGCCTAAGTCTTTAAATACAACAGCCTTGTTCACCAATTGGTGGGTTCCAATGACAATATCAAGGGTGCCATTCTGTAAATTTTCTAGCACAGAGGCACGCTGTTTGGCTGTTCTGAAGCGGTTGAGGTAATCTACATTCACGGGCATTTCTGCGAGGCGCTCGCTAAAGGTACGGTAGTGTTGGAAGGCGAGAATGGTCGTGGGCACCAATATGGCTACTTGTTTTCCGTTGTCGACTGCCTTGAATGCAGCTCGCACCGCTACTTCTGTTTTACCGAAGCCAACATCCCCACAGATCAATCGATCCATTGGGGTTTCACTTTCCATATCACGTTTAATATCGGCCGTGGCGGTTGACTGGTCTGGCGTATCTTCGTACATAAAAGAAGATTCCAGTTCGAGTTGCAAATAACTATCAGGGTCGTAGGAAAAGCCTTTTTGGAGTCGGCGTTTCGCATACAGTTCAATTAAGTTGAAGGCAATTTGCTTGACGCGTGTTTTTGTTTTTTGCTTTAGTTTTTTCCAAGCAGCACTACCCAATTTGTAAATTTTGGGAGTGGTTCCATCCTTGCCATTGTACTTCGAGATTTTATGGAGCGAATGAATACTCAGGTAGAGGATATCTCGTTCACCGTAAATCAATTTGATAGCTTCTTGTGTTTTGCCCTCCACGTCAATTTTTTGCAGGCCTCCAAATTTCCCAATCCCATGGTCAATGTGGGTTACATAGTCGCCTACATCTAAATTGGTTAATTCTTTGAGGGTTATCGCCTGTTTTTTAGCATATCCATTTTTAAGCTGAAACTTATGGTAGCGTTCAAAAATTTGATGATCGGTATAGCAAACGTTTTTCAGGTCATGATCAATAAAACCTCTAAATAAAGGAAACACTAGGGTTTCATATTGTTCCACCTTTTGTTCCGCATCGTCAAAAATATCATGGAACCGCTTGGCTTGCTGTTCACTACTACAGAAAATATAATTTTTAAACCCGTTGGCTGTATTTTTGTTTAAATCCTCAATCAATAAATTAAATTGCTTGTTAAATGATGGCTGCGGGGTAATTTGAAAGGAAATCGGAACGCCTTTTGCTTCTTTTTCTGAAGTGCGAAATACGACTTTCGTAAAATTCTCTAATTGACTGCGCAGCAGAGAGGAATCACAAAATAGTTCCTTGGGCTCGCTCATTTTCACTTCCCCTGTCTGTTCTGTGAAGACCGTTGTTGCTTTTTTAAATAGCTTGTCAATACTGCTGCTAAGAAGTTCCTCGTTTTTTAAGAAAACCACAGTTTTGGACGCGATATAATCTAAAAAACTTTCTCGCTTTTCATCCATCATTTTATTCTCCACATTGGGAATGATGGAAATTTTCTTCAGTTGGTTCAGTGAAAGTTGAGTTTCCACGTCGAAGGTACGGATGCTGTCTACGTCATCTCCAAAAAACTCGATGCGGTAGGGTTCATCATTGCTAAATGAAAAGACATCCAAAATACCACCACGCACCGAAAATTCACCAGGCTCGGTAACGAAATCGGTTCGCTTAAATTTATATTCGAACAAGACCTCATTTACAAAATCAATCGATAGTTGATCGTTGACGGAAATTTTAAGGGTGTTTCGCTCTAGTTCTTTTCGGGTCACTACTTTTTCGAAAAGCGCCTCTGGGTAGGTGATAACTAAAGCTGGTTTTTTACGTGAGTTGATCCTGTTGAGCACTTCGGAGCGCAATAGTACGTTGGCATTGTCGGTTTCTTCAATTTGATAGGGTCTGCGATAACTTCCAGGGTAAAACAGTACATTTTGTGGGTCCAATAAATGCTCTAAATCATTTAAGTGATAGGCAGCTTCTTCCTTATCATTCATAACGACCAAACAGGGCAATTCGGATTGTTTAAATGTTTTTGCGATGATTAGAGAAACAGAAGACCCAACAAGACCTGAAACCGAAATGGTTTTTTCAGGAGAAGGGGCATTCAAAATTTCAGCATTGGATATAGCTTCCCCTAGTTTTCGCGCAGACGAAGACGGGTCAAAAAGGGAGCGAACAAGGGATTTGCTCATAAGTTGGCAAAGATACTACAGGCCCTGCTTATATAAAACAGGAAACTAATTTTTCTAATTCTTCTTCTGAATTATACACGCCAGGAGAAACCCGAATCGCATTGCCACGATAGGAAACGATTATTTGAGCTGCGGCAATATTTGATTTAATGGCTTCTATTTCTATCGTCTTTGGCACATAAATGCCGAACAGATGCGACCCGCGATAGGCTTGTTGTTCAATAAAACATCCCATTTCCGTAAGTTGTTGCAGTGGCTTTCGGGTAATTTCTTCGCAATAAGCCTGTATGTGTTCTGGCTTCCAGTGCAACAGCTGCTCTATGGCGGCTGCAAGCATAGGAACGAGAATAAAATTACTGGATTCTCCTACATCGAAACGTGCTGCTTTGGGTTTAAAACTCGCATTGTAATCTACGAGTTTGGAAAAATCTTCCGCGTTTTTATGATTCATCCAATTGTTGTCCAAAGGAATTCCGTGGTCAAATTTCTCTCCGAAATAGGCCACCCCAAGGCCATAAGCCCCCAATAACCATTTGTACCCTGCGCAAATTAGCGCATCTGGGTTTATTTCTTTTACTGAAAAAGGCAAGGCTCCCACACTCTGGGTGCCGTCAATGATGAGGTAGGCACCTACTTCATTCGTCCTACTTCGAATCGCTTTTAAATCGAACAGCGTACCATCTGCCCAATGAACCATAGGCAGTGCTACACATTTTGTTTGTGAAGAAATAGCGGCTAGGATACGTTCGTTCCATTGTTGTCCACGACCTTTTTGAATAGACGGCGCGCTTACGGTTTTGACGACCACTCCTTTTTCCGTTTCCAATTGCTGCCAAGCATAGAAGTTGGAGGGAAATTGGGCTTCGAGCACGATGATTTCATCGCCTTTTTCAAAAGGAATATTTATCATCGCGGTGCCAATTCCGAAGGAAACCGATGGGATAATCGCAATACGTTGTGGGTCTTCCGCTTCAATTAATTGAGCAAAACGGTTGCGAAGCACCTCCTTTTCAGAAAAAAAATCAGGCCCAGAAATGGACGAAGGTTGGGACTTTCTTTTGAGAAATTCAATCCCAACTTCCTCGACACTTTTTAGTTGTGGCGACATATACGCCCCGTTGAGGTATGTAAAATTTGGATCTAAGCTGAAAAGGTGCTGTTGGTTTTTGAGCATGGTTTATGGATTTTATGCTATGGGCTTGTTCAAGAGACTTAGGATGTGAGTAAGGTGTTCATTCGCTTTCAGCGAGCACTTTTTAAAAGTACTATTTTTCATAGAGTTGGAGGAAAAAAAAATTTGGTTTTTAATGAATTTTTCAATCGATTATTTCAGAAAAAAATAATAACAAAGTTTATATTTGTAGTCTAATAATAGACTATGTCATTTAAAGATTTATTTAATAAAGGAGAGCACTCAAGAAACTTAAGTCATTTTGCATCTATTGCATCCATGGCGGCGGTTGACGGTTCTTTAAATCCTGCTGAAGAAAAACTCTTACTGCGATTTGCTCGCAAACTAAATATTACAGAAGAGGCCTACGTTGCCGTCTTGGAAAGCCCGTCTGAGTTCCCAATGAACCCACCAAATTCTGCGGATGAACGATTGGAGCGGATACATGATTTATTTGAAATGATTTTTGCTGATAATGAAATCGAAGAAGAAGAGCGCTCTTTGGTTGAGCGTTATGCTATTGGTCTTGGATACACCCAGGATTTCGCGCAGAAATTAATCAAGCGATCGATTCAAATTTATGAAGGGGGATTAGACCTAGAAGACTACCGCTACCTATTGAATAAAAAATAAACACAGATGTTTTAATTTCGAATGAGCTTTTCAATATACTTGAAAAGCTCTTTTTTTGTGCATGGTTTTGGAAGAAACTTTGCCGTTCCTGCTTCTAAAAACTCTTGCTGCTCATTGAGCATAGTGCTACCACTGGCTACTAGAATGGGGATATTTGCTATCTCTTTATGACTGTGATTTTGTAAGTCTTTAATAAAATCGATTCCATTTTCAGCCCTCAATTTTGGAATTTAAATCTGTTGGAGCTGTATTGGTGGGTATGGTGTTTTTCTTTGCCATATGCCAGAGGTTGTCAATATTTAATAAATGCCTCAAAAACAAGGCGCGTAGCGCCTATTATCCGTTTTGCATAAAGGATTCTGCCTTTTCAACCATGTGTTTACTTCCGCAGAAAAAAGGAACTCTTTGATGTAATTTGGTGGGTTGAATATCCATAATTCGCTGGAAACCATTACTGGCTTTTGCTCCTGCTTGTTCGGCGATAAATGCCATGGGGTTGCACTCGTATAAGAGGCGAAGTTTCCCTTCAGGATCCTTTGCTGTATTGGGGTAAATGTAGATACCTCCTTTGATCATATTCCGATGGAAATCACTCACCAGCGAGCCAATGTATCTAGAAGTATAAGGACGATCTCCTTCTTCTTGTTGACAATACTTGATGTAATCCTTGACCCCCTGCGGGAAATGCACATAATTCCCTTCGTTCACAGAGTAGATTTGACCTGTATCTGGGAAGACCATATTAGGGTGTGATAAATAATAGGTTCCAATAGCTGGATTGAGCGTAAAGCCATTCACGCCATGTCCCGTGGTGTAAACAATCATGGTCGAGGTGCCATAAATAATGTATCCGGCTGCAACTTGTTTATTGCCAGGCTGTAAAAAATCATCTAAAGTTACGGGTGTCCCTTCGGGCGTAATTCTTCGATAAATGGAAAAAATAGTACCCACCGAAACATTTACATCAATGTTAGAAGAGCCGTCCAATGGATCGATTAAGACCACATATTTATTGTCGTTTTTTTTATTCCGACCCTTAATAATGATAAAGTCGTCTTCCTCTTCACTTGCAATGCCGCAAACAATCTCTCGATTGGTAAGTCCTTTGATAAATGCTTGATTGGCATAAACATCCAATTTTTGCTGGTCTTCCCCTTGGATATTCGTGTCGCCAGCTGCACCCAAAATGTCAACCAGTCCTGCTTTATTAACTTCGTGATTGACCACTTTCGCTGCCAAGCGGATGGAATTGATCAACCTCGATAATTCTCCGGAAGAATATTTGAACTCACTTTGGTTTTCTATAATAAACTCTCCAAGTGATTGATTTTTGGTTGCCATAGGGGGTTAATTGTCTAGAATTTCAGGCAAATATCGTCATTTTTAAGAAATTTGAACCGATATTTGTTACTGAAAATACGATGATATGAATCCTATTATTCGAAAAGCCACGGCGGCCGATATGCCTCAAGTGTTAGACTTGATCGTTGAATTGGCCGTATTTGAAAAGGAGCCTAACGCGGTGCAAGTAACCGTGGAAGAATTGGTAGCTGAAGGTTTTGGAGACTCCCCACAATTTATTTGCTTTGTGGCCGAGGTTGAAGGATCCGTGGTTGGAATGGCCTTGGTGTATTTCCGCTTTTCCACATGGACAGGTAAGAACGTGCATTTGGAGGATCTAGTGGTCAAAGAGTCCTATCGCGGCAAAGGAATTGGTGATTTGTTGTATGCTGAAGTCATGCGGTTTGCGAAAGAACACGGCGTGCGACGCGTACAATGGATTGTGCTCAATTGGAATAAAGGGGCCATTAAATTTTATGAGCGAAGCGGAGCAGTGCTGCATAAAGATTGGTATTTGGTAGAAATGTATGAAGAGGGAATGCATACCATTGCAGAGAAAAATAATAAGGGAACTAGCTAAAGAGAAACCCATTCGATGAAAGTTTTTAAGTTTGGTGGCGCGTCTGTGAAGGATGCGGAAGGAGTCAGAAATTTGGTGTCGGTGCTTAGGGCAACGAACGAAACCGATTTGGTGATGGTAGTATCGGCCATGGGCAAAATGACCAACGCGCTAGAAAAAGTGGTGTTCCATTATTTTGACCCTAACGAGGATGTGAAGGCAGCGCAAATGGAGGTGGTGCAGTTCCACCAAGAAATTTTAACCGACTTATTTCCAAATGCATCACATCCAGTTTTTAAAAAGGCAGGAATGTTTTTTAGTAGGCTGTCTCGCTTTTTAGAAACGAACAAATCCACCAACCACGCCTTTGTATATGATCAAGTGGTAGGCTATGGCGAATTAATCTCAACCACGATCATTGCGGCTCACTTAGATTCAGTAAACATAAAAAATACTTGGCTGGATGTTCGTCAATGTATTTCGACCAACGATTATTATCGGGATGCCCGTGTGGATTGGGACACCACTCAAAAGCAGATTGTGGAGAAAGTGGAACCGAAAGGACTTACCATTACGCAAGGATTTTTAGGCGCCGAAAGCAGTAATAATTTTACGACCACCCTAGGAAGAGAAGGGAGTGACTATACAGCGGCTATTTTCGCCTATTGTTTGAATGCCGATAGTGTGACGATTTGGAAGGATGTACCGGGAGTTTTAAATGCTGATCCGCGGCATTTTAGCAATACCCAACTCTTGAATCATATATCCTATCGCGAAGCCATCGAACTTGCATTTTATGGTGCGTCTGTAATTCATCCAAAAACCTTACAACCATTGCAGCGAAAGGAAATTCCGCTATTTGTAAAATCCTTTATGGCGCCCACCAATGAGGGTACTTGCGTAGGAAAGGGGGTGACCTTAGATCCTATGACGTCCTGTTTTATTCTGAAAAAAAATCAAGTATTAATTTCTCTTTCTTCCTTGGATTTTAGTTTTATGATGGAAGATAATATTAGAGATGTATTTGACTTACTTCACAAATACAAGATGCGGGTGGAACTCATTCAGAATTCAGCGATTAGTTTTTCCGTTTGTTTGGATAACAAATACGATAATTTACCGGTCTTATTGAATAAACTGCGATCAACATTTAAGGTTACTTTTTACGAGAATGTGACTATGTATACCGTTCGGCATTCGCAACCAAATGAAATTAAAGCACTTACTGAGAACAAAACAGTGCTGCTGAAACAGGAAAGCAGTGACACAGTGCAGCTAGTTGTTCGGGAATAAAATAGATTCCTTTCCCTATATTTGTCTTTCAACTAAACCAATATCTTCATGAGTCTTGTCACAGCTAAAGAAGTTGCCAAAGCAATAAAAGTCGATAAGCTCGGCTTTATGGGCACCTTTGTGGGCTGGACCTTAATGAGAGTGTTAAACATTTCAACGTGTAATAAAATTTATGACCGAAATAAACACCTCGAAGGCCTCGAATTCATAAACGCATTGTTGGACGAGTTTGAAGTTAATTTTGAATTACCCGAAGAAGATTTAAAACGAATTCCAAAAACAGGTCCCTTTATTACTATCTCCAACCATCCATTGGGAGGCATTGATGGGATTCTCTTGCTGAAGCTGTTGTTGGAACGTCGAGATGACTATAAAATCATTGCGAACTTCTTATTGCATCGTATCGTGCCACTCAAACCTTATGTGATGCCTGTGAACCCTTTTGAAGAGCATAAGAAAGTTCAAAATAGCATGATTGGTTTTAAGTCGGCACTCAGCCATTTACGAGCAGGGTCCCCCTTGGGAGTTTTTCCGGCAGGGGAAGTATCTACGCAAAAGAAAGATAAAATTATTATTGACAAGCCTTGGGAGCCAGCTGCTATGAAACTCATAAAAAAGGCACAAGTTCCTGTAATTCCTATTTATTTCCACGGAAGGAATAGCAAGAGTTTTTATCGTTGGGCCAAGATGAGTGACACCTTGCGAACTGCCAAATTGCCTAGCGAATTGCTCAGTCAAAAGGACCGTGTTTTGAAGGTGAGAATTGGAAACCCCATTTCTTTGGCCGATCAAAACGAACATGAAAGTATAGCCTCTTACACGGATTTTCTTCGGAAGAAGACCTACGTGCTCGCCAATCCATATGGGAAGAAAAAGTTGTTAGAAAATATTCCAAAAACAATTAAAATACCCAAGACGCCTAAAAAGATAGCAGGACCTATTTCTTTAGAAGCGATGGAGACTGAAATAGCGACACTTACCAAGCAAGGAAAACGTTTGTTATCGAGTAAAAATTACGAAGTTTTCTTAGCACCTGCCGAAGCGATCCCTAACATCATACAAGAGATAGGAAGGCTGCGAGAAATTACATTTCGAGAAGTTGGAGAGGGCACTAATCAAGCTACAGACCTTGACGAATTCGACTCCTATTACCACCATATGTTTTTGTGGGACAATGATGCCAAATTGTTGGCAGGAGCCTATAGAATGGGGTTGGGAGAAAAAATATATGAAAAGTATGGCATAGATGGTTTTTACTTACAAAGCTTGTTTCGTTTTGAACCCGAATTGTATGATATGATGAGTAAGTCCATCGAGATGGGAAGAGCATTCATTATTAAACAATACCAGCAACGACCCATGCCATTGTTTTTGCTTTGGAAAGGGATTGTGCATACCACTTTGCGTTTCCCCAACCATAAGTTTTTAATTGGAGGCGTGAGTATTAGTAATCAGTTTTCTGAATTTAGTAAAAGTTTGATGATCGAGTTTATGAAATCAAACTATTACGATCCCTATGTAGCACAGTATATCAATCCTAAGAAGGAATATAAGGTCAAGTTGAAAGACGCCGACAAGGATTTCATCTTTGATGAAAGTGAAGCCGATCTAAACAAATTTGACAAATTAATCGATGAGGTGGAACCAGGCGCATTGCGTTTACCGGTACTCATCAAAAAATACATCAAACAGAACGCAAAAGTAGTTGCGTTCAATGTGGATCCGCTTTTTAACAATGCGGTGGATGGGTTGATGTACATTCGCATCGCAGATCTTCCGGAGAGTACAGTAAAACCGGTAATGGAAGAGTTTCAAGCCGAATTGGAAAAGAAGTACGCCAACGGAAGTAAAGACTTGGAAGAGGAGTGATGCTTTTTTAACTACCTTAGTTGAACGCAAACAGCACCAAATGAACGTACCTACCACCATTGAGGAGGTCATTGCGCACCTCGACACCATCATTACCACTGAAATTGCTGCCAATAGTACTCTTGCCTATTTCCCTGTGCTCTATAAAAAGGTAACTGAACGAATAAAACTCGGTATTCAGAATAAAGAATTCGAAGATAACCCTCGAATGGAACGCCTCGACGTTCTATTTGCCAGTAGGTATATCGAAGCCTACGAACAATGGAAGGCAGGACAAACCCCAACAGACAGTTGGCAAGTGGCTTTCGGAACTGCAAAAAATAAAATAATTGTGATGCAACACCTTTTGTTAGGGATTAATGCACATATTAACTTAGACCTAGGCATTGCCGTATCTGAAACTGTAGGCCCTAATGGAGATTTGGAGGCCATCAAAAGCGACTTTAATAAGATCAATGCGATTTTAGCGAGTCTTGTTTCAGGTGTGGAGCAAAGTATAAGCGAAATATCACCAGTTTTCTATCTTCTGGAAAAAATCGGAAAAGGCAGGGAGGACAAAATTGTGACCTTCAGTATAGCTATTGCGCGGGACGAGGCTTGGAAATTTGCCAATCAATTTCATCTAGCTTCAAATAAGGAGGGAACTATTGCAGAGCGAGATATTGTCATTGCGAACTTAGGGAGGAAACTGATTACTTCTAAAAGTAGAATTTTACGATGGGTCATTCGGTTTATTCGATTTTTTGAAAGCAAAAATGTGGCTCGTGTGGCAGCTACTCTGGCGACCTAAATTCGAAGGGAAAATTAGGCAGTCCGGCTTCGCCAAACCATTTTGCGATGACGTTTTCTGCGGGTTTATACCGCGGGGAGAAATCGAAATTTTTGGAAGCATTGGAAGCCTTTGTTTGGGTATTCCATTGCCAAATGTACATGCCAGCAAACCAATCCTCGTGCCAAAGCTTCTGAAAAAGTGCTTCATAGGCTAGTACTTGAGTGCGATCCGATTTTTCTTGATGTAATACCGCCAATCCGCTGTCCCATTCCCATGGTCTGATCGTGCTGGACGATTCACTTTTATAGCCAACTTCAGTAAAAAGAATCGGTTTTTTGTGTTTTTCTGAAAGCCCTTTCAGCAAAGTTATATGTGGGTCCCAACCCTTTTTTATGGTTTCTAAATCAGGGTTAATGGTATCGGTAAGCGGGAAATAGGCTTGAATTCCAATATAATCCAATTGGTCCCAAAAGGTAATTTCGTCATAATCTCCGTCCCAATTTGCTGCATAGGTCAATTTGCCTTTATAAATGGTTTTTATTTCTGAAACGAGAAGATTCCATTTTTCGGGTTGTTGGGTAATAGAAGTTCTGAGTTCGGTGCCCACACAGAACAATGCCACTCCCGTCTCCTGAGCCATTTTAGCATAATGTAAGATGTGAATTCGATAGGATTCGAACCAAATATCCCAATCTTTTTTTGTTTCAAATTTGATGTTAGAGCGCCAACCACTTTGCAACCATAAGTGCGGTTTTAAATGGACGTAGATTCCTTTTTGATGTAATGTATCAATAGTTTTAATAAAAAGCGAATCGTTTCTTGACCAGGTTTCGAAGGATTCTCTAGGAGCCACCGTGTTTGACACTTCGTCTTTTTGGTCTAAAAAAGGGATGACTGCAACCCATTCTATATTGTTTTTCACTAATTCTTCAATAGGCTTGCTGGTTTTACCCCACCATCCAAAAACACTCATTCCTCGGTGCTTGCCGTCCATGTTGTAATGGTTGTTTGACATGCCTGTATTATTTTCTACGGAAGCATCCCATATAAAGTTATAGTCTTCTTGGGTGTTCAAATACACCATGCTTTTGTAGCTACCAATTAATACAAATAGCGGCAATAAAATAAAAACCGAGAGGCGTTTCAGAAAAAATCGAAAACCTAAGTAGCGAAAAATACGCACGAAGTAACGAACGACGTAAAACACACCTAAAACTATCGCGAAAACTAAATGAGCGAAAAGCTGAAACCCGCTGTAGGATATCAATTTCCAAAAATACGCAAGACTTTCACTCAAGGATACACCGCGCATAGTGAAGACAATCAGCAACCATAACAACATTCCTATCCAAGTAAGAAGGTAAAGGATAAGTGCGGTTCGAAGAATTTTTCTCATGTAGATTTCACTTGGCCGTGAGTCATGGGCAGGCAATAAGACTGCAACATTGCTGGCTTCCAAATATAAGTAATTCCAGCTACCGGCTATAGCGTCAACACCGTATGTACGGTGGCGATGTTAAATCCATTTTTCACTACCGTTTGACTTGCATTGCTATTTGGGTCAATGACGGGGTTGGTATGGTTGAAATGAATAAAATAAATTTTCTTTTTTTCTGAATCACTTAAGGCATCAAATTTCTCCATACTTTCAATAATAAACGGATGTGGAATCTCCGAAATATCTCGTGTATTAAGCTCTTCACCATCATAGAAGGTCGCATCTAAGAAGGCATAATCTACTTGGGCAATGACCTCTGAAATATCCAACTTCCACTTTTCCCACTTGTCAATGTCTGGGATAAACAAAGCGGTCTTGTTGGGTCCTATTATTTTATATCCTACCGTTTCTGAAAACTCATCCCGATGTGGGACTTGCAATGGAATCACTTTTAAGTTGGGCGTGAGTGCAAATTCCTTCTGGTTTTGAAGGCTTCGGATTAAAATATTATCATTCTCCACCAACTGACTCCAAGGACCATTGGTCTCTAGAAAGGTTTTCATTTTGGGCATGGCGAATATGGGAACGTTTTGTGCATTTGTTGCCTCTTTTCCTAAATACATCAATCCTGTATAATGACCGATGTGAGCATGCGTTAGGAAAATTCCATCTGGAAGTTCGTTCGTCGAATTTGAAAACTCTTTCAGGACTTTTACTTGGGTTGTCATGTCGGGCGTGGCCTCAAATAGATAGCTTTTATTAAACTGAGAATCAACTACACCCAAAGAAACCACCTTTCGGTCTGGATTTGGTGTTGTAAAGAGTGATGTGCAACATGCTTTTTTACAAGCAATATGAGGAGATCCGGCGTCTTGGATGGTTCCCAGGACCACTAGAGATACTTCAGAAATATTCGGGGCAGATTCCGTTACTACTTCTGGGACAGGATCAACTTTGGCGGTCTCTTTGCAACTTCCAAAGAGTACTACTAAACAACAAACAAGCCAATAATTCATTCTTTGGGAGTTTGGTTTACAATGGTTAAATACGTTGTCCAAGGACCTATTTCATCTTTGTATTGCTTTGCCATGACGCGCGATACTTGGGCTATATGACCCAGATCATGAACGACCCAAGCCGATAGCATTTGTCGCAGGGTCACGGCGCCTAATTCGGGGTGTACCCCTTCTTTAGTTAAATCCTGAGAGTTTAAAAACTTTGATTTAAGGGCGTTGAGGTTTTTTTTCCGAAGTACTTCAAATTCATCAAGTAAGTCGCCCATTGATTTTCCTTTACTCATCTCAAATTGCGCGAAACGGTCATAGGGCTCAAACGTTTTGTTTTCCGTATCGCGTAACACAATATCAAGGCGCGGCATCCAGTCTGTTAGTTCTCCATGAACGAGATGACCAAGCACGTCGTAGGGACTCCAAGTATCACGCCCTTCGTTTTTGTGCGTCCATTCCTGCGAAAGACTGCCTATTAATTGTTTTAACACTCCCGGTGTTTTTTCTAATACTGAAATGGCTTGATTGAGGTCAAAGTTCATAGTTATAAGCTAGTTTGCTCCATTCCTTTGAGGGAAAGTACTCGATTAGGCCGGTTTTCAAGACACTTTTTATAATAGGCTTGTGCGGCTTCTGGTTGTCCTTGAGTCATTAGCCAATCAGCATATAATTCGTTCGTAGGTTTTTGAATAAAGGGTGGGCCAAAACTGTAGCTGGTGCTCGATTCAAGTTCAATAGATTTCAGTAAAAACGATTCAGCTAATTCCAAATCCTTATCCATAGTGGCCGCAAGACCTTTTAATTGAAATTGTCGAATTTGAGATTCTAGGATGTCCCTTTCGGATACTTCGTCGCGCGTAACGTTGGCACATAATTTTGCAGCGCCATTGGTCAACACAAAACTAGACCTATCCTCATCTTGCGCCATGTTTTCAATGATCTCTTGAAGGGTGTTGCGATTTCCATTAGTGTATGCTATCATGCCCTCAAGGAATTGATATTGTGAGCGAATGGAAATATTCAAATCGGATATATCAATCGCGATATCGGCAATAGTGCCAGACCAGTCATTTGTTTCAACCAAATAGGAGCCTTTTAAAAAGACATTATGAACTCTGGCTTTTTTTGATGGTTTTTCTGAAGCAAATTGCGTCATTTGAAGCACCATTTTTTTGGCTTCTTCAGTGTTTTCTTTTTGCAAATAGCCATAGGCCAGCCAGTGAAAGGCATGATAGCCTAAGGCATCATTATCCAAATTTTTCCGTTCCTTTCTGCTCACACTAGCGCCATACGAATTGATGTTCGATGAAATTACTTCATCCCACATCCCTAAAGCGGCATATATGTGAGACGGCATATGAAGTGCATGGCTGGCATCGGGTGCTACTTTTGCATAGGCATTTGCTGCATCTAAAGCTAACGCAGCATGATTAGGGTCGTCGTACGAATGGATGAGGTAATGCAAGGCGCCTGGATGATTTGGATTCTCCTGGATAATTTTCCGGGCAATAGAAGCGCCGGCTTCGTAGCGGGTTTCATTTCTATCCTGTGGTGACACACCCAATAAAGAAATTGCGTAAAAGGCGGCAACTTCATGATTTGCAGGATATTTTTGAGTTAATCCTTTCATAAACTCAGAATAGGCCTGGTCTCTTTCTTCCTTCTCCTTATTGCGTTCATACAATAGTTGTACTGCTGCAATTAAGTCACGCTCCAATTCAGTTGCTTTTTCGTTGAGGTCAATTTCATCTAATTTGGCCAGTGTATTACGAGCTTCATCATAATTTTGCTCACTCCATAAGCTGTGATTGTACGTCATCGCCTCGCCCCAATAAGCCATAGGCATTTGAGGATCTATTTCTTGGGCTAATTTGAAGGCTTCAAGGGCATCGTCATATTCAAAGGAATGAAGTAATAGGAGTCCTTTTTCGAAATTAGGTAATGCTTTTTCTTTTCCACTCACTTCAATATGAACTACACCTAAGAATTCTTTTACAGGCGCTTTGTCTTTACAAGAAACCAGCAATAAGGACAACAAAAAAAACGAAAGATATCTCATAATAAAGCCTTTATAATAATAATCTAATTAGAACACATTGCTTAAAGGTAATGGTTTTTTACTTCCGCTACGGAATTACTTGGGCTCCATGATGAGAAATATAGCTGTGCTGTCTCCTATGTTTTGAACTTCATGCCATTCCACCTCTTCGTTATAAAAGTTAGTGCCCGTTGGGATGGTCACTTCTCGCACTCCTGTGGTATCCGTGATGCGAAAGATGCTGCCGGCAAGGGTATAGCCAAAATGAGTGTCGTGGTGGTGACGCTCATGGCCAACACCCGGCAGAAACGTACATTTTAAGACTCTCAGTTCGGCATTGTCCTCCAGTACTTCACATACCGATTGTCCTTTCCAACCTGCGGCCAATGGATCTGGTAATGAATTTGAATTTTGGCAACTTCCGAAGCATAACAGCATCGAAAAACAGAGGAGGTGTTGTTTCATAGTTTTTACTGAAATAAAATCAGAGCTATCGCAATTAGTGCTGGCATGGCCTGCACAAAAAATATTTTCTTGCTGGCCGTGAGTGCACCGAAGATGCCAGCCACTGCCACACAGCCTAAAAAGAAAAGGGAAATATTGGTGTTCCATTCCGCATTTTCAATAAAGAAGGTCCAAATGAGCCCAGCGGCTAAAAAACCATTGTAGAGCCCTTGATTGGCAGCCATCGATTTGGTGGGTTCGAATAATTCCTTCGGAAAACCACGAAATATCTTTCGCCCCAAAGTAGTCCATGCAAACATCTCGAAATACAAAAAATAGAGATGCAAAGCAGCAATGATGCCGATCAAAATACTTGTGGTTACTGCCATACCAATACAATTGTGTTCTCTATAAAACTACAATATTATTTTTGAAACTACACCGACTTAAAATTGGAAGTAGATAAACTGCTCTCCACTTCCTTGTGCCACGCAAATGAGAAAGAAAATAATAGCCCAAAATACGCCCAGAACCCATGAGGGTACCTTTTGTGAAACAGCTTTCATGGAAGTATTTCGCATCACCCAATGGCAAATGAACAATCCAATAATGACGATGGCAACTTTTAAGATTTCAGCCAATGGCAGAATTTTCTCTCCTTCCGTATTGAATAAAAGCATGGAGCTAATCATATTGGTGGCTGTTTCAAATTCTCTTGCTCTAAAAAACACCCAGGTAATGTTGACGCAGGTATAGGTGAATAGGGCTAATAAAATACCGTTCCAAGCGTTAATTTTGATCTTCACTACATTCTTCAACAGCCGTTCTGCCACCAGATAAATACCGTGTAAGGCACCCCAGATAACAAAGGTCCATGCGGCTCCATGCCACAATCCTCCTAGTAACATAGTTAGCATTAAGGCCACGTACATTCGGGTAATTCCATGGCGGTTTCCACCGAGTGGAATGTATAGGTAGTCACGCAACCAAGTAGATAGTGAGATGTGCCAACGACGCCATAAATCCGAGAATCCTATGGAGGCATAAGGGTATTTAAAGTTATCTGGAAGAATGATTCCAAGCATTAAGGCAATTCCAATGGCGCAGGTGGAATACCCAGCAAAATCGAAGAAAATCTGCCCAGAAAACGCCAAGGTGCCTATCCATGCATCTAAGCCATGCAGCACTTTAGAGGAGTCAAAAACCGAATCTGAGGTTTCTGAAAGCAACGCGTCTGCCAGTACTACCTTTTGAAAAACTCCCATAGTCAATAGAAATAGGCCCCAAATAAATTGCTTTATAGTTGCCTTTTTTGGCTCGTAAAATTGTGTAATAAGATCTTTAGCTCTAACAATAGGTCCCGCCACTAATTGCGGAAAAAAGGTCACATATAAGGCGAAATCTAAGAACGTTCTCGCGCGCTCGGTCTTCCCTTTATACATATCGATGGTATAGGACATGGTCTGGAAGGTATAGAACGAAATTCCCATGGGTAAGATGATGTCCATAGGGCGTGCTTCAAATTCCCAGCCAATACTATGCATGAAGGTTGTGAAATTTTCCAATAAGAAATTCCCATACTTAAAAAAGGCTAAAAACCCTAGGTTGACTACCATGCTTAAAATAAGCCATAACTTTCTACTTCTAGGATTGATTAAAACCGCTAACTTCTTTCCTGCGGTCCAATCTACCATGGTGGAAATCCAAAGCAAGATAACCAAGGGAGGATTCCACATGCCGTAGAACACATAACTGGATAGTAAAAGCATCCTTTTTTTTCCGTTCCAAGAGAGTAGTTTTGAATAATATAAGGCCAACACTATCACTAAGAAGACCACAAAACTGAGAGAGTTAAATAGCATGACTAGTTGGTTTTAGTGATTAATTGATCCTGAATGAGCAGTTTCAGCAGTTCTTTGGTGAAAATTTGCGCGTCGGGGGTGTATAAATGCGACTCTTCGGGACAGGTGAACTGTTTGAGTTTTGGATAGTCTTCAAAATGATAGCCGGGTTGCTTTGTTTGCTCTAGAAATAGGTCCCAAAAATCCTCACGAGGATTGCGTACTAGTTCTCGTTCACGAAAAGAGCCAGATGAAGGCAGTCTTAAAAATAGTACTTGGCCGCCACGAGCTTCAAATTTCTGAATCCAATCCTGGTAGAAATTTACGACAGGCTCTAGCATGCCAGGGGGTGCTCCCTCACTAAATACCCGCCATGCGGTAATAACAGTGTTCGCAAAAGCGGTGTCCGTTTTTGTTTTTTCGAACATCGTCACGTTTCGGTCTTTATCCACAAAGCCAAAATTGTTAAAGGGAATATCGGGAGGGCCGGTACGTTCTCCTATGTGAATGCTATTGACCAAAGTACGAAGGTCAATATCGTCCGACCACCGTTCTTCAGACCCGTTTAAAAAAGAAAAACTACGTTCTAAAGGCAATGACAAGTAATGGTTGGCTCGTTGTGCGTAGGTACGTTCGTAGAAATATTCTAGTCTTTTCTGGGCTCGATTCCACATAAAACCTTTACCAAGAGGGTTGAAGAAGAGGCCTGGTGCAATTCCAATAACAACGGTGCCATTGAATTCCGTTTTTTCTACAATATCTTGAAAGACAGGTGTGGGAGTAGTTCCATCTGAGGCGAGCATGACGGGCCTTCTGCCAGTCATTTCTTCCCACTCATTCAGTTGAAGGTCAAAATGAGCTCGAGAGGAACCTAAAATTAAGACATCATCGCTTGTAAGATGGTCTACTTTGGCTCGATTGACAGCCCACAGGGCATTGTTGTCGTCTAATTCAGAATAGTATCCTGCGGATTTCCAATATACTTCCCATACAGTTAATAGTGTCAATCCAAGAAGGACGGCCACTATAAAAGATGCTTTTAAATTCATAACAGTACAGTAATGCACCGCCATCGTAATTTACGTAGGTATCAGTAATCGCTTACCGAGAAAATTTGATTTTGGTAGTTAGTTAGGGTAAAAGTATGAAAATAAACGGAGTAGTATCTAAGTAGAAGTACGTAGCTCTTTATTTAATTTCTTGAAGCACAAAGTTTTGGCAATATTCCTTTATTTCATTTCGTGCTTTAAGAAAGGCTGCGTGCTTTTCTTTCTCTGTGCCCACCACCTTAGATGGATCGAAGAAATTATGATGTAAGCGCTGTGCATTTGGTGCCGCAATAAAAGGACAATTCTCTTTGGCGTGATCACATACCGTGATCACATAATCCCAATCCATACCTTGGTATTCATCCACATGGTTTGAGGTATGATCTGCGATAGACACATTATCTTCCTCCATAATTGCAACCGCTCCAGGATTAAGTCCGTGGGTTTCAATTCCCGCACTATAAATGCGCGCCTTCCCTTCTGTCAGTTGTTTCAAATAGCCATGTGCCATTTGACTGCGACAACTATTTCCAGTGCATAATACGAGTACATTTTTCATCTAGTTTATTCTTTTACTTCTAACATCGAAATGGTCATTGCGTTTCCAAATTCTGAAGCGCAGTCCTTCTTTATAATTTGCGCCTCTTGGATTGTTTTTTATGGGCTAGCAACAACCACTCCCAGGAGCGCAAGATCCTGCTTCAGCTTCAACCGAGGCGGTCTCTGGAACACCGCAGGTTTCTTTCGCCTTACAATCCGTTTTTTCAACAGCTAATTTAACGAGCAAATTTGACCCGTGTATTTCGTAATCATTAACAAATAGTTGCGCCGTATGGAATAGCTTATTTCCATATTCAAATTTAATTTCAGCTTCATGGTCATAGGGCTTCATATGTCCTACCTTATTCAATATGCCTAAAGCTTTAAAGGTCGACATATAGGTTGTTTTTCCAAGTTCGGAAGGGCTTTCCCACAATTGTACAATGGTTTCATTCCATGCATCTACGCCAGCGCCACAGTCTACCGAATCTATTTGAAGGTGCTTCACTTCAGTGATATGATAGTTGGCTCCTACCAATTGTCCTTCGCTGTATTCGAACAAAAGTGATTTGTTTTGATGGGTCGTGAGTAAGTCAAAAAAGTCTTTGGTTTTCATAGGTTCTTCGATTTAGAGGTTAACAACATTTAGCTTCGGTGGCTTCAAAAAATTCTTGGAATAGGTTCTTTAATGCAGAGAGTTTGTCCTTATTGATGGTGTAATACTGGCTTTTGCCTTGGAATTTACTCTTCAGTAGTCCGGACTTTTTTATCACTTGTAGATGTTGCGAGGTTGTTGGTTGGGATAATTTTATTTTTTCTGAAATGTCCTTACATAGACAACCATCACAATCTCCGATGAAATTTAAAATGGAGATTCTCGCAGGATGCGACAACACTTTGGCTAGGTCTGCCAGCTGATTTACGCTCATGGCGTGTAAATGTCTTTTTGAAACGCCCATAGTGATTAAGTTATTAAATATTAATATTTGTATATTGCAATATTACGATATTATTAAATATAAAAAAAGGCTTTCAGCATAAAATGTTCCGAAAGCCTCGTATTTTAGAACCAAGGTTTTTTCCCAACTTGATAGGTTTGGTAGAATTCGTCGTCACTTTTAGTGAGGTATAAAATTCCCTCGATTAGGCCAATAATTCCCGTTGCCAAGTAGATGAAGATCCCAATAACAAAACACGAAGTCAATATACCTATGATGGTTCCGCCTAAAAGGATAAACCCTTCTTTATTATATCCAAGGATAAACTTGTGAACGCCAAGTGATCCTACAAAAATCCCTAAAAGACCTGCGATTAGCTTTTTGTTTTCACCACTATTCGTGGCTTGATTCCAACCTTCCTTCATGTCATCCATCGTGCCTTTGGCTTCTTCTTTAATATTTTCCGATGTATTTTCCGCGCTTCCACTCGCCTCGTTTAGGTTCTCGTTTTCTTCATTTATGTTTTCTTCTGACATAATTTATTGGTTTTGAGTTGAATCATAAAAGTAGGAATTTTTTTTGAAACCTATTCGTTTGTACGTCAACAACTTCAGAAGCTTGACCTTCTTATTCAAAAGCACTATCAATGGGCTCCCAAAGTTCAATTTTATTTCCTTCAGGATCCAAAATCCAGCCAAATTTACCATAGTCGTATTCCTCCACGTCACCAACCACAGTAACTCCTTCTTCTTTGAGTGTTTTCAGTAATTCTTTCAAATTTTCAACTCGAAAATTCATCATAAATTGCTTTTCACTTGGAGCAAAGTACTTAGTGTCTTCTTTAAATGGACTCCATTGCGTCGAGCATTTATCACCATCTTCATCCTTCCACCAAAAAGTACAACCATAGGCATCTGTATTTAAGCCTAAACGTTCCTTGTACCAACTTTTAATGGCATCTGGGTCCTTTGTCTTAAAGAAAAACCCACCTAATCCTGTAACTCTATTTTTCATATCGTAAGGGTATTATTTTTTTATGTTCGTCTCGTATATATGCAACCATTCTTCCATTGACATTTTTTGAACCAGTTCACCAATCAAAGCATAGGGTATGTCGTTCACTTTTTTAAATCGAATGCAGCTTTTTCCCATGTCCAATTTATAGGTACTATGCTTTGGATATTCGCCCACGAACCAGTCTAGTAGTTCTTTTTTTGCATAAAGTCCCATGTGATAGAGCGCGACAAAATTCTTTTGTGAAGCTACGTTCATAAAGGGGACGGGTAATTTTGGATTACAGTGATAGCCATCAGGATAGGCAGATAATGGCACAAAATAACCGAGCATTTTATAATTAATTCCTTCTTCAAAACCAGAAGGAAGGTTGTCTAAAATAGTTTGCCTTAATCTGCCAACCGGCTCTTTTCTTTCATCCGGTAATTGCGCAAGGTATTCGACTGGAGTAGTTGCTTCGTATTGCATAGGTTTTTTTATTTACGTTGTAGTATAAACGCAGAAAGTAAGGTTACAATGATTCCTAGCGCCAAAACTGTAGTGAACATGAGCATCGCCAATGCCGTATTACTATAAGTCTCTACAATCTCTTCGTCTTGCGCTTTCATAACTTCTGCGTATTCCGCCATGAAATCAGGATTAATGAACGTGGTATAAATATAATCAATGATGGCAAAACCCATTCCTGCAAATAGGCTTATAAAGATTCCAATAATGAATGCTTTTCGAAACGTAATGAGTCCGTCATTCTCTTGGTCGCGGAAGTGTTTAATTCCGAAGAAAACAAAAGAGAGGGCAATGAACATGCTGGCGTAGCCAATGATAGCCTGAGTGCTAAAGCTTAGTTCTTTGCCAAGTACTAAGGCAGCTAGAAATAATACGGCAGCGGCAAGAAGGGATAAAAATCCATATTTAAGAATAGTGGTTCGCATAGAATTGGTTTTTGGTTGTGATACTTTTTAAGTAGTCCCAAATTTATATGAAATGAACGATTGGTTTTGCCAAAAGTAGGAAGGCCAGCTAAAAAAGGACTCATACTAAAGTACGAAATCGAAGAAATATGAAGCGGAAAACTATGTCAACTAAGGATTTGGTATTCCTTGGCCTTTAAAATAGCCTGGGTACGTCGTTTGGCATCTAATTTTACAAAAAGGTTAGAAACGTGGCTTTTTACCGTGCTCTCCGATACAAAAAGTTCCGATGCAATTTCTCGATTGGACAACCCCTCGTCAATTTTGAGTAGAATTTCATATTCTCGTTTGCTAATCCCAAGCGCAGCGATCTTATCAGGATCAATACTATTTGACTCTGACGTAAGGTTTTTTTTACGCAGACTTTTTTTATTGATATAAAGACCTATCAGAAAGAAAACCACTGCGATGGCTGAGATAGCAATTTCAATTTGCCAATGCCCAGTTACTATTGAATAGGTGCTTAGTTGGAACAAAACCAATAAAGCAATAATTAAGGCGCCAAAAACAAGAATGGTCTTTTTCACGAGGTGGTTTAGGTGAATTCAGCTATTATTTTTTCTACAATAGTTTGGGCTAACTTGACCTTGCTTTCTGCGGTCCAACCCGCTATATGTGGACTTAAAATCACATTGTCCATGGCGAGTAATTTTGTTAAAGCAGGTAGTTTTTCTTCGGAATTAAAGAGTGATTCGAACGACAGGTTTTCATATTCCAAAACGTCTAGTCCAGCTCCTAGGATCTTTCCCTGCTGAAGCGCAGCGACTAAATCGGCCGTCACCACACTTTTGCCTCGTGCGGTATTGAGAAGCCAAAAAGGTTTTTTGAATTGTTCGATAAAGTCGGTATTCACCATTTTATCGGTCAGGGGTGTCCAAGGAGTGTGTAAACTCACCACATCAGACATTTCCTGAAGTGTACGCAAGGAAACCTGAGTGCCATTTTTATTTCCAACATCATCTTTTATGTCATAGCAAAATACGGTGCAATTGAAGCCTTTGAGCTTTTTAGCAAATGCTTTCCCCATATTTCCATAGCCAATAATTCCTATCGTTTTACCTTCCAATTCGATGCCTCTATTCGCTTCCCTATTCCATTGTCCCTTCTTAACCTCATGGTCTGCGCGGTTGAGATGATTGAAAAGCGAGAGTAGCATTCCTAAGGTGTGTTCCCCCACCGCATTGCGGTTGCCCTCTGGTGCAGAAAACAATTGGATACCTTTGCTTTCTGCATACGGAATATCAATGCTTTCTAGCCCTGCACCCACACGAGCAATAAATTTTAACTTCGCTGCGGCGTCCAAAAATTCACGGTCAATTTTAAATCGGCTTCGAATTACTATGCCATCGTAGCCTCCAATAATTTCTTGTACGGCGGTCTTTGAGGAGGTATAATCTTCTGCATTGGTAAAACCAGCTTTAGTGAGTTCAGCTAAAAGCAGTGGATGATTGTTATCTAAATGAAGAATTTTCAAAGCTTAGATTTTTGGATAGTTGGTTTGTGTTTTATCGTGCACAACAGTGCCTGTATGTGCCGTGGATATTTTTTCGAATAACAACAGCTGTACTTCTTCTCCATTGATTGTTTTTGGGCAATGTTCAACGCCCTTAGGAACGACAATGATTTCACCTTCCTGAACTAACTCGATTCGATCTCTAAAATGCATTTCCAAGGTCCCTTTTTGCACATAAAAAAGCTCGTCCTCTTCTTCGTGGCTGTGCCAAACAAATTCATCTTTTATTTTTGCTAATAGTACCTGCATATCGTCCACCACGGCAATTTGATGCGGGTGCCAATGCTTGCTGAACTTTTCCAATTTTTCTTTAATGTTGATGGAGTGCATAAGGGCCGGCCGGTTTTAATTGTGAACAGGGATGTTTTAGGTAAACAAAGTACAAATTTCCTCTGGAATTTTTGCAGGCCGAAGTGTTTTTGCATCCAACATACACCATCGTGTTTGTGCCTCCACCAAGGTCTGATTGTCTTTGATTCTGAATATCTTGAACTTTCGCGTGCTCTTGACGCCTTTAGTCTCCGTTACCCAGGTGTGCACCTCTAGTAGTTCGCCTTCAAATGCGGAAGCTTTGTATTCGATAAAATGGTTCAGCACATACCACACAAATTGTGCTTTCATGGCTGTGGTTGCTTTCTGTTTCCAGTGGGCTTCGGCGGCATCCATGCACCATTGCAGATACGCAAGGTTGTTTACGTGATTCCTAGCATCAATCGCAGACGTAGGCACTGTAAATTGATGTGCATACACTTCCGAAGTCAAAACCCAAGAATAATTTTGGAGATATAGAAGAAGAGGAATATTCCAAAGATATCATTACTCGTGGTAATAAATGGACCTGTTGCGATAGCGGGATCAATTCCTTTTTTATCTAAAACAATTGGCACGAAAGTCCCAATTAAGGCTGCAATAATGATCACAGACAACATAGAAATAGCAATGGTGGCACTAAAGGCAAAGGAATAATCCATGACCGTCCCGAAAATAATTACCAAACCGCCTAAGGCAATCCCGTTGATAAGGCTTAGTCCAACTTCCTTTAACAAACGACTAAGGAGACTTCCTTTTACAATATCATTGGCCAAACCTTGTACAATAATCGCACTCGATTGAACTCCCACGTTTCCTGCCATCGCCGCGATAAGAGGTGTAAAAAAGAAGAGCATTTTTACTTCTGGATCATTCATTAAATGTTCAAAATCTTGTAAAATGAAGACACTTGCCAGTCCGCCAAATAAACCAAGGATTAACCAAGGCAAACGTGCTTTGGTAAGTTCAAAAATGCTGTCATCTGCTTCCACATCCTGTGATATACCGGCGGCGAGTTGGTAATCTTTTTCGGCTTCCTCCTTCATGTAGTCTACGATATCATCAATGGTCACACGGCCCACTAGCAGGCCTTCTTCATCCACCACAGGGATGGCTTCCAGATCGTATTTTTGCATGATTCTTGCCACCTCATCTCCTTCGGTATGTACCGTTACATAATCTACTTTTGCAATATAGATGTCACTGATATGTGCTTTTTCAGAGGCGGTTAATAAATCTTTTAGAGATAATCTTCCTTTTAGTTTTCCTTCTTTATCGGTTACATAGATCGAGTGAACTCGAGTTACGTTTTTTGCCTGACGCCGCATTTCTCGAACACAACCTGCAATGGTCCAGGTTTCTTTCACCTGCACCAATTCCTTTGCCATCAATCCCCCAGCACTTTTTTCATCGTAGCTAATTAACTCAACAATGTCTGCTGCAAGTTCTTCATCATCAATTTTGTCGATTACCTTTTGCTGGATGTCATCATCTAATTCGGCTACAATATCAGCCGCATCATCCGAATCCATTTCTTGAAGCTCGTCGGCAATTTCTTGAGGGGAAAGCCGGTCCAATATTTTCTCACGAATATCCTCGTCCAGCTCCATTAAGGCCTCACTGGTCAAGTCACTTTCTAACAATTTAATGAGATAGGTGGCATTGTCGCTAGACAGGTCCTCAAGAATTTCAGCAATATCGGCGAAGTGTAATTCGGCAAGCAGTCCCTTTAACGCATGACCGTCCTTTTGGGCAATAAGGTGCTCAATGTTTTGAAGGAAATCAGTCGTTAGTTGAAATTGCATCGGCTTCCAATTTAAGGGTTAAAGCGATAAAGTCCTGAACGGAAAGCTGCTCCGGACGCTGCCCAAAGATACTATCTTCTTTTAATTTATCGGAAAGTTGGAAGGTTTTTAAACTGTTGCGCAGTGTTTTTCTTCGCTGCTGGAAGGCAGTCTTCACTACCTTAAAAAGCATTTTCTCATCGCATGCCAGTGAGTAGTCTTTTTTTCGAGTTAATCGCAATACCCCACTATCCACTTTGGGCGGTGGATTGAAAACACCGGGAGGGACTGTAAATAGATATTCAGTCTCATAGAAGGCCTGGGTTAAAACAGAAAGAATACCGTAGGTTTTGTTACCCTCTTTTTCACAAATACGCTTGGCAACTTCTTTTTGAAACATTCCAGTGAATTCTGGAATGCGATCCCTGTGTGCGATGGTTTTAAAGACAATTTGTGTAGAAATATTATACGGAAAGTTGCCAGTAATGGCAAATTGTTCTTGTTCAAAAAGTAGCGATAAGTCAAACTTTAGAAAATCAGCATTGATTACTTTAAGCTTAGTATCACCATAATGGTGATGCAGGTATTCAATGGAATCACGGTCTACCTCCATAGCCGATAACTTCAAGGGTTTCTCTAAAAGGTATTTGGTCAAAACACCGGTGCCGGGTCCTATTTCTAAGATGTTGTCATATCCAGAGAAGTTTAAAGTATTCGCAATCTTCTCTGCGACGGATTCGTCAATTAGAAAGTGTTGACCTAAATGTTTTTTGGCACGAACTGGTTTATTCATATTGAGGTCAAAGGTAGGTATTTTGAGGAGCAGTTGATAGCTCAGGGCTCTATTTGTGCCCTTAACCTAGTATTCAGAAATAATTGCTAACTCAGTTCTAAAAGCAATAAACTTTCCTTCAAACGCTTTGCTTTGGCTTCTTAAGCTTGCCGCATCTTCCTGGTAATAGCTTTCTAAGGTGGCCTTACTATCGGTTCGATACTGAACCGAGTAGGTGATACCGCCCATATCTTCTTCCACTTGGACGCGCGTCATCAGTGCTTTACTAAATTTACCTGTGGCTAACATAGCTGGAATATGTTCCGTTTGAATCCATTGAAGCCACGCTTCATGCACCGATTCGTCTATATTAATCGTGACATTATATATGTACATAGGAGTCGTTTTAATAGGTAGCTGTTGGAATTGGTTTAGTTAATCGCATCACCGCGCAGCATTCGGAATCGCTTCCGCGCCTCCACAAAATAAATGCTGTCAGCAAAATTAAAAATAATCTGCTCGTAAAGTAATTTGGCTTCTTCTGGTTGGGCCAATGGGCCTTCGTAAAGTTTGGCTAGTAAGAAATGAGCGTCGTCCGCAAGTATGTCTTCATTATACAATTCGATTAACTTTTTATACTGGGTCGCTGCTTGCTCGTACTGTTGCGTCTGCGCTAACAACTGTCCCATTTTTAAGAGGGCTTCATCCTCAATTTTTTCTCCCTTATGATTGGTTAGTATATCTTGAAGAACAGAAATAGCGTTGCTATTTTTATTCTGAAGAGAGAGCAGATCTGCACGCGCAAATTTCTTCAAAGCAGTTTTAGTGGAATCTTCCAATGAATTGTCCCGAATCATGAGTGAAAGTTCCATGGCATCGTTCGCAATCAATTGGGAAGCAGATTTTTTGAGCACGTCTAATTGCACTTGTGCCCATTCAAAATCTCCTTTAAAATAACTCGTCCGAGCTACTTTAAACCGCGCTTCTTGGGCCAAAACATTGCTCTTTACTTTTTTCTGAACTTGTGAATAGTAAATCAGTGCTTCGTTAAATTTTTCGTCGAATACTAAAATGTCTGCCAATTCTATTTTGACACGTGCTTCTTGATAAATGGAAAGACGGTTTTTTGCTAAACTTTTTAAGTTGGTAATCGCTTCTGACGATTTCCCACGTCGAAACGCTAAAAAATGATTGTAATCTATTTGTAGCGCCAATGTGGAGGCTCCTTTCCCAAATTCATCAAACAGGGCAAGGTACTGCGCCTCAATTTCTTGAAAGTCGGCCGGGGCCGCTAGCTTCAATTTTACATTCATTAAGTACTGATAGCCTTCCAATCGCACTTCCGGAGTAGGGGCATATTCAATTACGAAATTCACGATGTCTTCTGCATCCTTGAAGGCCCCTTCGTCTATCGAAATTCGAAGTAAATCTATAAGCCCTCTCAGATCCTCGTCACTGCGTTTGTAGATTGCTTTTTCCTGAACAAAGGCCTTGCTAAATTCTTTTTGCTGAATGAATAACCAACTAAGTAGTTCATTAAATAATATATCTGGACTTTTTTGAAGTTTTTTCAAGAGTGTTTTCCGAAGCATAATATTGGCTTCGTTTGTAGGGTCGTCGGTCACATAAAAACTAAAGTTTCGCTGTGCCGTAGCACGATAACTAGCGTTGCTTTGCACCAATTCAATGTATTTTTCAAACATTAAATCGAGCTTTCCTTGTTCCCCGTAGATTTTTGCTAATTGCGGATTGTAGTCTCGATCTGGGTCCAATTTCATCGCCATTTCGTAGGTGGTTGCCGCTTGGTCGAGTAAACTATATTCAGAAAATGTTCTACCCACAGTATAGGCACTAAAAGGATTTGCTCGTACGGCTTCAATTGCGTTATTATAACTAACGTCTGCCAAACTATCTTTTTGTTGCAACGCATAATTGTATCCTAACTCTACAATAAACCTTTCA
>Ga0316204_10002755_pt1 | contig 38247 bp, 37 predicted proteins | sample 6monrhotite_MG_2_FD_205661 | JGI IMG/M metagenome (GOLD analysis project Ga0316204, IMG submission 205661) | Microbial mat bacterial communities from mineral coupon in-situ incubated in ocean water Damariscotta River, Maine, United States -... | ecosystem: Environmental > Aquatic > Marine >... | reverse complement strand
CCAATCTGGGTATATTTTAGCAACCGATGCATAGGTATACACGATCCAAACCTGAAGAATTAAAACCCATAAACACCAACGAGGCATTGATGTTGATTTTTTTTCGGGATTTCGTCGTACATCTAATGAAAGCCAACGATTGGCAGGTAAAAAGGCCATGATCCAACACAACAGCATCAATAAGTAGTAGTGATTGTTGTAGGAGGTTTTTTGCATAAAGTAAACGCCTGTCCAAAGAACGGCATATGAGATAATACTTATTCGGTATTTATATCCCAGCATCACCATGAGTCCAAAGGTTCCCATGAGGGCAAAATAGATGTACATACCGCTACCGGGTAAAGGCTGCAAAAACTCAAAACCAATAAAATTGAAGGTGAAATCTGGTTCAACTAGGGTGCGTCTCACCCAACCCGTCGCAATGGCACCAAAACCTTCGGCAGCGATCAATAGACCAAATACCACCCTAAAAAGGACCAGCCCGGTATTATCAATACGAGTAAATAAAAATTTATTCATGGGTTTTTAAGTAGGTTCGCGCAAAGGCTTCGTCTTGGCGAATGGCTTCTTTCAATATATCAATCGAATCAAATGTCTCTTCATTACGAATTCTAGTGAGAAATTCAATACGCATGGGCTTGAAATACAGATCTTGGTCAATATCCAGAAAATAGGTTTCTACCGTTTGGTGCGTGCCTCCTACGGTTGGATTGGTGCCAACACTGGTAATTCCGTACGTTAGGTTTCCTGATATTTCTGCTTGTACCACATAGACTCCATTTTTTGGAATGATCTTATACTCTTCAGAAACCGAGAGGTTCGCTGTTGGATAGTCTAATGTTCTTCCAATACCTTTTCCCTTAGCAATGGTTCCGCTAAGCATGAAGGGGTATCCAAGAAAGTTATTTGCGGTTTCTATGTCTCCAGCTTCGAGCGCCTTTCGAATTTTGGTAGAACTCACAGCCACTTCGTTCAATTCTTGAGCACTTATTTCTTCCACTTCAAAGCCATATGTTCTTCCAAATTCACGGAGGTCTTCAATATTTGCGGTTCGATTGCGTCCAAATCGGTGGTCATATCCAATGATTATTTTTTTTGCATTCAAGGTATTGACCAGAATGTCCCGAACATATTCCATGGCGGTAAGTCGCGAGAATTCTTGAGTAAACGGATGGATAATCAAATGATCCAAGCCCGTTTTTTTCATCATTTCTGTGCGCTCGCCAATGGTGTTTATGAGTTGGATGTTTGCTTCTTTTTGCAACACCATACGAGGATGTGGAAAAAAGGTTAGTAATACCGAATCAAGATCTTCTTTTTGAGCTGTTGTGACCAAACGTTGTAAAATGGCTCTATGGCCGATATGAACACCATCAAAGGTGCCAATGGTGACCACGCAGGGGCGTTTGTTTGTATACGTTGAGGCCGAAGAATATTCCTTCACACTGTTTTACTTTCCGTTATATGTATTCATGGTTATATTAGGGCCTGCCAACCCAAAAGATTCAATCGCTTGGGTCGCTATTTCTAATCGTTCTTTAAGTTGTTCGCTTTCCTCGTCACTCCATGTTCCTAGTACATAATCGACTTGTCTTCCTTTGGAAAAGTCATCGCTTATACCAAATCGAAATCGATTGTATTTTGTGGTCTGAAGGACATTTTGAATATCCTTTAGGCCGTTGTGGCCTCCATCACTTCCTTTTGCTTTTATCCGAAGGGTTCCAAACGGTAAGTTGAGGTCATCTGTCACTACTAATAGGTTTTCCAACGGAATTTTTTCCTTGTCCAACCAGTATTTTACTGCTTTCCCACTAAGGTTCATAAATGTACTTGGTTTCAGCAATAAAAACATTCTTCCCTTAACTTTATGGACGCTTACGTCGCCCAATTTGGCAGATTCGAAGGTGAGTTCATTTTTTTTTGCCAGAAAATCCAATATTTGAAACCCAATGTTATGTCGGGTATGTTCATACTTGGGACCAATATTACCCAATCCAGCTATGAGGAATTTTTTCATAGGATCACCTTCTGTCATTTGTTTTTCCGTTTCACTTGAACGAAAAATAGAAGTAATTAGTTTTCTGAATACTGCAAACATGCTTTTGCTTAGTTCACAGTAAAAGTAAAAAAAAACATCCCGATTTCACGGGATGTTTTTTATAGATATTATTGAAATAAGAATTATTTTCCTGCAGGGGCTTCAGCCGGAGCATCAGCAGCCGCTTCAGTAGACTCTTCTCCTTCTTCTCCTTCTTCTTCCTCTTCCTCATCTGCAACAGCAGTACGAGAGGTTCTTACTTGACATATAACAGTATTCTCAGGGTGCATAATAATATAGTCTCCCATTTCAATGGATGCTGTATACATTTTGTCACCAATTTTCATTTCGGTAATGTCTGCCTCAATAAAATCAGGAAGATTTTGAGGTAACGCCTTCACACGTAATTTACGAGTTACAACTCTAAGTACCCCACCATTACGAACTCCACGAGAGTTCCCAGTTACACGTACCGGAATTTCCATTGAGACTTCTTTGTCATCGAAAATTTGATAAAAATCGATGTGTAAGATACGGTCAGTTACCGGGTGAAATTGAATGTCTTGAAGGATGGCTTCTATTTTAGAACCATTTTCTAAGGCAATTACAACTGTATGTACGTCTGGAGTATATACTAAGTTTCTAAATGCCAGTTCTTCTGCTGAAAAGTGAATAGGCGTGTCTCCTCCGTATACTACGCAAGGAACCTTTCCAGCATTACGTAAGGCTTTGGTTGATACCTTGCCCACGCTTTCTCTTTGAGATCCGTCGATTGTAATTGATTTCATTTGTTGTTTTTGTTTGTTTTATACGGTTCAAATGTAGTTGCTATTGCACATTACATATTGTTCCGTTTTTAATTAAACCCGCCATGATATTGGCTAAGCGGGTGCAAATATGCGGTTTTTTTCGGAAATTTCAACTAAAAAGAGTGTTTTTTTAGTAGGTCTTGAGGGCTGTTTTTCTGAAGGTTACATCAAGAATTTTGAACTAATGGATTTGTTGCCATGGACGCTTAACATAACATCGGCAAATAGATTAGAACAGGACAATACTTGTAGTTTTGGGCTTTCTTGTTTTAACGGAATTGAATCTGTCACGATGAGTTCTTCCAACAGTGAATTTTCCAAACGTTCGTATGCATTTCCCGATAGGATAGGATGGGTGCAAATAGCACGTACGCTCAAAGCTCCACGTTCCATCATAAGGTCGGCGGCTTTAGTAAGAGTTCCTGCCGTGTCTACCATATCATCTACTAAAACAACATTTTTGCCATTTACATCACCAATTAATTCCATGTGCGAAATGACATTGGCTTTTGCTCGTTGCTTATAACAAATCACAACATCACTTCCCATGGCCTTGGAATAGGCGTAGGCTCTTTTGGAACCTCCCATGTCTGGAGAAGCAATAGTTAGGTTGTCGAGGTTTAGTTTTTTCAAATAAGGTAAAAAGATCGTAGAAGCAAAAAGGTGGTCTACCGGTTTTTCGAAAAACCCTTGAATTTGATCGGCATGCAGATCCATAGTTATGATACGCGTGGCTCCGGCGGTTTCCAACATTTTAGCCACTAATTTTGCAGCAATGGGAACTCTGGGTTTGTCCTTTCTATCTTGTCTCGCCCAACCAAAATAGGGGAGTACAGCGGTAATATGTCTTGCTGAAGCTCGTTTTGCGGCATCTAACATCAGTAGCATTTCCATGAGGTGGTCGCTATTAGGAAAGGTAGATCCTATAATAAAAACACGACTTCCACGAACCGATTCTTCAAAGGAGGGTTGAAACTCGCCATCACTATAAGTGGATGTAATTACGTTTCCAAGGGGAGTGCCAAAAGCCTTGGCAATGTCTTCGGCAAGGTGCTGACTTTGTTTACATGCGAAGATTTTGGGTTCGGGAGTGGGTATGGACATGTTGTGATCGTTTTGTTGGTTGCAAATGTAAAATAATAGTAAATGTTTCGTAAAAAATGAGGGAACGAATTACTAACAATTTATAATTAATTGTTTATTTTTGCCTCCCACTAGCCTTGGTGGCGGAACTGGTAGACGCGCTGGATTCAAAATCCAGTATCTAACGATGTGCGGGTTCGATTCCCGCCCAAGGTACAAAGCCCCATTTTTACTGGGGCTTTCATTGTTTTATGCCCGATAACAATGTGAAAAAAAGTGATGGATTTCAGCAAAAAGTACCCAAAAAAGTACCCAGATTGATATTTGTAAAATTATTAATACATTGATTATCAAATATTTATAAAATTTTATTTTAGCATAAATTAATGAGGAATCCAGTGCGTTTTTATCCTTTTCTCTAGCCTCTTCTTTGACCCTTCAATGGCCGCCTCAAAGTGTACTATATTCCGCAACCTGAGAGCTTGGGCAGTGCGCAGATAAGCAAATCCTTTTTCTTTAAGTAGCGTCTTTAGGCGGTTCGAATATTGCATGAGATTATTTGCGATAAATATATTGTAAAACTCAGATTGTTCTTGCTTTTGTAATTGTTATCTTTATAGATATAGAAAATAAATTACCAAATATGAGTGTAACAGATGAAGGAGGTGCTAAAGCAAAAAAGACATGTGGAATTATTATGCCAATTTCTCCGCATCCGAGATATGATCCAGACCATTGGGAACATGTTTTAAAGGTTTATAAAAATACAATAAATGAGACCGATTTTGAACCCAAATTAGTAAGCGACGAAAAATCAGCAGGTATTATTCATCAACGCATAGTTAAGAATGTTTATGAAAATGAAATTCTTATTTGTGATGTAAGTTCAAATAATCCAAATGTTATGATTGAATTGGGTCTCCGATTGGCTTTTGATAAACCAGTTGTTCTAATAAAAGATGATATAACGGAATTTTCATTTGACATAGCTCCAGTGGCACATTTACAATATCCTCGTTCATTGAGGATCACGGAAATTAATGCTTTTAAAATTGAGTTAAAGGATATGATTTTGGAAACATATAAAGAGTCTATTTCTGAGCCTAATTATTCTCCGTATCTGAAAAGTTTTGGGAGGACTATGGTAGCCTCGGAAATTAAAAAATCAGAAATACCACAAAGCGAATATTTTTTGGAATCGCTCGAGCGATTTGAGCGTAAATTGGATGGACTTGCACATAATGATAAGAGGAAATATAGTTTTTATGAAGATTTAACCATTCCAGATAATCGAATGGCTGTTAACCCACATGAGGTAAAGAAATATTTATTTACCTATATAAAGACATTTCACCCCAATTTGAAGAAATCTGAAATTACAATAGATCTAACCAATGAGTTTAGTAGAATATTGCATATAAAATTTGGTAGAAGTTATGTGCCGGATTTTATTATAGACATTGCGATGGATTATTTGGGTAAGACTAGCGATTGACATTTGTAATGTCCATAGTCTGTAATTAGTTTCCTCCTTTTTAAGGAGTAGTTATTTTTTTGTATATTTCAAAGTCTCCCCGTAAAAATGATATCATATGCATTTACTACCTGGAGAAACGGCCATTGAAACATTAAAGAAGTCTTCACTGCAAATTACTAATTTACGAGTTATCCAAACTGGACAAAGCTACAGTTCCATGTTTCTAAAGGATATTTCTTTAATCAAGTTTGAGCATGCAGCAAAAGCTCATTTTATTAGTTATTGTATAGTGTCAGCGGTGCTGGCCGTGATCGCCATTGAACTATATTTATATGCTGCTATAGCACTTGGCTTCTTGTCTTTGTACTTCTTATCTGTATATGTGAATAGTAGAAAAACAGTACTTAAAATCTACTCAACAGGCTCAGGAGTTATTAGTGCCGAAATCAGAGGTGTTAAAAAGAGAGAAGTTTTAAAATTTGCAGAATCAATTAATGAACTTAAGATTAAACTCTAAGTGTTAGGGTAAAGTTGAGTAAATCTTGATTATGGAAGATAATCCCAAGACTAACATACCAGCTTTATTATCTATCATTAGATACAGATTATGACTTCTCAGAGATGCGCACTTTATATCAGGAATATCTATTTTCAAGTATCTAAACCCCTAATTTAACTAGGATTTTGGGGATATTTGAAGTGCCCAGAAAAGTACCCAAAACAGTACCCAGAATCCAAGAAAATGACACTAATATAAAAAGTTAAATATATGATTTACAAATACTTAGTTTGTAGTGCTTCAATAGTTGGTAAATTCAAAATCCAGTATCTAACGATGTGCGGGTTCGATTCCCGCCCAAGGTACAATAGACCACAAAAGAGTGCAGATGCGAGCGAGTTTCAAAAAGGAAGCTCGCTTTCTTTTTGAAAAAAGACGAAGTATTTGCTTTTGTGATTTTCACGAGAAGGGTGAAGGAACAATTAGGTGATAATTGATTCCCACCTAAGGTACAAAGCAGAAAAACCGACATGGAAATCTCGGTTTTTTTATTGGGTCGATATTTCTTTTCAGAACGTTGAGTAATGGTAATGGTGTAAGTAGATTTTTATAAATACAATTTTCATTGTACGGTTTTCCGCATGTGCTTTTTGCTAATAAGGTTTACTTTGGATTGCACATCAAAACCTTGTAATATGAACAGAATATTGTTAGTTATTCTGCTTTTCTGTACCGTCAATGTTATTTCTCAAGATGATGATTTACGGCTTATTTCATGGAATATTAGAGACTTTGGACAAACCAAGAGCACAAAAGAGCTTGAACACATTGCCCAAATTGTAAAGGAAGCAGATATCGTAGCCATACAAGAAGTTGTTTCTGGATATGGAGGAAGTCAAGCAGTAGCGAAGCTCAATGAAATTTTGAATAGGACGGGGCAAAAATGGGATTATGCTGTAAGTGACCCCACCAAAAGTCCGAAATACTTGACCGAGCGGTATGCTTATTTATGGAAGACTAAGCACATCAAAGTTAAAGACCGAGGGAGGTTACTTGACGAACTGGAGTCTTTCGTTGATAGAGAACCTCATTATATGGAGTTTTACATTCAGGGTAGAAGTTTCGTTGTTCTGAATTATCATTCAAGACGTTTTAATAAAAATCCGGAATTGGAGATTGAGCCATTGCTTGACTTTGTTATTGACTCTATACAGAATAAATCGATAATCTTGGCTGGAGATTTTAATATGAGTGAACAGGATTCTATATTTAAACCACTCTTTGATCATGGATTTGATACCGCTATAAAGAATCAAAAAACAACGCTCAAGAGGACATGTGTTAGACAGAGTTATCTTAATTATCCCAACGATAATATTTTTTATTCTTCAAACATAGAAGCTACAAAACGAGGGGTCTTGGACTTTGTTAAGATTTGCGAAAACTTAAAAAAGGCTCGAGAACTTTCAGATCATTTACCCGTCTTTATAACGTTTAGACTTACCGATTAGTTCAAGGATATACGTTGAATGGGTGTCTTAGTCAATGTCTCATTCCAGGCTTTTAAGCGATAATCTCAGTGCCACTTCGGCAATCATCGGACCATAAGTGGCGACCATGTTGGCACTCTTTTCATCAACCAATAGTTCAAGAGATTGATGATTGTCCCTGTATAAACTAAAATACCTTAATTTGGCAATAGTTACCTCTTCATTTGGTCGATAAGGAGTACTGGAAAAAAGAAGCATCCGCCCCGTCGGATCTTCTATACTGCTTAAAGAATAACCAAATAATGAATGTGTTTCCATTATTGTAAAGTTGCGTAGTATGAAGTAATTTCCAGAAGAGAAATGTGATGGGTGTTCTTTGATTTCCTGAATTGTAGGACTCTTTATTCTTGAGCTACAAGACATCAAAAAGATGCCAAATACTAATAAAATTGTGAAAAATTGTATGGATTTCATAAATGATAAAGTGTTTAGAATCCAAAAAAGCCTTTTTTATCTTTTAGCTCTTCTTGATGTTTCTTGAGTTTTGCGAATAACACCTGATCTAACTCCTTAATTGAATTTGTGACATCCAATATGTTTTGTTTTAATTGTTCTTCCATAAGAACTAGTCTATCGCCTAATAACTTTATTTGATTTTCTTTTAGTACCTTTTTCAAACCGGCGTTGGTTTCTTGGGTTACTTCCTCGATAGCCCCTTTACTAATTTCTAAAGAGCTTGATATGGTTTTTTCTCCGTGCATAGCAATTTCTTTTATTTTTGTATCTGATATGTTTTCAAGAGAGGTCATTGTGTCCTCCATCTCGTTTTTAATGTCTTTTAAGCTTTTTTCATAATTTGATACAAGCATCTTTGTTTTAGCATATATTTTCTCTAGTTCTTGATGACTATTGGTAAGTAAGGGCTTCAATTGGTTGTTCTTTGTAATACTTTCCTCTGTTTTGCTTAATAGTGATGACAGTTGGTGGTTATTGACTTTCAATAGGTTGGTAAGAGATTGGTAATCTGATTTTATAAAGGAGGTCAATTCTGAAAATTTCTTTTTATGATCCTTTTGAAAAGCGAGATTGTCCTGCTTAAGCACATTGAATAATCTGGTTGTGTTGGTAGAGAAAGTACTCACATTTGTATTAATAGCTTCCGTGCCACTCGCGAAAGAAAAGCCAATTTTTTTTAATTCCTTAGAAATATAATTGTGATTATTCTTTTTATAATCACCTATATATTTATAAATGAGGTACAACGTGATAAGATGAGAAAGGGTAAGAAAAACAATCAAGTATATCATGATATTTATATTATATCTATTGTTAGTTTTTGATCTACTCGCCACTCACCATCGACAAGGAGTAGCGTTCCATTTGGCCCTACTTGTTTGAGTTGAGAACTTCTTTCGTTGAAATCATTGTTTGCAAGGTTGCATAGAGGAAGGAGTAATACGTCATAGCTCATAATCGCATTTTTTACAACCATGGGATTGTCCAATAGAAAATGAAACGATGCCTTGGTTGTGTCTTCAGGATTTACATAGAGTTTTACTGCACTTTCTGTACGAATGCTTGACGATTTCTTTGCATCTTGAAAGAAGCCACGACTATCGGCAAAGGGTAAATAGAAAACCAAGCTCTCTGCAATCATTTGTTTAATAATGACATTAATTTGATTGTGTAGTTGAGCGATTTGTTTATAAAGATCATCTTGGTTAATAATATTTGGTAGGGTATCTAGTAATTCATTTTTTTGAATTACTATTTTAGATTGGATGTCTTCCGGGGAGAGCGTCCCCAGATGCTGAGCCCCTATTATTTCATGAGGATTTATTTTTTGATGAACTATATCTCTGGCGGTCTTATTATCTAAACACCCATTCAGGTAAGTTTCTGAAGTATTTTTGACCGAAGTAATTTCAATATCAATTGCCTTAGAAGCATCAGTTTTAGATGTGAATTTTTTTTGAAAAATTCGCTCCAAAATTCGATTTTTTTCTAGATCGAATGAAGGTATAGAGTCAATACATTCCTTAGAATGATCATAAGACCACCTCTCACTAATTTCTGTATATTTTTGTTCTAATAAATTTTTTATTTCTGTCTTATCGAGGGTATTAGTACTTATATCTGATTGTTTTTTGACCGACTCACTGCTTTGTGGTTTTTGGTTTTTTGTCTTTTGAATTCTTTTTTGATAATAGACATACAGTAAGATGTGTAAAATCACACTTACAAGTAGAACATAGAACCACCAACGAGCATGATTATCTATGAACACACTAATTTTACTCCAAATAGAATCTTCTGGCTTTACAGTGATCCCGCGACTCTCTTTATCTTGATCCCGCTTTTTGGGGTTTCTAAACTCAGAGGTTGCCTGAAGTACAATTGCATCTATGGATGCAATAAGAGCCCTATTCTCGATAGAATCTTTTTCTTTTTTAATTATTTGGGTATGTATAAAAGGCCAACAAGAAATTTCTTCCATCTGATGCACAAATAACACTTTTGAATCAAAGAAAGAATCTAATGCAATGAGGTCCGTTTTCTTCTTTAGAAGAGTGTCAATATAACCCCTTATAATACGGTCTTCTGCTGCCTCACCATTTATTACTGTCTTCAGTCTTTCAATAGGAGTATTACTAATGTCTGGCCTTTTTTCAACAGTAAAGTTCCTATTGATTACCAAAGAAATACATTTATGAGTAATGGCGTCATAAGCTTTTTCGAAAATGGCCTTGTTAATAACACGAGTATTTTCAATAGGCTTATATGCCTCTTCAAGTACTTCCTGGATCTCATAGGAATCACTATCGTTTGCATCTACACAGTTAGCTAACGAAAGGAATAAAAGAAGAAAAAGAAGGGTCTGTTTCATTGCTTAGCTCCTTTATAGTCGTTAATGGCACCTGAGACTAATACTTTTGAAAAATCATATAGATAGGCTTTAATAGGATAAAAGAAAAGAGTTTCGTTAAGTTCCTGTTCATGAAATAGTTTAGTATTAATCTCTTTTCTAATAATATCCTGAATGGTCTCTTTATTAGAGAAGTATTGGCGCAACTTTTCTGAGTTGAAACCTTTGTCTAACCCAAAATTGCTTGTTAAGTTTAGCTCATTCCATAGTTCAGTAAAGAAGTAATCAAAGAAATCCGTCACATTTTGAGCTACATCATCGATGGTATTATCTTCTGTTTTTAGATATTGAGCATATCGAGGTTTATTTTTTTCGCCTTCCGCATTTACTTTATACGAGTTTTGACCATCTCCTAGTGCTATAGTGTATGCCTCCCAATCTGCGTTTTTGTGATTTTTAAAGTGTGATAAACCTAGGATTCCTCCCTTAGCTGTTGATTCTTTAGGGCTGTCCAATACTTGAAGTGTTAACGGATTGAGCGTATTGTTTTGGAATACTTTTTTAAAGATATGAGTAGCCAAATGAGCCATTCCTCGGTTTCGATTAAGGTCTTTGCCACCATTAGTTATTTCCAATAATCTAGCACCATTGCCGCTTACACCAATGTATTTTGGGACTTCTTCTACCTTGCTTAATTTCAAGAATTGAGCTGCGTGATATAGAATGGCACTATTATGCAGCAAAAACAATAACTTAAACTCACTATCTAATGTTAAACTAGTACTAAAAACATTATGCTGAAAGAAATAGCTGATAAGATCGGTGGAAGATAATCCGTTGGATTCTTTGATATATTCGAGAATTTTTTCTTTTAATACGTCTCCTTTAAAATTCTTACGCATTTCCTTTTCGTATTTGGTGACGAATCCGTTGTCAAAGTGATTGGAGTTGCTAAGGGATTCGAACAAACCGTTTCCGGCAAACCGAAAAGAGGTAGTTGAAACAGGTTTTTCATCGTCAAAAAGAATAATATCCGTGGTTCCTCCACCAATATCTATGTTCATATAAGTTCTTCCAGTTCCTAGGTAATTATCATAACTTTTTACTGGAGCCCAAGATTCAGTTATGTTGGTAAGATTTTCTATATTTTCTTTTCGACCGAAGTAGTTTTGATGTATGGCTTTCCATATTAAATTGAAAAGAATGCGTTGTTCTTCTCCCATGCTAAGTGGTTTAAACCAAATAACTTGACTAAAACTCGGGTTTTTACCAGCACGCAACAGGTGATTTCGCCCCATCCATGCAAGTTGTTCAATAAAGGCAAACAATCGTCTTATGGCAGGTTTATTATCTTTGGCTACTCCCCACTTGATATTCGAGTATGTAATGTCAAAATTAGGCCGTAATTGTTGTTGGCCAAAGCCAAAAGGAATATTAGCATCTGAAAGGGTGTTAAGGGCACTAAGCTCCTCATTCATGGTGTCATTATCAACATTGATGATAGATCGAATTGGAAATTTGTGATTGGAGCGATTCCCTATTTGTGAGGGCAGAAACTCGGCGCGTTGCGCAATTCCATATAGCGTATCTATTGGTTCGAGGTCATAGTCTGTAACGGCAGCGTCAGATTTGGGTTTATGTAACATGACTAAGTCTGATAAACCATCTCTTTGATTTTCAGAAAAAGTAGCCAAGGACTCAATGTTTCCACCCGTTTTCACCGCAACATAACTGTTGCTGGTTCCTATATCGAAGGAAATGGACGACGCCTCCGAGGTTAAATTAATTACTTCATTCATTTCTGGAATCAAAATTCCGCCTAGTGTACAATTCGCTGCGTTATTGTCAATGGTAATAGCAACGATATCGAAAGTAATATCTAGGCTGTCGTCTTTTTGAATACCATCATCAATATTCCCCGAAATGGTGGTTAAATCAATATAATTGGTAATGTAGCCTAAGCCTTCCTCTTTTCGAGTTCTGGAATGAATAGCATTGGGAATGGTTGTGTTTCGGGCATCTGACAAATTCTCTCTTAAAAAGAGGCAACGCATTTCCTCAAAAGTACGATGATATGCGAGTACTTTATATCGATCGTTATAGCGTTTATCAGAGACTTTAAAGAATGGGTAGACTCCAAACACCAAAGAAGACTCTATGAGAGCTCCATTATTAGGATTGTCTATGGTTTCAACAGGAACAGCATTGTAGGTTCGTTCAAACTTAATAACACCCCTGCGATTCTCTCCCCGAACGGGGATGTTAAGTTTAACTACAATGCCTCCCTGTTTTAATTTTTTAATATGAAGTTGCTCCTTTAGATCATTAATTGTGAAATATTCAAAATAGGCCGGTTTAATAGGTAGAATGATATTTTGTACTTCACCTTCTGGCAACCAAAATTTAGATCTATTCACATCATAAGATAGCTGGGCAAGATGCGGAGATAGAAAATCATCACGAGTTATCCAGGGGTACACCGTAGTTGATGTAGGAAGCGTTCTTGATGAAATAGGATACGTGGTATTTAGTTCGGTTTCATCGGGGAACGGTCCGTCCAAATAATTCCAATGATCTTTATTCATGGTCTCGGTTAGTGCCAGCGGAGAGTTTTCTAGACTTTTGCTAGTACGAATGGCGAAATGACTGTTCCGAGCTTGAGCGAGTTCATTGATAACACTTCTTTCTGGGCAAACAAAAGGGACCGTTCCAGAGAGTAAGGACATAGTAGTATTACCAATAACCAGCGGATTATATGAGCTTAATTCCGTTTCCCCTAAATTGTTTTCTAAATCAGCAAACCAGGCTCGCATTTCAGGACTTTGGACACAAGCTCGGTTGTTAATGATATAGGTGTGAACTTCTTCAAAACAATTGGCCAGTTCACTGTGTTTTGTGAATAAGGCATTCATGAATTTTTGAAAGGCAATGCTACGATCATAAAGTGGAAGGTAATTTGAGAAAAAAGGACGACTATTGAAACTACCTAAAAGGGAGGTGGGTAATTCGTCTCCAATAGTACAAAACCCTGTACTTGGAGAAGAACCTGCTATTATCATGTTGTCCAAGTAAATTAATATAAATTGATCATAGGCACCAGGTACACCAGCTATGGCAAAATTAGGATCTTGATTGTAATTTGTAATAAATATGGATAATGTCTCGGCAAAGGTTTTCCTACCATAATTTGGATCACGAATTAATTCATCCAATTCTTTTTTTTCCCAAACCTCTACTGTTAAGCGTTCTTGTAGACTAAGTGTTTCATATGAGAATAGAATTTCAAAAATGTCCAGACATTGAGAAATATATCTATGATAGGTAGTTTCTCCAATGAGTGTTTCTTCGGGTCTTTCAGGACTGAACGTTTTATTGATAAACGAAAAAGCCGTCTCGAAAAGATGTAATTGGGCAAAAGGAGAGGGAATTGAAGTGACCGGCACCTCAATGGGCCCTATATTATCTGTTATTTCATTTATAGCTTCCTGATTATATGGGTTGAATTCAGATGAATTCCATCCATTAGCAGGAATGATTTGATCTCTTAGAAGACTTAGTTTATGTGACATAATAGAATGTGTTACTTGCGATTATTGTAGGGTGAAGTGTTGATTGATAATTGTCTCTATGCCATTAGATAGCATCTTTCCCACAGACCGCTCGGTACTGCCAAGCTGTTCTTTTTTAATACTTTTTGCTAAGTTTGAAAAGGTTTCATCAAAACTCATAGGGTTTTTGAAAAGAGCCTTTTGTTTGGTGGCGGGAACACCGGTCACTAGAGTATGAAGATCCTTTTTATTTATTCGAACTTGGGCAGGAAGGGTCCCTTCGGTATCTTTTTTGAGTTCATTAGCATTAGTAATATATGATAGATTGAAAGGCAAGAACTTTCTGTTGTGGTTATCAGAGTTTAATTCAATCAACCAACGGTAATAGCATTGACGGCTAAACGATTTAAGATCTTTGAAATAAGGTTGTTTTTCAAAGTTCGATGGAATTTTAAGTTCTCTCCTCCACGCCATGGTTCTGCTTTGAAGCGAAGACTCCATAAAGTTTGTAACATAGGTATTGAAATAATGAAAATTCAATAGCTTCTTTAAATAAGAATTAGATTTAAGATGCTCTAGTGTTAGAGTAGCTGCATCACTTTCAATACCATATTCAAAAAATCGGGTAGGTTGATTGAGATCGTTTTTGGTAGTTGCGGCTGGCTCATAATCTAAGAATTCAAGAATAGACATTGCCGCTGTTAATTCAATAAAATTAGCAGGATTTTTTTGCTCGGTACCACCATCACAATTGTCATAATTGCTATGTCTTGTGTCTCCAACATAGAATAAAGAGTTAAGCAGAGGGGACAAATTTCTATTGTAATATTGTAATGCTGCCTTTGTCTTGGTAATGAAGGTGCTAGAATTAATTGCACTCTCATTATTGTTGAATTTTTCAACATCTACCTGAAAATAAGGCAAAACAGAAGTTCCTCCTATAATGGCGTTATTTATGAAATTACTGTTGTTCATTCCACTTTGAGGATTGCGAAAAACATTCATTAATAGTGGAAACCCTGCGGCTCCTGTCCCGCCAAAAATGGAACTGATTACAAAGATTCTGTCTTCCTGCCTAAAGTCTTGTGTGAATTCACGAAACTGTTGTGATTCAACCACATGTTTTAATACGACGCTCCCCACGTTTGGGTTTCCTAAAAACCCTTTTTCCAATGGCATTTTTTTATTACTCTCATTGTAAAGCAGGTCAAAAAGCCCTTTTGTTTTTTTAAACCCTCTTGCCCCTAATGAGTTATATTGGAGCATGTCCTGAAGCGTTCCGTAATCATTTCCACTTACATTCATCTCTTTAGGAGTGGCTATCGGGGTACGAAAAAATTGGCCCAAATCCTGATCTACAGGAATGCCTTTGTATGTACTATCATGAATACGGTTGTATTTTTTGATCATATTACGACACTTCTCCATATCACCATTGTTAATGTCGGTGTCAATGATCATGGGTATAATTTTTTCGGTATTAGCCTTAATACCACTTGCCAATAGCATGACCAATGACTTGAGTACTCTGGAACCGGTACCGCCTACGGCAAATAAGTATAATTTTGGTTTTGACATGGTTGTTCTGTTTTAGAATGGAATGTATTTTGAATGAATAGAAAACCTTTTTAACCCTATGGATAAAAGGGTGAAAAGAGCCAGTGAATAAAAGGCATTAATGAGTGAAAAGATCCATATCTCAATATAGAACTCGCTAAGTACAAGCTTAAAAACTAGATTTCCTTCGACAAAAAGACTAATTAGAAAAACCAAAAACCAGCAAATTATACCAAAGAAAAACCAGCTTTTCATGCTTGCGAAATAAGCACCTCTTCTACCAAATACCTGATAGTACAGTAAAGAAAAGAGCAAGCTAATGGTTAAGAGTATAATGAACCCTAATGTATATCCTTTGTCATACCAAGTGTCCCAATGAGTTAAGTCTTCAAATATTCCGTAAAAAGTATCCAACATAATGATTGTTTTAAATTTTGGTTAAGGTAAATTCAAGTAGTGATTCATCGTTTTTGAAAGCTCTTTCAAAGGCTTTGGTGATATAATTAAATCCAAACGTGCGCCTTTCTAAAGAATCAATTGATTTCTCAAGATCATCTTCTAAGTGTGTGGTATTAATCCATGATGGTTGTTTGTTATACAATCCGAAGGTTATGGTTTCTGTATCGGGATCGAAATCATATAAGGTGGGTTGTAAGAAATGTGTGTACCCTTTGTTTGTAATATTTAATTTAACATGCCCCGAAAAGTTTTGCGATAAGAGAGCGTTGTCCTTTACATCAATTTTTATGGTTTCTTGGATAAAAGATGGGTCTATATGGTAATTATTAGAGTTTTCAGCAATCTTGATGAGAGATTTGGCTTGGCCGTTTAAATTCATGCCAATGGTGAAAAGAGCTGGGAGGCGCTCTTCAACGGCTTTAATAAGAAGTTTGTTTTCGCCAGAGGTAGTCGATATTTTACCAGATTTTGGCTGTTCGAGTAGTTCAAAAGGAACGGCCGCTAAAGGGATATTGTAAGTGTGTGAATAGGTGTGGTCTTTAATGATCCCTTTAGAAAGAAACTCTTGTACCAGCATTTTTGGGCCAAAGACCCAGACATAGAACGGCCGGTTGCGCAGCGTGATTTGATAATAAGGTCTTTCTGATTTTCTTTTCCCTCCCGTGTTGTCTCTATCATAGTAATGTGTGCCGTTAAAATCACTCAGATATTGAAAAAGAGCAACACCCAAATTTCCCTTAGTGCTAAGACCCTCATAAAGTTCGCTGGTAATCTTTGATCCTTCAGTCTTGGCGTTTTCTTTTCCAAGATCTGGAATGCCATCTGTAATTAAAATACTAACGGTACCATTGTCTAAGGATGAAAGAACACTATTAAAAATATTCTGAAGCTTAGACGACTTACCGGTAAAAATAGTCCCTTGCCGCAGTTTTTGGTAAAATTGATTTTTAGAGTATGTTATCTTTCGCTGCCTATCCGAAATGGTAAAAAGATTGGCTTCAAACGGGTATGATTTGTTTAAATCTGTTATCATAAATGGAATGACATCTTTTAATGGGTAGGATCCAGAAACGTTTGAATTTACATATCCGGCCATACTTACCGAGGTCTCTATGTAAACATTAATAGAGCGAACGGAAAGGGTATCTACATATTCTGGTTGCGAGGAGGTAAGTGAATAGAAACTAGGCGGATCACAAGCCGTAACACTAAATACCAGTACAAATAATACTGGGATAGCCTTTATAGTATGAATTTTAAACAATTTCATGTGAAGGATAGTTGGTGAAAATGGTTGGTTTTATATCAGTGTTACAAAATGATTCATGATTGGCAGAGATTAAAATTTTTTCTGAATTGACAGAAACAATGTAATACCCCGGCCGGCAATGTTTCCATCGAAATCTCAGTGCTTTAAGCCCCTTAAAAAATCCTTGCTCTTGAGTTGTTTTAAAGACATATTGAGAACAACTTTTATTGAAAAGACATCGGTTTCTTTTTCTAGGAGGAATTAAGAGCCAGTAACTTTTAATAAGTATGAGTAAAAGATGTTTCATTATTTTTCGAAAACAACAAATCCAACATGGTTTATTGAGTTTGGTGTAGCCCCAATACCGAAGCAACCGTTGTTGCCTGGGAAAAGTTTATCACTGTACTCGTGATTTTTGTATTTCCAGCCGTCGACTGCATTTTCTTCGATGATGGATTGCAAAGCTTGGTCTGGAAATTTTGCACGATTAAAAGGAACAACTTTGTATTGCATTGGTTTTGTTTTTAGTTATAATTCAAACCTAAAGACAATGCAAATCAATTCCTTACGGGATTCCGTATATTGATAAATAACAGGAAAAACCCTGTAAGAGCAGAAGGGAGTGTTGCACGAAATTAGTCTTCATAACCGCAGAGTGTTCGGCCAATTTCTTTGGCTTCAGAAAGTGAGACCTCATAGATTCTGGTAGAACAATTTTTTAAACCCCTACATCCCTTGATGAGGTGATATCGTTTACTACTTGGGCCTTTACAAATAAAAACAGCGCCGTTAGAGAATAAAGAGGCCTTGTTTTGTTCCAAAGAAATACTGTTTTCTTGTACCGAAATAGAGGTATTGTTATCAAGAGCTGTAGTTCGTTCAAGGGGCCTTTTAGCTTGTAGACTAATAAGTAATAGTGTCACAAAAAAAAGAGCAACTATAAGTCCCCCGCAGAAAGAAATAAAACCAACGATAAGAGATTTCATAGGCGAGCTTATTGTGATTTGATCATTTGGATGATTTCTTTGGCTCCCACTAAGTTGGAATGATTCCTCATGGCTCCTCTTAGGTCTTTGATCATCTCCGATAAAACGTACTCTGAAGCTTCTTGTTTTTTCACCAAGACAATTGCTTCGATGTAGGTGGCAAGAGCTTTGTCTTGATAGCCAAGAACCAGTTGTGAGAGCCCTTTATTGGCTTCCACCCAACCCAGTTTATATAGAGAATGGGCCTTGTTACAGTACTCAATACATTTTAGATAGTTTCCATTTTCATAGGCGCTCCAACCCAGATTGCCATACATTTCGGCTTTTTGTTTTTTTTCGTGTGTGTAAGACGTTTCTGAAATGGCAACCACTTCTATGGTTACATTGACACCATTTAGTTCACTAGGGTTTTTGAGACCCAAATACCAAGAACCTGAGCGGATGTCGTCAATTTCAACTAGAGCGTGTCGAGTGTTTTGAACTGTCCCCTCGGTCATATAGTAGAATGTTCCTCCGTCATTATCCGTCTTATTTTTAAACAATTGGATATTTTCCCAATCGCATAAGTAAACATCTATCGAGTTTGAACCTTCAGGAATTTCAATGGTTGATGAAGCCAGACCACTTGAATCTACTAAAAGAGAAGAAAGTTGAAGACCCAAATTTAAATTCTGAGTTCCACTTTCTCCGGCAGATGTTGAAAAGCTATAATACCATTGCACTGTATTGGGAGGAAGATCAATTTTGATATAAACCCTGGAATTTCCTCCAAATTGAGAGCGTAAGCCACCATTTAGATAGATGCTACGCGTTTCGATAATCTGGTGCACCTTTCTTTCAGAATCAATATTTTCAATTGTTAGATTCTCATTGCTTTTCCCATTTGGAAGACATGAATGGAGAAATAACACGTATAGTAATAGTTGTTTCATTCTGTGTAATAATCTGCCGTTTGCAATAATAATTTTTCGTGTAGATAGATATCTTCTAATTGTGTCAATTGTACTTTGGTTTCTCTTTTCTTTTCATCAAAAAATCCCAGATATTTTTTAGACCCATTAAAATGCAATCGACATAGCGGTTTTCGATTGTTGTTATCTAACAGAATTCCGAAATAAGATTGAGTATCTCGTGGGAAAATACGGTTGACAGCTATTTTTCTCCTTAGAATTGCAACAATAATCCTAAACCCTTCTTCCTCTTCTTCTGTTGTAATTATTTTTGACACGTCTTGACCCTCTAGCGTTTCTTCTTCTTGTTGTTTTTCGGCTTCTTTATCGAGAGCGGCGTTTAACCGATCGTTGACATTATTGCTTATGGTTTGGTTAAATGCTTTGTGAATGAGTTCAGTAAACTCGTCCATAACCCTTTCTGTCAATCGACCTGAGTATACTCGTCCAGCAAAAAGACGTACAAAATCGTAAGAAGGAGATTGTAATTCTTGATGAATAATCTTTCTAATTTCTTTGGTGTATTTAAGGGAGCTAGCGTTATTTACAATTTTGTCAATGTCGAAATTAGATTTATGGAATTTAGATATCTCATGAATTACATTTTCCTTTAGATGGGTAATGCTAAATTCTAAAAAAGGTTTCTCATCCATTTTATTGACCTCTTCGAGATCTGTGTAAAAACGATATTCAATACCATTAGTGAGTACTGCGAAACGTGTTTTGGTGGCATGGAAATACCGAAACAATTGAGAGTTATGATGCGAAAGATCTTCCTTCCAGTGCTTGCATTCAACAATAAGAATGGGCTGTTCGTTTTGGAAGATACAATAGTCTACTTTTTCTCCCTTTTTTAAACCAATGTCAGCGGTATATTCGGGCATAACTTCGACAGGATTGAATGTATCATAACCCAGAGCATTTATAAAAGGCAAAACAAAAGCATGCTTGGTAGATTCTTCGGTTGTGCTGTGCTCTTTTAATTGAGTAATTCTATTTGATAAATCTTTAAGTGCGTTGTTGAGTTCCATTTAATTTAAATCTTTTATAGTTGAATAGCCAGCATTCGTTAGACTTCCATCTCTGTCATATAGACTAAGCTCCATTTCTGAATTAACTTTGTAATATTCTCCAAAGAAATTGCCTTTTATATGATAATTATCTCCTTTTTTTTCTAGCTTTTCCACTTTGTAATCGTTATCTATTAGTATTCCTACGAAGTCACTATCTTTTATATAGATTTCATATCCATATTCGGCTTTGAAAAAGGAGTTTCGTATTTTCCATTTTCCAAATAAGGAATATTCATTTCTAATTTTCGCATAGTTTTTTGCTCCCGATTTGGTTTCTACTGGTTCTATTTTTTCTGAAGATAGAGCTCGATTAAATATATCAGTTCTGAAATTTGAAATATCTGTTTCTCTGCCCAAAGAGTTGAGGTATTCAATGCCTAGGTTTAATAACTCACCCGCTACAATTCCTTTTGCGAAAAGTAATTTTGAATCGGAACCTGTATTCAGTTCTTGAACATTTAGATACCATTCGTGGTATGGCCCACCAATTGAAAACCCATATTTATGAAAATCGCTTTTATCCTTAAATACGAGTAATTCTGTATACAAATCACTAAACTCCTGTAGTAATAATGTTTGATTTTTAAGAGTGTCTTCTTGTGAAAAGACCTCCTCATTTTTAATATGTGGATCTAATTCCTCCTTTTTTGTAAAAGTTTCTGTTTTATCAAGTTGCACTTCATCAAACTTTTCATGTTTTGAATTGGAGTGGCATGAATAAAGTATACCAATCAGAATAACCAACACTTTAATTTTTGTCATCATATCTGCTTTATGGTTTCCTATTCAAACCTAAAACCAAAGCAGGACAATACCTTACGGATATCCGTAGCGCGTATAATAAAAGAGTGTTTGTGCTTAGATAATGCCGCGATCTTTGGCAATAGAAACCAATTGTGCGAGTGTTTTGGCATTAAAAAGATCTTTGAGCTTATTCACGCGTTTTTCAATACTACTGAGGCTCAAAGGAGGTGAGAAACTACTGGCAATTTGGGGTTGTGATTGGCCCTTGGAGAGAAGGTCTAAGATTTGAACATCATTTTGATGGATTTCATTAATATCGCCGGCACTTCGAAAGCGCTGCTCCATCTGTTGGGACCGATAAACGCCCCCCTCAAAAACGGTTTGAAGGGCTTTTTTGATGTCTCTATGCTCTTCTCGACCCTTTCCAACAAAACCGTTTATCTCGTAATGTTCAAACAAATTCTTTATTTTACCAATTCGGTTTTCAATAGAAAAAACAATTATTTTTATACTCGGTTGTACCTTTCTAATAGCTTCAATGAGTTCTTCTCCCGTAGTGAGTAACCGATCTCGATGCGCATCATCAAACGAAAGGTCAGTAATTAATAATTCAAAGGGTTCTTGAGATAACAAGGCAGATTTTATTTTCAGCAGGGCATCGTCGCAATATTGGGTAGTTAATACTTGAGGGACGGGTATTTCGTTCAAAGTACTTTCGAGCCCGCGATGGGTTAAGTTGTGATCTTCAGCAATTAAAACCTTCTGAAACATAGCATTGTTTTTAAGTGGAAAAATGTAAACGGGCCTTAAAGCCGTTTCCTTTTGTTGTATCAAAGCTAAAGGTTCCGCTGATGCTTTGCATACGGGTTTCCACATTATGCAATCCCCGTTTCTGAAGGGTTTCCATGTCAAACCCTACCCCGTTATCTGTATATCGAATTTCATTTTTGCTCCCGGTGTTTTTAAAAATGACAGTGACCTGAGAGGCACTACTGTGTTTTTTCATATTGATCATAAGTTCCTGTAGACACCTATAAACAACTATCTTTTTATAATCCGGAACTCTGTTCCAGTCAATTTGATCAATGGGATTAATAATTACCTGCACTCCTTGTGCATTGTGTTGCATGAGCACATATTTGAGACTTTGGGGAAAATCTTCCAAATCGATATCTGCAGTTTCGGTGGAGATATCTCGAGTGCGGAAGTACAAATTTTCTAATTTATTCACCAAGGGTGTTTTTGACGCTTCAGGGATGTCCAAATGATTGTCAACATAGTTCATTGTATCGGACATGTCATTGGCTAACTCATCATGTATTTTTTTAGCTAGACGTCCTTCTGTAAGATGGGTTTGACGAATTCCCTCTTTTATGGTATTACGCCTGTTTTTGGCTCGGAGATAAAGAATAAGGAATGTGCCAAAAAGTAAAATGGCAATCATAATTGAAAGAATTAGCACATTTTGCTTTTCTTTTTTGGCTGTTGTGGCCTCCAAGATGAGATTATCCTGAGTCAACTTATTGTTCTCAAACTTCCCTACTGAATATATATCTCTATTTTTCTGATTTATATCGGTGATTTTTTTGTCAATTTCGGTATATCTTTTAGCCTCGTCATTACTATTGCTTTTTAAATGTATGATTAGCGCCAAGGCCTCCTTAATGGCTAAAACACTGTTCCGCTTATCGGCGTTTTCTAGGGCGGCTTCTGCATAATGCAGTGCCTTTTCAGGTGCATCTTCCAAATAATATTTACTCAGATGTACGTTGCTGGCAATTAACCCAGACACGTCATTAGCTCCTTGTCGAATTTTTAATGCTTCCAACAGAAGCGTTTCACTTTCATGATTTCTTCCAGATTGAACCCATTTAACATATCCTAAATTACTTTGTATACGCGCCTGCTCTCTTACATTATTTTGAACCGCAGGATCCTGTAATAAGTCGTTAAATAGAGAAATGGCAGCATCAAATTTTTGTTGATTTGCCAAGATATTCGCCTTTGTATTTTTGTAAATTAAGAGAGCGTTTTTCCCAATTTTTTTTTTGGCGTTTGAATCGCGCGCAAGTGCTAAGACCTTTTCATTATAAGTCAATGCCTGATCATAATTTTTCTGTTCTCTGAAGGCAATTGAGATATTATGATATAAGCTGGAGATACTTTTAATCTCAGAAGTTTTTTCTAGGTAAATAAGCCCATCTACAGCCGTTTCTTTTGCGCCTGTATAATCACCGAGGGATTTTTGAATGTTTGCCATGTAAAGTAAGTTCTCTCCTATACGAATACTGTCATTCAATGATTTGTGTATGCCATACGCCTCATTATAGTATTCAAAACTTTCAGATAGCTTGTGGAATGACTTGGTATAGACGCCTAATTTGGTGTAGGCACGTCCCATATAAGAAGGATCTCCTTTGAGCTTAGCCCTTTCTAATAAGGCATGAGAATAAAACAGCGCACTGTCTTTTTGACCCGCTTTGGCATGAAGTGAAGTTTTAAAGAGATATGCTCTATAAACAATGGTGTCGTCATTAGATGTTTTTGCTTTTTTAAGAAACAGTCCTAGGCGATTTAACGTTTCATTGGTTGAAAGACTCTTATTATCATAGAGGTCTTGAAATTCTTGTTGGAGTGGCGTGTGAATCTTATCGCTATCATTTTTTGGAGCACAAGAGCTCAAACAAATGATGGCGGTTAAAAAAAAGAAGAGGGATGTTACATAGGTATGTATCACCCCTCTAAATTACTAAATTAAATATTTGGAGGCCTAATTACTGCCACCATCATCATCGTCCGGGTCTACTTCTCCATCTTCGCCTTCGGTAGCCACATTTTCGGTGGCGTCCTCCAAGGGTTCAGGAGTGCATGACGTAAGGAACGTATTGAACAAAACACTAAAAAATACTGCTATAATTAAAACTACTTTTTTCATCGTAAAAAAATTTATTTGTTAAAAACTGAGTTACTGCCCGTGTTTTTTGGCACAGGACTTCCGTTCGGGCGATGTGCCCGAGAGTCCCCGATCGTCATCGGGAGGGAGTACTCCAATTGTTTGGGAAGTTGAAACCTTGATGCAGCTTGTTGGAAGTAACTTCCCGGTTGACTTCGGGCAAGCTGCATTACGGGTTTCCGTACGAATGAATTCTCGATTATTACTATGTTAGCTATGCATAGTATTTATTCATTGTTTCACAAAGGAAAGCATTGATCGAGAGGTGATTGCAGACAGATGCTGTACAGACTTATTACAATTTATGTACAGCAGTAAACGTGCAGGATTTCGAGGGCTTGTGTCCATTTTGTGTACAACATATAAGCGACTTTTTTAAAGCATGGATCACGAGATCGTAAGTAAAATTGTGTTTGAAGTTTTTGAGAAAGCAAAGGAAAGTTGTGCCTCACATACCAAGTATGCTCTTTCCTTACAGATTCAGGAGGAGACCGAACTTAGTTATCAAACGGCACAAAGGGCATATTCAAAATATATCAGCAGAGAATCAATTCGATGGGAAATAGGAGCAGATAGTTTAGATATTTTATGTAAATATTTGGAATACCTGAACTATGCAGACTATTTTAGAAAGAATCCAAAACCAAAACCTATTTCTTCAATTGTAGTTGATGAGCCAGAAAATTTATCTGAGCAATCTGGAATAAATGTAGAAGAGAGTGACGAAGAAGATTTCCCAGAGACTCCAGAAGAAATCTATCCTGGTGAAGGGGAAACAAAGGATAAGCCAAAATGGTCTCTTACCCTTAAGATAGTAGTAGCCTTTGGGGCGGTTCTTTTGATGGCACTCTTAGGGCAATCCATAGTGGATAATTGGAAGATCAATCCAACAACAAATGGATGCATGGCTTGGGCGAAAAACGAGTATGTAAAGATTTCTTGTGATAGACAGACTCACCCCGAGTATGATACCACCGTGATACCCGAAGACCCTAAATTAATGGCTAACTTTAAGAAAGTAGAGGTAACCGCGGCCTATCCGTTTTTTTCAGAAGACACAGGACAACCGCGAGTTTGGTATTATAAGAATAATCAAAATGAAATAGAATATTTTACCGCGCCTGGATTTCATCCCATTTTTAAAGAAACGCTAAAAAAAATCACCAAAGATATCATTGAAAAATATGTGAATGTTCATGTTTATAATCCAGACTCTTTTCTTCCAGAAGATGCAGATACTAGTAGCACAACCTCTTCGGGAGGAGACATCAAGAAAAAACAAAATATGACATTCTTGGTATTTAATGACGATGTTTTGGATGTAGAAGTGACCAATCAACTAAGAAAATCCCTTTCTACTAAATATAGGAGTGTTTCAACTTCGGCTCAATTTGAAACATATTCCGAGGAGGCTTTAGCAAAATTAAAAAGAGGCGTAATTGCTGGCGAAGTTCAAGAAGATTTTAAAAAAATCGCTTCGCTCGTATGTCTTGGTAAGACAAATTATAGGTTTGAAGATAATACGGTGCAACCCAATTGGAGAACCTGCACCCTAACGCTAAACTTAGAAATAATAGATACAAATACCCAAGAAGTGGTTGAAAGTATTCAGAAAACCTTTTTTGGTGCTGGAAAAACTGACGTCAACGCAAAAATTAACACCATCGATAAATTGATATTATGAAAACACTAACTAACATTTTTTTAGCAATTAGTTTGCTTTTGATGAGCAATTATACCCACGGTCAAGAAGGGTATTCAAATTTTGACCAAGCCATGATTTCTCTCGCTAACGAAGTGGCGCAGCGGGTTCAAAGCAAGAACAAATTACAAGTGGCGGTGTGGAATTTTACTAATACTCGGGGGGCATCGAGTGAACTTGGCAATTATATTGCCAGGGATTTTTCAATTCATTTCACCAATGCGAGTAGTGGCTTTCAAGTAAATGACCGAGACCATATGGAACAGATACTTAAGGAACATGAGCTTAATACGGAAGGTTTTGTTGACCCAGCCACAGCCAAGGAAATAGGAAGGCTTGTGGCGGCAGATGCGATTGTTACTGGAACAGTAGACGTAGGATTACATCATCTCAGACTGCGAATAAAGATCATAGATACCGAAACAGGACGGCATTTTGCGGCAGGCTTACGAAATTTACCTATTGATGAAAACATCAAAATTATTTTAGAGGAAACAGAATTTGATACCCCATCAAAATCTAAGTCGTCCACACCAAGACTAGACTCTGGTGAAACCGAGAAGGATGCCAGACAAACGGAAGAAGATTGTGAACACCTTAATACGGGGATCTATTGCTTTACAAATCAAAGTAATGTAGCATATCTTATTGATATTAGAGGTGTAAGTAATGGGTTTAGGCAATCTATTACATTAGACCCAGGCCAGGACCGATGTTTGTACGATGTGCCAAGTGGGACCTATAGTTACTCAAAATATCCAAATAAATTAAGAATAGTTGGGTCAAACGATAAAGGGAGCTTTAGAGTGGAAGCATGTAAGTCTATTACTTATAAACTAGGTCGTCGTCGTATGGGAACAATAAAAACAAAAGGCAATGATTCTCAAGAGAAGAGAGGTATTCCTCTTAAACAAATATTGGATGTTGTAGAGCCGTTAATCACAAAAAAGAAACAATGAGAATACGATCATTATGGATACTGCTGGTTTTGCTCGGGATTTCAACTAAGAGTATATCGCAGGAAGTCACAAAATATGATAAAGCCATGATTGCATTGGCTAATGATGTAGCCCAAAGGGTAAAAGAAGGGAAAAAGCTAAAGGTGGCTGTATGGTACTTTCATGACACCTTTGGAAAGAGAACCGAATTGGGCAATTATATAGGAAGGGATTTTTCAATTCATTTCACCAACGCCAGCGACGGGTTTGAGGTCATAGACCGAGATCATTTGGAACAAATTTTACAAGAACATAACCTGAATGATAGTGGATTTATTAATCCTGAAACTGCTAAACAATTGGGGCAAGTTATAGCGGCCGACGCTATTATAACGGGTACGGTGGATGTGGGGTTGCATCACTTGCGGGTGCGCATTAAAGTGATTAATACCGAAAGCGGTGCACATATCTCGGCGGCATTAGCATCAATACCAATAGATGAAAACATCAAATATATTTTGCACGGAACGGGAATTAATGAAACAAAAAATATTGATGAAAGGAAAAGACGCTTGGATCGAAGCGAAACGTATGAAGACCCGAGCGCAACATCAAGTGATTGTGAGCAACAAAATACTGGGAATTATTGCTTCAGAAATAGCTCAAAAAAGAGCTATCAATTGGATATTAAATATATCCCTACGGGACCAAATCCTAATAACATAAATTCGGCCTACCGCGGAAAAAGATATACGAGCATTTTAGAGGCGGGCAAGGACGCCTGTTTTACAGATTTGCCCACTGGAAATTACACTTATATCATGTATGATAGTAAAATTCGAGGTCAGACAAGATTATCTTGGGATGAAACCAGGGGGACCTTTAGGGTAGAAAAATGTAAATCTCTTTCGTATAAAATAGATGGACCCGGGATGGGTTCAATCTATTCAGAGGAGAAGAATCCAGAAGAAAAGAAGAAGATATCACTGAAACAGATACTGGACGTTGTAGGGCCATTAATTGTAAAAAAGAAGCAATAATTAACCAAACCATTCCCGCCCAAGGTACAAAGCCTCGATAAAATCGGGGCTTTCGTTGTTTTTAACCCATTCCTTTCTGCGAAAAATGACAGCTAATTTTCAGAAGCAAATATTTTACTCCCTAATTTTTTATTTAATGATTCTATGATGCTTGCTGTTTTTAATATTGTTGTTTTTGTTTTGTGATTGGCTTTATAATTATTTTGTTCCTTGCTTGCATTACTCTTGCTTTAAAACCAAAAAAGGAAATTAAACCGGTATACATACCTTTTTTTGACATCACTATTAGCGCTAAAGTTTATAACATTTTTATGGCTATTATATTTTTTGTGCTTCTCTACTTGTTTTATAATTAGCATTATTAAAAATTCATAATTTCGGTCTTAGTCATGTAGTTTCTGGCGAGCGTCTTTATGAATGTTCTGTTCCTTGTTCCTAATACCATGGAACTTTGCACTTTTCAATATCATTTGAGATGCTATGTACGTTAGTTAATAGCGTACTAGAATGAAGTATTTAGTCTTTACCCTGATAATCGGGATGCCCAACCTGCCATAGAGCAAAGGTTAAGATGTCCTCTAATTCCTGTGCCGCCTTATCCTTGGAGGCATTTGTGCCATGACCTCCTTCAAAGTCAATGGAGATCAGCACTGGTTTACGGGATGTGTTTGCCTCTTGCATGCGAGCCGCAAACTTTGCTGGCTGCCAGGCCGGAATTCGGGCATCGTTTATTCCCGCTGTGAGATAGATAGCCGGATAGCTGGCTCCTTCTTTGATACTGTGATACGGATCCATTTCAAGTAGCGCCTGAAACTCTAGAGAGTCTTTAACGCTTCCAAATTCTTTAGCATTGTTTAATCCGTTAGGCGCAGCTTCAAGACGTAGGGGGTTCAACAAACCTACACGTATTACAGCACCGGCATAAAGATCGGGTCTTTCGGTAATTGCACGTCCAACAAGTACTCCCCCTGCACTAGAGCTCATTGCGATTATCTTTTTTGGATTGGTATAGTTGCCATCAATTAAATATTCTGTGCAGGCAATGAAGTCTTTCCAGGTATTTGACTTGGTGTTCTTAAATCCTCCTTTGTACCAGGCATCTCCTTTTTCTCCCCCACCCCTTACATGGGCCACTGCGTAAATACCTCCATGTTGAATCCATGGAAGCAGGTAGGGGTCTAAATAGGGAGTGTCAGAGATTCCATAGGCTCCATACCCTTTTAATAATAAAGGGTTTTCCTTATTGAGATCTATGTTCTTATTATACACCAAGGATAATGGTACTTTGGTGCCATCATGAGAGGTAATTTCTATCTCTTCTACCACAACATCCTGTAATTCTTCATAGCGTTGTACGGGAGACATGTTTTCTTCTCGAAACGTATAGTTTGCAAAATCGAGTGTATATCGTTCAGGTTTACTTATCCAACCTTCGGTTTCGATCCATAATCCATCGCCTTCAATTCCATTAGTGATAATACTGAGATAACCAGAGGGTTTAGGAAGGGCGATTTTTTGGGTCACCTGATCTTTTAGCATAAACATATTAGCTTCGACCCCATTTTTTGTTGTGGCGTAGAAAAGAGTGTTGTTGGCGAGGGCAAAGTCGGTAATCGAAGCAATTGAATCTGCGCGCACTAACATTTCAGGGTTTGAAAAATCAGGAGCTCTAAGCGATACTTTGCAAAGCTCAAAATTGGATGCACTTTTTGAAGAGCGAAAATACAAGTCATCTCCTTCTATCGAAAATTGAATAATTTTATCCTCTTTTCCGTAGAGTTTTTTCCATGAAACAGTTCCAGTTTTTAAATCTTCGATTGATGCCACGTAGGTATCTCTGTATCTTGAAACACCTGCAATTGAGGCTAATAGATAGTTGCTAGTTTCTGATGTTATATTGGTGATTGGAAAATCCTCACTTTGAAAACTGATATTTGGGTTATTTTCTTTTGAAAAAATATCTACACTCCTATTATTTTCAATGAGGTATAATACGGCCTTAGAATTTAATAGATATCCTTTATCTTTTGAATCGATAACTGGTAAGTAGGTATAGATAAAACCAGTTCCATCGGGTAACCATTCAACGCCTCCCAGAGAATTGGGAAGTGCATGGTCTGCAAATCCAGGCAAAACTGTTTTTGAAGCGACATCGAGAACGCGAAGCTTGCAGAACTCCCGATCATTTCGTGTAAGGCCAAAAGCTACTTTAGATCCGTCCCAATTTGGACGTATAAAACTGATGGTCATCTCTTCTCCAAATTCTTGTGAAGAAGGATCTAAAAGAAGGGTTTCCTCGCCATCGAAACCATTTCGATAGTATAGTTTTGGAAATGTTTCTTCAGGGTTCCTTTTAAGATAAAAATAAAGTCTATTCTTAGTGATTCTTATCTTGCCTGTTTTGGGTTGATTAACCGCCTCGGTTCTATCTCTAGCAGTGGTGATAGTCTCTTTTTTTCTTTGTTTATCAAGTGTATAGGTTGTGAATTCTTCTTGCAATTTCAAATAGGAAAGAACCGCTGTGTCTTCTATATTCTCCAGATTGCGGTAAGGATCTTCGATACCCATTCCATGATAGTCTTCAACGGCACCCTGTTTTTGAATGACCGGATGGGCCTTCTCGGGCGTTGTTGTGCATTTTACTAAAAAAATACAAATAAAGATGACTAGGTATTTATTCATGGATTTAAAATGAAATTCACGACTAATGTAAGAATATAGTTAAAACAAAGTCCATAATGTGTATATACAAAATGGACGTTGTTCTATCTTTATTTCTAGATTTTATTTTAATACTAACCTAGAGTTCCGTTTGTCGTTGGTCGCGTATTTAAAATAATTGTAGTTTCATTTCCAGTCGTTTCATTTACACCACCCAGAATGTTATGTGCATTATTTATACGAGCAATTTGAAATTTCTTAAGACTTAATTTGCCTTCATTTTGTTGTTTTTTCATAAGTATTATTTTTTTAATTAAAACTGGAGTAAACCTACAATGAAAAAATATACTCTCTAAATGTTTGCTGGTGACATTTATAAATATCAACAGCTTTATAAAGTAATAAATGTCTGTTTTTCAAGTACTGACAATTAATATTGTTTTTCGAGTTGTTTTATAAAATAGGATGGATAAATCCCTGTTTTTTTATGAAAAGCAACCGAAAATGATTGCGCTGTATTGAACCCAACTTCTTCAGCAATGGCTTTTATTGTATAAGATCTCAGTTCTTTATTACTACTAAGGGTTTCAATGGCATATTCTATTCTTAGACTGTTTAAATAATTGGAAAAATTAACGCCTTTAGTGATATTAATTATCTTAGATAAGTATGCGCTGTTGGTATTCATTTCTTTGGCCAAACTGTTCAAGGTGTACTTCCTTTTTACAAACCTATGTGAACTCTCAAAGGTATCTAGTTGCGCCAGAATTTTTTGAACAAGATCTTGAGGTAATTCAGTTTTAATAGAAGTGTTTGAAATTTCGGCGAGCTCAGTTTTATTAGAAGAAGTTAAATGTAATTTGTTCTTATATTCTTCTATCACGGCAATAAATCTCCTTTTTTGAACATAGGTTTTTCTTAGATAGTATGCGGATACTATAAGGAGTACAATACTAAATATTAACAACCATAAACTATTTCTATTGGAGAGCTTGTTTTTTTCGTTCAATTCATCAATTAAACCGTTCCTCTCAGAAATTAATCTAGGAATATCATAATTTTTCGAGATGTTTCGGGAAAGGAATTTGTTGTTCGAATCCAGAATACTATCATATTTTAGCAGCTTATTTATATAATAAATATGTTTATTATAGTTGGCTCTTTCCTTATAATATTCAATTAAAGGATCATAGGCTTCAATGAGTTCCGGAATAACATTATTTGTTTTTTCAAGAAATGAATCCACCAGGGCGAAAAATAATATGGCTTCATATTCTCTACCCGTTGCGGCATGGGATTTCCCCAGATAAAGATTAGCCAAGGCCCTTAGTGCATCATCATTTATAATTTTTTTTCCTTTGGAAAGACTGTCAATAGCCGTTGAATATTCATGCTTATAATGAGAGTTGATCCCACTACGCAGCAAAAAATTGGCGTACATTAAGGTGTCCTTTAAAACGAGAGATTTTTCCATGCCCTTCCGAATATAAATATCCGCAGAGTCTTGTTGTTTATTATATACATAGGTGTTTGCTATTGCTAGAATTCCGTTTAAGGCATAATATTCTTGATTGGGTATTTCATTATCTTCTACAAACTTTTCGTATTCCTTGTAGATTTTTAGTGCTTCGTCTCTCTCTCCCGAGAGGAGTTTGAGAGATGCAATATTTACTTTCAGCGAAAGTATCTGAATCTTATTACCTTTTTCCTCTGCATGCTCTAGAGAGGTTAGAAAAACACCAAGAGCCTCCTTGTATTTTCCTAGACGATAATATAATTTCCCCTTTTGAAGATATCCTAAAGCTGGATAGTCGCTGCCTAGTGTATTATTTTTTGTGACTGAAATAATACTATCCGCATATATGATTCCTTTTTGCAAGGGATAGGTTTCAGATAAATAGAAATACGCGTTTGCCATTTTAATGGAGTCCCTGTCCTCTTTAGCCTTCGATAAATATACTTTCGCATGGAACAGGTCATTAAGGGTATCTACATAGGTTTTCGAAAAATAGGTGTTTAGCTCACTATAAGATTTTTGTTTGATAGAATCGGGAATTGCATTTTGTGCAGTGAGCCCTTGCTGAAACATAAAGGATATACATCCAAATAGAAGCACGCAAAGGGCGCTCTTTTTAAAATGATTCATGAGGGTTGATGGTTTTATTTGCCATGGGGATTTAACAATTAGGTTTGTAAAAGATGAAATGCGTTAGTTTAACTTCTATTTGGTTTATGGGCATAATGTTGATGGCTATATGCGGAAAACCTGCCATTAATTTAACACGAAATACCATTAATTTTGAGAGTGCAAAATGCATATTTACATTCATATTTCCCATAATTTATTTGAATAATTTAATGAGACTAGGTCAAATTTTATATACAAAATAGGCGATATACTGCCGGATTGGCAACAAAAAACAATGGGATTATGGGGATTTTGCATAAAATGTAACAACTTAACGTTGCAAGCATGTGTGTTTCAATGAAACAGATCAAAATATATATACATGCCTGACAATTAGAGTGTTGTGAAACGTTTTAAGCGCACCGTTTTTATAAATTTCAATGCTGAATTTATAAATGACAACTTACTTCACTTGTTTAGTATCCTAAAAGGTCTAACATTTGTTTCACTTAAAAGCGCCGACGGGAGGTTCATAGACTCGAGTACCAGAAGGGGGGTAGCATCTCAGTCTCAATCTCCTGAAGGTGATTTTAAATATAGTGATAATCTTAAAAACTCTACTCAAAACCTAGATTAAAAGTAAAATGGATGAACTACAACAATTGTTCGTAGATTTTACAGAACTATAAAATTATTGTCATAATAAGAATGGATCTCTTTTTAAGAGACTTGAGTCTTGTATAATTTTGAGGAAAGAACAAAGAAACTATTTCTTTCGTAACCTACATATAATTAACAGCGTGATAAAAAGTATAATTAAACTGGCCTGTGTATGGGTGGTGTTAATCACTGTACCTGCCTGTGGAAACCTAGAAACAGGGGACTGTAATTATATTACGGGTTATTATCAAACCATCTATCAAGCCCAGTTAGCCTATGAATTAGAAGAATTTGAGAAAGCCTACAACTTATACAAAACAGCATTTAGCGCCTGTAACCCAATAAGCACGCCAACATATAACGAAATTGGTAAGTATGCTGAGGTCGCAGCAAGGTTAGGGCATAATGATGTGGCATTAAGCTATATCACGAAAAAAATACGAATGGGAAGCGAACTAAAATGGATTCTTCAGGATTCTGTTTTTGCTGATGTCTTTAAAACTGAAGAAGGTGAAAAGCTTATTGATCAATATAAACGCATACGGGAAGAATATGTTAACTCCATAAACATTGAGCTTAGAGTAGATATTCAAGAAATGAGTCATCTGGATCAGCTGTACAGAGATTCGGATGATCCTAGTAAGGTTGCCAAGCAAGACAGTATTGATAGTTTAAATACCAAAAGACTTATTGAAATTTTTGAAACCTATGGATACCCAAACCAAGGAGTGTTGGGCCATAATTCTATCGATGGTATACCAACCATGGTTTCAACCATGTTGCTTCATACGGAAGATTCTATTAGAATGAACTATTTTGTTCCTAAGATGAATGAGTTTGTGGCCAATGGCACCTGTGATCCAACCGTTTTGGGAAGTATGATAGATCAATTTCATTTGTACAATGGAGACCCTCAAATATATGGCACATATAGAGGTAGAACCTCGCGATATGCGAATATGATATCAAACCGAGGGCTTATCAATGAGAATAGAAAGGAAATAGGATTACCTCCACTAGAGCTAGCAGAGAAAATTGATAGTTTAAAAAAAATCAAATATCCTGATCTGTTTCCAACGTATGACAATTGACATTAGAGCGCGTAAAAACAATAAGTTTATAGCCGAAATCCCTGCGGGAGAAGCAATCTTCAAAAATAGAAACCTTGAGATAGGTTTAAAACATCAAGGCCGCCACAAGGGAGTTTTTCGTTGGCCATTTTTCTGAAAGCACACATTAAGATATGAAATCTAACCCACTTTCTATATCTTTGAAAAGAACCTAATATCCCCAAATAGTATGTCAGAATTTTGGCTATACCTTAAACTTGGTTTGGAACATGTGCTAGATTGGAAGGCCTACGACCATATTCTGTTCCTAGTTGCCCTATGCACCCCTTATACAATTTCTTCTTGGAAACGACTTTTGGTATTGGTGTCTTTATTTACCCTTGGCCATACGGCGTCTCTGCTTTTAGCTGGATATCAAGTGGTAAGCGTATCCAGTGCCTGGATCGAATTTTTGATTCCTATAACTATTTTCATTGCGGCTATGTTTAATATATTCGGCGCAGGAAGACGTGGTACAAGTGAAAAGATAGGACTTCTCTATTTAGTGACCATTTTCTTTGGACTTATCCATGGGTTTGGTTTCGCTTCGTACTATGAATTCATTAACGATGAAGGAGGGGCATTACCACTAGTAGCGTTTGCCTTAGGTATTGAACTATCACAAGTTATTATTGTATTTGTAGTGCTTATTTTGGCCTTTATCTTTCAGAGTATTTTCAGATTTAACAAACGAGATTGGGCTTTAGTAATTTCTTCTATTGTAATTGGAATGGTGATCCCTATGCTCATTGAAAATTGGATTTTTTAAATCGCACTTCAATTTTTGTAAACATTTAACACCCACATTTTTTGATAGGGTGTAACTTCCTAGTAAATTCGCTACATATCTGGTATTGGTTATGACTAAAAACAAACAATTACAATATGACATTGCTTATTTGCGAATGGCAATGGAATGGAGTAAATTATCCTATTGCGAGAGAAAGCAGGTAGGAGCCCTCATCGTAAAGGATAAAATGATTATTAGCGATGGGTATAATGGAACACCTACTGGATTTGAAAATATATGTGAAGATGATGATGGATATACAAAATGGTATGTGCTTCATGCAGAAGCCAACGCGATTTTGAAGGTTGCTTCGTCTACACAATCCTGTGTGGGAGCGACCTTATACATTACGATGTCTCCCTGTACCGAATGCAGTAAACTAATACATCAAGCTGGAATTAAGAGATTAGTATATCATACACAATATAAGGATGATTCTGGATTGAAATTTTTAACCAAAGCGGGCGTTACTGTAACACACATTAATGATTTGAATTAATATATGGGAAACTATAAAAAATACTTGCCTTTGTGGTTAGGAGTAGCGGTGGCTGCAGGTGTTTTTGTGGGATCAAAACTCAATTTCAACGACACTACGGAGAAGATCTTTGCCACGAATTCTAAAAAAGATAAATTAAACAGACTTATTGATTACATCGATTATGAATACGTAGATGATGTAAACACAGATAGTATTGTTGATGTTACCGTCAATGGGATATTGGAGAATTTAGACCCACACTCGGTGTATATTCCAGTAGATCAATACGAAGAAAATGCAGATGACATGCGTGGTAATTTTGTGGGAATAGGAATTAGTTTCTATCCGTACAAGGATTCTATCGCTGTAATTAGAGCCATAAAGGGAGGTCCAGCGGCCAAGGCCGGACTCAAAGGAGGTGATCGAATTCTCTATGCCGATGGAAAAAAACTTTTTGGAGAAGAAATAGATAGAGATAGTATTTCAAAATACCTCAAAGGAGAAATTAATTCGAAAGTAAACCTTACTGTTTTTCGAAAGGGAGAAGATGAATTGTTGGACATTCGGGTAAAAAGAAAACGGGTTCCCTTGGTTAGTGTAGATGCCTCCTACAGAATAACAGATGACATTGGATATATAAAGGTGAATCGTTTTTCAGAAACTACCTATGATGAATTTAAAGAAGCACTGGAAGAACTAACAGATCAGGGAATAACACAACTGGTTTTAGACCTTCGGAACAACCCAGGAGGATATATATCGGCCGCCGAAAAGATCGCGGATGAGTTCTTAAAAGATGACAAACTCATTTTGATCACTAGAAACAAAAATGGGGAAGAGAATAAATCCTATGCCACACGAAAAGGAGATTTTGAAGAGGGCCAAGTATATGTTTTAATGAACGAAAATGCGGCCTCTGCCAGTGAAATTGTTGCCGGAGCACTACAGGACAACGACGTTGGCTTAATCGTTGGGCGAAGATCCTTTGGAAAAGGATTGGTACAACGAGAAATGGCTTTAGGAGATGGGAGTGCCGTTCGGCTTACCATTGCGCGATATTATACACCTACCGGTAGGTCAATTCAAAGACCCTATGGAAACGAAAGTAGATCGGCATATTATAGTGATTACGAAAAGCGCTATCGAAATGGTGAATTTATAAGCGCAGATAGCATTAAAGTGGCCGACTCGTTGAAGTTCGTAACCCCAAAAGGGAAAATAGTATATGGCGGGGGTGGAATTGTTCCTGATATTTTCATACCTAAAGACACTAGCGTTGCTAATGAAACCTTGGAATACGTTGCGCGTAGCGGATTTATGAGTTACTTTATTTTTGAATACCTTGAAAAAAACAGGGCTCAATTTGAAGGAATGACCTTCTCAGATTTTGCAGATAATTTTCAGGTGCAAGAATCGCTTTCCACAGAGTTTATAGCGTATTCAAGATTCAATGAAGCTCAGATTGATATGGACGGCTATAGAGATCAGTTAAAACAGGCGCTCAAAGCGAATATTGCACAGCAATTGTTTGGGCCTAACGCCTATGAATTTGTTCTAAATGAGGGAGACCCCATGCTCTCCAAAGTGCTTGAATTGGCGCTAGAGCCTATCAAAGATTAAGCATTACTTTTTTTTCTTAGCAATAGAACGGGAAGTTCTCAGAATAAGCAGCAATACAATGGCACAGGCCGTCGCCAGTATGCTAATGAGCGCTGTGCGACTATCATCAGCAAAAATGTTTGAGAAATCCAATTTGGTTGCATTAAAAATAATGAGGCCTAAGCCTATAAGAATCAATATGGGAATGGCAATTTTCATAAGATAAAGTTAGTTGAATAATTCCTGAATATTAGAAGCGAATAGTTTGACGGCAATGGCCAGCAAAATCACACCAAATATTTTTTCAATAATCGCAATTCCATTTTTCCCTAAAAATCGTTGCAAACTACCGGAAGTTCTAAGTACAATAAATACAATAATCACATTCACAAAAATTGCTACGATAATATTTTCGAGCTCATATTCGGCACGCAGTGATAGTAGTGACGTCAAACTACCTGGCCCTGCAACAATTGGAAATGCAATTGGAAATATTGTGGCCATTTCTAAATTGCCCTCTCTTTGTTTAAAAAGAGTAATGCCCAAGATCATTTCCAATGCAATAAAGAATAGTATAAACGATCCCGCAACGGCAAACTCGTAGACATTAATACCTATCAATTTCAAAATCTCTTCCCCAATAAATAAGAAAACGATTAGCACAACACCTGCAATAATTGATGCTCGTAAACTTTTTATCTTTCCAGATTTTTCTTTCAATGAAATAATTATCGGGATACTTCCCACAATATCAATCACCGCAAAAAGTACCATGGTGGCTGTCGCTATTTCCTTAAAATTGAAATTCATTCAATGTTTGTTTTAAAACGCAAAATTAGACAATTAAACCCCCTTTTAGCATAAAACAAGAAGAATTAATCATAGATTTTTTTCGTCTTTAAATTACAAAAACAAAGTATCTTTGGCACATGTTTCAACTAGGAAAAACCATCGTTTCTGAAGATATCATTGAAAAGGACTTTGTGTGCAACCTCAGTGCTTGTAAAGGAGCCTGTTGCATTGAAGGAGAGGCCGGAGCGCCTGTAAATCAGGACGAAGTTCAAATATTAGCTGACATTTATTCCAAAGTGAAACCTTTTTTACGCCCAGAAGGTATCGCTGCTATTGAAGCACAAGGGACTCAGATTGTAAGTGATCTAGATGAGCTGGAAACACCATTGGTCAATGGTAAGGAATGTGCCTATGTTACTTTTACAGATAAAGGTATAGCAAGCTGTGGTATTGAAGATGCTTATAATGCTGGAGAGGTGACATTCAGAAAACCTATTTCCTGCCATTTATATCCGGTACGCGTACAAGATTATAGCGAATTTGCCGCAGTCAATTACCATAAATGG
>Ga0316204_10002754_pt1 | contig 38253 bp, 37 predicted proteins | sample 6monrhotite_MG_2_FD_205661 | JGI IMG/M metagenome (GOLD analysis project Ga0316204, IMG submission 205661) | Microbial mat bacterial communities from mineral coupon in-situ incubated in ocean water Damariscotta River, Maine, United States -... | ecosystem: Environmental > Aquatic > Marine >... | reverse complement strand
CGTGGAACTGGATGCCGCCACCGGAATTGCCGCCCGGGCCAATCGCGCCCGAGCCAATCCCCGGATAGCCCTCGGCTCGCCGGTCAGGGGCCCGCTTCGCGGGGTGGCCGTCGCCTGATCGCTTACGCTCCAACCTCATGAACCCCGCGTATACCGAGCTGGGTGTGGGCTACTACAACGCCCCTGGAAGTCAGTACACGCACTACTGGACACAGAACTTCGGCGCGCCGGGCTGATGTGAAGCGGCCGTGGGGCCGGGGTAATTGTCGGCAGCACCACGGCCCGAAACGCCTTAGAATCCCCGTGGAGGCGGCCTTTGAGATTTTTGTGATCTCTGCGCTGCCCAACCGGGCTCTATCGAAGTGGGCGACTCGGGGAACAAGGGACGTGGGGCGGTCGTGACCACGACGGACGACAGGGGGTTCCTCGACGTTGCGGTGCACAAGGACGACTCATTGCTCGGCGAGCGGGGCCAGGTGGCGGCCGCGCTGTTTGGGGGTACTGCGAGACCACAGACGATCGGGCGCTACCGCGTCACGGATACGCTTGGCCGTGGCGCCATGGGAGTCGTCTACGAAGCCTGGGACGACGAACTGCAGCGGACGGTGGCTGTGAAGTTGATCTCCCGGGATGCGGAGGTGGGCCAGGCCGAGCACCGATTCCGGCGTGAGGCGCTTGCCTTGGCCAAGCTCGCCCACCCCAACGTCGTGACCGTGCACGAGGTTGGACTCCTCGAGGGGCGACTCTTCATCGCGATGGAGATGGTTCGCGGTGAGACTTTGGACGCTTGGCTGCGGGCCGAGTCGCGAACGTGGCAGGCCACGCTCGACGTCTTTGTCCAGGCGGGTCGAGGTCTCGAGGCTGCGCATGCGGCCGGGTTGGTCCACCGCGACTTCAAGCCATCCAACTGCATCGTTGGCGAGTCCGGACGGGTGCGGGTCCTGGACTTCGGTCTGGCGCGAGGGATCGCTGACCTCCTCGACGAGGATGTCGCTGCGACGTTCCCGGTCGCGAATTCACTGGATGTCTCAGTGACGCGAACCGGGGCGACCGTGGGCACGCCGGCATATATGGCGCCCGAGCAGCTCCGCGGCAGTGACGTTTCTGCCTCCAGCGATCAGTTTTCCTTTTGCGTCGCGTTGTACGAGGCTCTCGAGGGGGTGCGCCCGTTTGCGGGCACGTGCATCGTCGACATCCACGGCAACATCGAGGCGGGAAACGTGCAGCGGGGGACAGGGCGAACGCCCCGGGCGGTCCTGCGAATCGTCGAACGTGGGTTTGCAGTCTCGCCGGGAGAGCGTTGGCCGACGCTTGCCGCCTTGGTCGATGCGTTGCAGGAGGTGCCCGGTGCTCGCACGCGTCGACGTCGAATGTGGTGGATGGCCGGCGCAGGTGCGCTCGCTCTGGGCACCGCAGGGTCGGCCTTGGTGCCCGCGCAACCCTGCGCACAGCCGCCCGCAGCGCGGGTGTGGTCTGCGGAGCGACGCGCGACGCTCGAGACCGCGATGGACGGAGGCATCGCGTGGCAGACACTGGATGAGGCCGTCTCGAAGTGGGGGCGTGAGTGGTCTGAGACGCACGCATTGTCCTGCAAGGCTGCCCGCATCGATGGGCGCGCGACGGAGAGTGTCTTGGCCCGCCAGCGTGCGTGCCTGGAGCGCAGGGAGAGCACCGTGGATATCCTGCTGGACGCGCTCGTGGACACCGACGTTCCCGGTCTTCACGCAGGTGATGTCGTCCGCCGCCTCCCTTCGCTGGACGACTGCCGCTCGGTGGAGGCGGTCTTGGGACGAGAGGAGCCGCCTCCCGTATTGGAACCAAACGTTGCGACCGTGCAGAGCATCCTCGATGAGAGTCTTGCATCACTCACCCTCGGGGACACCGATAGAGCGGACGCCCTGGCTGAGACGGCGGAACGATTGGCCGTCAAGGTTGGTCACGCGCCGTTGCTCGCCGACATTGGGCTTCGGCGTGGGGAGATCGGTCGGCAGCGGGAGGCAGATGGCGGGGCACGGTTCCTGCGGGAGGCGTTCAAGCTCGCGGAGTCCAGCGCCTACGACACTGGGGCCGCCGACGCTGCCCTTCGACTCGTCTTCCTGTCGCTTGACCGAGACGACCTCAGTGCCGCCCGCCGTTGGCGCGATATCGCGGAGGCGAAGCTCGAGCGAACCGGCGCGGGCCCGAAGCGACGCACTCAACTCGCGTCGGCGAACGCTGAACTCGCTCTGTTGCAGGGGGACCTCGTCGCAGCCGAGGCTGCAAGCAAGGAGGCACTACGCCGCTGCGTCGAGGCGGTTGGAGCGCAGAGCCTGCTCTGTGCGGACGTCCTCGAAGCCCGTGCTCGGGTCGTGGAATGGACGGGGACGCCCGATGAATCCGAGGTCGTGCATGGCCGCGCTCTTCAGGCGTTTCGGCGTCTGCTCGGTGAGTCCCATCCCTCGGTGGGGACGTCGCTGCTGAATCGCGGGTTGTTCCGGATGGAGGTGGGCCATCTCGACGCTGCTGCCGCCGACTTCGACGCGGCGCTCTCCATCCTCGAGACAGGGAGCTTGCCGAGAGTCCAGGCGCAGCTGCTGCTGGCCCGGGCTCAGCTCGACTCGATGCGAGGGAAGCTCGACCCTGCAGCCCTACAGCGCGTCGAGGCGTTGCTGGATTCGTATCCGGTCGGGGATCCCCAACGCACCGAGTACGAGAGCGTGCTGGCAGCCTTCTACCTCCGCTCGCAACACCCCGAGAAGGCGCTCGAGATCTACGAGCGGGTGCTGGTCGCACACGAGCGTGCCACCGAACTGGTTCCAGGGCTCGTGGCACTGGATCACTCGAACCTTGGCGAGTGTCTGGTCGAGCTCGGCCGTTTCCGCGAAGCGCGGGTCCGCTTCGAGAGTGCGCTCGCCCGCCTGGAGGGGGAGGTCTCGACGAACGATCCTCGGCTCTCATACCCGTTGACGGGGCTGGGCCGGGTGCTTGTTCAGCAGGGACTTCTGGATGAGGCCGGCGAGGTGCTCGAACGTTCGTTGGCGATCGCGACGGAGCATCCGGGGGATGTCCTGCTGCTTGCGCAGACCCGGTGGGCGCTGGCGCAGACGCTCGCTGTGGAATCTGAGCGTGGTCGTTCTCTGGCGCAGGCGAGTCTCGAAGGTTTTCTCGCGGCTTCTGACGATGACTCCGCACAACGTGTGTCGACTACCCTTGCAAAACAAAGGAACAAAAACCGTGGCGATTGATCATGACAACTCCTCCTCCTCCGACCCTTCCGAAAAACTCGAACTCAGAGCGGTGGCCGACCGTACGGGGAACTATCCCGAACTGCTCCACGGTGGCATTGTCGTCAACAGCACGACGGCCGCCGTCCTGGTGTCTTCGCTCGAGCGCGGGGCCGAGATGAAGGGGTACATGACCATCACGTGGAACGATGAGATCGGCGAGGTGTGGATCGAAGGGTGGAATGTGGACCAGAAGGCTCGGACCGCGACCCGGGACTTCTACGCACCGGGTGACGTCATGCAGTGCGACACTGCGTTCACCGTCAAGTGCAAGCTGAGCAACCGGGGCGAGCCGGCATCCGATGCTCCGTCCGGTTGGACGGGTCCATCGGTCGACGGCGTTTGGACGCTGGACCCGTACGTGCGATTGAAGCGGAAGACCTACACGCTCACGCAGACCACGTAGGCGCGATAGACGCCTGAGACGTCGCCGAGTAGGCTATCTTTCGGCCGGTGGCGGACTCCGACGAGGAGCTTCTTCGGCGTTGGAAGAACGGCGATGTTGGTGGCGGCGAGCTTCTGTTTGCTCGCTACTATGACTCGGTTGCGCGTTTCTTTGGGAACAAGGTGACGCGCGGCCGTGCCGACTTGGTTCAGGCCACGTTCTCCACATGTCTCGAGAAGATCGGGGAGCTGCGGGATGCGAGGAGTTTTCGGTCGTTTCTGTTTGGCATCGCGAGGTTCGAGTTGCTCCACCACTACCGCCGGAAGAGTCGGCGAGAGACAGAGTTCGACCCCGACACGGTCTCAGCGTACGACGTGGACCCGACGCCCAGCCGGGTGATCGCCAAGTATCGGGAGCAGCGGCTGCTGCTCGAGGCGCTACGGCACATACCGATCGATCTGCAGGTCGTCTTGGAGCTGACCTACTGGGAGAGACTCACGAGCGCCGAGATGGCTGACCTCTTGTCGATTCCTGAGGGCACCGTGAAGAGCCGAGTTCGGCGAGCCCGCGAGAAACTCGATAGGCAGCTCGGACTTCTGGCGAACTCGGCGGCGCTGCTCGACACGACCGCAAGCGACCTGGATGGATGGGCAGCTCAGCTGCGGGCCCAGTTGGCCGAGTCGGCCGAGTGACCCCGCGCTGCCGGGCGCTCGGGCCTCAGCCCGGACCGACCAAGGTGAATCGGTCTCCCATCGCATCGTAGCACGACACGTCAGGATCAATGCAGATCCCGGCGGAGGTCGCCACCCGGTGGCCCTGAACCATCTGGAAACCGCGTTGCTCGACCCACGGCACCTCCGAGGAGGATTTCCAATAGTGGGCAATGCTCAGCGAATGAGAGAGCTCCGAAGCCGACAGACCGCTATTCGGTCCAACGTAGAGACCCGGGATGTACTTCGCGCCAGTGACGGCTGCGGCCCAGGCGTTGATGTATTCGACCGTGTCGTCGCTGCTCGCGGAATTCGTGCCCTCGATGTCGCACCATAGGGTGACTCCTGCGGGAACCCCAATGCTTGCCGCGTTGGAGGCCGTGTTTTCACCGTTCTCCGTGCCGAGTCCACTATCGAGGCGCGACTTTGTTGCGTGTTGTACGACGCCGAGCAAGAGGCCTGCGTCGAGGACTGTCGTGGCTTCTTCGTTCGACAAGTCGCTGGGGGCCTCGCCCAGAAGACTGACGTAGCGCATGCAGAACGTGTAGCCCTGGCTGTGAAGCGCGGTCGCAACGTCGGCGTCGATGGCGGTGTTTGTGTCGAAGCCGAGGGCGGCTGGGGCAACTGTTGGTACGCCGAGTGTGGTCATGAGTTTCTCTCCTGTCGTCAGGCTATCAGCTGATGTGGAAACGCTGACGCGAAGATTTGAGTCCGTGTCGACCGACCGGCCCGACGGTAGTTCGTTCGTGCCGCAGAGCCGAATCTCATCTTGCGGGGCGTGGGTGGGTGCCACGAATCACCGCCGTTTCTGACTCGTTCGCGGTCCTGCGGTCGGTCGACCTCGACCGCTGGTCCCTTCCCCAACTGCGCAATGTCGTGTCGTGCTCTCGCGGGACAGCGTTCCATATGGGCTGTCATCCCTTCTTCCGATCGCGCCGACGTGGGCTCAGGCCTGTCCGGTCCTTTGGGCCGCCTATGCGCGTTCACGTGATCGGCCGGATACGACCGCGGCTGGCCGGAGTCGTCCGCAGTCGACCCGTCGACGGATGAAATCGCGGCGATCGACCGACGAGATCCCGTGGCATTCGAAGTGCATTATGGTCGCTATTGGCGGTGGTGATGACGACGGATTCGAGAATGCAAGTACTCGTTGTGGCTTTCTCCCAGCCTGCTCGAAAGAAGATGGTCCGTGCCGTTCGAGAGCTTGGCGACGTTGGAGTCGCCGAGGCCGCGACAGCGGAGGATGCGTTGACGGTTTCGGAGCATTGTGAGTTCGGGCTCGTACTCGTTTCTCCGGGGCTCTCGGAAAAACGAAACGACGAACGAGGATTGGAACTGGTCGGAAGACTCCGTCATCGGAGAGAAATCACCGCGCTGATTGTTGGGGACCCTCCTGACCCGCCCACGCTGCGCCGCGCCATGCGTTGTGGGGCGAGCGACTGGCTCCCGCTCGATGAACTCACGGGCGCGTCAATCGGAGGCACTCTTGACGAGCTTCAGAACCTCCCCAAGCCCCGACGACGCGCACTCCCATGGGCTGGACGCCGTGTCGCACGCGGTGGTGTGATGGTTGGACAGTCCGTGCCGATGATGGACCTTCGGGCGCAGATCGGCCGCGTCGCACGGTCGATGGCGCCCGTACTCGTGCTAGGCCAGTCGGGCTCGGGGAAGGAACTTGTCGTTCAGGAGCTTCGGCGCGTGGGCCCCCGACCGGCCGCGCCTCTCCTTGACCTCAACTGCGGTGCCATCCCCGAGGCGTTGATCGAGTCGCAACTGTTTGGCCACAAGCGCGGTGCCTTCACGGGCGCGGAACGGGATCAAGAGGGGTACTTGTCTGCCGTCGGCCGTGGCTACTTGTTTCTCGACGAGATCGCGGAACTCCCGCTGCCCCTCCAGGCGAAGCTCCTTCGGGTCCTAGAATCTGGTCAGTATCGGATGGTGGGTTCGACCAAGGAGATTCAGTTCCGCGGACGGGTCGTCGCAGCGACGCACGCAGACCTCATGGACAGGGTTGCGGAGGGGCGTTTTCGAGAGGACCTCTACTACCGACTCGCGGTCCTCGAGCTTCACGTCCCCGGTCTCTCAGAGCGGCCCGAAGATATCCCTCTGCTTCTGTCTCATTTTGCAGCTCGACAGGAACGACCACTCAGTTTCAGTGAGGAGGCAGTCCGGCGTTTGGAGGCCCACCCTTGGGCTGGGAACGTTCGCGAGCTTCGGAATGTGGTCACGAGGGCAGCGATTCTGAGTGACGAGACGGTCGTCTCGGAAGCGACGGTCGAGCGGCTGCTCCGCAAGTGTGCGCGCGGACCGGGGGCGTCCTCCAAGGCGTTGTCCACCTTGGCGGACGCGGTCCTGGAACTCGACGTTGGAGACAAACTTCAAGCGGTGCAGAGCGTCCTCATCGAGCGTTCTCTTGCCTGCTGCGGTGGCAATAAAAGTGCTGCTGCCCGTGCACTCGGAGTCCACCGGAAGGTGCTGGAACGATGGATGACCAAATACGAAGCCGGTCTGGCCGCGGCTCATGATCGTCCAACCGCTGGACGCGAACGACCGGCGGCCGTCCGCGCAGCGACCTCGTAGCGGCGCCGGCCGTGGGGATCACGGCCAAGTGAAGATGGCACGAACGCTGCAACTGTAATCGGGCGGAGAGGTGATCAATGCAAAGCCTAATTCTCGATTGTCGCGTAGTCGATGCTGTCGCCACGACCAATACAATGGTGGTCGGTTTAGCCCCGGCCACCGCGTTGGCGACGCGGATGCTGAATCAAGCCTTCCAAGAGGGGATGGCTGCCTCGAACGCCGTGTTCGCGCAGCAGCAGACGTGGATCCAGGGACAGTCGTCGCTTGCCGCCTCCGTGGTGAAACTGCTCGGTGTCAGCTGAGTTGATCCGCGACAACCACTTTTTTTGCCGAACACCACCAACAACAGTAGTGACTAACAAAAAGGAACCGCAACAATGGCAGACTCATCCACAGTACCGACAACCGTCAACGCGCAAGTCACCGACGCAATCACCACCACCAATGTGAAGGTGCTTGGCGAGGCTCCGGCGATGGCGATTGGCAGTCTCTATCAAACCATCGGCAACTCGGTTGCGATGGCGGCCGCGAACGCGGTCTACGCTCAGCAGCAGGCCAACGTCACCTATCAGGCCGCTACGACCGTGGCGGTGACCAAGCTCATCGGCGGCTAGCTCGCCATCGACCACGTGTAGCTCAAACGTAGAACCAACAACGAGGAAATGAACCATGGCAGATTCAACAGTCCAAACGACGGTCAACCCGCAGGTGACCGATGCAATCACAACAACCAACGTCAAAGTCCTGGGTGAGGCACCCGCGATGGCGATGGGCAGTCTGTACCAGACCGTCGGGAACTCAGTGGCGATGGCGGCTTCAAACGCAGTCTACGCGCAACAGCAGGCGAACGTCACGTATCAGGCCGCGAGCACGATTGGCGTCGCGAAACTCGTCAACTCTGGCGGCTAGGCCTCCCATGTCGCCCCGAAGCACTGAGCCTTCGGGGCGGCCTCACCCTTGTCGGGCGTGCTGATGGGCAACGATGGCCGACGATGAGGCTCCACAGGATGTTACGGACCCCATGGCGCTCATTGCCGCGTCTGTGTTGGGACAAGCGCCTGCTGTCGCACTGGCGACCGCCCAGCAAACCTTGGCGCACGCAGCATCCCTCGCCGCCATGAATGCGGTGCACGCCCAACAACAAGGCTTTATCACCCACCAAGCCGCGACCGATAGAGCGGTTGCAATGCTCTATGGGCTGATCGACGACTGAACGACGGCCCCGAAGGAACACGTGAACGCTCATGTCGGAAAACAGCAAACCCAACAGTGAAGTCAATCCTCAGGTGATGTCTGCGATTCAGGCCACGAATGAGTTGGTGATGTGCACGGCTCGGAGTCAGTCTCAGGCTCTAGCGTATGAAGGGCTCGCAAGTGCCGTAAACTTGATGTTGCTCAACGCGAGCCACAATCAGTTCGGCGCACAGAAAATCGAGGTCGCCATGGTGGCCGCGACATGTGCCCGTATCCTCAAGGCGGGCGCCTGAGGGCTGCCACCAAACTCTGGAGGCCATAGCAGATGACACAGGAATCTAGCTCCGGCGGTACGTCGGTCTCGAAAACCGTCCGCTCGATCAACCTCGCCGTGACCGGCATCGCTACGGGAACCACCTCAGGGGAGGAGGAGGGGGAAGAAGGGGCGAGCGCGTCATCGCTCCCCTACGAGCAGGCGCTCGGGCTTTCAGTTCAGAGTGTCGCGCAGTCAGCCGCAATCGCGGTTAGCGATGCGACGGACATGCTTCGAAACGTGGAGACGGTCATGACGACTGCCATGGGGGTCGCGATGGCGAAGTGGATTGAGACACCGGAGAATGTGTTCTACGAGCAAATCGTCACTGCTGCCTCTACGGCGATCTCCACCTCGGCGAAGAACTTCGAGAAGATCGGAACCGACGCGCAGGCGGTCCTCGCCAAGTTCAAACCCGAGACGTGAGCTTCGCGTCCGATCCGGAAGAATAGTCATGCTCAAGATTCAACAGCTCAACCCGCCGCCCCGTGAAGAACGACCCACCGCGCACACCTCCGTGATCGATGCTGAGGTGGTCGCCGAAGAAGGTGTGACGCTCCAACTACGAGCAGGACCGCCTGAAGAGGCTGCCCCCGCGTTGTTTTCGCTCCCGGCGGAACTCGACCCGAAGTCGCAGGTCGCACTGCAGCGAATGCGGCTAGACCAAATGGTTGCGTCGCTCGAAGGGCGAGAGATTCCGGGCGCTGAATCCGGGGCATCTGGGCCTGACCCCACGACGCCGCCGGACACTCCCGAGGCATTCTTGGGTCGTGCAATGGCGCTCCTCGACGGCCACCTCGAGGCGATGGAAGGCACGCTCGATCGCATCGTCGGTCGACGTTGGACTCGGAACGAAGATTCTTGAGGTTGGCATTCGAGCCCGGAGCGGTGTGATGGCGAAAGATAAGAAATCCTCAACGGTTCAGTACTCAGTTTCGAACGTTGCGAAGAAAGACCGACATCGGCATACGAAGTCTGTTGCGTTCGTGTGGGAACCACACTCCAACAGTGCCTCGCTTCGGGTTTCGCTGGTCAACTACGGTGTGCAGGTCCCCGTTGGCGTGGGCCTGGCCGGGACGCTGACGATCAACCTCTGTACGGAGGTGGACTTCGAATCTGGCGAGTCCGTCCGTGCACTGGGGCAGTGGATCGAGCGGACCGTCAGAAGTGGACCGTCAGAACCGGCGAGCGAACCGGTCGTGAGAAACGAGCGAGCTCGAGCCCATGCCGTGAACGCGGGGTCTTCGACCGAGGTGTCGCTCTCGTTTTGCATGACAGACCAGGCCAACGAAATATGTCTGGCGTGGAACGAAACGGAGCAGCGAGCTTACTACCTCGTACAGCTCAGTGGTGTCGAGGTGGACACTCCGGTTGTTGGCGCTCGGTCGGACGTTGATGTCATGATCAGTTGCTCGGCGGAGGTCGGTCTGGAGAACTTCTCCGTCGCACAATCTCTGTCACAATGGATCCTCTCGAACGTTCCGGCGACACCGGCCAAGGGCCGGGTCGGCGGCGGGATGGCAGAGCGAGAGCCATGACTCCGGGAGATGAAAGGGGCGTGCGGGTTCTCGCGGTTGTTCGCGAACTCTCGACGTGGTGTCCTCCGAACGAGGCGGCGCGAGACCTTCTCACACACATGGGGGCCTACACCGATGTCCTGGTGGAGCGCTGGGTGCCCGATGATGGCCCGACGGACGCCGCGATGGCGTGGACCGACCCGCATACCCTGCCGTCGGACGCGACGGACCTCTTTCACGCCCAGGGGATTCGAGTCTCCCTGGTCGCGGGGTCGGGTATGCAAGGTGCGGATTGGCGGAACAAGCCCGCTGAGGACTTTGCGTCCGGAGTTGCGGAGTTCGTCCACGCGCTGTCGTTCGATGGCGTGCACCTTTCCTGTCACGGAGCGGCGTGGGAGGGGGACGGTGCGGCCTCCGACGAAGCGCGGAGAGTCGATTGGCTGTGTTGTGTGACCCAAACGTTGTACGACGCCCTCCCTGGGCTCGCGATCTCCCAGTCTCACGATGCGAGCCATTTCGGTCCTGGCGACGATGCCCGGGTCCGTCGGGTCCATCGTCGAGTGGGCGGAGAGGTCGACTTCTACGTCGTTCGATACGAGGCCGCGGTCCGTGACAGCAGCGATGCATGTCGAGCGGTCTTCTCGGCGGGCCCCGGGCGATTCGCCGGGACGGCCATCGACGAGCTGCTGGAGGCTGGCTATCCGGCTGAGAAACTTGTTGTTGGCCTACCGGTCGCGGCGGCAGACGGGCCTGGACACATTGAAGCCCGTGGACTTGCGATGGCCCTTCGCACACGGGCGGAGGCTCAGAAGCCTCTGGTAGGTCTCTGTGGCTGGTACTGGGCGACGGACCGCCGGGTCCTCGGTGGTCGTTGGAGTACGCGGGTCGCCGACGCGATTCTAGGAGAGCCTCAGGAGGGTTGAAACGAAATGACTGACTGCCATGATCCCGCTCGTGCGACGGAGTACCTGTGCCTGAGCGAGAATAAAAAGAAGGTTTGCGTTGGTTGGGACGGAAAACGCGCGAGCATCCTGATCTCGATCGAGCAATACACCGTTTCACTCCCGCCCAATGACCAGATTATCGTCGGTGATACGGTGATGGGGAATGCGGATATCAACGCAAGCCTTGTCATCTCCGCAGATCAGGCGAGAGATCTGGCCAAGTGGATTCGCGAGAATATCCCCGGGAAATAGGGGCGCGCAGACGCCTGCAACCGCGGTTCTAGCCGGACTGCAAAATCGCCTGACCGGCGGCTTCGATTTCGCCGAGGGTCTTGGTGACTGTGGTCTGGAGTTTGGTCGCGGCTTCGGCGATTGTTGCGTATGCGGGGTCGAGGGTGGCCACCAGTTGAGCGGTCGCGACCGTCGCCACGGACGTGGTGAGGGCGGTCATCACGGCGACCCATGCTTCAGCTTCGGTATCCGCCCGACCGACGGAGGCGGAAATCGGCGGTGCCGGAGGGCGCGCGGCAGGCTGCAGGGCCCGTGACGCTCGAGTGTTTGCCACGTGGGCTTGCGCGGCGCGAAAGGTGGCGATGGGAGACGCACTGGGCACCCCTAGATTGTATGCACCGCGGTCCGCGAATGCACATCACGGTTCCCGGTGCCCCGGCCGGAGCGTCGTGGCATTCCGGCCGGGGCACTTTGCGACTACAGGAAGTAGCGATACCAGGGGACGAATCTCTGGTAGTTGTTCGGGGCGGGAGCGGTGCGTGGGTAGTGTTGCACGAGAAACCAATCTCCGGTCGGCCCGCCGCCCGGGGCTCTTCGTTCGATGAAGTTCGAGTAGACGCGGTCGACGACCTGCGTCCCGGCCGCGGTGTGACTGAGACCGACATCCCACCCCGGGTACTCGATCGTGAACGCCTCGGTTGCGCCGAGCTGCCGGTCGGGGCGAAGCTCGAGGATGTTCGCTCCCGGTTGGAGGAGCAGAAGTTGTTCGTTGGCTCGTTCGATGGAGTAGGCGTGCCAGCTTTCGCTTCGAAACTGGGAGGAGGTCGGATTCTCGGGGACGTACTGTCCGGACCAGTCCTGCATCGTACTCAGCCGGGTCGAGGCGTTGATCGCCACGAGGCGCCGGGCCATGTTCCAACGTGTGTGCCAAGCGGAGTGGCGGGCGAGGGTGTGATAGCCAGCGCGCTCCGGTGTGTAGAGGTACCGCATTCGGTAGAAGTGCATCAGGTCGACGGCGTAAGGGATGCTCGCTCCCACAAGGGCGGACGCCAAGACCGGATGGCCCGCGAGAACCCCTCCGAGTGCTTGAACCGCCGCGGCGACCACGGGCGGTGTCATCTGCTCGGCGGCTGCAACGAATACATTGGGCGCGAACGACCGGACGAGGGGAACGAGGGTGCTCAACGGAAGCCCGTACACCGCAGCCGCAGCCGCAGCCGCCCCCATCCCCAAGGCGCCGAGCCGGAAGTAGCCGAGCTCACGCCGGCCCGCTCGCATTCCTCGACCGAGGAAGTCGGCCGCTCCCTGCAGTCCCCGGCCAGCATATGCGGTGGCCTGCCGGGCGCCGTTCCACCCAAACGCCCCAGCTTGCATGACGCCTTGGAGCCCGTACTGGGCCGAGCCCACGGCGCCTCGGGCGAGCGCGCCGAGGCCGTCGTTGACGTATTGACGGGTTCCGCGAACGCCGTCGGCGAGATAGCGAGCGGCATCGAAGGCACCAGCGCGGAGGTACTGCGTCCAGGTCCGTCCTGCCCGTCCTCCACCGAAGTGCCGTGCGGTCCCGACCGCGCCACGCCATCCGAACGCAGCGGCTCCCGCGACGCCGCGCCACACGTACGCAGGGCCCGCGGCAAGGTAGGCGCCCGCCCCATAGCCGGCCCCGACGACGTATCCGCCGAATCCCCCGACCGCGGATCCGGCGTAGCCGAGCACCCCGTTGATGCCGTCGCGGATGTACTGCCCCGAGTTCCAGAAACCGTTCCCGACGTAGCCGCCGAAGTCTCGGACAGAGTCTGCGATGTGATAGCCGAGAATCGGCTGGGCGACGTCGCCGCCTGCGGCCCGAGGTCTTGCTGCTGCATGACCGGGGCTTGCGGGGCGGGAACTCCAACCAGGCGCCCGCAGGGATGGCCGCGGAGCGCGACAGGCCCACTTCGCGTTCTCCTGTGCTTCTTCCTCGAGCGTAGGGTCGACGAACAACCCTTGGCCGAACTCGTCCGCGCTCGGTGTTCGCCCGGCTCGTTGTTGCAAAACGTGCGTCATCTCGTGCACCAGCCGGCCGAAGCCAGCGTGGCTGTATGGGTCGTACTGCCCGGGAGCGAAGACGATTGTTTCGCCGCGTGTGTACGCGAGCGCGCCCGAGGCGGTCGGACAATGGCTGACGCGGATGAGAACCGAGGACAGGTCGGCGTGAAGCCGCGACTCGAGCCGCCGGAGGATCGAAGGCGGCAGTGTGACACGGTGCATCGGGCCGGGCGTCTCGGGCAGGCGTCGATGCGGTAGCGGCCGCGTGGTACGAGCCCGGGCGTGAAGAGGGGAGGGGTTGCGGTGCATCGATACACGGCGCTGCACCGATCGTTCCACCTCCCAGTCGCGGAGAAGGTGCCCTCCTTCGCTTTGCGTTCCCCGTCGGTGACCACCGCTCGGACGATTCCGTCCGGCGCTGCCATTGTGCGACCACGAGAGGGCCTGCCGCTGCGGATGGAACAACGATTGCACCTCGCCCTTTCATGAGCACCGTCATCACGATCAACGGCATCTCGACCGGCTTGACGATTGGGCAGGTCGAAGACGCCATTCCAGTCAACGACCTCCAGTACACGCAGGACAAGTCGGCTCCGGTTCAGAGCTTCTTCGTCTCACGAAAGATCGACGAGAATACCGGGTCGATCTACGACCTCGCAGCCTCGTCCAAGCAAGTGGAAGCGGCGGCGTATTCGATGAACCAGTCGCAAGCGCAACTCTTCGGGATGAGCCTCGCTGGCGCCCAAATCGTCGGGTGGACTCTGGCCCAGAGCGCGGACGGTGACTACGAGTCGTTTACGCTCACCACGTCCGCAGTGGAGCGAACAGAGCGGGTCAGTTCTAGCGGGAAGAAGTAGTCAGCGTGAAGCTGCGCTTGGCGCCGTTGTTGGTGCCGAGCGATGGCGGCCGGATCGGGCCGCCACCGCCGCCTCGAGCTCTGTCATCCCATCGAGCCGAGGGGCTCGGCGACCGCGAAGTCACACCCCGTCTTCTCGCGAACCTCCTCCACGCTCACCCCAGGCGCGAGCTCCATCAGCTTCAGGCCCCCCTGAGGCAAAACGGCGAAGTACGCCAGGTCGGTCGCGATCTCGTGCACGACCCGCTTGCCGGTCAGCGGTAGCGTGCAGTTGTCGAGGATCTTCGGCGCACCCGCCTTGTTGACGTGGTCCATCATCACGATGACACGCCGCGCTCCCGCGACCAGGTCCATGGCGCCGCCCATGCCTTTGACCTTCTTGCCGGGGATCATCCAGTTGGCGAGGTCGCCGTTCTTGCTGACCTCCATCGCTCCGAGCACGCACAGGTCGAGGTGACCGCCGCGGATCATCGCGAAGCTGTCGTGGCTTCCGAAGAACGAGGCGCCGGGGATGGCGGTGACGGTTTGTTTGCCAGCGTTGATGAGGTCGGCATCGACGTCGGCGTCCTTGGGGAAGGCCCCCATGCCCAACAGTCCGTTCTCGCTGTGCAAGATGACCTCGACGCCTGGTGGGACGTTGTTGGCCACGAGGGTTGGCATGCCGATGCCGAGGTTGACGTAGTCGCCGTCACGGAGCTCTTGGGCCACGCGGGCTGCGATCTGTTCACGATTGAGTGCCATGTCGCGGTGCTCCTATTTCGTGGTGTCGGGATCCGAGACGGTCCGAAACTCGATGGGTTTGTCGTAGTGCGAGCCCTTGACGATGCGCTGCACGAAGATGCCGGGGGTGTGAACGTGGTTCGGATCGAGCTCGCCGGCGGGGACGAGCTCCTCGACCTCGGCGATGGTGATCTTGGCGCCCATCGCCATGGCCTGGTTGAAGTTGTTGGCGGTCTTGCCGAACACCAGGTTGCCGTGGGTGTCGCCTTTCCACGCCTTGATGATCGCGAAGTCGGCCCGCAGCGGAAGCTCGAGCACGCACATGCGCCCGTCGATCTCGCGAACCTCCTTGCCCTCCGCGACAGGGGTTCCGTAGCCGGTCGGCGTGTAGAAGCCTCCGATGCCCGCGCCCGCTGCCCGGATGCGCTCCGCGAGCGTGCCTTGCGGGACCAGCTCCACCTCGAGCTTACCCGAGAGGTACTGCTCGGCGAAGGCCTTGTTCTCGCCGACGTACGACGAGGTCATCTTCTTGATCTGTCCTTGGGCGAGCAGGATGCCCAGGCCAACGTCGTCGATGCCGCAGTTGTTGGAGATGACGTCCAGGGCCTTGATGCCCTTGGCGGCGATGGCGTCGATGAGACGCTCGGGGTTGCCGCACAGGCCGAAGCCCCCCGACATCAACGTGATGCCGTCCGTCATGTCCGCGACCGCTGCCTCAGGGGAGGGATAGGTCTTGTCCACGGCCGGAGTATCCCCCCGTCCGGCCATGGTTCACAACCGTCTCGGACTCGATACCGCTGGGCTCGCAGAGCGTCGCTTCGCAGATGCGTTTGGGCGAAAAGCCCGATGGGCAGGGTGAAGGCACGGGGCCCAGAGTCCAGGTACGCCGAGACGACGCGACGCGCATGGTGAGGCAGACGGAGGGTGCTCAGGGCAGAGTCGAGAACAGCAGGAGCTGTCCGGGCGCACAGGCTCGGGGCGGTGGCCGAGCACCGTGAAGCTCGGCTGCGATATCGTTGGGCGTGGTGACAACGCGAGTGACCCGTACGGGCGCACTGCAGCGGGCGCAGACAGAGACGTCGATGCGAAAGACGCGGGCCAGCAGCGTGACGCGCTCCAGATCGTGCGGGTGGTATGGATACGGGGATGGCGACTCCGGGCCTCCGATGGCGTTGCACCGCCCACCTGGCGCTGAGCGCGCTCTTTCTCGGCTGCACACCGACGCATTCGGGTGCCGACGGACAAGATGAGTCACCGCTGGGACTCGACGACTACCTCACGCGGTCCGGTGAGGCGGCCTGTGCCGCCCATCTTCGCTGCACCGATCGCTGGAACAACGCGGTGGGCACCGACACCGAGCGGTGCCACCCCGCGTTCGTGTCGCGGGCGAACCAGCGGATGAGCGACGCCGTAGCGCAGGAGCGCGCCCGCTTCGATGCAAACCGGGCCGTCTCCGCGTTGACCCGCCTGGAGAACCCGGACTGCGATGCTCTGGGTTCCTTTGGCCGGGACTGGCTCGCCGATGTTCGCGATGAAGGACTCGTTGGACTGAGGGCACTCGGCGAGACCTGTCTCGAGTCGTTCGAATGCCAATCGGCGCAATGCGGTGACAGGCACTGCGTCCAGCCCGAACCACCGCCCAGCCGTGAGCGCTGGCCTGCGGATGTGGCGGAGGGAAACGTCTGCGGCGAGCGGCGATGCGCGGCCGGACTTCGATGTGTTGGAGCGGGGGAGACCTCGGCGGTGTGTGTCCGGGCCCTGGCCCCCGCAGAGCGCTGCGATCCCACAGGGCGCTGCCCGCATGGGTTCACGTGTACCGATCGAGGCTGCGCCGCGATGCCGACGGTCGGGACTCCGTGTGATCCACAGACGTCTCCGTGTTTGGAGGGCATCTGCGAAGACGGCCAGTGTCGGCCTGGCAACGAGAGCGAATCCTGCAGCGAGAACGAGCAACTCGCCTTTCTCGATGCCGGCAGCAAGGCCTGCGCGCCGGGGCTGCGCTGCGATCTCAGCCGTCTCCAGTGCTTCTCCCCTCCCCCCGACTCCGAGCGCTCGCGAAGGGGACGGGGTTCGGATCGCGCGGCGCGCTAATCGGGGCAGCGACATCGTGCGCAGCACGCAGGCGTACGACTTCCCGATCGGGTCGCTTGGCATCTAGGCGTTTCTCGGCGCCGGCTCCTCCTGCACGTCGGGGCGGCCGGGCGACGTCCCCTCGGCAAGATCCACACGCGCCAGGACTGACGCATTTCCAAATACGACAGCGCTGTCGTATTTCGAAAACACCGAATTCGTCCTCCAACGGTAGCCTGGGTCCCCGCCATCCGATGCGTGAAGCCCCCCAGAAGCGAATCCCAAGCGAGGGGCTCGAGGGGAGCGAACCTCCGCGTCCCGTTGGTGAAGCCCCGCGGATGCTGACCGGTCGAGCATCCGCTTCTTGGCGGGACGCGGCAGGGTTCCGGAGAACTTGACCGTGGTCCAGATGATCACCGACGTCGTCGGTGATCATCTGGGTCTGCGCAGGGTGATGCTCAGTGGCGTCGTGGAGGACCTCTGCCTGACCATGGGCCACACGAAGGTGTTGTTCCGGGCGCAGATCGGGCGACGATGAGGGTGCGTCCGCCGTACCTTCAAGCGTGGCTACGATGCCGCCGGGGTAGACACCTCCGTGAAGCAAGATCGTGGAGCCTGGGAGCACGGCCTCCGGTCCCGAGAGCGCGGTCGCGAGGTCCCAAGGATGGCGGGAAAGAGTGCAAGGACGCCGGTGAGTGCGAAGGCGCCTGTCGAATCGGTGACCTGGGAAACGGCATCCCAGAGGTGGGCACAGAGGCACTCGGCACGTGCCAGCTCGACAACAACCCATGCGGATGCCGGCAAGATGTGGTCCAGGGAAAAGCAACCGAAACCATGTGCGTCGATTGAGGCCCATGCCCGCTCTGACGCGGCGCCGACGGCCTAGATGCCAAGTCAGGATGAGAGGACGGGTCCGCAACGAGCCCGACGGAAGCGTCTCCGAGAGTTGGCGGGGGGGTAAAGTCCTGCCGTCCGGAATGCGAGTGCCCGCTGCCGGCGAGCTCCGGATACGCTCCAGAGACAATGTGCAATCACCCTGGCATCGTGCCGTGCAAGCCGGGGTGGCACGTTGGAGCGGAAGGTCGACGGAGGTGGGAGCCGGCGCAGGAAGGTGCGGTCCGGTACCCAGCACCGAGGCCGGAGATGATCGCCATGCCCGATGAACACTGGAAAACGAAGGAAAGTGCCGGCTACGCTCATGACATCCTGTTCCAGGGAGAGGAGGCCGACTGCGGCATATGCTGCTGCGCGATGGTCATCAATCTCAAAGACGGGTCGAGGCCCACCTCGAGGGCCATCCAGACGAGATTGCCGGCAGGCCACTACATCAAGGCGAGATCCGACCGGGCCGGTCTCCGCGCCACACCATTTGCCGTCGCGGCACCACCAGCGAGTGTCGACGCAGGGACCCTACTCGACGGTATCAGTGTGGCCTTGACGGCCTTTGACATCCGCCACACGAAGTACGGTGGCGGTGGGCTGAAGCAGGCTCTACAGAACGCGAGCAGGCAGAAACCGGTGATCGTCCAGGTACAATGGAAGAACGGCGGCTACCACTGGGTTGTGATCGCTCGGTCGCTCGGCAACGCGCAACTCGTCTTGGACCCGGCGTACGGCATGCACATCAATCACAGCACGCAGAGCTATACTGGGTTCGTAGGCAACAGCTGGACCGACGGCGGTACGAAGACGGAGCACGGGACTTGGATGCAAGAGTGGCTGACGGTGGACTGAAGAAGGCCGAAGAAGAAGAAGAGAGGAAGAAGACCGGACGGGAGGGCTCCGAATCCCGGGACCGAGAAAATGCCGCTAAAACGGCGGGGGGGTCGCGGATCGGTCCCGCAGGAAGCCTCCCAGAACCCCGATCCGCCCGCTCACGGCATATTCGACCCGTTTCGGCTATCCGAACGCACGTCGAACCAATACATGACGGCGACGACCCCCTTGGATGCGCCGCCGCGACCGTATGCAGGGTCCTCTACGGGGGCTTGGTCTCGACCGACGCCCCGTAGATCTTCGTCAGGAAGTACGACCCCGCCGGGAACTTCGCAGGCCGCCCGGCTCGATATTCGTCGCGCTGCCCCGCGTACTTCCGGCGCCAATCCTCGTTCTTGCGCAACTCCTTCTGACGCCTATCAGCCTGCGAAGACGCGACGGTCGGCACGGTCGTGAACCGCTTCTCCGGCGACTTGGCCCGTTTCCACCACTTTGTCTTGGCGAGCTTTCGAAGACCCACGAAGCGACGGTTCTCGGCCTTCATTTCGGCCTGCACCTTCTGCTCGATCTCGGCGCAGCGCTTGAACAACTTGTCGGAAAGCTCGTCGTCGGTGAGCTCGGGAAAGATGTCCGGCCGCGTGCGGGTGAGCTCGATGGTGTCCGTGTTGTCAGGGTTGTCGGGATCGCAGAACCAGCCCGGCCGCGTGAACGTGCGCGTCTCCCCAAAGCGCCAGCCGTAGGTGCTGAACCCCGGCCACAGGCGGGCCCACTTCACCAAGCCGGCGCACTGAGCATTGCAGTCGGTGTACGCGAGGTCCTCGAGCGTCCCGTCGTCCGAGGGCGTGACGGTGTCGCACGAACCCCCGCCGCTCCAGACCGAATCGAAGCGGCCGAAACGAGCGTTGAGCCCCTTGGCGAGATTGGAATGGACCGAGTTCTTGAAGTTCGGCCGATTGCCGAGGCGATCGGTGATGTTGATGTGGTGATGGTCGCCCATCTGAATCGCCCCGTGGAACGAAACGCCGTAGTTCTTGACGGCCCGGGCGACGATGAAGCCATAGAAGTTCGCGGTCTCCTCGGCCGTGTGGCCCTTCCTCGGGTCGCCGCACGGCGTCAGGAAGAAGCGACGGTCGTGACACCGCCGGGTGATCATGACCCGGGCGTCTATCTCGATCGCCCGCGCCCGCACGCGCTCGTAGTCGCGAGCCTCGCCCCGCGCACGATTGGCCTCGCGCCGCTTCGCGCTGGCAGCCTTGAGAGCAGCGGTCACCACCGCACCGGTCGACCACCGCGCCCCCGTGTTGCGAAAAAACCGTCGCTGGCCAGCGTCCGGGCCAATCCGCTGGCCATTGGGCCAACCTTAGTTTTCAAAAAACGGAGACGTTGCGTCCGGTCTTGCTCCGCGCTGCGTCCGGTCTTGCTGCCCTGCTCTCCGCGCTCGTGAAGACGCGAGCAAGCGTTCACGGCTCGCTACGGCTTGGAGAGCACGGCGAAGTACATCTCAGAGATCACGCCGTCGATGCCAACAAAGCCGAAGCCCTTCGTCCCGACCGCCCTGGCCGGGCCAATTGCGATGGTCCCACCACCCTTGGGGGCGGCAACAACGTGCGTAGCCGGAGCGCCCTTGCCGTCGACAAGGACACGCGCCGTTCTTCCGTTCTCGACGACCAGCCCGCTCGCGCCGATCAACCCGTTCTCCGCGATCAATCCGTTCTCCGCGATCAACCCGTTCTCCGCGATCAACCCGTTCTCCGCGATCAACCCGTTCTCCGCGATCAACCCGTTCTCCGCGATCAGTCCGTTCTCCGCGATCAGATCGCGCTTGCGGCCCACGAAGCCAACCGTCATGTCAGCACTCTCGACGAGCAGGAGCTTGTGGCCACCGGCCGGGAGGGCTCGGTCAGAATCCATGAGTCTTGCTGCATAGCCGGCGATCTTCGGAAGAGCGCCCCGCCGCGACCCGCGAGAGGGCTTGGCCATGGTCGCAGGGCGGTTGTCTGTCCAGGCCTCGCTGATCTTGTCGGTGTCGACGTGTGCGACGACAACCAGTCGCTCCCCCTTCTTGAGCTCGAGTCCACCGAGATCGTCGGTGGCCAGGATGAGCGGGCTGCGCGAGGCACGTACGGGCAACGAGCCGCGCATGTGTGAACCGACTGGAGTCAGCGTACCCAACGACGTGCGCACAGGCTGGGACTTGGACGCTGGCGCAGCCGTGAGACGTGCCTGCGCGCCCTTGTCGGAGGGTGCAACGGCGTCCCCGTGCACGACCATCCGCATGGCACCGACGGTCGCGTCCTGGCCCCTGCTCGATAGCTTGAACGCTTTCGTCTTCCCGGCGGCAACCGACGTTCGAGCCGTAGTTTCTCCGTCGGCCGCGGACACCGATGGCGCGGCCCCCGCGGATGAGGTCGCAAACGACACGGCAAGCAGCGCTGTCAGGGAGAGGGATAGGGGCGACATCTTCATCGGCCCCCCCTGTACGTACGCTGTCGGTCGCCTCCCTCACCGAAATCTCAGGGGAGCCCGCGGCGGCTAGCCATCGGCCGAGCAGCGGCTCGAGGCCATCTGAGAGGGGTCGCAAACAGTTCCGTCCACGCGTGAGGGTAAGCCAGGCCGGCGTACGTCTACGCCGGGAGAGTATTGCCATGGCCAGCACAATCGCGATCCACGTAGGGGGCACGGGCATACGCCTCGGGCGACAGTTGTGGGACGTCCTCTTTGCGGAGCACGGCGTGTCTCACAACGGCACTGCGACGACCCAGTCGATCGGCGAAGCAACGGACTTCTTCGCCCCAGCGGGGAGCACGCGATTTGTGCCTCGGGCGATCGTGACGGACTCGGATTCAGACGCTATCGGAGCGCTGTCGGGTTGGACACATCGGGCCCTCCTCAAGCCGGACAACATCGTGTTCGGTTCGTCGTCATGCTCGAACAACTTCGCGACGGGGTATCTGCGCCGGACCGACTTGCGGGACGACGTGCTCGCCCGAGTGAACGCCACGGTTGCGGATAGCCCCCAGGGGAATCTGACGTTCCTGCTCACGCACTCGCTTGCAGGCGGGACAGGGGGTGGTCTAGCCGCAGCCATCGTCGATGAACTGCGCAGCCAGCATCCGAGCGCGACGATCATCTGCTGTGCGGTCGTTCGCAATCGCTCGGGGTCGTCCATCCCAACCCAGCCCTACAACGAGATCTGCGCCCTGGATCGACTTCAACGTATGGCTGATCTGGTGGTCCTCCTGGACAACCAGATGCTCGCAGGGGCGGTGAGCTCGAAGTTCGGAACCATCCCCAGCGAGTTCGTCGGACACAACAAACTCGCCGCCCGAGCGCTCGGCCTCTTCACAAGCCCGGCACGTTTGCCCGTGCGTCACCCCATTGGATTCCGCGAGCTGACACGCACCCTCGCGCCGTTTCCCAGCTTAAACCTGGTGGGACTGGCGATGGAGACGTGGGGAAAATCGACCGCCGGGGACGACATCGTCGCGGCGGTACGCCAAACGCACAACCGGATCAGCGGAATTCCAACCGCGCGGAACAAGCTGCTCAGTCCGATGTTCATCGTGTCCAAGGGACGCAAGCTCTCGGGGACGACGCTCCGCAAGGACGGCCGGCTGAAGATCCCGACCTGGTACCCGCCCGCAGTCTCCGTCGCGAAGACACGGAGCCCGGATGGCTCGTCCCTCTTGGTCGAGAACAGCACTGGGGTCCACGCAAGACTGCACGGGATCGTCGCGCAGTTCGACCGATTGTTCAAACGCGACGCGTTCCTGCATCTGTACGAAGGCCGCGGTCTCTCGAAGGCCGCGATGGCCAACGCCCGAAAGAACATCAACGACCTGGCGACCGCCTACGAGAACGCAGGGTGAGCCCCAGGGCCATCCAACCACAGGAGATGAAAGAATGGCGGGAGCTATCATTACGATCGGTATTGGCGGGGCAGGCGTGGCAGTGGCAGCGAGGTTCCTCCGCAGTCTCGCGACCGACCTCGCGCCTTCGCAGCGCCACAGCGGAGGTTTCTTTGAGAAGGTAGGCAGCGGCACGCTCGTTCCGCGCGCAGTTTTTGTGGACACCGACCCCGTCGCGGCGCGTCCGCAGCGGGACTCGCTCACGGGCACGAGCGGCCCAATATCCGTACACCCAAGTTACGTTGTCAGTGGCAAGGAGAGCGCGTCGCGCTGTTTCAGCCGCGCGTACCAGGGCGTGGTGGACACCCGGCTGCCCGTGATCCTCGACCGAGTTCGGAAGCTCCGCGACAACGCAACAAAGGTCGATGGGTTTGTCTTCGTGCATTCGCTTTGCGGCGGCACGGGCAGTGGGCTGGCCGCGAAGCTCGCAGAACGACTCGCCGCCGAATATCCCAAGGCGGTTCGGGTCAGCGCCGCCTTGCTGCCCGGCTACAAGGCCGACCCATCACCGCTAGACGCGGTCAACGCGGCGCTCGGACTGCACAAGCTTGTTCCGAATATCGACGTTTGTCTGCTCGCCGACAACGACGCGTTGTCCAAGCTCAAGGGCCGCCGGACCTACGCGACGTTCAACCGCGCGTTCGGGCGCGCGCTGACCAACTTCGCCCTACCGATCCAAGAAGGCAAGACCACACTGGCAGCTGTGGCCAGCCACAACCGATCGACGTCGACGCTCCCATTCTTGGTGCTGTCGCGTTCGGATCCGAAGCCCCAGATCGCTGCGAAACTGCAGGTCCGGGACGTCCTCGCAGGCCAAGGAGCGTTTGCGTCGTACAGCCCACAAAGCTGGGAGCGGCCGGCGCTCTCGTCCCTGCTGGTATTCCGCGGGAGCTACAAGACGAAGGACTCCGAGGCAGCGGGCAAGGAACTCGCGCGGCACGCCACCGAGGGCAACTCGAGCGCGCTTTCCTTCATCATCAGCCGACCCGAGACCGGAGCCGCCCGGGCGATGCACGCATTCACCGCTCACGCCGGCATCGGGCCGATGTTCGATGCGCGGGTGAGACAGCCCTACAAGAAACTACTCGAGGCCAAAGCGTTCACGCACCAGACGCTCGCCGATGGGATCGAGCCTGGAACACTCACCGCTGCACACGCCAGCCTGCGGAGCTGGATTCGGTCCTACGGGGCACTGTCCACCTGAGGAGAACAACAATGCAACGCCGCAAGTTCCTAAAACTGGCCGCGCTCAGCGGTCTCGCCGTCGGCTCAACGGTCGGCATGCCCGCCCACGCGAGGGAGCCCGGAGACCAAGGCCCGCTGCTTGTCTTGGTGCATGCGACAGGCGGATGGGATCCGCGGTTGGTGTGCGACCCTATCCTCGATCCCGCGCAGAATCGCGTCTACACCGAGATCGCAACCGCGGGGGATATCGCGTACGCCCCGCTCGCGATGACGCGCCGCACCACGGGCCTGGGCGCGGCGTCAGCCAAGACCTTGATGGGGAGCACCGAGTTCTTCGACAAGTACGCCAATCGACTGCACTGCATCAATGGCATCGACATCGGGACAGTCCACCACGATGAAGCCACATCGAGCCTCCTGACCGGTCAGCCCACAGAGGGCGCCTTGTCCATCGCCGAGCATCTCGCGCTGGACAACGGGTTGCCGCACCTTGCTTCCCATCGCGGGGTCACCTCGGGCGTCGCCCCCTCCGCAACGCTCCCGAGCGTGGACCCCCATCAGCCGTTCGAGCGCTCCTGTGACCCGGATGCGTTCCTGGGTGGCGGAGGCCACGACGCGCTCGCAGTGCCGAGCAACCCTGCGCCACCGACCGGGCTGGGTGGCGAGCTACAGGATCTCCAACGCTTCATGCGGCAAGCCGATGTGGCGCTTGCGGCCTTTGACGCCAACCTCGCCGTCGCCGTACACCTCGAACTCGGCGGATTTGATACCCACGGCAGTCACGATCGCGAGCAAGTCACTCAGCTTGGCAAGCTGTTCCGCGGTGTTGATTTCCTGATGACCGAAGCCGAGCGCCGCGGTCTCACGCAAAGGCTGACCGTGATGATCGGCTCCGAGTTTGGCCGCGGGCCGTACTTCGACGGTCCGCAGCCGTTCGCGGGCAAGGAACACTGGCCCGTGGGCAGCGCGATGCTCATGGGTCGCGGGGTGATTGGCAACCGGGTCAGTGGCGCGACCGATGCCCAGCAGCGGGCATACCCGCTGTCCGGCAGGACTTGGACGCCGGCCGACGTACACCGTGAGCTGGGCGTGGCGTGTGGCGTCGAGTTGCCATCGCATGGGTCCAACGCAGGTCGGTCGTTCGGAGTGCCGAGCCGGTCGGCGAGCTGACCTGCGAGCGTGCGTGACACCTCCGTCTGCTTGCCCAACTTCTCGATCCCTACGGTTCACACTTCGGCTCGGAAAACCGGGAAGCGACGGCGCGGGCGCGCTGAGACCGGTGAGAGGGCTGATACGCCTCTCAGGAGCTCACGCCGACTCCAGCACGCGGCGTCGTCTCTTACCCTCCCAAGACTGGTTTCCTTCCCGGGAGGGCAACAGGCAATGGGAGTCTTCATCCGCGATACCCTCGGCGGTTGGCTCGGGCCTCCCATTCGCCGCACGACCAGGTTTCCTGAACCTCCCGGCCGCCTCGTTCCAGAGAGTGTCATCGGAAGTTGAAACTCAAGCGTGTACCCGGCACAGCTCTCCTCGATTCATCAGCATGCGGGGGGAGACCGAAACGTCACCCAACGGTTCGAAATCGGCCATCCAGCTCGCCGCGAAGTCGACCCCAAGAACCCGCAGATGGAGCCTCGACCCATCGTGCCGCTCTGGTCGGCCTTGGCGGAGCCTCCATCGCCCCCTTCATTCCCCAGCGGGACGCTGAGGCCGAAGAGACGGGCATCCCCAAGCGGCTCATCTTTCTTCCACCCGTTTGGCACGCGGGCGTCACTCGCCCGTGCAGCTGCTCGGGCGAGTGACGCCGAAGGTCCCCACCACGGTGCGGCTAGGTACTATTGCCAGCAAGCGAATTGGTGCTCTTGCCCGCAATCTGTGGTTGAGTGGAAATCGTCAGCGCCCAACCAAGGGGCCGATTTGCACCCACCTGTGTACCCTGCACCTCACGGGTGACGACGAAGGAATCTCCATCATGACGAAGAAGATCACTCTGGGCGAGGCGAGCAGCAACGGAGCCGGTGCGGGCTCCCTGGCCAGCAACCTGAAGCTTTCCTTTTCTCCGGTAACCGCCAAGATCGCCACCATTACGGGCACCATCCGTTCGAAGTTCGCCATCGTTCCGAGGGCGGCCAACGTGTTGACGCTGGAGCCAGTGTTCAAGGTGAACCGGGTGCGGAAGAACGACCCGGCTAGGACCATCGAGCAACAGGAGGCGCTTCGCGCCAAGCTGAGGGCCGACGGCTCGTCGGACGAGCAGGTCGATCGTATCTTGCGGCACATCGACGAGGAGGTGACCGCCGCGTGCGAGAACGCCCTCGACGCCCCCGATGGCTCGTTCAGCACCAAGAGAGTCTCCCCGAAGGCGAGTGCTGCCGACCGACTGTTCGATGCACTCATCAGCGGATCGACGGACCCGCAGAACTACCTGACCTTCAACGTCGCGGTCGACGCGACCAATGTGGAACTGCAGAACCTGCAGGTGTACGCGGGTGGCGATGCCAAGGCGTCGAACCTTGACGTACGGCGGCTGACCGCCACCAACGTGAGCCTCGACACCGGTCGCGAACTGCCGTTCGGTCGGGCCGAGATCGACGGGGTGTCGATGACCCCCGATCCGGTTCCCGGCCTCTCGGCAGATGACATCATGGCAGGGGGAGGTACCGGGCCGGTCACTTCGGATGAGATGGACCTATCTATGAAGCTGGTCTACGGTAAGGCGTCACTCTCGCTGGGTGCACTGGAGCGCGAGCTCGTGTGGTCGTATGACGGCATCGGCACCTGGGTGCTCGGACACTACATCGGGTACGAGGTAGACCTCGGCGTGCGGGTCGGCATCAACTTGCATGCCGACGTGTACCTGGCCGGCTCGGACGTTGCCCTCAAGGTGAAGGGCGTCGTGATCGACAAGTTCGAGTTCGCCCTGGACCTGGCCAACCTCGCCCTCGGTGGCATCAAGGCCGGTGCAGCCAAGCTGTCCAAGATGGTGATCGAGACCTGACCCAAAACGGATAGATGGAGCATGTCCACCCGATCCGCGCCCGCGTCTAGACATCGGGGCCCCGCTCGATGAGACACAGCCCATCCAGGTCGGAGAGGTGTGCGCTCACTGCTGTGGGCCCATGCGGGTCACTCGCGTTGTCACCACGCCGGAGGACATCGCGGCCGAGCTTCACGGTGCTCGGGCACCGCCGCGAGCCTGTGGGCCCGGACAACTCGTGCTGTTCTCGGCTGTGCCCTGAGGACCCTCGGTGTGCCTCACGATGCGCGTCGCTTCGCGTCGCCTCGGGGTGCCTGCATTTTGGGCCCCGTGCCTTCACGCTGCCCATCGGGTCCGCTTTTCGCCCCCGATGCCTTCGCTCAGCCAGGCTCAGCCCCAATCCACAGCCGGCCCCTGGCCCGCTCCGCGAGCACCGCCCTCGCTGGCGGGAAGCCGTACTCCTCCACACCGGCTTTTTCCCACTTCATTTCGCTTAGACGCGGGGGAAACGAACGCAGGTGCGCGAGTCGCTGCATTTGTTGCGCGGGGCCGCTGAGGCGGTGCGCGACAAGCTCACGTGCTGCTGAGCGGCGGCGCGCCGGCGCACGACATCGTGCGCGCAGCCCCCGCTCGTCACAAAGTGGCGCACGTGCATCTACCCATTCAACGTGGTGCCCAAGACGCTCAAGTACGAAAGTGGCGGGGTCTATGTCCCGATCAATGCCCTGACGGTCGTCGAGTTGCCGCCACGCCTGTTTCGGGTGCGGTTGCGCGGGGCACTGTTCGACACTGACAAGGCATTCTTGCTGCCCGGGGCGATGGCGGGAGTGCGGGGCCTCGTCCAGGTCTACGAAGAGCACCCCAGCATGTCGGTGGTCGTCACGGGCCACGCTGACCGAGTGGGATCGGCGGACTACAACCTGGGCCTTTCGGGCGAGCGAGCCGAGGCGATGGCGAAGTTCCTGCGCGACGATGTGAGCGGCTGGATGCAATGGTATGCGTGGCGGCCCTACTCCAAAGCATGGGGGATCGGCGAGGACCAGCACATGCTCGGTGCGATCCCCGACCCTGGCACGGGCTTGCCCTACTACAGCGGAGCGGTGCACGGGTGGCTCGACCAACCCACCCGCGATGCCGTCGAGCGTTTTCAGCAGGTTCACGGGCTAGCACAGACCGGACAGCCTGACGCGGACACACGTCGGGCGCTGATCGGTGACTATATGGGCCTGGACGGCACGAGCTTGCCCAGCGAGGCGAGCGTGGAGCTGCTGGGGTGCGGTGAGCATCATGGCGAGGTCGAGACCGCCGACAACGTGGAGGAGCAGGCCAATCGACGTGTGGAGGTGTTCCTCTTTGACGGGGGCGTGGTCGAGCCGCCTGCCCCACCGCGGTGTCCGGGCGCCGGTTGTCCATATACGAGGTGGCGTGAAGCGATGGAGTACACCATCGACTTCGACACGGACCTCGGCGAGCTGATCGTGGGCGTGGTTGTGCACGATGAGGACGCCGTGGACGTGGTGCCCATCGAAGGGGCGCAGGTCCAGCTGGTGCGCGACGGGTTTCCCACCCGGACGTTGCAGACGCCGCCCAGTGGCATTGTGCGCTTTGGCGACGTCGTCCCCGGTGCGTACACGCTCGCGGCGCACAAGGAGCACTTCGAGACGCACGGAGAGCCGGTCGAGGTCGTTGCTGGAGGATCTGCTCCGCCTGATGCCGACGACGACGTACTCGTGGAGGCGTTCGCTCCGGATACAGGGGGCGACTCGGGAGGTTCGAAGCTGTTCGAGGGGGTGGGCGGTGCCGCGCCTAGCGGTGGCGGCAACAAACCACGGAAGGTCCCCCTCAAGGGGGCCACGATCATTCACATCGTCGAAGAACTCCCCACGAACCTCGAAGACGTGGCGAAGGAGGGCGCCGCATGGCCAGGCCGCAAGCGGTTCGAACGGGTGCGTGTGTACCCCATATGGGGAAACTCGCCGGCGGTGATTCACGAGTTCGAGGTCAGTGCCGATGGCAAGACGGTGCTCGCAAAGGGGGACGTTCCCGAGAAGACCGGCACAGTCACCGCGGTCAAACGCAAGGGGCCGCACCTCGCCCCGCTGATCTACACGATGCGCGATCCCGGATCTGAAGCGATCATCACCGCACCGCCGGTCCACCGAGGCAAGACCACACGGGTCAAGATCTCGGCGCGGGGTCGCTTCTCGATCTGGGCCTTCGGTGCGCCGCTCATCAAGTCCACTTGGGGCGGGATCAAGCTGGATCCCGACCAACTCGAGGCGATGCAGGCCGCACGCCTCGACGACCTCACGCTCAACTACTGCATGGCGCCCGCTCGTGGAAACTGGTCGCGCAACAGCTCGGGCAAGATGGTCGTGCACGAAACCAAAGTGGGGTTCTCGGCGCGCCTGGGTCCGGGCGGCATCGTGGAGGGACCGAACACCACGGCCGCGGTTCGTGCCAAGAACGACGAAGTCCGGGCCGACTACATCAAGACGGTCGTCGAGGCGCTGCACAAACTCGGGATCCAGGTCCTGATCAGCTACACGATCGGCACCGACGGCGCGGGGGACTCGGCGGGCACGAAGGGCTTCAACCAGGACTTCGCAGATTGGCTGTTCGCGATGACCGATGCCCAGATCGAGGCTCACGCCAAGGCCATCGACGACTTTCGCGAACGGTTCGGCGCCGACGGCATAGGGTTCGACTTCGAACTCGACGAACTCAAGTACAAACACCGAGCCAAGCTGCAGCACCTGATTCGCACGACAGCAAAGTATGCCGCGTTGACCAACTCCGTCGTCAGCTACGCCACGGCCCCATTTACCGACGATGGCAAGGCCACCGCCATTGCGACGTTGGGCGACAAGTTTCAGGCGCTCTCCATTCAACCGTACGCGCTCGCCAAGATGGAGAGGAACATCATCGCGCGACCGATGTGCTTCGACCAGACGCCGTTTCCCACCTCGGCGATCGAGGCCTCGCTGGAGTACGCACTCAAGCCGGAATCGCACGGTGGAGTGGGGCTCGACCCTGCACAGATCCAGTTCGGCGTGTTCGGGAGCGGCAACTCGCGACCGGGATATCCCAGCGGCGAGTTCGGGGTCGCGCGGACGAAGCAGCTGTGCCGCGAGATGTTCCGGCCCCGTCGGCAGGGCATGATGGTGTACTCCCTGCCGCAGACCAAAGCCGGCGCACTGGCGGAGCTGGGGCACGCCAAGGCGTGGGAGGCCGAGCTGAATCCCTCGGAGGTTGGACCGGGAACGAAGGGGCAACCGGTGCAGGTCCCGCGGTGGATGGATGTGACGTGAATGCGACGCAGACCCCGGCGTGCACGCGGCTCTCGACGTGCTCGCGAACTTCTCCGGTGAGCTGTGGCGAGTCGATGGAGACGCGACCGAGCTGCAGGACGGGGAGGTGCTCGTCGAGGGGCTGGACTCGCCTGCAAGCATGGCGTTCGGCCGGGGCAAGAACTTCGATCCTTGTTCTGCCTACATCACGGAGCTGTTGGGGCCCCGTGTCGTTCGAGTCTCGCTCGGCGTGGAAGGGGCTGCTCTGCATGACCAAGCGCTTCACCCTGGGCCGTCGTCCGATCCTGGCTATCGGGATCGTCTGCGGCCTGATCGCCGCGGTGTTTCAGGGGTGGGCGCTGCACTTGTGGTTGGGCACGGGGTTTGGGTTCTGGATGCTGCTGTTTCCCGTCTGTGCAGGGGCGCTGCAGATGGTGGCCGGTACGGTCGCCCTGACGCTGCACAAGCAGTACGGCGACCCGAACGAGGAACTGCTGCCTGGGCTTCGTGAAGTGGTCGCAACCCTGAAAAAACGGTAGGCCCGGTGGAGGTCTCGGTTTCCGCTACGGGGTGTATCGCCCGCCCAGGTAGGTGGCGGCGGTTGTATGGGTGGCGTTGAAGACACCGATTCGCTGCAGTATCTCCGGGTTCGCGTCGCGGAAGCGCTGACCCTGACCCGGCTCCTGGTAGTAGAGGATGTCGATGGTGTCGGGTCGGGAGACACCGAGGGACGCGGTCGGGGGGAAGCGCCCGTCCGGCACCCAGGTGTTCTCGAGTGCGGCGGCATCGGTCGAGAGCGCCACGAGGTCGGTCTCCCGTGCTGCCGGGTCGATGTTGTTGAAGTAGCTGACTTTCAGGACGGACTCCGCGTTGCTGGGAGGCACCCGCGGTGAGATCTCCGCAAGCGTGCCCTCGATGAGCCGGCCCCCGGCGCGTACGAATGCGTCCACGTACCCGGCATCACGGAGCCCGGCGAGCGTGGGTTGGGAGCATCGGTAGAGCCTCCACTGCTTTGTGCCTTCCCAGCCACCGCTGCCTTGCGCACCGCCCACCACCGAGGTGCGGTAGAGCTGGCACTCGGTGGAGTCGAGGAGCGGCTCGGCACGAGACCACAGTCCGCTCGACTCCGCGGTCTCGGTCGCAAGCAGGGCGTGGACGACGGGAGTCGCGCCGGCCTTATCCTCCAAAGAGTGCGTTGGCGTGGATTCACCGCTCGGCGTGTTTGGTGCCGCACGGTCGGGCCCCGTCGTGGCGCATCCGGCGACGAGCGCCATCCCAAGAAGGTTGAAACCCAGCCGCGCGCGGCTCGAATCGTCGTACTCAGATCGAATCACCCGCCCAACGTGGTGCGTGATGACTGGACTGTAAACTGACCGAAATAGAGACGGTGCGGATGAAAAGCGTTCCACTTCCCGTAGGCTGTCGGGATGCTGGATTGGGACGACATCCGCGTGTTCCTCGCCATCGAGCGCTCGGGAACCATCCGCGGAGCTGCCCGGGCGCTTGGGGTCACCCATGCAACCGTGGGCAGACGGATCGCGAAGCTCGAGGACGAGCTCGCGACGCAACTTTTCGAGCGCCTCCCCAACGGACTCCGCCCGACACCCGCCGCTGCGGCGATCAACGAGACGGCACAGGAGATCGACGCGATGATCGCCTGCCTCGCACGTGAGGCTTTCGCCCTCGACCAACAGCCCGCGGGCAAGGTTCGGGTTTCCATGCCCGAGTCGGTCGCGGCTCGTTTCGTAACCCCAAGGCTTCCCGAGTTCTGCGAGCGGTTTCCCGAGGTCGAGCTGGAGCTTTCGTTGACCAACGCGTTGCTGAGCCTGACGCATCGCGAGGCCGACATCGCGATCCGTCTCAGCGCCAAGCCTCCCCAAGATGTCATCGCCCGGAAACTCGCCGAGAGTCCGCTGTGCGTGTTCGCTGCGGGCTCCTACCTCGAGCGCCCCGCGACCCGGGAGCGATGGGTGCAGCTGGACTACGAGCCCGCCGCTGCGCTGGCTCCCGACGCGACACCTTCGGTGACGATTCATGGGTTGCTCGCGATGCAGCAGGCGCTGGAAAGCGGCGTCGGCAAGGGCGTGCTGCCGTGTTTCCTGGGGGACTCCTCGGAGCTTCTGCGCCGAGTCCCCGGTGCCCAACCGGTACCGGACCTCGATCTGTGGATGCTGATCCATCCCGACGTTCGGCGAGTTCGCCGGGTACGGGAGGTGTCCGGTTTTTTGACCGATATCTTCGCCGCGCAACGCGACGTGATCGAGGGCCGTCGGCCCAGAGGGCGAAGCTCGCGCTAGCCGCTCACGTCCTTGGACCAGACCGCACTCGCCCAGGTTTTTGCGGCGTTTAAGCGAAGTGGGAAAGAGCCGGTGTGGAGGAGTACGGCGGGGAGCGGGGTGGTGGTGTAGCGGGCCAGTGGCCGGTTGTGGATCGGGGCTGAGCCCTGGCAGGGGGAAGGCATCGAGGGCGAAAAGCGGGCCCGAGGGGCAGCGTGAAGGCACGGGGCCCAGAATCCAGGCACGCCGAGAGGACGCGAAGCGACGCGCATCGTGAGGCAGACCGAGGGTGCGCAGGGCACAGCCGAGAAGAGCAGGAGTTGTCCGGGTGCACAGGCAGGCGGCGGTGGCCGAGCACCGTGAAGCTCGGCCGCGATGTCCTCGGGCGTGGTGACAACGCGAGTGACCCGCATGGGTCCACTGCAGCGGGGGCACACGGAGACGTCGATGCGAAAGACGCGGGCCAGCAGCGTCGTCCAGGACAGCCGAGACGGAGCAGCATCTCGCCGCTCAGCGCCCGGCAAGGTTGTGGTGGCCGGCAGCTCGATGAGCCCGCGAGGGACAAACAGCGCGAGCTGATTGGGCTTGGGCTCTGTTTCATCAGCACAAGGCACGAGGGCCGAACGCAGCGCGTGGTGGGCCGACAGGACGCCGTAAGCCCGCCGGGCCGCTCGCGCAGCACCGTATTCTCAGGCGGTTGCACCGCACGTGGCTTGCCAAGTGGCGCAGGCATGGGCCGGCCCAACGCATCGTTGGACAGGATCGCCCCGAAGCGCTCGGGGCCTTTCCGTGGGCACCTACGAGCCGGCCCGCGCGAGGGACTAGAGCGCGGACACCAGTGTCTCTTCGTGCTCGACAGCCCCGGTGTCGGGGTTGAGGAAACGAACGAGCACCGAGTTATCTCCCGGATCGAAGGTGAGCAGGACGGTCCGCGGACTTCCGGTCGAGTAGGAGAACTGGCTGCCTTGGAGCAGGAGCGCGGCGGGGTTGGAGTTGCCCGAGGTGATGCAGATCTCGCGCATGCGGTCACCTGCGCCCGGACCGGGGTCGGGCTGCACGTGGCTGACGAAGTTGGTGTGGATGTCTCCGGTCACCCAGTAGACGTTGGGGATGTCCTCGGTGTTGACGAAGTCGATGATCTCCTGGCGTTGGGCGGGGTAGCCCTTCCACCGATCGGCAGCGGCGATGCCGAACCAGGGCTCGAGGTCGGTGATGGGCACCGAGTTGCAGACGACCTTGAAGTGGCAAGGGCTGTTTGCCAGCCGGTCCTTGAGCCAGTCCATCTGCTCGAGCGAGATGTAGAGCCCGGCCTTGGTGGGGGAGCGCTCGTACCGACTGTCGAGGATGATGAACTCGACCGACTGGCCCCAACGAAAACTGCGCCACAGGGTGTCGTTGGAGTCGGTCGCGTCGATCGGCATCACCCGGTAGTAGGCCTCGATCGCGTTCTCGATGCGCTCGATGTCGGAGGGGGAACGCGACCACGGGTCGACCGAGCCGTTGTTGGTGACCTCGTGGTCGTCCCAGGTGCTGTAGATGCCGCTGAGCGGAAAGACCTCCCGATAGCCGCCCGCGTGATAGCCCCCCCACGCTTCGAGGTACATCTCGTACGTGCCACCATCGGAGAACACGTCGTCCATGTAGCCTTGATCGCCCAGATGGATCATGAGGTCGTAGTCCTGTTGGGCTTGGGTCGTCATCGACGGCCAGTCGAAGGTCTCCTGGGATCCCGGTTGGTAGTAGCCGCCGTTGCATGCCGCGAAGGCGACGGTCACCGGGTCACTCGAGCTGGCGCTGAGGGCCGTTCGCACCCGACCGATGAGGCTCCGGCTCTCGAAGTCCCCACCGAAATAGGCGTAGCTGTACCAAGTCCCCGGCAGCAGCCCCTCGATGGACACCTTGGCGAACCCGTCGGCGTCGGGTGTGACCTCCTCTTCCCGGACCAAGACGACGTTGCCTTCGATCTCGGAGTCACGCCACAGGCGAAGCGTCTTGGGTTGGGCGTCATCGATGAAGATGGACAACAGCGCCGACGATGCCTCCATCTCTCCCGCCATCACGGTGCGAGGAAACGTGACGTCGTCTTCGGGCACCGAGTCGGGGTCGAAGGGCAGCTCTTCGCCACCGTCGTCTTCGGACTCCCCCGTCTCGCCTCCGGTCTCGTCCCCCGTGGTTTCACCTCCGCCGCTCGAGCTCTCGCCGCTCGTGCCACCCGTGCTGCTCGGGTCGTCGCTCGTCACGCCCTGCGACGTGGATGCGCCCTCGCTGGTACCCGCGGTCGTTGGCTCGGGGTCCGTCTGTGACCCAGTCCCTCCCGTGCCACCCATCGCGACGACATCGTCACCGCCGCAGCCTTCGAGCAGCGTCGGCGCAGCGATCGTCGCCACCGACAGTCCCAGAAAACGTCGCCGTGACATGGGCGTTCGCTGACAGGGCGTCGCCTCCCCTGCGTCCGTGCAAGCGCTCGCGCATTCCCCCCAAACCAGATCCGTCTCTTTCACCATCGTCGATTCCGTTTCCTTCGAACCAGCGTAGGCAAGGTACCATCGCTCGTTGGGCCCGGGCCTAGCGCGCGCCTACGTCCACATACCCCGAGGGCATCGGCCCATCTGCATGACGACGAGCTTCGGCTACGGCTCCCCGACCGTGATGGCCTCGAGCGCTTCGTTCTTCGAGTGCACCTCGAACGCGTCGAAGACGGCATCGTGGAGCGCGTCCGTTTCCTGGGAACCTCCGCCGAACCGCGCCGTGCTCCAATCCTTCACATCCCGGTCCAACGCACTCACCGAGCTCGTGACCTCGTAGAGCACCGTGCTCGACTCCGCCAACACGTGTTTCATGCGCACCGTCTCCAGTGCGCGAACGCGGCCCGCGACGTGAATGCAAAGTGCCCGCTTGCCCATCTCGCGTCGCGTGGCACTCAGAAACGACTCTGCGGACCCGCCCTGGCCCCACCCTGTCGCCGAAGTCACCACCGCGACCGACCGACCGTCTTCCCCCACCGTCGCCTTGGCGAACTTCCCAGCACATGCCGTCACGATGTCTGCGAGCGCCGCAGGGTCGTCCCTCTTGTCGTCCTTCGCGATACGGAGGGCCTCGAGCGTCTCCGCACTGCGACCCAGATCGTCACAGCTGAGGCATCCGAGGAGTCCGAGAAGTGCAATCCGCTGTCCGAGCCCCATCGAGCCTCGACGGTAGCACCTCCGGGGCGGAGCACGGTCGCGACGCGTTCGCCGACCCGAGACAAGCATCGGTTCGACGTCACCGAGCTGAGTGCGTACAGCCTCTGGGGCCAGAGCAGGACGAACTCGAAGCCTTGCGCGGCCGCGCGGCTGGCGACGGTGACGTGGCGCTCGATGTTCTGCTCGAGGTCCGGACCGGAGTGGGGCCGGCTCGAGCGGCAAGTCGGTGCAGGGGGAGCCTGCGCGGATCGGCGTTCTCGACGGCCGCAGTGGTTCCTAGACTGGGTGTGTTGACGCCCGAGACTCCAGTCGATCCGCCCCGAAGATTTCACTCGTTCCGAGGGGGCAAGCTCGCCTACACGGCCACGCTCAGGGACGCTGCCCCGACATTGCTCGCGGTCCACGGTTTGCCGGGCAGCGTGCGCGACTTTCGTTGGCTCGAGTCGGCGGTGGGCGAAGAGGTGTCGTTCGTGCGGGTGGAGTTGCCTGGGTACGGGCAGTCCACACGCACGACCTTTCGCGGGGAGACGATCGAACACAGGGCCGCGGCGGTCGTCGAGCTTGCCCGCTCACTCGAGCTCGAGTCGGTCACTCTGGTCGGCCACTCTGCCGGGTCGGTGGTTTGCGCCCACGTCGCGAGGCACCACCCCGAACTCGTCGAGGGTTGTGTGTTCTTGGCGCCTCCTGGACTCGACGCGCACTACAACCACGCAGCCTACCGGGTGCTCAGCATCCCCCTGCGCAGTGCGCCGGTTCGCGTGCTTGCAGCCCCACTGCTCCGCCAGCTCTATCGACTCGCCGGGTTCCCGAGCTATCTGACCGATGACGAGCGGGTGTTCACACTCGCCGACGCTTCAGTGCAGGACTTCGGGCGCTACCGAGATGAGGTTCAGGCGCTCACGCAGCCGTTGCTCGTCGCGTGGGCTGCCGACGACAGACTCATTCCCGAGGCGCTCTCGCAGCGTTTCGCAGACGCCCTTGGTTCTGCCACGCAGCTGCGTTTCGAAACCGGTGGCCACAACGTGCAGAAGACTCATGCGGTGGAGATCGCCGACGCCATACGGGGCTTCTCCACCTGAGTGCTCCCTGGCGGCTCCAAGAATGCGGTCGCCCCGAGTCCGCGAGGACTTGGCGCAGGCAAGGGGAAGAAACCGGTCTGGGTGGCTTCGCATCGTGGCGAGCCGTGTCGAGAGACAGCCCGGTGGCCGATTGCCGCGAAGCAGGCGCGGCGCCGGATGGGTGCTGAGCTGCATCTGGGGGCGTAGTGGTCTCAAACCGACCGGCCACCGGGTACGCGGCACCCCTGGCCCAGGAAGTCGCCTACCCTACCGGAGGCATTCGCTCGGTTGCCCTCGATGCCCGCTCCGAGCATTCCGCACACAAAAGAGTAGGTGAATGATGTCTGCTATCGAAGCTCTGTGGGAAGAACTCGCTGACCTCGCGACCGGAGGTTGGGGCCCCGTTTTTCAATCTATCGGTCTCAATGTTGCCGCACCGGATCCTAAGGCTGAACTCCAGCGCATTGTGGATGTTGACCGGACCAACCCGGCCTTTGGGGACTTTGCGCTCGAGCGTGCCGCATTCTTGCGGGCTGGAGAACCATCGCGCAGCCTGCTGTTCCACGTGTTGGCCTCGCCGGCATTCGGGCCCCAGGCAGGGGGGGCCGGGTATCCGACGCCGGAGGCCCTGGGCATTGCACTCAATGCTGTCTTCTCGTTGCGAGACGAAAGCTTGGATGAACTCGTGGAGCGCTCCGCCCGGGCTCTTGGGGTGGGGGGGACCCCCGAACTCGCCGTGGTCGCGTACGCCGTCGAGTATCGCAGCACCCAAGATACTGTGCACCGACGGCACGCCGACTTGTGCTTTAGCCGGACCGGTGTCGCGCGGGTAGGGACACAGGCGCCGCACTACGACGGCGAGATTCGCGGACACCTCGCCCATGCCACAGGCGATGCGGACAATACGTTCCGGGTCATTCCTTCTCGCTTCTCCGCGTTCCTTGCGATGCGAGCCACACCGAACGCCAGGAGCATTGGCCCGCTCCCTCCATTGCGATCTCTGCAAACCGGCGAACGGGAGATCGATCTGCCTTGGTATCCTATTCACAAGTTGTTCTCTGGAGATGACTGCCTTCGCGGTCTGAACCTCCGGGTCGATTTTGTTTGCGAGCACTTCAACCAAAAACTCGCCAAGCTCGAGGACGTACTCGCCCGCGAGACCGGGCGAGCCTCGCGCAGTCAGCCGGGTTCGCTCTTCACCGTCACCGATGGCCTCGCATCGGCCGTCCGGGACCGCGCGTCGGACCTCGATGTCACGCCAACCCCGGGGCCGCTGGTGGAGACCGTTCTCGACCCGCAGACGAACGCACCGTTGGTGTTTCCCGTCCCGGCCATGAGGTGGGACCGCCGCTCTTTCTTCGGGGCCGCGTTCCGTCCGACGTTGACGCTCGAGGGCGGGTACGCGGGCAGTCGTCCGTGGCCCGAGTACACGCATGTTCGCACCGAGTTGCGCGGTGGGGTTGCCGTCGACCTCGAAGACGACCCCGCGATCGCTTCGGACCTGCGGGCTTTCCTCGATCACACCAGCACGGGTGGGTACGATGCAACATTCTACCATGACCGCTCGGGAGACGGCTGGGTTCGGGCGACGGTGGCAGTGGGTGCCGGCGAGACGTTTGAGCATCGCGACACCGGCATTCCCACGCCGAGTTCGTACTCGATCCTCGCGGCTCCCGACTTCTATCCATTGGTCAATCAACGCACGATCATGGAGTGGTGGCGCGCAACCTGTTGCCAGTCACGCCCAGTGATCACGAAGCGGTCACGCTGGATGAGCACGTGGACAGCGCGGCGGCCAGGCGTCGCCGCGCTGCAAGGGCTCGAGGTCAATCCGGGGAGGAGTCGGTGTCGAC
>Ga0316204_10002753_pt1 | contig 38286 bp, 33 predicted proteins | sample 6monrhotite_MG_2_FD_205661 | JGI IMG/M metagenome (GOLD analysis project Ga0316204, IMG submission 205661) | Microbial mat bacterial communities from mineral coupon in-situ incubated in ocean water Damariscotta River, Maine, United States -... | ecosystem: Environmental > Aquatic > Marine >... | reverse complement strand
TGTCCGATTGAGAAACCTCAATCGTCAGGCAGGTCAGTCAGTTCGCAAAATCCGCCAACATGTGAGATGGTTCAATACGTCAGCCACAAGCGCCATTGCCGCGCGAGCGGCTTAGTCCAAGAGCCCACTTTGACCGATGCTGCGTTTGCTTCAAATGGCTGCTTTGGGAAGAGTTCCGAAAATCGTTTTCAGTCTCTCAGGCTTGATTTGGCCCTTTGCCAACCCTCGGGTGCGCGCGGGTTCCGTCTGACATTCCGAGGCAAAGAACGATTTCGTCTGCGCGCGGTGCGTCAGGAACCCACAGGGTCATCGTGTCTATGTGATTAAACGACCATGCCTCGTCTTTGTGCCCAAGCGGGAGATCGATACTACCGCCCAATGCCCCAACTTTGTGATTTGATGGCATCAAGGATTTGCCACCCCCCACAGCGGCGCGCACGGGTTTGCCAAGCTTGGGGTGCAACATTGCTGCTCCGTGTTCCATCGCGCCTGAAGACCCGACAAGTGCGGCCTTACCATAGCAAATTGGTGGCCCCTCGAACATTTTGACAAGCTCCGCCGCCAAAGATTGTCCAAGCATGGCACCAACGTCGAATAACTGCGAAAGGTCGTCTTGATCAAGCCCAGCAAAGGGGTTTCGGACGATAGCCATCGCAGCGGCACGCGTGATCGGACTACAGGGCTTGCTCATTTCGTCGGCAGCAATGATTTCCTTGGTGAAAACTGTTTTTCGAACATCCATGATCAGGCTTCCTTTCTCAAACCTAGGTTTTGCATTTCTTTGAAGTGCTGGAACATAAGTGAGAGTGGCACGACCAAGGCGAACAAAGCGATAGCAAACCATATCGGCCCCTGAGCGTTTCCTGTTGCGTCTCGTATTGCACCAACTGCAGGAGGTGTGACCAACATGATCGCGTAATATACGGTAAAGAACACGCCCATGCCAAAGGCGCGAACGTGAGGACGCAAGGCCTGTCCGGACAATGCCATGATCACGCCCGCCGGCGCCATCCCGATCAAGCCAAAAAGCAAACTTGCGCTTAAGCCTGCATCTGGCTTGCTCAAGAGTAATAACGCTACAATTGCACCACCCATGCAAACGGACAAAACAACATTCCGTCCCCCAATACGATCAACGATCTGCCCGCACACTGCGCCAGACACAATCATGATCCAACTGCCGACGCTGATTATGCCAGCGGCGGCGATGGCGGTTTGACCAAGGTCTTCGAGAACCTTTGGCCCATACGAAAGGTAAGTGACATAGGCCGCATTGAACACACCCCAGGCAACGGCGGCACACAAGATCAATCGCCATTCCTGGCGCGTCAAACGTGCCGCAGATCCGTTGTTCAGAGGCGGCAAATCATGGGGCGTTCTGTAGAATGCAAAAACCGCCAATGCCGCGATCAGGCAATACAGGGAGGCGGCCTGAAATGGGATTTGCCAGCAGTAGGCCACCGCAAGCCACGCGTGTCCGACCTGACCCATCGCAATACCAAAGGGCCAGCTCATCACAAGAATGCTCATTGCGGTCGCGATTTCATGTCCTTCAAACCAGTCGGCCACCATTTTGGTGAAATAGAGATTGGTGAACAGAAACCCGGCCCCAGCGAAGATGCGGCCGAGCCCAATCGTCCAGCTTTCCACCGCCAGCGAAGACACAAGCCCACCCAAAGCCAGCGCACCCAAACCAAAAACAACCATAATGCGATCTGAGACGAAACGCCCCCAGTATCCAGCAGGGAGAGCCAAAACGAGACCCGGTGCCATGAATAGACCGATCAGGAGACCGATGCCTGCGTAGTCGAGGCCGTAGGCGGCGACCAAGTCATCACCTACAGAAGCCACAGTTTGAAACTGAAGTCCTAGCCCGATGCGGGCCAGAAACAACAGCCCAAGGATGCGCCAGCGCATTACGCCCAGCCAAGTCCACGAAGAGCATGCACATCGTTCCAGATCTTGGTCATATGGGTGATCTTGTCTCCGTCAAATTGCATGACGTAAGCGTAATCCGAAACAACCGACTTGCCTGTGGGCGGAACCGGACCGCCTTCACCAGTTTGTGTGCCATGAAATTCAGCTGATGCAACCACCGTACCGCGCGCGCCATCCTCCGCGAAAGATGTCAGCTTGTATCGGCCATCCGGAACCGGCGTCAAAAGCCCCTTCATCCAATCCGCATAGGCCGCCAGTGTCTTTGTATCGGCCAAGGCATCCGCCTGGCAGGAAAAAGTGGCGTTAGGCTGACACCATTGCTGACAAACCTCCGAGCCTTTTCCGGTTTCGCAAGCTTCAAAAAATGCGGTTGCTGTGTCCTTGATAGCCATCTCTGTTGTCCCCTTGTTCAAATAATGCCCAGCCCAAATTCTGCTGGGGTACATGCCGTTGCTATAGTTTCAGCATAGTACTCAGCGACATCCATCGGCATCGTCCAGATGTATCAGTTGATGTGGTAGGGATGTGGTATCGCGACTATGATCTGAGAAATACAGCGGAGAACGGGATGATGGAGCAAGCGAAAGAGGCGCTCAGCGACCGAGAGCATGAGGTTGCGACGGCCTATGTGGACGGTCAGAATTATAAGGAGACCGCACGTACGCTTGGGATCGCCCCTTCGACTGTGCGGACCCATCTTCGGTCGGTTTACCGAAAGTTGGGTGTCACCTCGCGCACAGAATTGACCCAGACCCTAGATGCCCAAGTAGGTAAAGCATCAGCAACAACGCGCAATGATGCGGATCTGATCGCCGAGCTTTCGCTGGAGCTTGACGAGGCTGTGCGGCGGGAACGCATTCTGGCGCGTGTCCTACGGATCATAAGTCAGCAGGGTCACAGCCTTGATGCGGTGATCGGTGCCGTGTTGGACAACGCGCTTGAGATTTGCGAAGCGGAGTTCGGCATCCTGTTCGAATATCACGGCGATCTGCGCTACAGCGCCAAACAATCGCGCAACATCACACCCGCATTCGGCCGATGGTTGGAAGAACAGGACATTTTTGCCGTCGACACCGAAACCGGTCTGGGTCGCGTGGCGACAAGGCTGACGACGATCAATATCACCGATGTGCGCGGTGAGAATATCTATCAAGAAGGCGCTCCCTTACGGATTGCTACTGCGGATTTGGGAAAGGCGCGATCTTTCGTCGCCATTCCGATCATGTGGGGTGATAAACTGCTGGGCGCTTTCACGGTTTACCGGACGAGGGTGCATCCCTTCAATGACCGTATGCTCGAACTTGCGCAGCTGTTCGCGGATCAAGCCGCAATCGCAATTGAAAATGCGCGCAACCAATCAGGCGGCGCGCTGCATACCGAAAACAGGGGCTCACCCAGCGTATCAGACAGTGAACGTGAGCTGCCACTCCTTGCCATCTTACCCTTTCGGGCCGTCGATGAGGATGACGCAACGACCCGCGCGATCGGGCGAAGATTGGCATCATCCGTATCTATGGAATTGGCCAGCAGTCCGCTTTTTCGCATGATCGATCAGGCGTCGAGTTTTTCGTCCAAGGTTGCCAACATGACCCCGATGGAAACCGCCGAACTGCTGGGCGCTCGGCTTATCGTTTCGGGCTCAATCCGTGGCCTTCCTCATGGCGGATACCGAATTGCGCCGATCCTACATGAGGCGGGACGCCCTGCACCGATATGGAGCGAGCTGTTCACTTCTCTTGATGGCGATACCAACGCTCTGTTCGAAAGCTTGCTGACCCGCCTTTGCGCAGCCATTGGAACAGGCGTTGAACGCCAGCTTTTGGACGCAGCAAAAACACGTAGATCGAACAACCATTCCGCAATGGATCATTTCCTGAAAGGTCTGGAGCTGCATCATCTGCATGGCTCAGGTGGCTTTCAAATAGCCCGCCAGCACTTTGAGGCCGCACTTGATCAAGATACGGATTTCGCGCGCGCGCGCGCAGCACTGGCAATCACATTTGTTCGGGAATGGTTTTGGAACAGTGACCGTTTGGACCTACTCGACACCGCCGAAACGCATGCCCGAACGGCAGTGGCTCTTGCACCTCAGGACCCTTGGGCGCAGACCGTTTGCGGGGTGGTCGCGCTTTATAATCGACGTCATGCCGAGGCCACAGCCAACTTTGACAGGGCTATGGAGGGCGCGCCATACGATTCCTACGTTGTCTCCCGCGCGGCATTGGGCAAATTCTACTCAGGAGACTTTGACGCCGCGATCGAACTCTTCCAACGCGCGATCAAGCTCGACCCGCTTCATGCCGACCGTCAGCGAGGGATGCTCGGTCATGCCTATTTCCATACGGGTCAACATGATTTGGCGATTGCAAACCTTAAGGCAATTGAGCAACCACTCGTCTGGGAATTGGTATGGCTCGCCTGCAGTCAGGCAATTATTGGCGATCCGGAACACTCCGCCACTGCTGAAAAGTACCGAGCCAGCGTTCAAACCTCTTGCTCGCAATACAGTGCCAACGCGAGACCGTTTCAGAATGACACCGATATGAAAAGATTAGAAGCTGCGATGCAGAATACGGGCATCATTTGGGACTGAAGGTGGATTGTTGGCCCAAAGGTCGGGCAGCCAAGTAGATTTGGACCACCCAGGCATTTCGGGATTCCATTGACATCTCACGGAGACTTTACGGCTGTAAATTGTTAACCGACGTTCGCTTCTGTTCTTAGCGAGATTCTAGCAGGAGGTGCTATTCACATCAAACCTTGGGGTCGAAAGTGGCCGTTGGCACAACTGCAGCAAAAGACCGGTTTGTCCGCGTCTAACCAGTTCATGCGCCGTGCAGCGAACGCCGCGTCTGCCTAGACCTGCTGTTCGTGCAGAACGCGGCGAGGGTGTCAGGAGAACCCAACTCTGTCACAGGAAATTTTGTGCTCCGTGCGCTCGCAACACGAAGAATGCGGCATGTGCGAAATACTCTATGCCGCCGCGCAGCTAGACAAGAGGTCGTTCCTGCGTGTCGCAGCATGGATCAGGCGTCGAATTTAATGGTTGTGGAAGAACAGACCCTGGACCTTTCCTTTTTGCTGACGCCGCATCGCTTTGGACCGGGCCAATGATCAAAGGCCGGCTTTTCTATTTGGTCCAAGTCGCTTGGAGGGGTTTTATGATGGCTTTTTTTCGCTAAGCTATTGTGTGCCAAATCGCAATAATACCAACTATGATCAAGCTGAGTGCCCAGACCACATCCAGATTGAACCACGTTTTGGACAGGAATTTCAGGTCGAGCCAGAAATACATGCCGGCCGCAAGCACCCCACCGGCCAGCATCATCGCGGCTGTGTGGGCGGTGGCGACGGCGAAAGCGACCCCGACATTGGAGCTCATGAGTGTGTAGGCGGCGGTGTGGCCAGCATCGAGGTCCGCAACGGCGCATATGCCAAGGTAAATCGGAACCAGCATGAGCCCCGCCCCATGGGCAAGTGCCGCTAGAAAGGACCACAGGCCAAGCCTGCTGGGCTTCACCCGTGCCAGAAACCTAGGATGGCGGCGATTGATCAGAAGATAAATGCCTAGGGCAATGACCAGAATACCCGCGCCGATGCGAATCTGGGTCTCGTATTCGACCAATGTAATCATCATCGAAAACGGCAGCAGGATGGCTGTCATGGCCATGAAATGGCCTATAGCCAGTGCTGCCAGCGCGCGAAGCAAGGCAGACGGCTTTTGCTCGAACAATGCTGCCGAGACGGCCAACGGCCAGCCCATGCCGGGGTTCACCCCGTGGTAGATCCCTGAAGCAATGACGGCCCACCACAGGGCCGCCATCGAAGTTACCTCTTCCAAGCCTAGACGTTCGGGTAGCAGAAACTGTCTGTGGAACAGTCGCCGCCCTCAAGCCGGATTTGGTGGGATCGGAGTCCTGCCGGGAACTCGACATAGAAGTCTTTGTCGAGGTGAAATCCGTTCGCGTCGTTGTTGGCCATGACCATTTGGCCACCTTCGTCGTCAGGATAGAACTGGTCGTCCCACGTGGAATAGAGTGAATTGGTCCAATAGACCCGTTTTCCATCCCGGCTGATTTCCACCATTTGCGGGCCGTAGGCAAATGGCTTGCCGTTGGGGTGGTCCTTGCCCTTGGCGATGCCGCCAACCTCGACCTTTCCCGCAAGAACGGGGTTCATGGGGTCGGAGACGTCATATTGGTGCATTTCGCCCAAGCCCCAACAGGCAACGTAGAGGTATTTGTCATCAAGACTAAGATCAATGTCAGTGACCAGAGGTGGCACCGCGCCGAAACCTTGTAGCAGTGGCGGCAGGTTTTCGGGGTCTTCGGGACGCGGATCGATTGTAATAACCTTTTTGGCCTGCCATTTGCCGTCGTCGTCGCGCCACCATGTGAAGATTGCGCCTTGCAGGTTGGTTGTATCTACCACCACGCCGCAGAATCCGTAAGACTTGGCAGGGTCATGGGCGGGGCGGATTTCCAGTGCCATCTGGTAGTTTTCGCCAAAGTCGATGGTCTGGATGTTCTTGCGCTTGCGCAAATCCCAGAAATGGATGGAGTGGCCGTACTTGTTGGACAGCAAATCCTCAGGGACGACGCCGTTCTCGAATTGCGGCGGCAGGCCCCATTCCGAACTGACCATGTAATCCTGTGGCAAGTTCCACCAGAAATCATAGTGCTTGTCTTGCTTCCCGCGATCCATTTCGTAGCGGCCAATGATCTCAAAGGTCTCGCAATCCATGATGAAGATACCCGGAGGGCCATCTGTGCCGTCTTCGCCGCCGCCGCCAAGGGTCGAGACATAAATCCCTTCGGGACCGCAATGGATTGTGTGCGGACGGGAATAGCCTGTTTTGGCGAAGACTTCCTCGGGCTCGATCGTTTTGTGGATTTTGGCTTTCAGCGGATCTTTGACGTCGATGATGTAGATGCGCGAGGAGCGGATGCCCGGCACGATCAGATAGCGGCGTTCGAGGAAGGCATGGCCTGTCAAAGGGGACAATGCGGAAGAGCATGCATTCCAGCCGAAATGGTGAAATTCGTCACCCTTGTGTGGAACGATAACTTGATGGACGATCTCGCCGTAGGTTTTGGATTTGGGGTTCACATCGACGACCGCAATGCCGTCTGATTGTGACCCATCCGGACTGAGCATGATTGTAAAAGCGTAGTTTTCAGTGGGCGCGGCCATGGCAAGCTGCGGCGTCGCATGGAACGTAGGATCTGGTCTTAAGTTCATGAGTTTTCCTCCCGAAAAAACATTGAGTTATCTAATTTTGGATGTTGAACCCTTATCGTTGTCGTTAAGAAACGGGGTTGCCCGTTTACTGCATCATCACTGGAAACAATTGTCTGACAATTGAATTCCAGATGAGCTTACATTGCAAGAAATATCGGGTTCGAGCCATTTGGCTGGGCGCGGCCGTCGAATTTGGTCGTCACCAAGAACTCTGCAACAGGCTGAAAACCTCCGACAGTATCGGGCTATCCTTGCGGCGATCCAAGGTCACAAAGCAAAGGCAGGCGGGCACAGAAACGGCGTTGCAAACTGCTAGGCCGAAGGATTGTTTTTGGTGAAGTGCAATCGAGTCGCGGCAAAGGCTCAGGCCGATGCCAGATCGCACCATTTCCAGCATCGAGGCCTCTTGGTCGACACGCGCAACGACCCCCAGACGATCAGCCGGATTCGTGTAGATCTTTGACAACAGGCGATAGTGGACCGATCTTTCGGGCGTGCCGATCCAGGGGAGTTTCGCCAGCTCGGACCAATCGGCATTTTCGATTTGATTTTGCCAACCAACCGGACCGATGACGCGATATGTGAAATCGGCAAGTTTGATCGCGTGTATTGGTTCTTCACGATCCAATCCCATCGGGGCAAGGTCGTCTGGCCCGCACAAATAGAAACCTGCATCAATCTGGCCCCGTTTCAGCCATGCCATGATATCGCCGCTGACACCGTGGGTCAGTTCGGTTTCAATGTCCGGATGTTCCGTGCGCAGGCGTGCCAGTACCCGACCGAGCCGGATAAACTCCGGGTCGACGATTGTTCCGATCCTGAGTTTTCCACTGATCCGACCAGACCGTTGGCGGGCACTGCGCTGGAAATCACTCATTGCATCCAGGACACGTTCGGCCTTTGACAGCACCGCGCTGCCGTCATGACTGATCTGAAGTCCGGTGGGCGTCCTGTTGAACAGCGTGATTCCCGTCTCTTCAGCGAGCCGCTTGATTTGATGGCTGATGGCCGGCTGGGTGAGGTTCAGCACCTCGGCAGCACGGGAGACACTACCTTCCCGCGCCACGGTCACAAAAGCCAAGATGCTGTTAATATTCGATAAACGATCCATATAAAGATTACTAATAGCGCATTTTTCATTTTGTCATTAGGTTTTTTCGCGCCCATCGCCCAAAGAACATCGAAATCAGCGTTCTGGGAGGGAACGCAGACCGAACTGCGAGCTTTATGCAGCCGTCCGAAATGGCATGTGTAAGCGCGTTGGTCCGCTCTCCCTCTCAGCACGCACTTCGTAATTAAACGACTGATAAGTGGATGGCCAAAATGTCTGAAGGTTTGAACGGGTTCGACTATATTGTGATCGGCGGCGGTTCCGCTGGATGCTTGATGGCCAATCGTCTGAGTGCTGATCCGGCCAACAATGTGTTGCTACTGGAAGCCGGAAAGCCAGACACCTATCCTTGGATTCATATCCCCGTCGGCTACCTGTATTGCATCGGCAACCCGCGGGCCGACTGGATGTACAAAACTGAATCAGATAAGGGCCTAAACGGGCGCAGCCTTTTGTATCCACGCGGCAAGACACTGGGCGGATGCTCTTCCATCAACGGCATGATCTACATGCGCGGACAGGCCCGCGACTATGACAACTGGGCGAATTTGACAGGCGAAGACGCGTGGAACTGGGAAAACTCCCTTTCCGACTTTAGGGCCCATGAAGATCACTACAAACTGGATGATGGCGCTGATCCGGTCACTGGCGACAACAGCCGCTTTTCGGACATGCACGGGCATGGCGGTGAGTGGCGCATTGAAAAGCAGCGTCTGCGGTGGGATGTGCTGGACAGCTTTGCCGATGCCGCTGCGGAAAACGGAATTCAGAAGACCGACGATTTCAACAGCGGCGATAATGCCGGAGTGGGTTACTTCGATGTGAACCAGCGGTCCGGTTGGCGCTGGAACGCGTCCAAGGCGTTTCTGCGTCCCGCCAAGAAGCGCCCTAACCTGACCATCTGGACAGAAGCGCAAGTCGAGAAACTGACGTTCGAGAAGGACGCGGATGGCGCGCTGCGCTGTGTCGGGGCAATAGTTCATCGCGAAGGTAAACCCGTCACGGTGACCGCCACCAAAGAGGTTGTTCTATCCGCGGGGGCCGTGAACTCCCCTCAGATCCTGCAACTGTCGGGAATCGGTCCTGCGGCTTTGCTGAAAGAGCATGGCGTCGATGTGGTCATGGACCAGCCGTTCGTTGGCGAGAACTTGCAAGACCATCTGCAAATCCGGGCGGTCTTCAAGGTCAAAGGCACAAAGACAATGAACACGCTCGCCAATTCCATGGTCGGTAAAACCAAGATCGGGCTGGAATATCTGTTCAAACGGTCCGGTCCGATGAGCATGTCCCCCAGCCAATTGGGTGCCTTTACCCGGTCCGATCCCAGCCGGACCCATGCAAACCTTGAATACCATGTGCAGCCGCTTAGCCTCGAGGCCTTTGGCGATGATCTGCACGATTTTCCGGCCATGACGGTCAGCGTGTGCAACCTGAACCCGACCAGCCGTGGGCATGTGCGGATTGCGTCCAATGACTTCCGCGATGCACCAAAGATTTCACCGAATTATCTGGATACAGAGGACGACAGAAAAGTCGCCGCCGACAGCCTGCGGCAGGTGCGCGAAATCATGTCGCAATCTGCGATGATCCCCTATGAGCCTGAGGAATATAAGCCTGGTGTGCAGTACCAAACTGATGACGAATTGGCGCGTCTGGCCGGTGACATCGCCAGCACGATCTTTCATCCCGTCGGCACTGTTAAAATGGGCCGTGATGATGACCCCACTGCCGTTCTGGACTCGCATCTGCGCCTGAAGGGTGTCGCGGGCCTGCGTGTGGTGGATGCCTCCGTCATGCCAGAGATCACCAGCGGCAACACTAACTCGCCCACGATCATGATCGCCGAGAAAGCCGCTGGCTGGATGATGGTGGGTCAGTAACCCGAAAACTCAGAAATCTTGACGTCTCACAGGAGGTCACATGCGTACTTCGTTTTCCAACTTGCCGCTTACAGGCGTTAAAGTCGTTGATTTTGGCCAGTATATCGCAGGTCCCGCCGTTGCAATGCTGCTGGGTGATTTGGGGGCCACGGTCGTTCACATTGATCCTCCAAATGGTCCGATGTGGGACAGCCCTGCGAATGCCACCCTGAACCGCAACAAGGTCATCGTGAACCTTGATCTGAAGTCTGACGAAGGGCTGGAAAAGGCGCGTGCCTTGTGTGCCGAGGCCGATATCATTGTTGAAAACTTCCGCCCCGGAAAGTTCGCAAAGCTGGGGTTCGACTTCGCGGCTATGCGCGAAGAACGCCCCGAGCTGATTACAATATCCGTACCCGGTTTTGCCTCAAACGATGCTGAACGCCGCGAGCTGCGCGCGTACGAAAGCATCGTTGCGGCCAGTTCGGGCGTCTTCACCGATATGGGGTTGAACCGTGTTCTCATGGGGCTGAACCCGTCGTTCTCTCCGCTGCCGCTCGCGTCTGCCTATGCGTCCCAGATCGCTGCGTCCGCCACGGTTCTGGCGCTGCAATCGCGTCAGGTGACCGGACTCGGCGACCAGATCGAAGTGCCTCTGGCCGCCGCTGTAATGGAAGGGCTGTGCTACAATTCGATCCACGTCGAGGGCATGCCAGAACGCTATTTGACCCAGCGCGAAGTCGAAATCGAACGCCACCGCGTCGAAGGCTTGCCGATGAATGTCAGCTACGAGGACCTTCAAGAGCTGATGGATCCGTTCTTTCGCAGCTACATGTGCAAAGACGGGCGCGGGTTTTATGTGGTCTGCCCAAGTCACAAGAACCACGCACGGCGCTGTCTTGAGGTGCTCGGCATCTATGACGAACTTGTCGAAGAGGGTCTGACATCCGAAGAAGACACCTACAAACCGTGGTCCGAATGGGAGAGCAAGACGTCGCTCGGCGTTTACCCGATGCCCAAGGACTGGGCCGATAAGATTTCAGCGCGGATGAAAGAGGTCTTCATGACCCGCACCTCGCATGAATGGAAAAAGATGTTCGGCCGTGGGCTTATTCCCGGCGCACCGCAGCGATGGTTGCAGGAATGGGTGCATGACGAATACGCGGAAACGTCTGGCCTGATGATTGACGTGCACGATCCGATCTATGGCGACATGACGCAACCCGGTCCCGTGGTCTGGATGGAGGAAAGCGGCGAAGAGGCGTTGCAGCCCGAACCGCGCCGCTGGGTTGATTTCGATGAAGCCCTCAAAATCCTGAAGAAGATCAGAACCGAAATCCCCGACGCATCAGAAGCCGAGAGCCAAGGGGCGTGGTTGACAGGTGTAAAGGTTCTGGACCTGTGCAACGTGATCGCGGGGCCGCATTCGGCCAGTTATCTGGCGCGGTTTGGGGCCGAAGTGATCAAGCTAGAACCGGCAGAGCCGATGTACGACAGCTGGAACACTGTGATCTATGGTATGTCACAAATGCGTGGCAAACGCTCGATCCTGGCAGACATCACATCGCGCCACGGGCGGCAGGTGTTCGAGGATCTGGTAAAATCCGTCGATGTCATCGTCTGGAATGCACCCGACAACCAGATCAAAAAGGTAGGGCTGGACGCGGACAACCTGCGCAAACTCAATCCCGATGCGCTGTTCTGCAAGCTGGACTGTTTCAGCGGTGTGCGCCGTGGCACGCGTACCGACTATATTGGCTATGACGATCTGGTTCAGGCAACCACAGGCATCATGTTGCGCTTTGGCGGGGCAATGGATCGCCCAGAAGAACACGCCCACGTCGGTACAATCGATGTCATGTGCGGATTTGGTGGCGCATTGGGCGTTGCTGCGGCCCTGTATCAGAAATACCGCCATGGCCGCATCGGCCGCGGACGCACGTCGCTGTCGTCAAACAGCGGGCTGCTGCAAGTCCCGTTTGCCTATGACTACAAAGGTCGTGGCCTGTTCGACGAACCCTCAGGCCCAGAGGTCAGTGGCTATGACGCGCTCACACGTTTCTATAGCACCGCGTCGCGCCACATCCTGCTCAGCGCCTATGAACATGATCTGCCACTGTTCCGTAACGTTGAAGGGCTGGAAGGGCTTCCGGACCTGCCGGAAGAAGATCGCGCAGCCTATTTGGCGACCGCATTCCAGGCGCAACCAGCGCAAGAATGGATTGAGCGGCTGCAAGCCGCCGACATCGGCGCGGTAATCTGTGAAAACCTCGATGCCCTGCGCGCCCGGAATCTACACGAAGCGGACGGAGAGCCGGGAACCGCCAACGGCAGCTATTCATTTTCCCACTATCCGGATCACCCAAGCGGGCATGAAGTCATCCAATTGGACCCCTACGCAGTGCGCACGGTGCGCAGCAAAGTCATGGCGGTCACACCGGCCGAGAAATTTGGCGCATCCACCCGCGCGATCCTGCGCGAATTGGGTTATGTCGATACCGCCATTGAAGCAATGATTAAATCAGGCAATCTCAGCGAAAGCTGGAGCGAGGAATATTTGCCAAGCTAACGACCTGGTGGGCCTGCGTCATCGGATCAAAGGTTTGCGACCCGCGCCCACCGCATCCAAGCCAGACCTATCAAAGTGGACACGCGTCAATGATGCGCGTGGGAGGACCATTTGTATCTGGCATTCATTAGTCATTTTGGAGGAAACATGGCCAATAAACCCCCATTGATGGATTTACCCATCCAAACCGCAGAACGCGGGTTCTATACTGGTTTCAGTAAAGACGTCGCGATTACATCTAAAACCTTGATCGCAGCCCTTATTGTTTGGGCTATTGCGGTTCCAGAAACAGCAGCAAAAATTCTCGGCGACTTGAATGGCTCGCTACTGGGAACATTCTCTAGCTGGTACATCTACGTGGTCGCGTTGTTCCTGATCGTTTGCATCGTTCTGGCGCTGATCCCAAGCACGGGCCGTCTGAAGCTTGGCCTCGAAGGTGACACGCCGGAGTTTTCCAAATTCTCCTGGTTCTCGATGATGTTCGGGGCCGGTATCGGCATCGGTATGTTGACCTTTGCGACCGCCGAACCCATGTATCATTTTGCCACGAACCCCAATGTCATCATGGGGGAGACCGGCGCTTCCTCTGCTGACAATGTCAACAACGCATATCTTTGGTCGTTCTTGCACTGGGGGTTTTCCGCGTGGGCGTGCTACGCCATTGTCGGGCTGTCGCTGGCGTATTTTTCATACCGTCGTAATTTACCCCTGACGATCCGCTCGGCGTTGACTCCGCTCTTTGGTGAAAGCCTGTCGGGTATATTGGGACACATCGTGGACATCGTTGCTGTTGTCGCGACCATTCTAGGTGTTGCACAGACCCTTGGCTTTGGTGTTGAGCAGTTCGTATCCGGGTTGCACCGCATCGGATTTGGTGACTGGCTCATCGTTGCGGAAACGGGATCTCCATCAACAGCCGGAATCATCGCGGCACTTGTGATCATCATGGGGGCATCAACTCTGTCCGCGCTTTCCGGTGTGGGCAAAGGCATCAAATGGCTCTCCAACATCAACATGGGTCTTAGCTTCTTTCTGCTTGCTTTCTTCCTGCTCTTTGGGTCGACGTTCTTCGGGCTAACCGCCCTTTTTGAAGGCCTGATGACCTACATCCTTCAACTGCCGAAAATGCTGTTCACAGTATGGACGTCTGATGGCGTTGAAGGCAGCGAAGCCGCGCAATTGGCAAGCTGGCAAGGTGGCTGGTCCGTTTTCTACTGGGCCTGGTGGATCGCGTTTGCACCATTCGTAGGCGTGTTCCTGGCGCGGATTTCGCGCGGCCGGACATTGCGTGAGTACGTCCTTGGGGCGATCTTCATCCCGTCCCTTATGTGTTTCTTCTGGTTCACGATTGTCGGTGGCACCGCCATCGACCTGACCCTGAACGGTGGCGCGGGCGATGCGATCTCCGGCGCAGGTCAGCAGAACCAGTTGTTCGCGATGCTCGACTTCATCTTGGGGTCCGGTCTGGCCTGGGTCATGGCCATCATCGTGGTTGTTCTGCTTCTTACATACCTTGTGACAACGGCTGACTCCGCAGTCTTGATCGTGAACACAATCAACGCAGCCGGCGCTGAGAAACCATCCGGTCGCCCGCATATCATCTTCTGGGGTGTGGCGCTGTCGTTGGTTGTTGGTGGTCTGCTTATTGCAGGTGGTGTTGGCGCAATCCAATCCGCCATGGTCATCGGCGCGCTCCCATTCTCGCTTGTGATGGTCCTGATGTGTGTCTCGCTCATCAAGGCAATCGTGAGGGATGGAATGCGTGAAAGAAACGGTGTGCAAGCAGTTCACGCCGAATAATTTCAGAAAGGGGGCCATGTGCCCCCTTTCTTTCGTCCGACATTAGGCGCGGGGAACGAACATTTTACGATCCTGCCGCACGGTTTCGACAATGAAACGTGTCGTAGCAGAGATATGCGGGATCGCATCCATCGCTTCATGCCAGGCCACCCAATAGCTGCGCTCTGCCTTTTTTTCGGGGAACAGCGCGACCAGCTCAGGGTCATCGCGGACGACAAAGTCGTGCAAGACACCGATCCCTGCTCCGGACCGAACAGCCGTCACCTGTGCCTGCGCACTCGAAATCTCGATCTGCGAGTCCCAGCCCGGCCAGAAACTTTTGTTGAATTCAAGCTCAGGCGTATAAATCAGATCGTCCACATATCCGATAAGTTCATGGTCGCCGAGATCAGCAATTGATTGTGGCGCGCCCCGTTCGGCAACATAAGATTGCGAGGCATATAGCCCGAGTGAATAATCGGTCAGCTTGGTCGCCTTGAGCCGCCCCTTCTGCGGGCGCCCGATCACAATGGCGATGTCCGCTTCGCGTTGCGACAATGAAAAGGAGCGAGGTGCCGGGACAAGCTGCACTTTCAGGTCGGGATAGAGCGCCCGAAGTTTTGGTAGCCGTGCCGCAAGATAGGCCACCCCGAAACCGTCTGGAGCGCCAATTCGAACGGTTCCGTTGATCTTGGTTCCGCCATCCGCTCCGAGGTTTCTGCGCAATCTGAGCATTGCTTCTTCTGCGGCGAGCGCATCGGGCATCAATGACCTTCCCGCTAGTGTTAGGCTGCACCCCACCGTCCGCCTGTCAAACAACTTTTCGCCTAAGGTTTCTTCAAACTGAGTGATCCGGCGATTGACCCGCGCTTGGCTGGTGCCAAGCCGCTGCGCTGCCCGCAGGATTTGCCCCTCACGCGCGACAGCCAGGAAAAATCGCAGGTCGTCCCAGTTCATCACTTACATCCAAAATTGAATAACAGATCGTCACTATTGTATATGTTTATGTGTGTAGCACAGCAGTAAGAGTTCGGCCAAGCATTTGGAGGAGATTCCCATGACTGAACTGACCCACTACATCAACGGCGCCCATGTGCAGGGCACATCTGGCCGTTCGCAGCCTGTGTTCAACCCCGCCATTGGCGCGTCCGAGCGTGACGTCCCATTGGCCTCGACAGACGAAGTCAACGGTGCCGTGGCCGTAGCCAAGGCGGCATGGCCTGCATGGTCCAAAACACCTGTCCTGCGCCGTGCGCGGATCATGGACAAGTTCAAGAACATCCTGTGGGGCCGCGCAGACGAGCTCGCGGCGATCTTGGCATCTGAGCATGGTAAGACACACGACGATGCTGTTGGTGAAGTAACACGCGGCCTAGAAGTTGTTGAATTCGCAACGAGCGCGCCAAGCTTCATGAAGGGCGAATTTTCCGAGAACGTTGGCTCTGTTGTTGACAGCCACAACATCCGTCAGGCGCTTGGCGTTGTTGCAGGCATCACGCCTTTCAACTTCCCAGCAATGGTCCCAATGTGGATGTTCCCTGTCGCACTTGTAACTGGTAACACCTTCATCTTGAAGCCGTCTGAGCGCGTGCCTTCGGCATCGCTGAAACTGGCCGAGTGGCTGACAGAAGCAGGCCTGCCAGAAGGTGTGTTTAACGTTGTGAACGGCGACAAAGAAGCTGTCGATGCACTGCTCCACAGCCCTGACGTCAAAGCTGTAAGCTTTGTTGGCTCGACCCCGATCGCGAAATACATTCACCAAACTGGCACAGCCAATGGCAAACGTGTTCAGGCGCTTGGCGGCGCGAAGAACCACGCGATCATCATGCCTGACGCTGATTTGGAAATGACGGCAAACGCACTGATGGGCGCCGCCTATGGCTCTGCTGGCGAACGCTGCATGGCGATTTCCGTGGCCGTTCCCGTAACCGACGCGGTGGCCGACGCGCTGATCGACATCATGGTTCCAAAAATCAATGCTCTGAAGATCGGCCCGACCACTGAAAAAGGCTCTGAAATGGGCCCGCTGGTTACCGAACAGCACCTTGCCAAAGTTCGTGGCTACATTGACACGGGCGAAGCCGAAGGCGCGAAAGTCGTCGTAGATGGCCGTGACTTCAACCAGGACATGCAGGGCTACGAGAACGGCTATTTCCTTGGCGGAACGCTGTTGGACAATGTCACGCCTGACATGACCATCTGGAAAGAGGAAATTTTTGGCCCGGTTCTGTCGGTCGTGCGCCGCAATTCCTATCAGGAAGCTCTTGATCTGGTGCACAGCCATGAATACGCGAACGGTACGGCAATCTTTACCCGTGACGGCGATACCGCACGTTCGTTCAGCCAAGATGTTGAAGTAGGCATGATCGGGATCAACGTGCCGATCCCAGTACCGATGGCCTACCACTCATTCGGTGGCTGGAAGTCCTCGATCTTTGGCGAGCATCACATGCACGGGATGGAAGGTGTGCGGTTCTACACCCGCATCAAGACCACAACGACACGCTGGCCCTCGGGTCAACGCACCGATCCGGAATTCACCATGCCGACGCTTGGGTAAGGCGCGGCTCGCCAACCCAAAGACATAATCTAATGGCGGCCTGACATCCTTGTCGGGCCGTCTTTCTTAGTGCTCAAACTCAAGACCCAATTCGCCGACATGGTTTTTCGCAAGATAGTCGCACCGCGCCGCGTAGCTCTCGTGCAAGGACAGACAGAAGTGCATTTTCACGTAGGCCATTTCTGGCGTTGTATCGCGCCCGTCGATGACGTTGTTCTCCCGCATTACCCGGCTAGCCGCATAGGTTCCCAGCTTCATTCCGCCTTCGGGGCACTGGCTGACGGCGATGATTGGAATTTTTTGATCGCGCGCACGGCCAAGTGCGGCCCTGATCTCGGGCGTGTCAGGGGCGGTTCCGGACCCGTAGCAGCGTAAAACCAACCCGTCACAGTGATCGATGGCAAACCCCAGGATATCCGCGCAGGGCCCCGGCGTGACCGAGAACACGCCGACCCTATGGTGCGAAAGCGCATTCAGGCTCGTGCGTTCTCCAGCCAGTGCCGGTGCAACAGAATTGGGACCGGCCTCAAACGCATCGAAGGCGCTGGAGTGGGATTTGCGCACGCGCGCGCCATGCAGCAACCTCCCCGCGAACTGAACCCAAACGCCTGGTGATCCCGTGGCCGCGGCCCTCAACGCATCGCGCAGATTGCGCAGGCCATCGCTACCCTCTTCCGTTAGGGGCAACATGGCTCCGGTCACAATCACGGGCTTGGTCAGACCCGGCAGAGCAAGGCAAAGTGCTGCGGCGGTATAGGCCAGCGTGTCGGTGCCATGGGTAACGACGATTGCATCGCAGGTGTCACCGGCGTCAACGATACACCGGGCAATCCTGATCCAATCGACAGGAGTAGCTTGTGCACTGTCGATCAATGGTTCCAGCGCCTTGATGCTGATCGATGCCGCAATCTCACCCGACGCGATCAAGGTCTGCACCGCATCTTCGACAACGCCCTTCTGGGGGGCAAATCCGTTTTGGGTTCGGATCATCCCGATGGTGCCGCCGGTGTGGACCATGAGTATTCGCATAATTTTTTCCTCAAGCCTCATTGCGGCTGCAAACTACCAATTCTTTCCGCGCTATCAGCCCGAAACCGGACACGCAATCAAGCCACACAGAAACGGTCATATCAAGAAGGTGTTCAGGGCCCGTTTCTTTACGTTTGCTCTGACAGTCCAAGTATGGTTCGAACTTCGCGACACTGGCAGCATCAACTTGGAAGACACACAATGACATTCTCGATTGGCATCGGCCCAAACATCCGCAAATCGCCCTATTTTGATGCGACCGTGCGTGACGGAGTTAAGAGTTTTTCTGTCTACAATCACATGTATATTCCGGCCCACTTTGGCGACGCTGACGCCGAGTATGACCGCCTATTAAACGGCGTCGCGATGTGGGACGTGGCGGCACAACGGCAGGTTCAATTGCTCGGCCCAGATGCGGGTAAGCTGGCGCAATACCTAACGCCCCGCAATCTGACCAACACCAAGGTTGGTCAAGGGCGCTACGTGCCGCTTTGCGATCATGAAGGGTGGATCATCAACGATCCAGTCCTTCTGAAGTTGGCCGATGACCGCTTCTGGCTGTCGGTCGCGGACAGTGACATACATCTATGGGCTGCCGCATTGGGGCGCGAAAAGGGGTGGGATGTCGCGGTCAGCGAACCCGATGTCTCACCGCTTGCGATTCAAGGACCGAAAGCCGAGGACGTGGCGGCCAAGCTGTTTGGCGACAGGGTGCGCGCGTTCCGCTACTTTGGGTTTGAGGAAGCCACGCTTGCCGGAATTCCCTTGGTTCTTGCCCGCTCAGGGTGGTCCAAACAGGGCGGCTTCGAACTATACTTGCAGGACCACACGCGTGGGGCAGAGCTTTGGGACAGGGTAAAAGAGGCGGGGGCGGCTTTCGATATCGGCCCGGGTGCGCCAAATGATGTTGAGCGTCTGGAAAGCGGGTTGATTTCATATGGCGCGGACATGCGTTGGCAGTCCTACCGGACAACTCCGTTTGAGATGGGCTTTGGCGCATTGATCGACCTTGAGGCCGACATCGACTTTGTCGGCCGCGCCGCGCTCACCCGTCTTGCGGCCAGTCGCCCGAAACGCCGTCGCGTGGGATTGACCATCGACGGCTTCCCACCATTGGTGGGTCATCCGGTCCCGCTTTTTCACGGTGATATCGAGGCCGGGTTTGTCAGCGAATGGGCGTATTCAAAGCGGCTAGGCATAATGATCGCTGTGGGAGTTGTCGGGACGGACCTGCCAGTCAGTTCAGATGCCTTTACGATCCTCATCGATGGCACGCCGTACTCCGCTCAAGAGAGCGACATACCCTTTGTCGCTTAGCTGAATCTGCGGCTGGAGCAACGCCAGGTCAAGGCTTGAGCGTTTCCTCCGCTGAAGGGCGGCGTTCAGTGGTTTGCCACCGGAATTCCCCGCGGCGCTTGGCACCCGTATTGTGATCGCGAGCGACGACTGCACGTTCTCGACATACCGTCACGGCGAATGCATAGGTGCGGAAAGTCCGCGTCATTCGTGACCAAACGCCATGCAGCGAAAGCGCAGTTTGGATCAGCCGTTCGAAACCCGCCAGCAAGGACCGCTTCCGCGACATGGGCTGCAATGCAGCGAGAAGTCCGCCGCATGTGCAAAACGATGCTGCGTAAGCGAAGCGGGAAAAACGAAGGTTCGGAAAGTCCCGCTGTTTACCTGTTCATGCGCGGTGCAGCGAAAGGTGTCTCGTCCTAGACCCGCCGTTCGTGGGTCACGCGGCGAAGGTGTCAGGAGAGCCCGACCCGGCCATTTTGTTTTTATGCTGCGTGCGCTCGCAGCGGGAGAAATGCGGCATGAGCGAAAAACTTCATGCTGTTGCGCAGTAGAACAACCGGCCATTCGTGCAGGTGGCAGCATCGATCAAGCGGCGAACTTACAGGTCGCGGACGAAGCATGCGTAATTGAGCTGCCTCTGTTCTGAGGTCGAGCACCCGATAAGATCACAGGATTACTGTGAGCAAGGGAGATTGAAGATGAAATATTATGCTGGATTGGATGTGTCGCTGCGGTCGTGCGCAGTTTGCATCATTGATACCAAGGGAAAGGTTGTGCTTGAACGCGAGCTTGCTTGCGAAGTGAGTGATATCTCTGACTGGTTGAGGAAGTTCGCGCATCCGATTGAACGGGTCGGTTTTGAAGCAGGAACGATGAGCCAGCATTTGTTCTTTGGTCTGCAAACCGAGGGTCTTGATGTCGTTTGCATGGAGGCGCGACAAGTGAACGCCGCCCTTTCTGCGATGCGCAACAAGACCGACAAAAACGACGCGCGAGGGATCGCTCAGATCCTGCGCACGGGGTGGTTCAGTTCGGTTCATATGAAGAGCCGTGAGGCGCATGGCTTAAGGGCTCTCTTGAGCAGCCGAAAGGCACTGCTCAACAAGACCATTGATCTTTCGAATGAAGTGCGCGGGTTGCTGAAGATCTTTGGCTTGCGTCTGCCCAAAACCGTCAGTCATGGCAGCTTTGACGATATCGTACGGCCTATGATCCAGATCGATGACGTCCTCATTCATGCCTTGATACCGCTGCTGGACGCGCGGGTCGCTCTGTATCAGCACTATCTTGAGCTGGATCGCCGCGTGAAGCGCGCCCCCAGCCACGACGAAGTCTGCATGCGGCTGATGACGGTTCCGGGCGTTGGACCAATAGCCGCGCTCACGTTCAAAGCGGCTGTAGATGATCCTTTGCGGTTCAAAAGCTCCCGCACGGTTGCCGCGCATTTTGGTCTCACACCGCGACGATACCAATCCGGCGAGAGCGACAATCCTGGAAGAATATCACGTGCGGGAGATCGCGATGTGCGATCAACACTTTATTCCGCCGCAAACGCGATGTTGATGCGAACGATGGCGGCGTCACAGTTGAAATCATGGGGCATGCGATTGATGCGCACAAAAGGACGGCGGCGCGCTGTTGTCGCTGTCGCGCGCAAGTTGGCGGTCTTGCTGCATCGGATGTGGATTGAAAACACAGAATTCCGTTTGGAAGGGTTGGAGGGCATCAAATGATTTAAGCCGACCAAAAACCTAACAAAACGGGATCGTCCTTTCCGGACGAGGTCTGTGGGTGAAGCCGAATATGGCTGCTGCGCAACGAGAAGCGCGAGACGAAGCAAGGCTCTCCACAACCAATCCGACACATGCATGCAGCGGTGCCGCATAGGTACCAGTCAGACTGCGAAGAGAAGCGTGACCCGGATAAGTACGATGCCAAACTGATCAAAGGAAAAGAGCTTGACCGATAGACTCAATTAGAGAAGCCGCCGTTCAGTTTTTCGCCCTCGCTGACGCAGCATAGCTTCGCATCTACATCACGCTTGTTTTTGCATCGCGGCACAAATTGCCAATCCGGTCATTCACGGGCACCCCATTCGATTTATCCTCCGAGGGTTTCCAAGCCGTGGAGAATTTCCGTTAGATCCGTGAAAAGAACAACCCAGCGGAGTTCTACCATCGCTCTTACAGCTTGGGGTTCGTGTCATATCCTTTGCAGGGACGCGCGCATCTCAACCGATACGTCCAGCTGATGAGACACTTTTTCCACTCGATTTTCGATCAAGTCGATCAAACTTTCAGCGGCAACGCGACCCATTTGGCGGTGCGGAACATGCACTGTGGTGAGGGGAGGAAAGACGTGCTTGGCCAGCTCAATATCGTCAAATCCGGTGACTGAAACATCATTTGGAACATTGAAACCCAGGTCGCGCGCCTTTGAGATCACGCCAGCAGCAAGAACATCATTTCCGCACATAATGACTGTCGGTTTCACGTCAGCCTGGATCAGTTGTTCAAAGGCCGTAGCACCGTTTTCAATTTCATAAGGCGTTTGAATGATGGGGAGGTCATTTAGATGAAAGCCATGTGCCCGCCAGCTATCCTGAATGCCAGCCAATCGCTCCGCGGCGCGATCATTGCCGTCAATAATTCCGGAAATGACAGCAATCTGTTTGTGACCCATGTCGATCACCTTGTCAGCTAACAGCCGCATTGCGGCGCGGTTGTCAAATCCCACAGAAGCGTGTTCCGAATCTGATTTCGAGGCCCACGCCAACACTGTTGGGACATCACGCCGGGCCAGATACTCATACACCGCCTCGGAACGTTCATAGCCGATCAACAGCAGGCCATCTGCGCCACGCGCCACAAGTTCGCGAATTTGCTGGGCTTCCAGTTTGGGCTGATAGGCGCTGCTAGAGACCAATAGATTATACCCCTTTTCAAGGAGCGTTTCCTGAAAGGCCTGCAAGCCGCGCGCAAAAATCGCATTTTCCATCGTAGGGATGATCGCGCCGATTGTATGGGATTGTTTGGCCGCCATTGCCCGTGCGTTGAAATTCGGCGTGTAGCCAAGTGATTCGACCGTTTCCATCACCTTTGCCAGAGTTTTGGGCGACACTTTTTGTTTCTCATTCAAACAGCGCGACACCGTAGCCGTCGAAACACCAGCGGCATTTGCGACATCATCCAATGTAGGAATGCGCGGTGAAACATGCATTTAAAGGCAGATCCTTGGGTTTCTTCGTCGCGCCAGCCTAGAATAACAATTATCGGGTTGAAAGATGTAAGCGCTTGCAATTTTGCTTTGCAAGCGCTTACAGTTAGTGCAGAATCAGACAGCAGGGAGGCTCGTCATGTTTCTCATAGGTGCATTATTTGTATTTTTGGCGTTCTTCTTGAACGTAGCGTTGGGCGCTTTTGCCGATGCTGCGATCCTTGGGGATGTCGGGGAGATGTTGGTTCTGTCTTGTGCGTCGGTCTTATTTGTCGTCGCCATTTTACGAAAAGAGGCTGATCGTTCGAAAAGCGACGACAGCAAATAAGTCTAAAGGGAGGAGATCCAGATGGATCATCAAGATCGTAAAGAGATTGCGTCGCTCGAACGCCGGAATTTTCTGAAAATTGCATCAAGTGCAGGCTTTACGGCCGCATTGGTGGCAGGTGCCGCAGGAACGCTTTGGTCAACAGAGGCCGCAGCGCAGTCAGCCAATGAAGAACGAGAGCGTGAGGCCGCCGCTGAGCACACAATGACCCTTGCGACAGCCTATGTTCTGGGTGCCTCGCGCAGCTACCCGATCATGCAGCTTGATCTCAAAGAGAACATTCAGAACGCCACAAATGGTAAAGTCTACGTCAAGCTGGCCCCAGGCGGTCAGTTGGGGGCAGGTGGTGCGCTGGTACAGGCCGTTCAGGGCGGCACCATTCAGGCCGCACAGCACTCGGTGTCCAACTTTGCACCATTCGCGTCCACAGTTGACCTGATCAACATGCCGTATCTGTGTGGTTCCAACCAGCGCTTCACCAACCTTGTGACCTCTGATTTCTGGAACACGAACGTGACGCCAAAAATCGAGGAGAACGGGTTCAAGCCGCTGTTTTACATCAACATTGACCCGCGTGTTGTCGCTGTTCGCAAAGGCGGTGCTGGGGCTGTTATCACGCCGGGTGATCTGGACGGCGTGAAGTTCCGCGTCCCGGGCTCTGCCATGTTGCAGCAGTATTATCGTTTGGTCGGTGCCAATCCGACGCCCGTTGCTTGGGGCGAAACACCCTCTGCGATCCAGCAGGGTGTGGCTGACGCGCTTGACCCATCCGTGGGTGCTCTCTTTGTGTTTGGTTTCAAGGACATGCTGTCCCACGTGACCTTCACGCAGGCTGTTCCAGACAGCCAAGTTTACTCCTGTAACCTTGAATGGTTCAACTCCATGCCTGCGGACGTTCAGGAAGGCATCATGTGGGGGTCTGAAATGACCGCGCACCAGAACCTTGCCAAGGTCCCGTCTGCCCGCTCCTATGCGATGGCCGAGCTGGCCAAAGCCGGCGTTGAATTCCACAGCCTGTCTGAGGACCAGTTGGCCGAATGGAAAGACGCCGGTGGCTATCAGCGCTCCGAGTGGGACGAGTTCAAGGTTGATCTTGCCGGTTCCATGGATGCCTTTGCCCAAATGGAAGAAGCTGCGGGCACGCAAGGCAAATACTACGTGCACGACGCATAAGCGAACCCGTCGGACGCTGTTTGGGCGTCCGACACCCTTTCTCTTCGACATGCAAAACGGCTCGCGCTCGGGATGCGCCGTCTTTTGCCATGGCAACGGAATGGATTGATTATGGAATATCTGCGCAAACTTGACCAAAATGCGGAACGCTGGCTGCTTTTGACCTTTTACGTGATGCTGGTCATCACAATGGCGGTCGAAGTACTCCGCCGCGAAATTTTCGCCCATTCGTCGATCTGGGGCGAAGAGATCGTACGGTATTCATTTATTTATCTCGCGTGGATCGGGGCCTCTGCCGCCGTCAAAGAACGCGCGCACATCCGTATTGATGTGATCATGCACTACCTTGGCCAACGGCCCAAGGCGCTGCTGTATATGTTTGGCGACATCGTGATGATGTTTGTCGCGGTGATTGCGCTCTATTGGTCGTTTGAATCCGTTCATGTGTCATGGAAGTTCGGCTCTGTGACGGACGGTTTGCGCATCTCTAAGGTGTGGTTCCTGATGGCGGTGCCGACGGGCTTTGGCCTGATGATCTGGCGTCTTTTGCAATCGCTGCGCCGCGACTTCATTTCCCTCAAGACGGACAAGCCTGTCTATGAGGGCGACACCCTATTTGATTAAGGAGCGACGCTATGCTTTGGAATACTGTCGCGCAGACTGTTGAGCTTGGCTGGGACTTTTATGTGCCTGTCATCCTGTTCGTGGCGCTTATCGCGATGGCCGTGCCTGTGTGGGCGGCGATTGGATCCTCTGCCATATTGATGTTGCTCATGTCGGGCGACCTACCGCTCAGCCTTGTGGGCGAGCGGTTGTTCACCGGAATTGACGCCTTTGCGCTGACGGCGATCCCGCTGTTCATTCTTACAGGAGACGTGCTGGTGCGCACCGGGCTTAGTCGCAAATTCCTTGACGTCGCCGAAGCGTTGACCTGTTTTACCAAGGGCGGTTTCGGATCGGCCACGGTGCTGGTCTGCGGTATGTTTGCTGCGATTTCAGGATCGGACGCGGCGGGTGCTGCTGCGGTGGGCCGCATGACGATCGCCCGTCTGGTCGAGGCCGGATATCCGCGCCCCTATGCCTGCGCTTTGGTGGCTGCGGGTGCCTGTACTGGCATCCTAATCCCGCCTTCTATCGCGTATATCATCATCGGCCTTGTGCTGGGTGTCTCGGCCTCCACATTGTTCCTCGCGGCCTTGATCCCTGGTCTGTGCATCCTGTTTGCGATCCTGATCACGAACTTGGTGGTCAACCGCATCTATGCCTATGAGGGCGGCGGCAATCTTACTTTTATGGAATGGCTGACCAATCTGGGCTGTTCACTGAAATCTGGCTGGTATGCGTTTATCGTGCCCGGCATCATCTTTTATGGAATCTTCTCCGGGCGTCTGACGCCAACAGAAGCCGGTGCAACTGCTGTTGTTGTTACGATCTTGATGGGATTTCTCCTCAGATCACTCAGCTTTTCTGATTTCCCCGCGATGTTGGTCAGTTCGGCCAAGGTCAACGGCGTGATCCTTCCTATCATCGCTTTTTCTGCCCCACTGGCCGAAGCCCTTGCGATCATGGGTGTACCACAAGGCTTTGTCACCTCAGCCACCAGCCTTACCAATGAACCGTGGATCTTGATCCTGTTGATGATCGGTATTCTGATCGCCGCTGGCTGTGTGATGGAAACCACGCCCAACATCGTGATTTTGGCCCCGATCCTTCAGCCTTTGGCCGAGAACATCGGCATGAATGAAATCCAGTTTTGCATCATGATGATCACCGCCCTTGGTGTAGGATTCATCACGCCACCGCTGGGCCTTAACCTCTTTGTTGTCTCGGGCATCACGGGTGAATCGATCCTGAAGATCGCCGCGCGCGCCGTGCCTTTTGTATTGTGCATGTTCATCGTGGTCTTGTTCATCGCCTATGTGCCAGCCGTTTCAACAACTTTGCTTCCAGATATCTACAAGTAGGACATCAAAACAATGACACGCGAGTATCTCAAGAAAGCGACCCTCACATCGGCGTCCGGCGCATCAGACGTCCACGATACGGTTGTCACAATTCTGGATGACATCAAGGCAGGCGGCGACGCCAAAGCGATGGAATATGCGGCCAAGTTTGACCAGTACGACGGCAATGTCATGTTGACCGACGCCGAGATTGAAGCTGCCAGCGCCTTGGTTCCCGAAAAACTCAAGGCCGATATCCAGTTTGCCCACGACAACGTTAAACGCTTCGCCCAGCTGCAAAAGAGCACAGTCGCCGACGTCGAGATGGAAATCAAACCGGGCTATGTGGCAGGTCAAAAAGCGATCCCAGTGGATGCGGCGGGCTGCTATGTGCCAGGCGGACGCTACAGCCACATCGCGTCGGCCATCATGACAGTTACCACGGCCAAGGTCGCAGGCTGCAAGCACATCACCGCTTGTTCACCGCCGCGCCCCGGCGTGGGTGTCGCACCCGCCATCATCTATGCTGCGCATATTTGCGGCGCGGACAAGATTTTGGCGATGGGCGGCGTGCAGGGTGTTGCGGCCATGACATACGGTCTGTTTGGCTTGCCAAAGGCCAACATTCTTGTCGGTCCAGGCAACCAGTTTGTTGCCGAAGCCAAGCGCATCTTGTTTGGCAGTGTGGGCATCGACATGATCGCTGGCCCCACCGACAGCTTGATCCTTGCAGACAAACGCGCTGATCCGCACATCGTTGCGACCGACTTGGTCAGCCAAGCCGAACATGGATACAACTCTCCGGTTTGGCTGGTCACAGACGACCGCGCATTGGCTGAAGATGTCATGGCGCGCGTGCCAGCGTTGATCGAGGACCTGCCACAGCTAAACCGCGACAACGCCTTTGCCGCATGGCGCGATTATGCCGAAGTCATCGTGTGTGCAGACCGCGTTGATATGGCCAAATGCAGCGACGAATACGCACCGGAGCATTTGACCGTGATGGCCGAAGACCTCGATTGGTGGCTGGAAAACCTGACCTGCTACGGGTCGCTGTTCTTGGGCGAAGAAACGACAGTTTCCTACGGCGACAAAGCGTCGGGCACAAATCACGTTCTGCCGACCTCCGGTGCAGCAGGCTACACGGGCGGTTTGTCGGTGCACAAGTACATGAAGATCGTCACATGGCAGCGCGCAACGCAGGAAGCTTCCAAGGATGTAGCGATTGCAACGGCCCGTATCTCTCGGCTTGAGGGGATGGAAGGGCATGCGCGCGCTGCAGATGTGCGTCTGGCCAAATACTTCCCCGGCGAAAACTTTGACCTGACAGCTGAAGGTTAAACGCGTGACCCACACCGCGCCCCTTTTTGATCTGCCCGGCAAGGTGGCCTGCATTACCGGTGCCAGTTCGGGTCTTGGACGCCGTGCGGCGGTCGCGCTGGCGGCAGCAGGGGCATCGGTTGTGGGGGTCGCCCGACGCGCCGAGGCTTTGGACAGCCTTTGCGCTGAAATCGGTCCCAAGGCTGCGCGGGTCGTGGCCGATGTGGCGGATCGCGATGGTTTGGCGCAACTGGTTCGCGATGTTTCTGCCCCGTTTGGTGCCCCAGACATTCTGGTGCATGCGGCGGGCGTCAACACGCGGCAAGCGGCAGATGACGTGACGCGGGAAGGTTGGGATCAAACGATTGCCCTGAACCTTAATGCACCGTTCTTTGTGTCGCAGGCTTTTGTGCCTGCCATGCAAGCCAAAGGTTGGGGGCGCATCGTGAATTTCGCATCGCTGCAAAGCACCCGCGCCTTTCCGGGCGGCATTGCCTACGGCGCGACCAAGGGAGCCATCAGCCAATTAACCCGCGCAATGGCCGAGGCGTGGTCTCCTCACGGGATCACGGCAAATGCCATCGGGCCGGGGTTTTTCCCGACCGAACTGACGGCAGCGGTTTTTGATGATCCGGCACGCGCAGAGCGCAATGCGGCACAGACCTGTGTGGGTCGTAATGGCAGGCTGGAAGACATGGACGGCCCGATCTTGTTCTTATGCTCGGAGGCGTCAGCCTTCGTCACAGGGCAGGTTCTTATGGTCGACGGGGGGTTCACTGCGAAATGAAAGCGCTGGTTTATCAAGGTGTTGAGACATTGGGTTTCACCGATGTGCTAGATGCCATCCCGCAAGCCGGAGAGCATCTGATCAAGGTAGAAGCCGTTGGCATCTGCGGATCCGATATGCATGCCTATCTTGGCCACGATGCACGCCGTCCTGCCCCGCTTATTCTGGGACACGAGGCGGCTGGAACGATCAAAGGCGGCACACATGATGGGATGCGCGTCACTGTAAATCCGCTGGTGACGTGCGGTGCCTGCCCTGCTTGCACGGCGGGCCGCGAGAACCTGTGCCCTCAGAGGCAGATCATCTCAATGATGCCACGCGAAGGCGCGTTTGCGCAATATGTTGCGATGCCGATGTCCAATCTGGTCGAAGTGCCGGATCATGTGCTGCTGGAAAAGGCCGCATTGGCGGAACCATTGGCCGTCAGCTGGCACGCCGCCCGACTGGCGCTTGAGGCGCTGCATCCTGCTATGGAAAGGCGCGCGTTGGTGATCGGTGGTGGGGCCATTGGATTGGCGGCGTCCCTGGCGCTGAAAGCGATGGGCTTGCACGACGTGACAATCGTTGAACCTGATCCCGCCAGATGCGCGTTCTTGTGTGAACAGGCGGGTCAGACAGCGGTTTGCGCAACCGATGAGAGTTTTCCTATCGTGATCGACGCGGTTGGCTTTGGGGTCACGCGTGCCTCTGCATCCAGCCTTGTGCAACCGGGCGGTGTGATCGCGCATGTGGGGTTGGGCGATCACAAACCCGGATTTGATGTGCGCCGCGCCACTTTGCAAGAAATCACGTTTATCGGCACATATACCTACACCGCCGCTGATTTCCGCGACACGGCTGCGGCCCTTTTCGACGGGCGGCTTGGCCCGTTGGACTGGACACAAACCCGGTCCCTAGCGGACGGCGCAAGCGCTTTTGCCGACCTGCTTGCAGGTAAGGTTGCGACGCCCAAAATCATTCTGGACCCTTGGTCTTAACTACGACGCCCTATCGGAGATTTACCCCGTGTATCAAAAAATCCTTGTTCCCATGGCGCTTGACCATGGTGTGTCCAAAGGCACTCTGGAGATTGCCAAAGCCCTGACCGGCGGCACCGGTGAGATTATTGCGCTGCATGTCTATGAAGCGCCGCAAGGATCGGTTCAGGCCTATGTTGATGATGAAGCAAAACAAGAAGGGCTTGCACGCGCTCGGGCCGAATTGCAGGCAAAAACCGAACACCTGAACGGCGTAAAAGCCGAGATGGTGGTTGGGCATACCTATCGCTCCATCATTGATTATGCATCCGAACACAGTATCGATTGCATTGTCATGGGATCACATAAACCGGGGTTCAGCGACTATTTGCTGGGCTCTACTGCTGCGCGTGTTGTGCGGCATGCGCCCTGCGCTGTGCACGTTTATCGCAGCACCTGACGCAGGCATCTTCGAATTTTCTATCCAATCAGAAAGGCTTTTCTCTTATGAATATCCACAAGAAGATTGTGGACGATCTTGTCGCAAACGACGTCTCTTTCGTCACCACCGTGCCGTGCAAACAGCTTGCTGGTGTGATCCAGGAAGCCGAGGCGCGCGACGAAATCTTCCATATCCCCTCGAACAAGGAAGACGAAGGCATGGGGCTGTGTGCCGGTGCCTTTATGGGCGGCAAGCGCCCTGCGATCATCATGCAGAACACCGCAATCGGCGTGACGATCAATACATTGGCCACGCTGACGCAATTCTACCGGATGCCGCTGCCGATGATCATTTCCTACCGTGGCGAGTTGCGTGAGCCCGTGGCCTGTCAGGTCGAAATGGCCGTGCACACAAAAGCATTGTTGGCGCAGTTGAACATCCCGACCTATCACTTCCACTGGAAAGATGATGTCCAAGAATTCGACAACATCCTGAAATACACATTCATGTGCAACAAACCTGTGGCGATTCTGACCGACGCCAACTTCTGGGGAGGCTATGGCGACCAATGATCCGTTCTGAAATTCTCAAAGAAATCGCCCCGATCCTTAATCCGCACCTCGTGGTGTGTAACATCGGTCTTCCCAGTCAAGAGCTGCACATGATCGACGACAATGAGCGTAACTTTTACATGCTTGGCACAATGGGTCTGTCGTCTTCCATCGGTTTTGGTCTGGCGCTTGCGCAAGAAAAACCTGTGATCTCTATCGACGGGGACGGATCTGTTCTGACCAACCTCGGCACGCTGCCGACCATCGCAAACAACGCTGTGGGCAACTACACTTTGCTGATCATCGACAACGGGTCATATGGCTCAACCGGGGACCAGCCGACTTATGCCGGCATGAAAACCAACCTCACCGATGTGGCGCGGGCCTGTGGCTGTGACAACGTGATCGAGGTGCAGGACAAAGACCTTGGGCCCGTTTTGCAAGAGGCCGTCGATAGCGATCAAATGACCATCATCGTGTGCAAATGTGACAGCGGCAATATCAAGCTGCCGGTGATCACGATGGACCCGGTTGTGATCCGGCACCGATTTATGGAAGCTGTGAAAGCCTGATGTCTGTCGATGCCATCCACAGTGCCGAAGATGCTCGGCTGATTGCAAAGCGGCGCCTGCCGTGGATGGTGTTTGACTACATTGACGGCTCTGCCGGTCGTGAAACAGGGGCAGCGCGCAACCGAGCTGCCCTTGACGCCCTGACGTTGCGGCCCCGCATCCTACGTGATGTGTCTACCCGAGATCTAAGTGTGCCACTGTTCGGTACACAAGCCGCGCGCCCGTTTGGCATTGCGCCAATGGGTATGTGCAACCTCAGCGCGCCGGGGGCGGATCTGATGCTGGCCCGCTTGGCCGCGCAATACAAAGTGCCGCATGGTGTGTCGACTGTGGCGTCCACACCACTTGAGCAAATCATCGACGTTGCCGAAGGGAACGCTTGGTTCCAGCTGTATTTCTCTGGCGACGGGGTTGGCACCTTCAAACTGGTCGAACGTGCCAAGGCCGCAGGCTATACTACCCTAGTCCTAACTGTTGATGTACCAGAGGTCGGCCGCCGCCCACGCGAATTTCGGCACGGTTTCAAAATGCCGTTCGCGATCGGGCCGCGCCAGTTCATTGATTTTGCTTTGCATCCGCGTTGGTCGCTAACGCAGCTTGCAGCCGGTAAACCCCAAATGGCCAACTTTGAAATGGACGGCTACGATTTTGATCGCACCGAAAGCCGGGCGCGGGCGACATGGGACACGCTGGCCAGATTGCGTGACATGTGGCCCGGAAAGCTGGTGGTCAAAGGGGTGCTAGACGTAGAAGACGCGGCAGGCCTAAAGAAAGCTGGCGTAGATGGCATACAAGTCTCCAGTCATGGTGCGCGCCAATTGGAAAGCGCGCCAACCCCGATCGAAATGCTGCCGCAAATCCGTACCGAAGTCGGCCCCAATTTCCCTTTGTTTTTCGACAGCGGCATAAGGTCCGGCGAAGATGTCCTGCGTGCCCTGCAAAAAGGCGCAGATTTTGTGTTCTTGGGCCGTACCCTACAGTTCGCCATCGCAGCCGGAGGGGAGCCGGGACTGCACCGACTTTGGAACATAATCAGCGAAGAGATGAGCATCGCGATGGCCCAGACTGGGCAGGCGCTGCTTGCTACCAATCCTGCGCCTTCTTTGGGTCAAGCAATCATCCCGTGAACAAGTTCTACCAGGCCACTATGTTCTTAACGAGAAAAGGAAGTGTTCCCGGCAATCCCACATATTGCAAACGCCCCGATCTTTGACCTTCTCAACCTCAAGGCGCCTCGCATGAATGGCTGGTTAGCCCGCAACGTCGCTGTATACGCTTTCGCGCAGGTGCAGCATTTTTCCCGCTGCGAGCGCATGCAGCGCAAAATCGAAACGTCTCCTCTGGGCTCCAATTGAGCCTTCGCGGCAGATTGATCAAACGACTGCTTTGATTGCCCTTCAACTCTACCCTAGGGCTGGAAGGAGATGGATAGTTAGCGCGCTTACGGGTTTTCGCCGTCATTTTTGTTAATCCTTTTGGGCGCGCGGTGCCTGTTTTTGAGTCACCCATCCCATATTTCTTTGGCGCTACGATCCACCGATGTACCACTCAAACTGAGGCTGATCGAGCCATTTGAGGAACTGCGAGAGGCTATCAACCTGATCATCGTGTTTGGCGTTGGGAAACATTGTAAGCTCGCGGCGGAACTCAGCCAACCACGGTGCTTCTGCAGGAATCATCACCCGTCCTGCCTCAATCATGGCAGTAACGCTCATTAGACGCGTTGCCTTATCTTGTTTCGGCACGATTCCTATGACATTCAGCTTTGTTGATCGGTTGAGGTCCTGGATCAGACTGATGCCGGATCCCGCGCACTCAATAAGGATACGCTTGGCATTCGCCCTTTGCGCCAAGGATTGGATTTTGCGCTGGAGGTCTGGGTATTCCAGTTTGCCCCGCCAGAGGTCGAGAAGCCACGCCTGAGGCCTGCGAACCAGCCAAGTTGTGCAGACAGAATAATCATTCATCTCGCCTGCACTTGATGCGGTGTCCCAGCACTGGACAATTTCGTCCTGCGCTTCTGTTGCGGGTTGGACATCGTAGGTTTTGAACCAATCCCACTTGACGATGCCACCTTCAAGGGGTGCCGGGCGCTGTTGATATTGGGCTGCATAAACATAAGACCCCAACTTGGATTTGTAGTCATCAAGCAAGGTGCGGGGAAGCCTATCAGGGTGCAACAATCCACCCTCTTTACGGACTACATGGCCCCGTGATCCAAGATCAAATGCCTGATCCTCTTCGGCAATCGCTTGTAGGTTGAGATGCTCCCACCCACCCTGCTCCAACAACATGCCCGCCAGGTCATTCTCATGGATACGTTGTTGGATCAGAATGATCGGCGTGTTGACGGGATCATTGCAGCGGCTCAGCAGAGTCGACCCATACCAATCCAGCACACTGTTGCGCCTGGTGTCGGATTGCGCCTCATCCGGTTTATGAGGATCATCGATGATGATGAGATCGCCGCCGCGACCTGTTAATGCGCCACCCACGGACGCAGAATACCTGCCGCCGCCCTGGGTCGTCTCAAAGTCAAATTTCCTGGAGCGATTTCGCGCGATCCGAGTGACAGGAAATGCATCCTGATACCAATTCGATGCCAGAACTTTCATGCAATCGAATGCGAGCTTTTCTGCCAGGCTTTCAGAGTACGACACCGCCAAGATGCGCTTTTTTGGAAAGCGACCCAGATACCAGGCCGGAAAAGCGATCGACGCAGAAATGGACTTAAGTGACCGCGGCGGCATCGTGATGATAAGTCGGCGGATCTCTCCGGACGCTATTCTATGCAGCTGGTGCGCGATCGCATTGATGTGCCAATTATGTAGATATGTACTTCCGGGATCTACAGTCGCAAAACTGCGCTGGATGAAGCTCGAGAGGTCGCGGCGCAGGATGATGCTGAGGAGGTCCGCCTGATCAAGGTCATTCATTGCCGGCTCCCTCCTCATCGTCGGCTTTGCCAAGAAATCCAGAACGCGCGATAATTTCCCGTTCAAGCATGCTCAGATGACGCTCACGCGACGCATTTTCTGACGCGCTGGAATTCTCTTCCGCATAGGTCAATAAAACACTGAGTGCGCGAGGGTCTCCCTTGAGCGCCTTTTCTTTCAACCGCATCAAAGCGGCTTCAACCGTGCTGACCGATTTTGGCTTCCCATCAGCCGTCACAGTAACCTTTGAACTCAGGACCTGCTGAAGTTCGGTCTTGAAGTTCTTGACCCGCTTTCGTCGGCCCTTTGGATTGCCCGATTGACCTTTCTTAAACCTGCCGCCCTTTGGCGGTTTGCCGTAACCAACCTCATAGTCTTCATCATGTTTATCTTCGCTCATGTCATTGCCTCCCCATGCTGTTCCGCTTCGAGTGAAGTAAACGTTCGGTTGTCTATTGCGCGCCGTGGGTCCTGCCCGGTGTCTTTTTCCCATCGTCTCAGCGCGACATCGATGTAGGCTGGATCGATATCCATGGCATAGGCCGCCCTGCCCGACTGCTCCGCTGCCATTAACGTGGCACCGCCGCCCAAGAACGGATCGAGCACGACCTCACCGCGTTTGGTCACATCAAGGATCGCGTCCTTGATCATCGCTACCGGTTTTGCAGTCGGATGGGCTGACAATTCCTCCATGCGACCTTCACGGAAGGTGTTCACACCCGCGTAAGTCCAGACGTTGGTACGGTTTCGGCCAAAGCGGCCCAGTTGAACATTGTTGCGGTGTTGCTCTTTGCCTTTGCGGAAGACAAACACCAGTTCGTGTTGAGACCGGTAGAGCGAACCCATTCCGCCGTTTGTTTTTGCCCAGATACAGAGGTTCAGGTAAGCGTCAAAGACCTGCTGTCCGGCTTCGAGCAATTCGCCAGCGTGACGCCAGTCCATACAAACATAAGAGATTGCACCGTCACGACAGCTGGCGACGCAATTGGCAAATACATCGCCCAGGAAATCGGTAAATTCTGTTTGGCTCATCTCCCCACTTGCCTCGTGGAATTCCCGGTGACGCGCCCTGCCCTTTCCCGTTACATGCCCGACAATTGGAACATTGTATGGTGGATCGGTGAAGACCATATCGGCCTTACGATCTCCCATGAGCATGGCAAAATCGGCTGCCCTGCGGGCGTTGCCACAAAGAACCCTGTGTTTGCCGAGGAGCCACAAGTCACCCGGCTTCGTCACAACGGGCATATCATTTGCGGGAACTGGTGCAACTTCCGCTTGTGCGTCTTCGCAAGCTTCAGCATCGCCAATAATGATATCGATGTCAGCAACATCAAAACCGGTCAGTTCCAGACCAAAGTCTAGCTCAATGGACGACAATTCCGACAATTCGTTTGCAAGCACATCCATGTCCCAGCCAGCATTGAGGGCGATCTTGTTGTCCGCCAACATCAGCGCCCGCTTTTGAGGTTCTGACAAATGCGCCAACTCTATCACTGGGACGGCTTCAATGTTCAGGCTGCGGGCAGCGGACAAACGGCCATGGCCAGCAATCAGCACGCCACGTTCGTCAACAAGCAGTGGATTGGTGAAGCCAAAGGCCTCGATGCTTTCCTTGATCTGCTGCAGCTGCCGTTTGTCGTGTGTTCGGGCGTTGCGAGGATTGACCGTAATATCGGAAGTTGGTTGGTAAGAGAGTGTCAGGTTTTGCATGTCCATGGCCTCTGCGGTTGCTTAACACCGCATGCATGGAAACTCGTAACATTTAAGTCGACGGATAAGTTGTTGGTCGAAATGGCGAAGAACTTATCCCGGGCTAACTCGGAGAATTTTGCCGCTGCTTTTGGAGGACATCCGCGACCAAGCCGCTCAGTTGGCGCGTGCCGAGATTGCCGCCCTTTGCCTTTAACTTCGATTGGGCCATTCCAGCCACTTCTTGACAAAGCTCTAGAAACGGATCGTCCCTGCGCCCTCGGCCTTTGTCAGTTGTCGGTGGCTCGCCATAGCAAATCTTCCAGCACGCTGCCAATTCCTCGATCATGCACCGCAACGCGACGTTGTTTGGGCCCGGTGCCACCTGTCCATCCACCGCCCGAACTGCAAGCGCCAGGTCTTGGGCCAGATAAAGAATGCGATCATCAAGTTCCCTAAACTTCTGGTGTGCTGAGCCCGTACTTGAGGGATCACTCGCAAGCAAATATTGTCCCAGCCATGTTTTGGATACCGCATCAAGTTTTGAGAATTGCTGGTACAAAGCATCACTAGCCTTGTTCAACTTCTTGATATCGTGTTCAATTCGAGTTGAGGGCTTGGACACGTTTTGGAGCTTTCCATCAACTTCGATAAAACGTTCTCTCACTACGTTGGCGACGAAAGTCTGAAACTGCCATCCAAGCGACCGGCGAAGGTCTGGATCATCGGCTCTCTTTGACTCATTAAAGTACGATAAGACTCGATCAAGTTCAGATGCCGTTAGGGCTTCTTCCGGATCGTCTGCCCACCTTGCCGCTCCTACATTTAGAACGCCGCGATCTACATCTTTCGGATTTTTTGCCATTCGATGCGCCCAATTTTGTGAAATAATTTCTAGACTATCACCGCAATACAAAGAACCAGACACATTCGCTGCTCACAACTCCCAATTCCCTGCTAGGTTGCTAAAAATTCCCTGTTCTTGATTTGCAGGGAATTACCGGTCAACACCTTGCGAAAGCTCACATATTCGAGGTCAATTTTGGCCAAAGCTGCGGTATTGGCCTCCAATTCGGAAAATTTCCCTGCAAATTCCCTGTTAGCAGGGAAATTTGGGTCGAGACTTGATAGCGCGAGACTGCACCCACAGCCACTTCCAGAGACATCAGATAGCTAAGCAACTCGGTTGCCCGTGGTGGCTAAAAGGCCCCAATTTCGGCCCCAGTTGGCTGTGCTAGGTACGCGGGTGCATCGGGTGTAGCGGGTGGCCCCCAGCGGTGTGCTAGAGGCCCGGACCACGGTACTAGAGCAGGTCGTAGTTAACGCCATTGGCCCAGTATTCCCAATCGTCCCGCTTGTTGTCCGCCGCTGACCCCGTCTGAAGATGCTCCGGTCGGCAACATTGCTCGTTGTGGCAGCGATGGCGTATCACGACCCGCTGGCTCAGGATTTCCCGATTGACCAAGCAGTAGACGAACCTCGCCGCCGCAACCTGTCGCCCCCGGAACCTGATCTTCGGTCGCCGCACCGTCGGTCGCACCCAGCACCCATTGGCGTCGGGCGTGGTCTGCGCCAGAACTGAGTTGGCCCTCGCAAGGGCCTCCTCGTAGTGGTTATCCATGATGTCTTGCAGCCAGACTTCACTTTCATCCTGATAGACGAACACATCGTGGCTCATTGGATCACCTCGATTTCTCCATGCATCCGGGTTGTGTCGAGGTAGTCCGCAATCGGTGTTCCCTCGTGCCCGGTGCCGTAGATCTTTCCGCCATCGACGGTGTATCCGGGACGCGCCCAGATCGATCTTGCATAGTCTTTGCCTCCCCACTTCACAGTGGACTTAATCCATCTCAGTTCGTTCATCAGATGGCGTGTCTGGTTTGCATTACCGTTCAGCTCCTCCCGAACGTAACTAGCCACGGCATCCTGCGGCACGACCACCAGCTTCTCAGCGTTCAGATACTCCTCCAATTGATCGAGGTTGGTCTGGCGGCTCGTCTCCTGCAGGCGCTTCATGATCGGCGTTGCCTGGTCAGCGATGTTCAGACTCTTCGCGTTGAATGTCGTTGGCAGCTCTCTGGACATCAGAGCGTTATAGAACCGGGCCACGTTGCTCGGATCATCGAGGAAGGCATGGACGCGTCCGACCAGCTCAGCGAAGGCGTCAGCGTCAGGCCCGCCAGCGCGACCGTCATGGTCAACATCGAAGACCGCGTAGCGCCGCTCACCCGGTTCCATCCAGTCAGGCAGGAAGTTCGAGGTAAAGGCGAAGCAGGTGACGTTCCGCGCACGGACCTGCTCCTTGCCCTTCTGCTCAACCAGAATGAACGGATCGGTAATGTAGGTCTTTATCGTATTGCCCTTCGAAGATCCCTGCTGAAGGTGGGTCTCTTCGCAGATCACCAGCTTGCTTCTCAGCAGCGTCGCATTGAACTGCTGGGTCAGCTTATCAACGTTGTTCTGAACGGCAGTGTTATGCTCACCGAACAGCTCGGTCATCACCCGGCACAGGGTGCTCTTGCCCGTGCCCTTGCTGGCAGAATAGAAGAACGGAGCCCAAGACGGCTTCTCGCTCTCGTTCTGAAGGCAGTAGGCCAGCCAGTTAACGAACAGATCGTGTTCAGCGTCGGTCTGAAAGACGTAGCTGAGGAACTCGTCGATCACATCCGCGTCCAGTGAGTTTATCTTCAGGTCCCGATATGATGGCTGAACCCAGACATTGGTCGCTACTGCGCCCCGCTCGGACACAAGGCGATCAGTGCGCCCCGGCAAGCAGACCGAATGCCCGTTCCAGACCTGTATCGATCGTGAGCGGTCGCTGTGCTGTGCATGAATGAGCTTCCCGTAGAGCCCTTTTAGCTGTCAATCGGCATTGAAGTTTGACCCCCTATCGGCGTCCAATATTGACCCCCATGTGCTGAGCAGGCCCGGCGCTGCGTAGCCCTCACATAGCGCAGCGGCGGCGGGCCTGCGTGGTTTCGGGTT
>Ga0316204_10002752_pt1 | contig 38289 bp, 42 predicted proteins | sample 6monrhotite_MG_2_FD_205661 | JGI IMG/M metagenome (GOLD analysis project Ga0316204, IMG submission 205661) | Microbial mat bacterial communities from mineral coupon in-situ incubated in ocean water Damariscotta River, Maine, United States -... | ecosystem: Environmental > Aquatic > Marine >... | reverse complement strand
CGTGGGAAGCAATGCAAAAGGCTAGGTGCAAACTTTTCGATGATATTTTTGCCCTAAGCCCAAGTATGAAACGGTATAAAATATAGGGTACATACTTTCAGACTCATTTATGGATTGGAAAATACTTGACGCTAAACAATGTATTCAAACATTTTTTATTTTCTTTATTAAAAGTCAATCATTACATGCTAGGCTGATTTCAATAATTACATTCTCGTATTTCGGTTAATCGCTGGCATCTTTCTTTGTAATCCAGAACTTTATCGCCAATAAAACCATGGGGAACATATGCCAAACCAAGTCAAAGATATCAATCGGTTTAGACAGGATCCCCTCAGTGAGCATTCTAAGTTTTTCCACTAAATGTGGTTCTGGTTGAAAAGGCAATAATGCCATGAGCACTGTTGCAGCAATCAAAAGTGAATACGGAATATCTTTAAGCCATTGCATTTTCATCTTTATCTCCTTTCAAAAAATAATTTCAAAACATTCTTTTGAAAACATATCTATCAAAATTTTACCATCTATCACAGGCACTATTTTGTTTCTGATAACATTTAACGCAAAAAAAAGGCAAAGTTGGTCAGATTACTCCAACGCAAACTTTGCCTCAATTTATCATGAATAACCTTAACAGTTAGACATCAACATTTGCATTACTCTTTCCAGTTTAAAGCATGGCCAGCTGGACGAGGAAGAACAGGGAATGTTACTTCAGGTATTTCACCTGTTAACGTTTCCAAGAAAGCTACGATATCTTTAACATCAGCTTTAGACAGCTTTGTGCCAAGTTGAATTTCTGCCATAGAGTTCACAGCATCTGCCAGTGTTTTTGCCGAGCCATCATGGAAATAAGGTGCTGTCATCGCAACATTGCGCCATGATTGAACACGGAACACATGATCATCACTTGCCTTACCGGTCACGCTTTTAACACCAGAATCTTTACCATATTGAAATTCAGAAAAAGCGTTACTCGTGAACAAAACGCCTGAGTGACAAGATGTACAACCGATATCAGCAACTTTTTTCATACCACGTTTTGCTGCTTGACTAATATCACCTTCACCACGCACAAATTTATCAAAAGGTGCGTTAGGTGTTATTAATGTGCGCTCGAATGCAGCAATAGCTTTTGCCATATTGTTATAATTTACGCTGTTTTTACCAAATACCGCAGTAAATTCAGCTTCATAACCAGCATTTTTTAAACGCTTAATTGAATTTTCTTCAGAGTCCATTGCCATTTCCACAGGGTTAAGTGGTGGACCTTTTGCTTGGTCTTCCAACAATGGCGCACGACCATCCCAAAATTGTTTACTCCAAAATGCAGCATTTAATACTGTAGGTGCATTACGGCCGCCACGTTGCCATTTATGGCCAATTGAGAACTGCTGATTATCAACACCCCAAGTCCCAAGGTTATGACATGAGTTACAAGAGAACTGACCACTTTTAGAAAGTGCAGGTTCAAAGTATAGTTTTTTTCCCAATTCAATTTTTTCTTTGGTCATCGGGTTGTTAGCAGGAATAGGTACATTCGTTGGCAACACTCCCATACCTTCAGGAATTTCCACCGCATAAGCAGAGGCTGAAAAACCTAGCAAAGCAGCAATAATTAATATTTTTTTCATTGTTTTCTCCATCATATTTTGTTCTTTTTCCAACCTATTCCAAATGCTAAACAGCGAACACCTCATGTCTACTTAATATCTTTTAATGCAAAATTTAATGTTTATTAAGAATGTAACTCATTAAAAAACAATAGAAAATAGCTGTAGTAAGAAAGGTTACGTTGTGATTGTCAGGTTTACGCTTGGTGATTGTTCCAATGTTGCATGAATCAAACACGTATTTGCTACACGCTCTATTGCCTTGCGGCGATTCTCAGGCATCGCTGGTAGGTGCACACCTATTTCAAAGCTTTCCATATGTTTTGGCGTTCCACCTACCACCCAATCACAAGAGACAGTCAAGTCTGTGGTATCAATTTTGGCTTGCTGACAATAACGAGCCACGTAAAAGCCGATACAACTCGCCATAGAGCCTGCCATCACTTCTGGTGGTGTTAAACCTGCATCGTCCCCACCGTTATCTACCGGTTGGTCAATCGTGATTTCATGGGTTCGGCAAGCTACCTTAAACTTTGCGCCACCTTGATATGTTGCCTTTAAACGCGCCATTCTAACTCCTTATCTACTGCTTAGGCTCAACAGGGTAACCCATTTGTAACCAAGCGTGCATGCCACCTGCTACGTTCGTCATCTCTTGCTGTCGTTGACTTCCAAGCCACTGTGCTGCTTGCGCAGACCTTGCTCCTGACAAACAAATAAAGTAAACGGGCTTATCATTAGTAATTTCGTCACACCGCACTGTTAGCAAATGTAAAGGTATATGCACCGCATCCTTAACATGGCATTCATTAAATTCCTCAATTGAACGCACATCTACCAAACATATATCCCGCTGATGATCTTCTTTATCAATCCAAAGTGGAAAGATATCGCTAACCTCACAAGTCTTCATTTACTGCTCCTTATTTAGCAACCGCGGCGAGCGCTTTTTTCATAAGACCATTCACTTCCATAGCCATATCAAGCATATCGTTTCGCCCTACTACCGACAACATTTGCATTGGGTTCACAACTGCTACTTCTGTTGCGCCCGCATCATTAATGCGAACAACGACATTGCATGGCAAAAGAAGACCTAAATCAGGCTCTAAACCAATCGCATGCCCTGCAATTTTAGGGTTACAAGCACCCAAAATAACATAAGGAGGTCTATCCATATCAATTTTCTTTTTCAATGTCTCAGCAACATCAATACGTGTCAAAATACCAAAACCTACATCTTTCAAAGCAGCAGTAATGGCTTCTTCAGCTTGTTCCATATTGCCATCAAATTCAGCTGTAAAACCATAGTCATTACCAGGTACGGCTGCACCTTTACCATATTTTTGGCTCAAATGTGCGATGATATCTTTGGATTCCGATAATATGGTATCACCATCAACCAACACAGGTACTGAGCCGCCAGATAACGATTTAACCGCTTCAATATTCTTTGCTTTGGGTAACATTTCACAGTCCACACCAAAACTATCCAAAGCCCTAACTACTGATTGGCAATATGGGCATTTTGCCATGTAATATAATTTAAGCGTATTTTCAGCCATCATCAAGCTCCTTTATTTTTCAATCGTATAATCTGCTGAGCGCCATCCACGCATGCTCGCACGCATATTATGTACTTTGCTATAACCCGAGGCGACCAAAAATTCTGCCGCTCGAGTTGAACGCACACCTGACTCACAATATACATATACATCAATGTCCCTAGGCACTTCTTGCAAGCGGCTAGACAAACTATCAATAGAAATATTATGCGCAGTGGGTACATGCCCAGAAGCATATTCACCTTGTGTACGAACATCCAAAACCCAAATTGGTGCATCATTTTTTGTAATAAGCTGCTGTACTTGTGCAACAGTTACTTCATCATAACCAGAAGACTTGGCATTCATATCACATGCTGAGATTGAAAATCCAAGCATCGCAATCACACCGTATTTAAACCATTTCATGAGCACTCTCCTAACGTTTTGTTGGTAAACTTGATGCGACCCAGCTACCCATACCACCTGAAAAGTTGTAAACAGGTGTGTAACCAGCTTGCCCAATAATACTTGCTGCAGATAACGAGCGCATACCTGAAGCGCAAATACAAATCACAGGCTTATCCTTAGGCACTTCTTGTAAACGCTGTTTGACTTCATGCAAAGGAATGTGAATCGCATCAGCAGCCCTACCACCTTGCCATTCTCCCATGCTGCGCACATCAATGAGCGTGTAAGGCTGGCCTTTAAGCGCTTTAAAATCCTGTGCCGACATGCTTTTTACACCAGCCAATTTTGGTTTCACAAATTTTCCCCAAACAATCCAGGCGAGAAGCACAAACGTTAGCACCATCATTATATTTTCTTGTAACCATGCCATGACTATTTCTCCTAACAGTTTTTACAAGCTGATGCTTCCGTTTTCAGCCCTGCTTTTTTCAATAATATCGACATCAAGCACCACTGTGAAAAACCTGATTGAAATAAATTCACACCAACAAAAAGTGTGAACCACAACCACGTTGGCTCAGTCAATACTGTGCCGTTATAAATAGATGATAACACCACCGATAACATAATGAAAAATCCTGCTACAATGTGAATAATACGCTCTACTGTCATGTTCTCAAGCTCCTTCTGAATTAATATATTATAATTTAATGATTGAAACAAGAAAATTTTTTCTTATTTGCTCTTACTCACAAACCTTAGGGCAATAAATACCCTGCAATACTGTAAGAAGTTTTTCAAATTCAGGGTTTGCAAGTTGATAGTACACTTGTTGCCCCCGTTTTTCTGCAGTCAACACGCCCATCAACCGCATCTTAGACAAGTGCTGCGATAGGTTTGACTGCGATGCGCCAGTACGTTCAATTAAGTCATGCACACACAAAGGACCATCTATCAAGTTACATAATACTGATAGGCGAACTTCATGTGCAATGGCTTTAAGCCCTTCACTTGCTAAGGCGATTTTATCTTGAGGTATAACTTCCATACGACGAAGCTTAAAGATAAATCATTATATTAGCAATAGTTAATTTAATATATTCATTAGTTGTGCTGATTACAACCACAATGCTCACAAAAGTTTGCAGTAGCAACAATCTCATGTTTACATGCCACGCACAGTCCCTTTGCATTCACCAGCCTACCAACGCTGACGGAAACCACAGCTGTTACCATGGCAAATGTGCTAATCCCTGAAAAAATCAAAAATGTAGCAATTAAACGACCTTCTGCAGTTTGTGGTACCAAATCTCCATAGCCGACAGTGCTCATCGTAACCAAGCTCCACCAAGCCCCTTCAAATGCATTTTCATAGGTTTCAGGCTCAAGAATAAATATCAAATTGCCCATCAAAATTGAAATCAAGCTAATAACAACTAAAACACCAAACAACATATGATGTGAACCACGAAGCGAGATCATCAGCGATTTCACTACAGGTAGATAAAAAACGATTTTAATCACCCTAGCCAGTCGTAACAATCGAATCAACACACTGCCTTCAATGCCAATAAAAAGAGGCACAATAGTAATTAAGTCAACAATACCAACAAAACTTTTTACATAAAACATTCGAACTGGAGCTGCATATAACCGGAGAAAATACTCAATCGCAAAAGAAACCAGCAGCCAAAATTGAATTAAATCAATCAGCTCTCCCCTCTTCGCATCTATCTCAGGGATGGTAGCAAGCATGGATAAAAAAACTGCAGCTAAAATGAGAACGATAATAATGATATTAAATATCTTGCCTGGCCAAGTGGACAAACCAAAAAGAAGTTTATTTAACGCTCCTCTTAAACCTCGCAGCTGCATAACTAGCCTCTACCCTCTCTTTTTGCACATAAAGTGAATATAGCGCCCCATATTGATGTACGGTTCTTGATTGGAATATCGTAACTCCAACTTCAAAACATCCTCAGCATTTTCATTGCCACCGCGTTTTATCCCAACATAGTCACTAAACACTCTCACCCCACTTTTATAAAACACTTCAAAACCAAACTGATGCAATTGCGCTTCAACCCAAGCAGGTTTCAATGGGTTGGGTGGTGTTAAACCTCCTTTCATACCTGAGAAATCATTCTGCTCAATTTTTTTAAAATTCCCGCGGACAAGGTTATGAAAAACAAGCGCATCAAAATTATAAAACATGAGTGAAACTACGCTATTGTTTCGTGTAAAGTATTGAAGCTTGGTAATCAACTCGGCAGGACTCTGTAACCATTCCAAAACAGCATGGCACAGCACCAAATCATACGGCTTTTCATCCAAAGATTGGAATGCCCCATGGTGCCACTTAATATGGTTCTCAACCCCTGCTAAAGCTGCATTATTTTTAGCTAAACCCAGCATATTCTGTGATATATCGTTGATGCAAGTTTCATGTCCCATGCAAGCAAGCTTAGTGCCTATTTGTGCCATGCCTGCACCAATATCTAATACTTTCAAGCGCCCAAGATTTAAATCAGGAAGACACGCATCCAAATCACGCTGTAACACAGCAAGGCGAATATCTCCCTTGCTGCTTCCATAAATTCGTTTTTTAAAGTGCTCTGTTAATGTATCAAAATTAGTATCTTGATTCATATGGAATAATACTTAAATTTTTTCAGCTAAACGTGTCATCACTTTTGAAGTGAGTTGCATTAAGGTCTGAACTGGCTTAGGTAAACTAGCTGCACCTAAATCCTCGGCTAAATGTGCATGTCCCAACTCATCGGTTCTCATTTGTTCCACAATTGCTCTGCTACGCCTGTCAGCTTCAGGAAGCACTTGTAAGTGTTGTTCAAGATGACGAACTACCTGATATTCAGTTTCAGCTAAAAATCCTAAATTCCAGCGGTCACCAACAGCACCCGCCGCAATCCCAATAACAAATGAACCCGTGTACCAAAGTGGATCAAAAACAGATGGTTTTTCATTCAGTTCATCTAACCTAGTTCTACACCAATTTAAATGATCACTTTCTTCAACTGAAGCTTGGTACAACTTATCTTTTAATGTTGGATCACGCGCAATCAGCGATTGCCCATGATACAGCGCTTGAGCAGCCATTTCACCGGCATGATTGACACGCATTAAACCTGCTGCGTGTTTTCGTTCCTCATCGCTCAAAGTATCCTCATCCATCTGTGCTGCAGGGTATGTTCGCTCGGCTTTTTGTGGGCAAAACATATTGCTCAAAGCGCGATCAATCTGGCTGATTACTTCATCGGCTAAATTATAGTGTCTAAACGAAGTCTTTTTCATAACACAGGTCATCCTTTTTATTCATCTTGACGTGATTTTAATGCGTTTGAAATGTTTCGGTTAACCAAGCAGGAACATCTTTAGCATGTTTGCGAAGCAACTTTCGATTTTCAAGAAAATCCACATCATATTTTTCCACTTTTGCCCAGAAAGCAGCCGAATGATTCAAATGTGTCAAATGAGCCAATTCATGAATCATCACATGTTCAACCAAAGTTTTAGGCAAAAACAATAAGCTTGCATTCAAGCTGATGCGTTTAGCCGCAGAACAACTTCCCCAGCGTTTTTTCTGTAAACGTATTGAAAGTGATTGGTATTCTACGTCCATACCTTCAGCAATATTCTTCAACCACGGGCTTAAATTCTGTTTTGCTTTTCTTTTCACCCAAACATGTAGTGTTTTCCTTAAATTTTCAAGTTCGTCCGTGCTACGGTAAAGTTTTAAACAAGTTTGTTCTTCTATTTCAATCATACGTCGCTGTTGTAATGGGTCATATTTTATCTGCCATATTTGATCAACAGCCTGAAATACAATGTTTCTTGGCGGAGAAATTTCTTTTTTTTCAATACATTCCAGTTTTTTAAGTTGATTAACAACCCACTGATGATGTTGTTGTAACATTAAATGGGCATGCCTTTGTGACATATGAATTGGCCAAACAAGCTCCACATCACCATAAGTATTAATAGTAATTCTTGGTTGACGCGCCCGTTTTGACAAGCGCATTTGCCATGGAAATGAAATCGGATGCGACAAAATTAAAAAGTTACTTTTTTAGGTATTTGGCCATCATCATCAGCGACAAACTACGTGGCACCAGCATTTGAATGAGCCATAAAAGTTTATGTCGCCAACCTGGAACACAATAACCGCCGCCTGCAGCCAATGTACGAAGAGAGCTTTCAACCACAGTACTTGCCGCCGTGCTAAATAAACTGCCTTTACCCTTAGGCGCACCAGAAACATCCCGAAATCCTGTTGGCGAAGGGCCTGGTGCCAACGTAACAATACGAACCACTGCCTTGTGCTCAATGCGCAAAGCTTCACTCCAAAAGGTCAAGCCAGCTTTAACTGCTGCATAAGTTGCCAAATATGGAAGTGGTGTTTCTGCAGCTAACGACGAAACATTAATCATAAAACCTTTATTTTTTATAAGCTGTGGTAACACAGCATGCGTTAGCATCACAGGAGCAAGAAAATCCACGCGAATCACGTCGGCTTGGGCAACACTTTCTTTAGCGGCAAAACCGCCCCAAACACCAAAACCTGCATTGTTCACCAGACCAAACAAGTCATGCCCTGCAAGTGTATCAATAAGGCTTTCAGTTTCTTTGCGTGAGGACAAATCAGCAAAAAGAAATTCATGGCGCTCTGGGTAGGCTAAAGCATCCAATGTCAGTTGGAGCCTAGCTTTGTCTCTGCCATGCAAAAGTAAACTATAACCATCACGCTCAAGTTGCTGGGCAAATTCGCAACCAAAACCACCAGAGGCACCTGTAATTAATACTTTTTTCATGTCATGTTTTCACAAAGGAGCGCATAACTCGTTTTCTCTGCTCAAAATTGGCTATATCTTGAATACCATGTGTATCTAGCAAGGCCAAACACGCTTGCATACCATGTCCAACTTCTACTGGTGAATGAGCATCAGAACCATAGGCAAAGGGGATGCACAGTTTTGCGGCTTTTTCTACAATACGCGGGTGAGGATAAATTTCAGCTACTGGTTTACGCAAACCTGCCGAACTGATTTCCAAAGCTACATTGTTTGCTTTCACGGCTTCCAACATTTTGTTTTCAGCTTTATCGACACGTTTCGACTCGCCTTGAACACGGTGCCCAAATTTTTTAATCAAATCAGGGTGCCCAATCACATCAAACAAACCTGTCGTAGCTGATGCTGCAACCAGCTTGAAATAGTCACAATACGCTTGTTCCACATCACAATGTTCCCAGTGTGCTAAGGCATCAGGATTGTCAAAACCCCATCGGCCAATAAAGTGAACCGAACCCATCAAATAGTCCCAATCATATAGCTGACTTAAATGTTTAATGTAATCTTCAGCGCCAGGGTAATAGTCGACTTCCAATGCTGATTTTATGACCAATTGTCCTTTAAATTCAACTTGAGCAGCTTCTAGCTCTTTAATAAAAGAACTTAGTTCCGATTCATCCATCCGCCATGCTTTATCAAAACCATTCGGCATCGGTGAATGATCTGACATACCAATTTCAGCTAAACCTGCCTTACAAGCCGACTCAGCGTATTCACGGATTGAACCCACTGCATGATTACAGCGCGGAGTGTGCATATGATAGTCTGGGACGATTTGATAACGCATATTAATTGGTATTATTGGGCTGCTGTTCAATCCCACGCGCTCTAACCATGTGTGGTCCAACTAAACCTTTCACCGTTGCAATAATATTATCGCCATTGAGCTGCTGCTTAACCAAATATGAATCTGCTCCTGCTTCTAGCGCACGTAAGCGATCTTCAGGGCTCTCACGCGTTGAGATTACCATCAATGGTAGCTCTTCATATTTGGGTTGATTGCGAATCTGACGAACCAAACCAAATCCATCCAAACGCGGCATTTCTAAGTCGGTCACAACCATATCGTAGTTTGCTACCTCTAGCTTGCCCATCGCATCCATACCATCAATCGCTGTTTCGACAACAAAACCAAGGCTTTCAAAGATTTTCTTTTCAACTTCTCGCGCAATCAGTGAATCATCTACCAACAATACACTAAACCTAAGCTTATCTTCTTCTGCAACTTCAAACGTTAAGTTTTGATCAGGTGAGGTACGCCCCATTTCTTTGATACCATAAGGTTCAAGCAGCATCACTACCGATCCATCATCAACAATGGTATTGCCCATAAGTCCTTGCGGTTGGTAGCGCTTGATGTAAGGGTCAAGGTCACGAACCACAATCTCGCCTTCACCAAGCAGCTCATCAATCATGATACCCACGAAACCCTCGATATGTTCGGCAACAATAATATATGGCGTGTCCGACAATACAGTGTCTTCACCAAGCATCATGGCACGTAAATCAACGATAGGAACTTGGTGAGTGCCATATGTTAAAAACTCTTTCCCTGCAGCCCCTTTAATCACTTTTTTCTTTTGAAAAGAAACCGCCTGTTCAATCATATGGGTAAGCATGCCGTACTGCTGCCCACCAATTTTAAACATCAAAGCCTGTTGAACCGCAACACTCACAGGGACTGAAAGCGTAAAACGGGTACCTTTCCCTATTTCTGAGTGGATACGAATCGAACCAGTTAAACGACGCACGGTATCTTGCACCACATTCATACCAATCCCACGCCCAGCAAGCGTATCAATCGCTTCAAGGGTAGAAAAACCAGGTCTAAAGATCATTTCAAGAATTTCCGCAGAATCCATCAAATCTGCTTCATCCTGTGTCGTCACGCCGCGTGTCACAGCTACTTTTTTGATGATTTCAGGGTCAATGCCATGCCCGTCATCAATGACTTCAATCCGCACTTCATTGCCACTCTGACGTGCAACAATGGTAACCTGCCCTTCAGCTGGCTTACCCAATCGTTTACGTTCATCAGCATCTTCAATACCATGAGCAACGGCGTTGTTTAACAAGTGTACCAATGGTTCAACCAAACTTTCTGCAACGCCTTGATCCATTTCCACAGATTTCCCGTCAACAACCAACCGTACGGGTTTTCCTATTTTTGCCGCAACATCGCGTACCGCACGTGGAAAGGTCGAAAAAATACTGTCCAGAGGTCTAAGCATCAGTGCCAACACTTGATCTCTCAATTCGTGCAATGTAAATGCATTTCGCTCGAGCTGAAAACGTGCTTCCTCTGTCATTTTTCTTATTTTTCTGATTTGAGCATCAATCAAATTGTCCATCACAAGTAGCGATGATGCTTCATTGCTGTTTGCTTCTACTAAATAACGAATCTTACGCCATTCTCGCCTTAAGCTTCGTAAATCAACTTGTGCTTGTTTCAAGTCACTTTCTGTTTTGGAGTGTCGGCTTTGTTCTGTACTCATCTCAATCACTTGATGTGACAAGCCTTCTAAACGTTCGGCATCCACGCGTAAGAAACGCCCTGAACTTTTACGCTGCCCTGAGCCTTTTTTCTCTTCACCCAAATATATCGGCCTAAAATCTGAAGCAGCTTCTTGTTCGCCCTGTTTATCTTGCTCAGTTTCGCTTGTAGGCAGGGCTGTATCAGCAGTGGTTTCGACTCCATCTGTAAGGCTTGTCTCCAACTCGTTCTGCAAGTCTTTAAAATTTAGTTCGGCTTCGTCATCAATAAATACGCTAAACTCTTCAGTACGCTCATCGTTTTGATCTTGCTGAATCAGTGTATTCAATGAATCGCTTTTGGCTAGTGCATCAAGATCAAGGGCGTCATCCAACACTGATGGTAAAACATGCTCTTTCGAGCCTGAGGATTCTTTTCCATCTCCAGAAAGCGCTTTAACTTCTTCCGCCAGCGATAAGGCTGGGTCGACGGAGTTAATATCTTGTTCAGGTTCAGCAGCAGGCTCATCTTTCTTCAATGTGCGTAACACTTCATCATATTTAAGCGTTGCTGCTTTTGTATCCAGCAATGTTTTGCCATCCACATCCGCTAAACGTTGCTCAAGCATATCATGTAAGTCATACAAAAATTGAGTCGCAAGCGGCGTTCGCCATGCTTGATGTTCAATCAGTGTTTCAACCATATCCTCAAATATGTGCGCAATACCACCAACATCGGTGACTCCTAACATCAATGCAGAGCCTTTAATCGTATGCGCATCACGACGCAGTACAACCAGCCCCTCCTCATCTAATGAAGATGATTCAAAAGCAACCAAAGCTTGGTTGATTGAGCTTAATCGTTCACGTGCCTCATCAAAAAATGATGCAATGAAGTTTGATAAATCAAAACCTGACATATAAGTCTTCTATTACACCTTAAACAAACTTTTTCAGTGCATCAGATACGCGGTTCAATTGCTCCGCAGAATCACGTGAGCTTTGCATATCAGCCGCAGAATCTTGTAAGAGTTGGGCAATATCTTGCATTGTTAGCACAAAGGCCTGACTACTATCGCTCTGTTGTTTGGTTGCCAAAGCAATCGTATGCACAGCTCTACTGGTTTTAGACGACATATTCTGCATTTTTTCAAGCGCATTTCCTGCTCGCCTTGCAATTTCCACCCCTTTTGCAACCTCTTGAATACTTTGCTGTGTCACTTGGATAGAAGCGTTGGTTGAAGCATGCACCTCGTTTACAACCACCTGAATTTCTTCAGTAAACTCTCTTGCACGTTCAGAAAGGCGACGCACCTCACTAGCAACCACAGCAAACCGTTTACCAAATTCACCTGCTGCTGCAGATTCAATAGATGCATTCAGTGCCAACAAATGTGTTTCATCAGCAATTTCCTGAATAGAGTCCACTGACTCCAAAATTTGTTCAGCTTTGCGCCCTGCATCAGTTACTTTTTCCGCAATCAGCATCACTTCTTCACGTGTTTTATCCATGTAACCAATTGCCTCTTTCACTGCAAGCACACCTTCATTCGCTGCATTTGAAGTTGCAGATGCAATGCGTTCAACACTATTGGCTGTCGAAGCAATTTTAGTAGATGCTCCAGACATTTCGCTAAGTTCCGCTGTAATGCTTACAACCACACTTGCTTGCGTATTTGATGCAGTGGCTTGCCGTTCTACAGCCAACAAAATATCTTCCGATGACTCTGCAACATCATGAGCAGCCGTTGTAATATGACTTGTGATATTTGATGTAAACATTCGGCTTAAAACAAATAGCAATAGTAGAATAGCCCCAATAACAGCCATGTTAATCCATGTTAACATGTTCATCTGCGCTTCTTTTAGCGCAGTTTCTTTACCCAGTTCGTTACTTACATTGGTCGCAATCGTATTCACCTTATCTTGACCCACAAACACCAAACTTTGGGCTACAATAGCAATACTACCTGCTTGCTCAAAAGGTATCCTTCCGCTTGTAATATCATCGGAAAGCGCATTCACTTCTGTCATCAGCTGCAACACACTACCAAGCTCTTTGCTATCATCTGCGGTTAGCGTTGAATAACTTGAAATTTCAGCATACAAAGCTTTAAAGCTTGCGTTGGCTTGGCTTATTTTCTCAACATCCCCTTTGTTTTCAGTCATGATAAAATCATTCAGCGGCAACAAAACATTAGGAAGAGTCGCTCGAAACTTTTCAATTTGTGTTTGATGCGAGTATAATGTTGCCAAAATCCCCATATTTTTTGCCGCTTGGATAGAAGTGAAGCCCACTGTCAGCACAAGCACCACAAAAAAGACAATCGACCACAACATGTTGCGTCGAGCTAATGATCTAATACTCATCACCTTTTCTGCCTTTTTCACTTCGGCTTCAGTGTCTAAATCCGCAACTTCTAAGTTCATAGCTTCTAAGTTTGTATCATTCAACTTAATACCCTCACTCATTCCCGCTCTCCATTTTAAACAAAAAACTCTTCAACATTTGTTTCCCCATCTAAACTATCACAGCCTTCTTTAATCAAACAGCGCTTCTACGCGCAACACTGGCAATAAACCATGCGGCGTTTCAACGTGACCTAACTCATACACCCTGCTTGCACTATCACCCGCACCAATTTCAAGTGTTTTCACACGGTACAAATCCAAAACTTCTTCAACCCATATGCCCAAATGCACCCTAGCGTGGCGTAGCAACATAAGTCGACTAGCAGATGTTTTTTCTTTTCTTTTTTGTGGTAATCGCAATGTTTTTCCAGGATCGATAATACAAAACACCTGACCTCGAATATTTGCAACGCCCATCAAATGGTCTGGTGCCATAGGCACAGGTGTCAAGGCAACTGGCCTTAAAACACTTAACACGCTGTTCACAGGCACAAGAAATGTTTCGCCATTCATCACAACGCGCATATATTCAGTAATGTCTGCTTCAGCATCATTAATCGCATCTTTAGCATTTTGCATACTCTGAATATTATGTTCTGCCACGCTTATCCCCTGCTCCGTGCTTGACTGATACGCGAATACATATTGATAATTTTTCGTACTCTCGCTTGTAACTTCATCGGCTCGACAGGTTTCACAATATAATCATCCGCACCAGAATCTAAGCCAAGCACTTCATCATCTTCATCATGGCGAGATGTTAACATCACAATCGGAATATCATCATACTTACTTTGCCTACGCACCTCTTCAATAAACTCTGGGCCATTCATGCTTGGCATATCGTAGTCCACAACTACAAGGCTGAGTTTTGCAGCAACTTGCTTCAGCAAGTTCAACCCTTTCCTTCCATCTTCAGCCTCAACGATATCATAACCTTCAGCTTTAAGAATAAACCCCACCAAACTACGAATACTTTTCGAATCATCAATCACCAAAACAGTATTACGACTCGTATCAGCACTTGATGAAATCTGTGCGCTACTGCGCGCTTCCATAGCTTGCCCTAGCGACATCAAACTACCATCAGCGTCAATTCTATCCCTAAAAGTAAAATCTTCTGGAGCAGTAGCCAGCCGAATAACTTCTTTCACGCTTGTAATGCCCGCAAGCACCTTATTCATACCATCTTCAAACAAGGTATACATACCCTCTTCGCGGCAAGCCTGCATCAATTCCTGATCAGAAGCCCCATGGGCAATAACTTCGCGAACCCTATCGTTCACATACAATGTTTCATGCACTCCGCATCGACCTTTATAACCAATTTTCAAACACTTATCACAACCCACTGGCTCATAAATTTCAATGTTTTCAGGTATATCATACAGCTCAATCATTTCAGCCGAAGGTTTCACCTTTTTCTTGCATGCAGAGCATAGTCTTCGCGCCAAACGTTGCGCCACAATAATATTTAAACACGAAGAAAGTGCCACAGCATCAGTGCCCATCTCCACCAAACGACTCACCGTCGATGGCGCATCGTTCGTATGAAGTGTCGACATCACCAAATGTCCTGTTTGGGCTGCATGCAAGGCTATATGTGCGGTTTCTTCATCGCGAATCTCACCCACCATCACAACATCAGGATCTTGACGCAGAATAGAGCGAAGTGCCGCAGCAAAAGTCATGCCCGCTTTAGCATTCACTTGCACTTGGTTCAAACCTTTAATTTGGAATTCCACTGGGTCTTCAACAGTAACGATGTTGGTCTCTTCATCATTAATGTGATGTAAAAAAGAGTACAATGTTGTTGTTTTCCCAGAGCCTGTAGGCCCTGTAACCAAAACAGCTCCCGTAGGTCTAGAAATAGCCTCACGAATCCTTTCATCAGCTTTTTTCTCAAAGGCAAGTACATCCAAGGAAAGTGAAAGACCCGATTTATCAAGAATACGCATCACCACTTTTTCACCATGCATGGATGGGAGTGTAGAGACACGCATATCAAAGCTTTTATGCATAAATTTAACGCGTGTGCGGCCATCTTGAGGAGTACGTGTATTCGAAATATCCAACTTCGACATAATTTTAATACGGGAAACCAACATTGGGTGTGCTTTAGCAGGGAACTGCATCACAGCCCGTAAACGGCCATCAACGCGAAGACGAACAACGCTCGAGCTTTCACCAGCCTCAATGTGAATATCAGAGCTTCCCAACTGCATCGATTTGATAATGATGCCATTCACCAGCTTAATAATCGGTGAACCCTCAGCACCTCGTTTAAGGGAGTCTAAATCTGAAGAGGAATCGTCACTTTCATCATCATCTATACCCGCTTCAAAATCTGCTGAATCATCCAGACCTGACATTGCATCATCAAAAGCTGCGTCACCATTACTGAAAACTTCGCGTATTTTTTGCTGGATTAGTAGTGGGCTTGTAAAAACAGGGCGAACACGTTGTCCGAGCTTAAACTGCAACACGTCCATGCCCGCATAATCCATAGGGTCGGCTGTCGCAATCACCATTTCCCCTGCGCTCATGCCTATCGGTATAAAGTGAAACTCGTTACAAAGCTCTTCTGGGCATTTTTTGCATAAATTAGCATCAATCTCAATATTTTCTAAATCCAAATAAGGAACTTTGTAAATTTTAGCTAACGCTTGAAGAACTTTTTCTCCATCAATATCGTTCAAGGATAACAGCGCTAATAACAAGCCACCTTTTTTAGACTCTTTGCTTTGCAAGGCTTCAGATATTTGCTCTTGGGTTACTAGACCCGTGCCAATCAACTGCCGCTGCTGCTTCAAGAGCATAGACCCTCCAGATTGAGTTTATAAAACGGGTAAACCATAGTAAATAAGGTTAGAATATCAAGCAGTTTCAACCTCTTTTGCCTAAAATCAAAAATACGTTAGGCTTCGTACCGTGAATTATGAATCAAAATATCTTCTTTTGCGAAAAAGAACCACTTTTCCGCTACTTACGCTTAGTCTTTTTTTAAGTGCTTGTTCAACGCACGTTTTAGAAAAACAAAACGTAACCATTGTAAAAAAAGATACAGCTCAGGCAAATATGATCTCGCCTCAATTAGAGCCTGAGCATAAAAGCATTCAACCTACTCAGATAAAAAAAGAGCCTTCCCCTTTCTTGCATAGCCTTAGAGCCCAAGATCTTGCGCTTATCAAAACTGAAGCCAAACGCACAATGCTATCGCGGTGGCACAACATTGACTTACGCTCTCAAGCCGTACGCCAACGTATGTCTAAAGTTTTAAACGAACTTAATGCACCCAAAGAACTTTTGTATGTCCCTGTCGCAGAATCGGGTTACAATCCTTATGCTTTGTCACCTGCAGGCGCTTTTGGCTTATGGCAACTTATGCCAGGCACGGCAATTGAACTCGGCGCACATCATCGTAATGGTATTGATGATCGGAGACATGTTGAAGCAAGCACGAGAGCAGCTGTAACTTATTTACTTACCTTACATAAAAGATTTAACAGCTGGCCAATCGCAATTTGCGCTTATAATTTAGGTCCTTGGGGCGTCGAACGCCGTCTACGAAAGAAACCATGGTCGCCAAAGCAAGGGTTAAACGCCCTACCTTTCCCCGCTGAAACACGCCACTATGTTAAACAAATCCTCGGTATGATTGCTTTGGCTGAAGAGGGGGAACTTCTTTTTTCAGACCCTCTACCCACCCAATTCATTAATGTCAGTGCCCCAATAGACTTAACCCAAATGGAGCGCATTTCAGGCTTGGATAAACACGAGTTATTTCGTTTTAACCCAGCCTTTGACTACCAACATTACATGAATCGGAACCTATCTATTCATCTACCCTTAGAAAACCTCAACGCTCTCGAACAAGCATTAATCAACAACCCTGATATTTTCAAACCTAAATTTACTACTGTCGCCATCAAGAAAGGTGATTCACTGTCTAAAATTGCCCATCAGCACCACACAACCGTACGTCACCTTAAACGAATCAATCCACACCTAAAAAGAACACTCTCCATTGGTAAAAAGGTTATAATTCCAGTGTATGGTAGCCTTACCATGGCCTCCAGCAAGGCCAATCCTCTACTCTCAAAAGGTCGCCGCATTCGTTATAAGGTTAAAAGCGGTGATTCACTGTGGAAAATAGCCCAAAAATTTGGCACTTCAACCCGTGCAATTGCGCGCACCAATCAAATGTCAAAAAAACGTCTGATTAGACCAGGAGATAGACTATGGGTTATCGCCCGTTTCAGACCAAGTTAATACTTTTCCTCAGTTTCATAACTATTAGCGCTTGCAGTACTGAAACAACAGAGCCCATTGCCACAACTCAGCATGCAGAGCAACATTTTCAACCAGCTCATGGTGGCCGAATCATTGATGCTAGCATTGGTGATGCCAGCAACCTTATTCCAATGATTGCAGGCGATGGCACAAGCCATGACGTTGCAGGGCTACTCTACTTGGCCTTACTAAAATATGACAGTAACTTAAATCTCGTTGGCCAACTTGCTGAATCTTGGGTGGTCACTAAAGATAATCTTAGCATCACTTTCACACTAAAGCCAAACCTGAAATGGAGTGATGGGAAAAAATTCACCGCACAAGATTGCTTATTTACTCTAAATTTAATCCAACATAAAAAAACGCAAAGCCCTTATAAATCTGACTATACTTTAGTGCAAAAAGCCGAAGCCCTTGATGAACACACATTTATTGTTCACTACGCGAAACCCTTTTCACCAGCTTTATCATCGTGGGCATCTTTAGCCATTTTACCTGAGCATATTTTTAAGCATGAAAATATCATGGATACCACATTATCACGGCACCCAAAAGCAAGCATTGGGCCCTACTTCTTAAAAGATTGGCAAGTTCAACAAAGCATAACTATGCAAGCCAACCCAAACTACTTTGACGGTGATGTGTGGATTGATGAGCGTATAACCCGCATTATTCCAGACTCTGCAACTCAGTTTCTCGAATTAAGTGCTGGAAAAATTGATATGGCAAGTCTTACACCAACCCAGTATACACGTCTTTTTAATCATAACGCACGGTTAAAAAATGAATATCAACGCTACCAATATCTAGGTTCTAGTTACACCTACCTCGGCTTTAACCTCAACCATAAACCCTTTGATAATATCCTTGTGCGTCAAGCCATTGCTTATGCCATCGATAGGCAAGAACTGGTTGATGGTGTACTGCTTGGTTTAGGTGAAGTGCTAGCCACCCCTTACAAACCCGGCACAGTATGGGTAAATAAAAACATAAAACCACGACCATTTAATATCGCTAAAGCCAAAGCACTTCTTGCCCAAGCAGGCTGGAGTCAAAAGCAAGGTCAAGATTATGTTAGTAAAGATGGTCAAACCTTCACATTCACCATCTTAACCAACAATGGCAACAAAAAACGCGCTGATACTGCCATCATTATCCAGCAGCGTTTAAAAGATATTGGTATCAAAGTGCAAATACGTTTGGTTGAGTGGTCTGCATTCATTGAAAATTTCATCAATAAACGTGATTTTGATGCCGTAATATTAGGCTGGTCACTAAGCCCTGAACCAGATCAATACAGCATTTGGCATTCATCGCAAACAGGAACACGCCAATTCAATTTTGTTGGCTACAACAATGCAAAAGTCGATGAAGCGTTAGAGAAAGCGCGTCAAACCTTTGATACCAGCAAACGCAAAGCTTGGTATAACATCATGCAAGAGCAGATTCACCAAGATGTACCTATCGTATTTCTCTATGCCGATTATGCATTGCCTGCAATTCATAAACGCATTCAAGGCATCAAACCTGCACCTGCGGGCATTAGCTACAATAGCGAAAAATGGTTTATCCCTAAAGCGCTGCAACAGACCAGCATACAGCCATGAACGCTGCGCCCTTAACCGTCACAGAACTTACCGCGCGCATCAAGCAAGTATTAGAGCAAGGATTTTCACAAATTGAAGTTACTGGTGAAATTTCTCGTTTAACAACACCATCATCAGGTCACTTGTATTTCACCGTCAAAGATGCCCATGCAGCAATCTCTGCCGTGGTCTGGCGCACAACAGCTTTACGCCTAAAAACTCGCCCCAAAGAAGGCCAAGCTTATGTTTTCATCGGTCATTTAAGCTTATATGAACCGCGTGGCAGCTATCAGTTGGTGATTAGTCGTATTGAAGCTGTTGGTGCTGGTCGTTTGGCGGCTGAATTCGAGCAGCGCAAGCAAATGTTTGCTGAGCGCGGCTGGTTTGATGCTGAACACAAATTACCTGTGCCTCAGCTGCCCCAACATATCGGCATTGTAACATCGGCCACTGCTGCTGCCTTTGAAGATGTAAAAAAAGTCCTCACTACCCGACCGAGCTGGCTCAACATCACCTTATCACCTTGCCTTGTTCAAGGTGAAAAAGCTGCTGAAACCATCGTTAAAGCGCTACAACGACTACAAACACTTGATCATAAACCTGACGTGATTTTAATCGTGCGCGGTGGCGGAAGCATTGAAGATTTATGGTGCTTTAACGACGAACGCATCATTCAAGCCATTTACGAATCAAATATTCCCATTATTTCTGGCGTGGGTCATGAAATTGATACCACCCTCACTGATTTAGTGGCTGATATGCGCGCAGCTACACCATCTAATGCTGCAGAATTAGCTTGCCCAGCCCGTGAAACATTGCGTCAAAGACTTCCTAAAATATCATCCATGATGAATTCAATTACGCGCAAATTACAACATGTTAGACAACAGCTTAAACATTTAAATCAAAATCAATATCAAGCATTCAATCGTTATCAAGATAACCTCAATTGGTCGTTAGAACGCTTAAACGCAAAACACCAAAAAAACTACCGCAAACATTTACAGCAATATCATAACCGCCTAAGGGCTTTAAACATACGCTTACAACAACAAGAACCCAATCAACTTTTACGACTAGATACACAGTTGTTTTTTGCCTTAAAACAACGTTTATTTGCATCAAACACATTCATTACACCAAAGAAAAAACGAAACCTAAGTGTAAAGTCTCACCAACTACATCTACTTCAGCGGCAACAATTACAAAGCAACAAACAGCATTGGCAGCGCTTACATCAATATTTACAAGCGATGAACCCTAACCACGTCTTACAACGTGGTTATGCCATGACAACTGACCAACATAACAATATTATCTCATCAACAAGAAACTTAAAAAAGGGAAGCTTGCTTCACTTGCATTTCCATGATGGCTTCGCTGAAACAGAAGTTTTACAAACTCATCATCAAGGTTAATTATATTTATGAAATATTTCATTATCACGCTTGCCTTATTCAACATGTATATCCCCTCAGCATTTTCAGCCACATTCAATGCTGTACAAGGTGATGTATTGCGCATCGAAGTACCTCAAACCACACCCATGATTACGCAAGCACAAGCTTTTGGAAAAACGTGGCCAATCTACAAACATGAAGGTAAACGTATCGCTTGGATTGGTGTTCATCTTAAAACCAAAATAAAAAAATACCCGCTTATTTGGTCTTCGACAAACAAAAGTTGGTCTGACGACATTCAAGTTATCAAAGGTAGCTTCCGCATTTCTCATATTAAAGTAAAAAAGAATATGGCAAGCTTTGATGCGGCTAGCCTAAAACGCATTCGTGCTGATCAAAGAGCCATTAAAAAAGCATATAAAACCGCTGTGACCACTAAAAACACTTGGCCTGAAATGATTCAACCCGTCGAAGGTATAGTTTCGACCCCTTTCGCAGCGCAACGCTATGTGAATGGTGAACCGCGTTCGCCGCACTCCGGCCTTGATATTGCCGCTCCTGAAGGCACGTCTGTTCGCGCTCCACTTAATGCAAAAGTATTGCTCGTCTCTGACATGTACCTCAACGGCACCTTAATTGCGCTTGGCCACGGCGATGGTTTAACCACTATTTACGCTCACCTTAAACACTCACTTGTTCAAGAAGGGCAAGAACTTCATCAAGGTGATATTTTTGCTGAGGTTGGAAGCACTGGCCGATCCACTGGCCCTCATCTCCACTGGGGTGTCCACTTTTCTGGCGCAAAAATAAACCCTAAATCCATGTTAAAGCCCACCTTGAGCCAAACTGAAAGTAACAAAATCGCCGTAAAAGAAAACATGCATATGCAGCCTTGATAAATTGGTGTCACCCGTTCATGCTTTCGCATAGACTTTACCAATTTACTTTCACAACCATTCAATGAGGCAACACATGAGCCAAGAGATAAAGATTTTAGTGATTGATGATGATGACACCGTACAAAGCATTATTTCTGCTTTCATCAATCGTTATATGGAAGAAAAAAACATTAAATGTTCTATTAAACGCATCACCGACCCTGTGCAAGGCTTATTTTTATTAAATACCCGTGGTGGTGATTACCACGCCATTTTACTTGACGTACGTTTACCTAGGCTTACAGGTGACGAAATTTACAACAGCTTGGTCTCTGTAGAACAAGATTTTCTTGAGCGTGTCATGTTTGTTACAGGCTACGCCGATGATTTATCTGCACGTTTCCCTGATTTAACCCTTAACATTTTGCAGAAACCCTTTCGTTACCGCGACCTTGCTGACAAACTAGAAACACTGCTTCCTGCCCCTTAAACATGGCCTTTCCTTGGCTTAATATTCGGTTGGTAACCGCATCTGAATTTAAGATTGCAATCATTGTTGCAATCTTAGCCACATTAGCTGTTGTCATCAGTACAGTATGGCCTCTTTTCATGCAAAGTTCTGAACAAGAACCACCCATTCAAGTGATGCAATCTTCAGAAATTCATATTACCCCAAAGCCCGCCACCACAACATTTACGAAAAATACCCCTAGCGATACTATTGCAAATAATAAACCCTCGCGAGTGAAACAAACGCAAGAGAATCTACGTAAAAAAGAAAGCCCTCAACCGCAAAAAAAACATACCGCGCAAACATCAACAAAGCAGCGCCAGCAAGTTGTTATTGGGCAAGGTCATCTGTTTGTTCAAGTTGGAGCATTTAAAGAAATCAATCATGCCCGACTGATGTTTAAAAAAATGAAAGCTAAATATAAACGCGCAAGCATCATCTCAAAGGCGCAACATCACTTGGTTTGGGTAGGGCCTGTCGCCACAAGAAGTGATGCTGAAAAGCTCAAAACAAACATCCGGAGACAAGATAAAATCAAAGGTTTTATTACATCTAAGTAAAAGAATACAAAAAAGATGCCACCTGGGTCGGACTGATTCGCAACGCGAAAGTACCTCGCTGCCGCTGCTTCCTTCCGGACCTGACGGGGTTCACAAAGACTTTCCGTGCGAGGCCCAACCCAGATGACAATTGGTATCATTTATTTACACACAAATGAAAACTATTTAGAGCTAAAACACACTCAAATTCATGGCGGAGAGAGAGGGATTCGAACCCTCGGTACATTGCTGTACACACGCTTTCCAAGCGTGCTCGTTCGGCCACTCTGACATCTCTCCAAGTTTCTATCTCAAACCAAAAAACTTTTCGGCACTTTAGCGTTATAATACTTAGTATCAAGCTTTCTTAAATCAACGTAAAGGAATCAGTGTAGTAACAAAATACTTTTGCTTAAAGCTTCGACACTGATTATAGTCGCTACTCAACTTGGAGGGTCACATGTTTATTGCAAATGAAGCTCTGCCACGCTCACAAAAAAATAAGGCAACCAAAGTTTAATATTCCATGTCTAATCATGACATTATACTCCACCCTTCTTTAAGCAGCTTTCTACCCAAAGAAACAGTTGATATGGTTAAAAGTCATATGGGTGACCTACCCAATGATTTGGCCTTTGAACAAGACATGACCATTTTATTTAGTGATATGCGAGGATTTACGGCCTTGAGTGAACGTTACGACCCACGTGATGTCTACAAGACTATCAACGCAAGCCTTGCCGTACAAACTACGGTTATTCATGAGTTTGGCGGTAGCGTGAACAAATTTTTAGGGGATGGTGTCTTGGCCTGTTTTTCTGGCGAAGACCGCAGCGAGCGTGCTTTTAGATGTGTACAAAAACTTCTAAAAATTCTCGAACAACGCGAGACTGATGAATCTTTTTTGCCTTGCCATGTTGGTTTTGGTTTAAATGATGGCCGTGTATTATTTGGCTTGCTTGGCGATGATACTAGACGCGAATTCACTGTCATTGGTGATACAGTAAATACAGCTGCACGTTTGTGTGGTATTGCTGAGCCATTTAAAGCATTGATGACGGAAAACTTCATTAAAACTCTCCCCTCACATAGCACCGAAAATGAATATGCCTTTGTTGAACGTGCTTTATTTAAGGGCAAGCGTGATTCCATTCGAGTATATGCAATTTGTTAAACACCTTCGTATCACGCTAGCTAAAGTATTTCATATATTTAGCCAAACCTCTGCGCACTTTAAAACCCTCCACTTAACACAGTTTGCTGCATCATTAAGTTATAGTACTTTACTTGCCGTTGTCCCTGCCACGGCATTATTATTTTTTTTATCCATGCAAACGGAACTTTTTTCGTCAATGTTTGAACAAGTACGTGAGCAAATTTTAATTCAACTGCTACCCGCAAGCCGTGAAAGTGTTGAATCTTATTTATTAGAAACCACAAAAAATATAAAATCTTTTTCATACCTGAGTATATCGATCATCTTCATATCAGCTATTTGGTTATCGCTTGGTGTGGAGCGCGTGATGAACCATATATGGTCTGTAAAAACACCTAGACGCCTTGTTTTAAGAATCCCTGCTCACATTACCTTATGGATTTTTACACCGGTCCTCATTACTTTATCTATGAGTATCTCCACTTGGATTTTCTCGCTTCCTTACTTGGATAATATTAGTCAACAAGTTTCATTCATTTCTCGGCTTCTGCCATGGCTAATTTCATCTTCCGCACTACTTTTACTCTATTATTTTGTACCTAACACACATGTTACTTACAAAAATGCATTTATGGCGGCTTTATTTTCTGGCATGTTGTTTGAGTTAAGTAAGTGGGCATTCACTTTATACATCACACATTTTGCGATGTATGAAAAGCTGTATGGAGCCCTTTCAACTTTACCACTTTTTATGCTTTGGGTGTTTATTTCATGGCTTATCGTGCTTTGGGGAGCAGCGTTTTGCGTCGCTATGCAATCAGAACAACGACACCACTGATTTTCTTGGTTAGTATGCGAGCCTATGGCACAACAACATAAATTTTACGCAATTGTACTACCTGGATTAGAAAAACTAGCAGCTGAAGAACTCCGGTCTCTCTCTGCTCATGATATCGATATCGAATATGGTGGCATTAACTTCACCGGTACCATGCAATTATTGTACCGCGTAAACCTTCGCAGTCGAATTATCACACGTGTATTAATGCGTTTGCGCACCTTTCGAAGCATGACTTTGGAAGGCTTGCGTTACGACTTAGAGAAAGTTGCTTGGCATTTGTTTCTTGATCAAAATAGTACCCTTGAAGTGCAGGTGAACAGCAAACAGTCTCGCTTAAATCACTCTGATGAAATTGCGGCATTCAGCAAACAAACGCTACAGCGCATCTTGCCCAAGCTTGGTAGCACTAAAGATAAGAAGCATATTCAAACTCTACATATTCGCATTGAAAATAACCGTGGCATTCTCAGTATTGATACCTCTGGTGAACGCTTAGATCGCCGTGGTTATCGTTTGGAGTCAGGTAAAGCTCCCTTACGCGAAACTCTAGCTGCTGCTATTTTACAATGGACAAACTGGCAACCTGAGCAATCGTTAGTCGTGCCGATGTGTGGCTCAGGCACATTTGTTATTGAAGCGGCAATGCTAGCCAAGCAACAAGCACCCAACATCAAACATGATTTTTCTTTTCTACACTGGCCTTCTTTCAAAGATAAAGAATTTAACAAGGTTGTCGAGCGTAGCCAAGCTATGGAAAAAGATGTCTCAACACATCTTATTGCCTCTGACTTACACGAAGGAGCTGTTGAAATCTGCCAAAGCAATGCCAAGCGTGCTGGTTTAGAAAAAATGATTGCGGTCAGCAAATTGGATGTACATCATCTTATTAAACCTGAATCAATACATGGCGGTATTTTATTATTAAACCCTCCGTATGGTCAACGTATTGGTGAACAACAAAAAATCTTATCACTATGGCATGATTTGGGTAACATTATCCGTGAGAAGTTCGGCGACGATGAGACATGGAAAGCAGTCATTGTATGTCCCGATTCAGCATGTGAAAAGGCTCTCAACCTTAATGTAAAACGGCGTTTGCATATCACACATGGTGGAAGCAATGCCATGGTACTTGAAGCTTAAACCTATTATAGGGCGGGGAACGAATGGTAAGTAAAAATGCATTAAAAAAATCCTTCTTTCATTCACATTGGCTGCTCATTATCGCCCCACTATTGGCCTACCCTTTCATGGTAAACCTCCGTGTTTTCCCCTTCATTGCCCCTAATGAAGAGCCAAAATGGGCCGTTTTAACGGTTTGTTTTTTATGGCTTGGGTTAGCTGCTGCTTGGTTGTGGTTAAAGCGACCCTCAGCTTTGCAATTACCAAAACTTCGCATTCCAAGTTTTCTCTTGTTCACATACCTGCTCATTCTCGCCATAGGTGTTTTTATTGGCCCTAACCAAACTGAAGGTCTGGTTCGATTTTCCTTTTGGTTTTTCTGCATCGCTATAATGATCACTTCAATTTGGGCAATACAACATGAACCACGCTGGATGGAAGGTCTCACATGGAGTCTATCCATCGGCACCTTCATTTTCTCTTTACAATACTGGTGGAGTTATGTCCTTGATTATGGCAAACCCAACTACAATATACATGTTCTTTTTTCGCCCATTGGTCACGTAAACTTTACTGGTGATGTGCTTATTATCCTGCTTCCAGTCTTAATATGGCTCTTAGCAACGCAGAAAAACCCAATCATGACTGTGCTAAACTGGTTCTCGCTCACCACTGTCGCTACTGTTTTGCTTGTCGCAAGTTCTCGCGGTGCATTAGGAGGGGTGGTTCTCGGCAGTATCATGCTGCTCATCATAAGTATTAAGCATTATCAACAATGGGTAAGTATTTTAAATACAAAAGCTTATTATTTACCTACTGCTCTCGTATTAAGTGCGTTAATTTCCTCTTCTATTATCTACACCAACCTGCCATATCATTATCGCGATTTAGCGCGTATTTCTTCAACCGCAGGTCAAACTGCAACAGGTAAAGGTAAAATTGAACTCACCCCAAATGTATTGCAACCACCATTTGTTAACATGTGGGTTGAGTTATCCCCCTTGCTTGGTGCTCGCACTAGTATTTTTGCTGCCACAACTGCCATGACACTTGAAAAACCTCTTCTAGGACAAGGTACAGGTAACTTCCCCTGGGTTTACCCTAATTTTAGTAACCGCTATCCCGACTTTAAAGATCCTTTAAGCAGTGCTCGTACATTCACGACAAATCCGCATAATGTAGTGCTACAAATTGCATCTCAAAATGGGATTTTAGCCATGATTATTTTCATAGGTTTATTGCTTTATTTTTGGTTTCTTTTGCTACGCGCAACATGGCGCAAATGGAATGGCTGGCAAGTCAGTGGTGTTGCTGCCATATCCGCCGTTATTTTTGATGCTATGTTTAACCACGTCTTTTATAATCCAGCAAGCATGTTTGTTTTTGCCTTATTGGCTGGGGCTTGGTGGGGCAGCTTGCATACAACGCATTCAGAAGATTTAAAATCTCAGCTTACATGCAACTCGCGCTTTGCCAGTTTTATTTCCATCGCTTTGGTGCTTATTCTTTGCACATGGCCCATACGCTGGCTTAGCTCAGAATGGTATGTAGGACAGGCAATGGCACACGCCAACCAAACGCAAACAGAAGCCTATTACTATCAAAAGGCATATGAATGGGATAAAGAAAATTTCCGCGCAGTTTTCGGTATGGGACAAGTCGCTTATAGGCAGCGTCAATACAGTCAAAGTGTTTTCTACTTTGAATCTTTTGAAAAATTTTACCCCTATAACCCTCCTGCTCTCAATATGTTGGCTGCTTCTTATATGAGCAGTGGCCAGTTGTTTCAAGCCAAAGCCGTGCTCGAGCGTGCACTAAAAATATACCCCAACTTCGACATGGCTGAACAAAATTTACAACGCATAGAAATGATTTTACAACGCCAAAAACAACTAAATTTGCAAAATCAGTAGACAGAAACTGCTTCTGAAGTAGTTTCCACTGTATATTATTATATAAAACAAGGGGACATCATGATTCAACGTATTGGATTTATTTTCTTGGCAACAGCCCTTTTGGCAAGCTGTCAAAGTATCAGTGATCAGGAGCTTGAAGCTTTAACTGCGCGTGCAGACTTGGCTGACCAGTTAAAGTCTGAAAACACTCAACTTAAACTTGAGCAGGGCACACTGGTTCAAGCTGTTGACCAACTGAATGAACAATTGGAACAAGAGATTGCAGATAAACAGGTTCTCATTGAACAAAACACCAAAACTGGCGGTGTGAAAGTAACCTTACAACAAGAAATTCTGTTCTCTAGTGGTTCTTACGAAATTGACCAGCAAGGTGCAGCGAACATTCTGAAAAAAGTCGTTGAAAGTATCACCAATTCTGGAAATACTCCTAACCTTCAAATTGTTGGACATAGTGACAACCTCCCCGTTTCTAAAAAATGGCGCAAGCAATTTTCTGATAACTGGGATTTATCATCTCGTCGGGCAGGAGAAGTTGCCCGTTACTTAACTTGGGGTTTAGGGTTTCCTCGCGAAAACATCACCGTCGCTGGGCGTGCTGACGTAGAACCTGTGGCAAGCAATGAAACAAAAGAAGGTCGTGCAAGAAATCGTCGTATTGAGCTATTAATCAAATAAAAACTGAACATAATGATCTCTCGTGCTTCTAAAGATCTAATATATTTAAAGCACGAGAGCATTTGCTTGCCATATCACTAAACAACAAGCGTATTTCAACTAACTAACGCCGTACTCCTGCTTATTTTTAACATGACTTATCACTATAGCCAGCGCAAAGACTCCCATTGTTAAAGGATGAAATGCCTCTAAGCCAGTCGAAGTGAACCCATGTACAAAAAATGCCAACGCAGAAAGTGACGCCAAGCCTAAAAAATCACTTTCTTTGTTGTTTTTACCTATTAAGAACCAAGACAACAACAGTAAACACACACTCAAAACGCCAACAGCACCCCATCTGGCTGCCGAAAGCAAATATAGCTGATGTGGGTGACTATATACTTGCTGTCCATTAAATAATTCAGGTCGCTCTTTTAACAACTGAGGCATGCTTCCACGGTAGCCTCCTGTGCCAGCACCTAAAAACGGGTTGTTTTTCCATATATCAATCGCTGTCATCCAGATAAAAACGCGCTCTTCAGCATGTGTTAAATCACCATTGTAGATAGATTTCATACTCATCAACGTTTGCTTTACCCTGCTATTATCAGAGAAAACAAAAGCCCCCCCGATAACCGCCATAAGCATAAAAGATATTAATAACGTTAACCTTTTCCAGCCTTTTTGTTTAAAGAATACAAACCAAATAAGAAAGGTGATGGTGGCGATTGCAATCAAAAAGCCACTGCGCCCTTGTGCTAAGAAGATCATTAAAAATGTCCATGATGACATAAACCAAGCAACATGGCGCAGTAACCCATTTCTTTGCTGTAAGCCCCAAAGAAAAAGAGCTCCTGCCCAAATAGCGTATACAAAACCAAAAGAGATATGCCCAATATAACCAGCTGCATCAGCAGCTGAGGAGCCACCTACATCATTAATGGTTAATATACCAAACATTTGCAACACACACACCGCCAAATGAAGCGTTAACCCTACAGATAAAAATATCAAAAAAAGGAACTGGTGTTGTTTCGAAACTGCTAACACTGCTAACAAAGCTGGCAAGATGAGCCATTTATTATGATGGAAAATAATATCTAAACCTGACGCAACATCATTGCTCCAAAGAAGGCCTAAGAGCAGTAAACTTAAATAAAATAACAGTGCATATGCAAAAATACGCTGATTTTTCCAAAGTATCTGTATACCTCGTTTAAAATCCCCCGAAAACACCGCCAAAACCAATGCGATTGCCAGAAACATATTTGTTGCTGCAACAGAGAAAGGAAATGTTAACGCAGCAAGACAAAAAAACAGAAACGTTATCGACTTTATGTTTAATGGCATAAAAAGTTGTAATTGTTGCATCTACAGTCAGAGCTCCATCTATATATAATATTCACAAACATCAGGTTAATTTTAGATGACCACTCTAAACCAGAGTAACATTGAATAAAAGCTTTCGCTTTATGCCTAGTTTTACAATTGAAACTAGTAACAGATACCGTACAACCCATTATTTTTTGGCAATAAAGAGTGTTGAATTTTCTCATCATTGTGTACCATTCACACATATGAGTCAGCCAGAAAATATTGCCGTTGTTATTTCTACATATAACAAATCCGATTATTTAAGCCTCGTACTAGAAGGTTATAGGCAGCAATCGAATAAACAATTTAGCATTTATATTGCTGATGATGGTTCATCTGAAACAACAACTGCGCTAATCAATGACTTAAAGGCTGATTTCCCTGTACCTATTCATCATTATTGGCATGAGGATATTGGCTTTCGAAAAAGCAAGATACATAATCAAGTATTCGCTCATATTCAAGAACCTTACTTATTATTAACCGATGGTGATTGTATTCCACATCAAGACCTTGTAAAAAAACACCTTGAACATGCAAAAATCGGTTATTTTATTAATGGCTCACGCATTTTATGTAATAAACAATTTACCAAACTTTTGTGCACAAAAAAAATACTCTTTCCAACAAAGCCATCTCGTTTTTTTTGGTTACAACAACGCTTGCTGGGACATATCAACCGTATTTTTCCTCTTTTTTTATTGTCTTCAGTAAAAAACAAACAACAAAAACTTAAAGGCATACGCGGATGCCACCTTTCCTGTTGGACCAAAGATATCATTAACATCAATGGTTTTGATGAGAGCTTTGAAGGCTGGGGACGAGAGGATAGCGACTTGGTAGCCAGGCTTTTTCACTCAGATGTACAGCGATTAGATTTACTTGGCACACCTGTCTTTCATCTCTGGCACCCCGAAGAAGACAAGGCAAGTTTTAATCAAAATGACCTACGCTTAAAAGAATGTTTAAAAGATAAAAGAATAAAAGCTATCCAAGGTATTGTCTGAAATATTAACTTGTGACCATAGCCCTAAATAAAAAACTACTCATTCTATTAATCAACAGCATATAGACAAAACGTAATTTCTGTATACTTTTACATCTATCATACTTTGAACAAAATTATCTGTACGCAAAGAAACGAGAATCATTCCTATGGCAAAAATATCTGTATATATCCCTGTCCTTAACGAAGAGGACAAAATTGAAGACGCTTTAAAAAGTGTTTTATGGGCTGATGAAATCGTCATTATTGATACAGGTTGTACGGATAACACCATTGCTATCGCGCTCAAATACACCAACACTATCATCCCCCACACATTTCAAGGTTTTGGTAAACTTCGAAATGCAGGCATTGATGCTTGTTCTAACCCTTGGATATTAAGCATAGATGCTGATGAACGATGCACTCCTGAGCTTACCCAAGAAATCAAACAAACATTAGACAAAGCTACCTTAAACGATGCCTACTGGATTCCTCGTCTTAATTGGTTTATGGGGCGTTGGATACGTCATAGTGGCTGGTATCCCGACTACTGCCAGCCCAAGCTATTTCGCAAAGATGCCATGCGTTACAATGATGAGGACATCGTTCACGAAGGTTGGAAGCTCACTGGCACAGTCGGGTTCTTAAAGGCTAATGTCATTCATTTCTCATTCCAAGATTTGTCACATATTGTGAAAAAAATGGATAACTACGCACTGTTGGGTGCTGAAAAGCTTAAAGAGAATGGGCGAAAAGGTGGATTTTTCACGGGTTTATTCCGTGGTTTCTGGTCTTTTTTCCGCACTTACATTCTAAAACGTGGTTTTCTTGATGGAAAAGCAGGTTTTATTATCGCCCTATTTAATGGCATTGGAGTGTTTAACCGCTATGTGACTCGCGCTTGGAAAAATAATGGCTGGGATCAGCCACCAAAACTTTAACGTCAAACAACTATGCCTGTGCTAATTTTTCCAAAAGTTTTTGCACAAACCCTTTTGCACAAAGCATCTCCACCAAATATGACCATAGCTTTTTAACACGTAATACCCAGTAACCCATACGCAGGTGGTAGGTGAACCAATTGTAATGACCCACTTCCTTTTTCACCAACGCTGCGTGTTCTGCTAACGTCGCTGTTGCATTTTGCACTGCTGTGTTTTGTGCTACCGTATCTTGGGCTGAAATTTTTCGAAATAGAATTTCAATATTAGGTTCATCTTGTGTTGTAAATACTTGCTCGACTTCAAACCCGCACTGCGCAGCTATCGCTATTAGTGTTTGTGGCGTGAAATTATAAATATGAGCGTAATGAAACATACGACCAAAGGTTGAAAAAGGGCCAATCAAATTGGGGCATTCCATGTAAAGTCGCCCTCCATCTTCTAGCAGTTGAGCCATTTTTGTTAAAGCTCTACGCGGTGAGGAGAAGTGTTCAATCACATGGATAAGAAAGATAACATCAGCAATGGGTTTTTCTTCCAAGGTGTAAAGGTTGGTATTCTCGACATTGGCGTGTAGCTGTTCGCGGGAATAACTATTAAAATCTTTGTTGGGCTCAATGCCAAAAGCTTGATAACCATGTGTATCAAACACTTTAACAGTGCAACCTAAACCTGCCCCAACTTCCATACATCTATCTTGTTTATTCAAAAAAGGAGAAATGCGTTTGTATATACGTTCACCATTTTTCCAAGCACGCATCACACGACGTACATTGGGTACAGACTCACCATGATAATCTTGGCGGTAAGCATTGGCATAATAATCTTCAACTTCCTGTTCACTCGGTACAGGCATATGCATCACTAAGCCGCAGCCTGTGCACACCACTGTTTCCAAATCTTTCCCATGTCTATCATGTTGCGAAAGCGCTTCAAATTGGGTGCCACCACAAAGGTCGCAACTGGTTGTACTCATTTCATTGCTTTGCGTCATTGGTTCTCCACAGTAACAGCTTAATTATTAAAACAGGAAAGTTATAGGTTTTGGAAATAGTAAATAAGGTAAAAGATAGCTAAACCAATCACCATACCAAACCAATGTTTATGTTCCATATGCTCAAACATCAATGCAAAAGAATAAGGCTTACGTGTTCTATCTTTCCAAGGCATCAAACGTGGAATAAAAAGAGGTACATGTTGTGACCAAACTTCATAACTTTCGCCAAATAAATGTACCATACGCTTTGCTTCAATATTGATAATCACTAAATATATCAAGAGAAAACCAAGCATACCAATCAGCGCTGGGATTAAATGATTACCCATGATGCAAAAACCTAAAAACATAGTTGAATTCGAAACATAAAGCGGATTTCGGGTAAAAGCATAAGGGCCAGCAGTAGCAAGCGCTGCATCTTTTTCAATGTAACCTGATGCCCATGTACGGCCCATTTCGCCCAAAATCACTACTAAACTACCCCAAATAAGTGATTCTAAACTTGGTTGTGCAAACACAATCACTACCAACGCAGCCAATGCGGTTAATCGTGGTCTGCGGTGATAAACAAAGCTTTTGTATCCAGTTAATTCCATGTTTTCCTTCTTATATTCTATTGATTTATGATTTTTTATACTTGGTCATTTTGACAACAATACGTCCAATCTTAATTTTTGCAGTAATTTTTAATGGAATGCGTCGTGCATCATTGGTCAGCCAAACTTTAATTTTGCCTACACTGCTAAATACACCCTCAGTTTTTAGTTCAGGTTCAATCACCAAGCACTCAACATATTTACCCCAAGGTGCACGCAAGCGTTCTTTTTTTAATAACCTTACAGTTAATAAATATTCTTTTCCTGCATCAAAAATAGGAATAGAAAGCGGCTGTTCTTTAGTGAGCGGTAACATTCGTGTCAAATAGAAAGCATCTAAAATATTCAAATGGCCAGCGGGCACATCAAACATTTTGCTTTCACCATTTTTAGTATATTTTACCTTTTCTTCTTGCCACAAAAACTGCGCTTCTTTGACTGCTCTATAGTTTGTTTCTTGTTGGTCAGTCGCAAATAAAGTGCTTTGCATTTTGCCATCTAAACAAAAACCTTCAGAAACAATTGTATCACGCACTTTTTTAAACATATCAAAAAAGCCGTTGGTACGTGCAAAATTATGAACACGATAACCATTCTCACCGTTGGCTGTGATATTCACTTCCGCAGTACCTGCGCTCACAAACTCCCAGCCCACCGAATATTTCATATATTCACCGACAAAAGGAAAACATAAACGTTCATTCGCATCTGCAGCAGAGCTAAACAAGAAAAGAGCTATCAAAAATAGATTGCCTTTTAGCATCACAACTTTCCCTTTTGTGCAGTGATATTCTTCAGCTTAATCACACTATCTGCCAAATCTTTAGATTTAATCAAATCCATACAAATAAAATTCGCACACGTGCGCTGGATGCATGGGCCACATTCTGGATTGGATTCAACTTGTTGGTCCAGCTCACCCAATGGCGCATTTCGCCAAGAAGGTGTTGGCCCCCAAAAGCTCACCGTTGGAGTTCCCAAAGCAGCTGCCAGATGTAAAACCCCTGTATCAGCACCAATCAAAGCGAAAGAATGTCTTAAAAAAACACATAGTTCAGGCATCGTAAATCGCGATGGCAACACAATGCCTTCTCTGTTCAATTCATGCGCTTTTTGCCTTTCTTTTTCACTGCCCCAACACCAAACAACGTGAAAGCCTTGTTCAGTTAAGTCATGCTCTAATGTTTGCCATGTATGACCAGGAAGTTCCTTGGTATCAAATGAGCCACCCATATTCAAAACAACCCAAGGCTCTTTACCTGCTAAGACTTCTGGCAACTCAGCCTGGAATTTTCGGTGAATACTTGGTTTGATATAAGTGATTGGAGATTTTCCATATTTTCCTACCCAAGGCGCCTGAACAATACGCAAATATTGCTGAACCACTGTTGTATCATCAAAAAATGGCACTGATATTTGCAACCATGATACTGGTTTTTCACGCACAATTTTAGCATCAAAACCATAAACTTTTTTGCAAATTAACCGTGCCAAAATCGCTGATTTCATCAACCCTTGTAAATCAAAAGACAAGTCAAACTTCTCACCACGTAGCTTCTGAACCGTTTGTTTAATAGCTGAGAGCGGTTTAGCACCCTTTAAGTCAATTGAATGTATTTTTACTTGTGGCGGAAACACCTCGGTCACAAATGCAAAACGAGCATCCACCAACCAATGCACTTCATCTACCTCTGGGCGCGCTAATAAGTTGTCCAGCGCTGGTAAGCTATGGATAATGTCACCAAAGGCTGAGAGTTTAACGATTAAAACTTTCACATCGCTAAGTATAAGAATAAGCTTGTAAATAACCATGAAATTTTAGACTTGCCATCTTATTACAAATCACCCACATTGCTCACTCGCATTGATGCAACCTGAGCAAGGAGAAGGATATGGAATTCATTGAACATTGGCATAGCTGGCTTATTATCGCTTTTCTCATCTTAATTGTAGAGCTCATGAGTGGAACTTACTTCTTATTAGCACTCGCTGGTGGTGGTTTTTTAACCTCAGCAATCACATGGTGGCAAGCACCCACCATCACCACCCAACTTTTCATTTTTGCTATCGCATCAGCTATTACATACATATTTCTACTCTCTTTTCGTAAAGAAAAAGAACAAGCCAACACCGATGGCACCACCCACATGATTGGACAACAAGTTCAAGTGATTGAGCCCATAAATCAACACGGGCGTGTGCGTTACAAAGGTGTCTTATGGCAAGCCAAATCCTCTGATACCATTGCTGCAGAGGCTTATGCAGAAATCATAGCTGTTGATGGCAGCACACTCACCGTCAAAGCAATCAATTCATAAATAAATAAGGAGTTATATCATGGATACAGGATTAATCGTCACCCTATTCTTAGCAGGCACTGTTATTGCCTTTATCTTTAAAGGTATCATTGTTATTCGTAGTTCCGAACGCATGGTGATTGAGCGCTTTGGTAATTATGCCCACACCTTAGAGCCTGGCATCAACTTCATCATTCCGTTTGTAGATCAACAGCGGAACTTTATTTGGAAAAAAGCACCTTCAGACAGCGCCTTAGGACGCTTATTAGGCGAGACTGATAGTAGCTTGTATAACACACAACTTGCCACCGTTACGCGCATTGATATTCGTGAAACTGTGCTAGATATGCCATCACAAATCGTGATTACCAAAGATAATGTAAGCATTCATATCAATGCCTTGCTCTACATCGAAATCACTAACTCTCACGATGCTATTTACCGTATTTCTAACCTTCCCAATGCTATTGAAAAGCTTGCGCAAACCACGTTGCGTAGTTTGGTAGGTGAAATGGAGCTAGATAAAACTTTATCTTCACGCGAAGAAATCAATTCGCGCCTTCAATTGATTTTGGATGAGGCTGCCGATGATTGGGGTGCAAAAGTAAAACGCGTTGAAATTCAGGATTTGGAAGTGCCCAAAGAAATCCAAGCTGCCATGGAAAAACAAATGCGTGCAGAGCGCGATAAACGCGCTGCAATTTTAGAAGCTGAAGGTTTAAGAAAATCTGCCATCCTCAAAGCTGAAGGCGAAAAAGAATCTGCCATTTTGGTCGCCGAAGGTAATCGTACTGCCCGCATTTTAGAGGCTGATGGTGAAAAACAAGCCCTTGAAAAGCTTAAAGAATCGCTTGGTAGTGAATTTAGCCAATATCTCTTGGCAGTACGCTATTTAGAAACCATGAACCATATCGGCGCACAGACTGAAGGCGATAAAACTATCTTTATGCCCATGGATGCCACGGCTACACTTGGCGCAATCGGTGGTATTCAAGAATTATTCAAAGGAAAAGTATAAACCATGGCAGACCCAACCAAACAAATTGATCCCAATGCAAAACAAGCCATTCCAGGCATCAAAAACATCATCGCAGTTGCCTCAGGCAAAGGCGGCGTAGGTAAATCTACCACAGCCGTAAATCTGGCGATAGCAATGGCCCAAAACGGGCACAAAGTTGGTTTGTTAGATGCTGATATTTATGGCCCTTCCATACCAAACATGATGGGGCTTAAAGGCCGCAAACCTGAAGTCGATGTGGAAAGTAAAATTCTTTATCCCCTAGAGAACTATGGCGTAAAAGTCATGTCTATAGGTTTTTTAATCGATGATGATCAAGCCATGATTTGGCGCGGTCCTATGGTTGCTGGAGCACTTGGCCAGCTGCTTAAAGATGTAGCTTGGGGTGAGCTTGATCTATTGATTATCGACATGCCTCCTGGCACGGGTGATGCACAACTTACTTTGTCGCAAACAGTGCCCGTTACAGGTGCTGTAGTAGTCACCACCCCACAAGATATTGCTTTGATTGATTGCAAAAAAGGCATTCAAATGTTTGATAAAGTGCATGTCCCTACCCTTGGCATTGTAGAAAACATGAGCGTATTTATTTGCCCGCATTGCAATGGTGAGTCTCATATTTTCGACCAAGGTGGTGCTGAAAAGCTTAGCGAACAATTCAAAACAGAAATCATTGCCAAAGTACCACTTCATATTGCTATTCGTGAAAATGGTGATGCAGGCACGCCTATTGTTGCCGCAAACCCAGAGAGCAACGAAGCTCAAATTTATAAAACCATGGCAGAAACTGTAATGAATAAAATCAACACTCTTAATAAGCGGAAAATCACAATTCCTATCATGACGGCCTAATGTTGAAGCATGCTCTCAGCCGCTACTCATGTTGTGCATTTAATATGGAAGATAAAGAAAAAACCAATTGCTCCGATACTTCTCACTGTATATTTTAAATATGTACAAATTAAGGATGGGTTATTGAAAAAACGGACAACAAAATCCGCATCGGCTTCTTTTAACCATCAGAACTCAGGAAATCCAATGACAGTGCTTTTTGTTCATGGCATGGGGCGCTCGTCACTCTCTGGTTGGCCGTTATTGTATCAATTGCGTAAAGCTGAAATGAAAACAAAAACATTCAACTACTCCGTTGCCTTTGAAAGATTTGATACCATCACAGCGCGATTAAGAACACGCATAATACGAATAGCAGCCACTGGGAATTATATCGTCGTTGGTCACTCATTAGGCGGTGTACTGCTAAGAGCTTCCCTTGAATCATTGCCCTCAGGCATCGCCCTTCCCCAACATGTCTATCTACTAGGTTCCCCTATTCTTCCTTCGCGCATAGCTAGGCATCTCCAAACCAACTTCATCTACCGTACAATCACAGGAGATTGTGGTCAGTTATTAGGCTCGACAAAGCGTATGGCGGCTATTGGCTTCCCTTCTGTGCCTATAACGGCTATTGTTGGCACACGTGGAATCAAAAGCAAGTATGGCCCATTTGGCGAAGACAAAAATGATGGGATCGTTTCTATCTCTGAAGTCACTGCTGCATGGCTTAGTAATGTTGAACAAGTTCCAGTTGCACACACACTGCTACCTGCCAGTAAACACGTCGCGAAAATTATTATAAAAGATATGGACTCAGGGCAATCGCATTAAAATTATAAGAGACATTGTTTAGAAAAAGTTTTTTTTGACAAGATTAGGACTAACATCATGGATATAGAGCGACACTTTTTAGTCAATATGATTCCTTCATCATTTCTAAATAAAACCTTATATAACAGTGTATTAAGTATCATATTATGATAGTCTAATTGCATGAAAACACTAACGATTCCAGCTACATCCATCAT
>Ga0316204_10002749_pt1 | contig 38315 bp, 40 predicted proteins | sample 6monrhotite_MG_2_FD_205661 | JGI IMG/M metagenome (GOLD analysis project Ga0316204, IMG submission 205661) | Microbial mat bacterial communities from mineral coupon in-situ incubated in ocean water Damariscotta River, Maine, United States -... | ecosystem: Environmental > Aquatic > Marine >... | reverse complement strand
CGTACGAACCCACCAGCGATCCGGTGGAAGACAGCTGATCGGCAAAATCGAGGAACAGGCGTTCGACGACCTTGGAATTGACCGAGCCCAAGTTTGACATGATCTGCGAAAGCTCGCGGATTTCTTCATCATCCATCAGCTCAAACAGCGACGTCGATTGCGACTCGTCGAGAGACAGCATGAAGATCGCCGCTTTTTGCGGGCCGGTGAGGGATCGGTAATCGTCTTTTACGCGGGCCATGATGCTGTACGTCTAATGCGATTCTGTTGCGAAGCAAAAGCTGGCTTTAAGATGACATCTTTTCCCATTGGCACGTCAGCCCCAATTCACCGGCTGTGTTGGTCACGGTGGCCAGGCAGGTGTTTTCGTTTTGTGGTGGAATGGCCACGGCGACGCTGATCACGTATTGGCGCTGCCCCGTGCCGGGAATGCGTTCGGAATTCAAGCGCACGATGTTGGCGTCCGATTGTTGAAACACTTCGCACAGCCGCGCCATCAAACCGGGGCTGTCGCCACCGGACACGGTGATGGTATGGGTGATGGTTTCCGACGCCGGGTGCACGGAGGCCAGCTCAAAGCGCGAGACTTTGACTTCGGCGTCAGTAAGTTCGGCCAAGGCTTCCAACTCGTCTTGCAGGGCTTCCAACTCCATCCCACCGGGGAATTCGCAGATGGCGGTGAATTCGGCGCCACCGCCCAGCACGGCAAATGAGGTGTCGCCCAAATCCGCGCCTAAGTCGAACAGCCGACCGGTAATTGAGGAGACGAGGCCGACGCGGTCGGGGCCGATGATGGAAACCAAAGCTGTTGTGGACATGGGGGGCTCTCTGTTTGCTGTTTTCGTTGTTAAACTATTTTATACACCTCGGCCTTCGGATACAAAAGATAACCGGGCATTTGCATGTTATGATTTTGCTCTGTCCTGCTCGTTATGGAGTTACCGATTTGCGCCATTTGTTCGTCATCACACTGTGTATGAGCCTTTGCGCCCCATCACTGGTGCGCGCCGAAGAGCTGCGCCCGCAGCTAGACGACATGGTAAGGCACTTTGGGCAGGTCGTGTTCGGCGATGAATACGGCATGAACACAGGGGCCAAGATGATCGCCAAATGGCAAGGCCCGGTCGGTTTCACGGTGCAAGGTCGCGCTACGCCTGAAATGGGCAAAATGCTTGGCCGACACCTCGGCGGCTTGGCCCAGCTGACGGGTTTGAAGTTTAAGCAGTTTAAGCCGGGGACACCGGGACCGATGATCGATCTGTTTTTTTTGAAACGAAAAGAAATGGCTCAGTTAAAGGGAGCCAATCTTGATTCAGCGGTCATCAAACGCCTCACCGGCGACCCGACCATGGTGTGCTTTTTCCTCAGTTGGAAAAAGCCTGAAGACCGCATCATCAAAGCCATCGTGGCGGTCAATGTCGAACGCGACCCGGTCCAGATCGACGCATGTTTGTTGGAAGAATTGACCCAGGTTATGGGCTTGCCCAACGACGTGGACGCCTATTGGCCGACGCTGTTCAAGCCGATAGACATGTCGGTGAAATGGTCGCGCTGGGATAAGCTTTATATCAAAACCCTGTACGACCCGCGCTTGAAGCCGGGCATGAAACCGGTGGATGCGTTGTATGCCGCGCGCGGTATTTTCGCCGATGCCTTGGCACAACAGCCATAATTATCATACACTTGATTGAACGTAGCATATGGGGAGACAATCATGGCGCGTGACACGCTGATCGAACGCAAAGTTATTCCTGAGGGTGGTGTCATCTTCAAGCAAGGCTCGACCGGGCGCACCGCCTATATCGTGCAAACAGGCCATGTTGAGATTGTCCGCGAGAACGACGACGGCTCGGAGAAAATATTAGCAACCATCGGCACCGGGGCGATGTTCGGCGAAATGGCGGTGATCGATGACAGCCCGCGTATGGCCACGGCGCGCGCAACGGAATCTGCCACGGTGATCGTGGTGACCGAACAGATGTTTTTGCAAAAGCTACAGAAAGCCGATCCTTTCATTCGCGGTCTGATGCACATCATGGCCGACACCATCCGCGCTATGAGCAAAAAGTCCTCAGACTGAAGCGAACGGTGATCAAAATCACTTGATGATTGCGCTCGCTTGGTAGAGTGTGCGCAGCAGATGGCGCTGACGCCCCCTTGAACCGCAACAGGCGAGCTTGATGACACCCGAAATAACGCCCGAAGTCCCGTCCGAACCTCAGCAGCCCAAGCCTGCCAGGACGGGCTTTTTGGGCAAGCTGCGCGGCTATTTTATTGCGGGTATTTTGATCACCGCGCCGATTTCCATCACCTTTTATCTCGGCTGGCTGTTTGTCACCTATGTGGACAGCAAGGTGACGGCGCTGCTGCCCGACAAATACAACCCCGAAACGTACCTTCCTTACGGCGTGCCTGGACTTGGGGTCGTGGCCGTGGTGGTGGCTTTGGTTTTCATCGGCGCGTTCACGGCGGGCTTCATGGGGCGTTTTTTCCAACGCGTGTGGGACCGAATGGTCGGCAATGTGCCGGTGTTGCGCAGCGTCTATAAGGCGCTTAAGCAAATCCTCGAAACCGTGTTGGCGCAGCAATCGAACGCTTTTCGCGAAGCGGTGCTGGTGGAATATCCGCGTCGCGGCATGTGGGTGATTGCGTTTATCACCGGCCGCACCCAGGGCGAGGTGCAGAGCGTCACCGAAGAAGAGGTGATCAACCTGTTTGTTCCGACCACGCCCAACCCGACCTCGGGCTTTTTGATTTTCGTGCCCAAGGAAGACATGGTGCCGTTGTCGATGAGCGTCGAAGACGCGTTGAAAATGGTGATTTCCGGCGGCATCGTCACGCCGCCCGACCATCGTCCGATGGAAGAACGGGGCAAAATCCAAGCGCGCTCGACCGAACACTTGGTCAAAGACGAAAACGCTTAAGCCAGCGCGCGGATGACTTTTTTCAAGCCGTCCGCCATTTCATAGCCGTCAATGTCTTCCAGCTCCACCCAGCGCGCTTCGGTGTGCTCATCCGACAGCACCACCTCGCCATCACCCGGACGGCATAAAAAGGTCATGCCGACGAACTCTTCGCGTTCAGGTCCATAGTAAAAATGGAAGGTGTCGAGCACGCGTAGCGGCACCACAATGAGGCCGGTTTCCTCAAAAGCTTCGCGAATCACGGCTTGCTCAGGCGTTTCGCCGCTTTCCATCCGCCCCGAACACGGATCCCAATAGCCCGGCAGGTGCGCTTTGTCGGGGCTGCGTTTAAGCAGCAAAACGCTGTCTTCGCGGACAATGATGGCGGTGACGGCAACGGCGAATTTGGCGCTCATGGTGCGTTTCCTCAACCCGAACGCAAATACTTGATCGCCGCGTCGCGTTCAAACAGATACAGCAGCGTGCGCAGCGCCTCACCGCGTGGGGTCTTGAGATCGGGATCTGTTTCCAAGATAACCTTGGCGTCGTTGGTGGCGGTGGTGAGCAGGTTTTGATGCGCTTCCAAATCGGCCATGCGAAATTCCGGCAAACCGCTTTGACGGGTGCCGAGCAATTCGCCCGCACCGCGCAGTTTGAGGTCTTCTTCGGCGATGACGAAGCCGTCTTCGGTTTCGCGCATGATTTTCAGGCGCTTTTCCGCCACTTCGCCCAGCGGCGGTTGATAGACCAACAAACACGTCGACGCCCCGCTGCCGCGTCCGATGCGACCGCGCAGTTGGTGCAGTTGCGCGAGGCCGAAACGCTCTGAATGCTCGATCACCATCACCGTGGCTTCGGGCACATCGACGCCGACTTCGATCACCGTGGTGGCGACCAGGATGTCGATCTTGCCGGACTTGAAATCCGCCATCACCGCATCTTTGTCTTTGCCCTTCATGCGTCCGTGGACCAGACCGACGCGCTCACCGAACATCTTTTTGAGGTCCTCAAAACGGTCCTCGGCAGCGGCGAGGTCGAGCTTTTCGCTTTCTTCCACCAACGGGCACACCCAATAGACCCTGGCACCTTGGTCGAGCTTGCGCTGCACCCCCTCGGCGATGGAGCTGAGCTTAGAGGACGGAAACACCCGGGTGTCCACCGGTTGGCGACCGGCGGGCTTTTCCAAAAGCCGCGACACGTCCATGTCGCCATACGCGGTCAGCATCAAGGTGCGTGGGATCGGTGTCGCGGTCATCACCAACACATCGACGGCTTGACCCTTGGCGGCCAGCTCCAGGCGTTGGTGCACGCCGAAGCGGTGCTGTTCATCGATCACCGCCATGCGCAGGTTGGCGAAGTCGACGTCGTCTTGGAACAAGGCGTGGGTGCCCACCGCGATTTTGACGGTGCCGGATTTCAGGCCGTCGAGAATGGCGGCGCGGATTTTGCCTTTTTCGCGACCGGTCAATATCGCGATCTCAACCCCGGCGGCGGCGGCCAATGGCTGGATGGTGTTGACGTGCTGGCGGGCGAGGATTTCAGTGGGGGCCATCAGCACCGCCTGAAAACCTGCCTCGACCGCCGCCAGCATCGCCAGCAGCGCCACCACGGTCTTGCCCGATCCGACGTCGCCTTGCAACAAGCGCAGCATGCGCAGATCGGTTTCCATGTCGGCAATGATTTCGCCCAGCGCGGTGTTTTGTGATCCGGTCAGATCGAAGGGCAGGGCCTCATACACCTTATTGCGCAAGCCGCCATCCCCCTTTGTCGGGTGGCCCTTGGCTTTGCGCATGCCGCGGCGCACCAAGCCCAAAGCCAGCTGGTTGGCGAGCAGCTCGTCATACGCCAGGCGTTCGCGCGCCACCGCGTGCGGATCAAGCTCCGTCAGCTCACCCGGCGCATGGGCGCTGAGCAGGCTTTGATGCCAAGGCTTCCAGCCGTGTTTCGCCATTAAGGACGGGTCGTGCCATTCGCTCAGATCTGTGGTTTGGTCCAGCGCGCCGTGGATGGCCTTGGCGAGGACCTTTTGCGACACCGAGTGGGTGAGCGGATAGGTGGGTTCCAGCTTCAACACACTGTCGATGTCTTCGGGCGCGACCACGTGATCGGGGTGGGTCATCTGGATTTCGTTGTTGTAGTGCTCAACCGTACCCGACACCACCCGCAGCTCGCCTTCGGGCAGGGTCTTGATCAGGTAATCGGCGTGGGCGTGAAAGAACGTCAGCACCAAGGTGGCGGTCTCGTCTTCACATATCACTCTGTAAGGTCGCGAGCGGCTCGGCGGGGCAATGTGTTGCATCACGCGCACGCTGATGGTGCACAGCTCACCGTGGCCGGCCTCTGACACCGTGCACTGATGGCGACGGTCCACCGCGCCTGCGGGCAGGTGCCACAGCAAATCCACCACATGCGCGCCCGCCAGACGTTCCAGCGCCGGTTTCAAGCGCGGACCCACGCCTTTCAGCGTGTTGACCGGCTTGAACAGGGGATACAAGACTTGCGGGCGCATGAGGGTTCCGTAAATGAGTGTGCTGACAGATGGGATACAAAGTTTTATACCTGCACCCGCCCCCCAACACCAGCCGAGCGAAGCGATGGCCCAAACACAAGACAGCACCCGCAAACGTCTGCTTTTCCATTGCACTCACATGGGCATGAAGGAAAACGACGTGATGTTCGGGTCCTTTGCGCGGGCGCATTTGGCGGATCTGTCCGACGCCGAGGTCGAAGAGTTGGAAGCGCTGTTGCTCAACAACGACATGGACCTGTTCAAGTGGGTGATGGGCCAAGTCGAGGTTCCGCCGGAATGGAATACGGCGTTGATGAAGCGCTTGCAAGTCTTCACATCTGGACAGAAGTCGGGCGGATAAGTCATTGAAACATTTAATTGAACAGTTGTCATCTTCAGGGCGTGTGCGCATTGCCGGCGCGCCCGGCGGCATGGACGCGCGGGTGGTTGCGGAACTGGCGAACGCAGGCCGCGATGTGCTGTTCATCGCGCGCGACGACGTCGCCGGTGCGCGTCTGGACGAAGCCTTGCAGTTTTTCGCCCCCGAAGTCGAACGCATCGACTTTCCGTCTTGGGACTGTCTGCCTTACGACCGGGTGTCGCCCAACGCCGCCATCGTATCCCAACGCATCGACGCACTGACGCGCTTGTTGTCCAAGTCTCAAGGTAAAGGCCGAGTGGTGGTCGCCACCGTCAGCGCGTTCTTGCAGCGCGTCCCGCCACGCGATGCGTTTAAAGGCTCGACTTTGATCGTCAGTGCAGGCGATACGGTGGAGCCGGAAAGCCTAGACACCTATTTGATCGAACACGGCTACCACCACGCCCAAACGGTGATGGAACCGGGTGAATTCGCCAAGCGCGGCGGCTTGGTGGATATTTTCCCCACCGGTGCACAGCAACCCGTGCGCCTGGACTTTTTCGGTGACGAGGTCGAAAGCCTGCGCCGTTTCGACCCAGCCACCCAACGAACCACCGGTGACATGGCCGAGCTGGCGTTGCGCCCGGTCAGTGAAGTGCCGCTGGATGAAGACGCCATCAGCCGCTTTCGCACCGGTTACCGGGCTTTGTTCGGGGCTGCGACCAAGGCCGATGCGCTTTACGAGGCGGTGTCCGAAGCGCGTCGCCACATCGGCATGGAACACTGGTTGCCGTTGTTTTACGACGGACGGCTAGAAACCATACTCGACTATATGGCCGGTGCGGTGGTGCTGTTGGACCACCAAACGCCCGAATCCATCGACGCGCGGCTTGATTTGATCGATGAATATTACGGTGCGCGCAAGGCCATGATGGGGGCGCCTAAGGGCGCGCAGTCATCCGATGCACCGCTGTACAAGCCGGTGCCGCCCGAACGCCTGTATTTGACGGCGGGCGACGTCGATCAGCTGCTGAAACCGTTTGCCTGCGCCCAGTTGGACCCGTTCGACGCGCCCGAAAGCGTTGAGACGCTCAACGCCGGGGCCAAAGCCGGGCGAGAGTTTTCCGACGCCCGCGTCAATCCCGACATCAACGTGTTCGACGCCCTGGGCGATCACGTCGAGGTGCTGGAAAAAGAAGGCCGCCGTGCGCTGATCGGCGCGTTCACCGTTGGCACCCGTGAACGTTTGATGGCGGTGATGAATGAGCATGGTCTTGAGCCGTTGGTGCAGATCGACGGCTGGGCGGATGTTCAAAAGCTCACCAAAGGCTCCATCGGCGTGGCGGTATTGGGTCTGGAACGCGGTTTCGTCACCAAAGACCTTGCGATCATTTCCGAACAAGACATCTTGGGCGAACGCCTTAGCCGTCCCGGCAAGCGCAAGGTTTCCGCCGACAACTTCATCGCCGACGTCACCTCGCTATCGGAAGGCGACATGGTGGTGCACTTGGAACACGGCATTGCCCAGTACGCAGGGCTGGTGACCTTGGACGTCGGCGGCGCGGCGCATGACTGCCTCAAGCTGATTTATTCCGGCGACGACAAGCTGTTTTTGCCGGTGGAAAACATCGACGTCATCACCCGATACGGGTCCGAAGACGCGGGCGCGCACCTCGACCGTTTGGGCGGGGCGGGTTGGCAGGCCCGCAAGGCAGGGCTGAAACAACGCCTCAAAGACATGGCGGAAGAACTGATCAAGATCGCCGCCGCGCGCGAATTGCGCCAAACCGAACGCATGGTGCCCGATCCCGGCGCGCTGGACGAGTTCGCGTCGCGTTTCGCCTACAATGAGACCGAAGACCAAGCCCGCGCCATCACCCAAGTGGTGTCCGATTTGGGCGAAGGCCGCCCCACCGACCGTTTGGTGTGCGGCGATGTCGGTTTTGGCAAGACCGAAGTCGCGTTGCGCGCCGCGTTCGTCGCCGCCCTTTCGGGTCGCCAAGTGGCCCTGGTGGTGCCGACCACGCTGTTGGCGCGCCAGCACTTTCGCAACTTCCAAGAACGATTTAAGGGCTTTCCGGTGCGCATCGCCCAGCTTTCCAGGCTGGTCAGCGCCAAGGATATGAAGCTCAACAAAGACGCCATGACGTCGGGCAACGTCGACATCGTTGTCGGCACCCACGCGTTGCTGGCCAAGGACGTTAAATTTCGCGATTTGGGGCTGCTGATCATCGACGAAGAACAGCACTTCGGCGTCAAACACAAAGAACAACTTAAAGCGCTGAAAGCCGACGTGCATGTGCTGACGCTCACCGCGACGCCGCTGCCGCGCACGCTGCAACTGGCGTTGACCGGGGTGCGCGAAATGAGCCTTATCGCCACACCGCCGGTTGATCGCTTGGCGGTGCGTACATTCGTGATGCCGTTTGATCCGGTGGTGGTGCGCGAAGCGATCATCCGCGAACGCTTTCGCGGCGGCCAGACGTTCTACGTCTGCCCACGCATTCAAGACCAAGCGCATCTGAAAAAGAAACTCAAAGAACTGGTCCCCGAAGCCGCCGTTGCGGTGGTCAACGGTCAGATGCCCGCGTCCGATCTGGAAGACATTATTTCGGACTTTTACGACGGTAAATATGACGTGTTGCTATCGACCAACATCATCGAAAGCGGCTTGGACCTGCCCAGTGTCAACACCATCTTGATCCACCGCGCCGACATGTTCGGCTTGGCGCAGCTGTATCAGTTGCGCGGCCGGGTGGGGCGCTCGAAAACCCGCGCTTATGCGTATCTGACGCTGCCGCCGGGCAAGAAGCTCACACCAGCGGCTGAAAAACGCCTCACCGTGATGCAGACCCTGGATACCTTGGGCGCAGGGTTCCAGTTGGCGTCGCATGACTTGGACATTCGCGGCGCGGGCAATTTGCTGGGCGAAGAGCAATCGGGCCACATCCGCGAGGTTGGCGTCGAGCTGTATCAACAGATGCTCGAAGAAGCCGTGGCCGAAGCCAAGGGTGCGGTGAGCGGCGAGGGGCCGGTCGAAGAAGAGTATTCGCCGCAAGTCAGCATCGGCATTCCGGTGCTGATTCCGCAAAGTTATGTGTCCGATCTTAACTTGAGGATGGAGCTGTATCGCCGGGTGTCGCGTTTGGCCAGCGACCAGGAATCGGAAGCCTTCGCCGCCGAATTGATCGACCGTTTTGGTAAATTACCGGGCGAGGTCGAAAACCTGCTGCAAACCGTCGCCATCAAACGCCTGTGCCGCCGAGCGCACATCGACAAGGTCGACAGCGGGCCTAAGGGTGCGGTGGTGTCGTTCCGCAACAACGAATTCCCCAACCCCGGCGGCCTGATCGGCTACATCACCGAGCAAGTCGGCACCGTCAAGCTGCGCCCCGATCACAAGCTGGTGCTCAAACGCGCATGGGATGGCGGCATCGAGCGGCTCAAAGGCGTCACCGCACTGGTGCGCATGCTGGCCGAGATTGCTGAGGCGGATTCCTAAAGTTCATTAAGTCATCACGAAACGGTTACAGGGCGGCCCTAGCGTCCCGACACACGCCGGATTGAGATTCGGTGCCTTATTTTTGGGACTTAAAAGGGCTTCAATCATGATCATGAAACCGATTTTGGGCGGTGCATCCGTCCTTATCGCGGCTATCGCCTTGTCGGCCTGCGTCGGGACGACTTCGACGCTGGAGCAGGGTGTTTACACCGCACAAAAACAGGCCTTGGATCTGGGCACGGTGGCGTTTCATGGTCAAAAAACCATGGACTTCACCGTCGGCATCGGCAGCGGCGCGTTCCATTATAAGGACGATCCCGACAACGTCTTTTACACCGTCACCGACCGTGGCCCGAACATCAAATGCGGCGATGTGAAAAAGCTGTTGGGTGCCGACAATGCCGGTCTTTGCGGGGCTGACAAAAAGGGCAAGGTCTTCCCCATGCCTGGTTTCGCGCCGAGCATCTACAAGATCGCGCTGAATGGGGATCGCAGCTTTACGGTGCTTGAGACTGTGACCCTGAAAAACACCGTCGGTCAGCCGATCAGCGGCGTGGTCAACCCGTTGGTGACATCGAACACCGAAAACGGTTACGCCAACATGGGCGCCAAACTGGCGTTCGATAGCGAAGGCCTCGACGTCGAAGCGGTGGTGCGGATGTCCGACGGCACGTTCTGGATTTCCGATGAATACGGCCCGTCCATCGCCCACGTGGCCGCGGATGGTCGTATCATCAAGCGCTTGGTGCCGACGGGGCTGGAAAAAGACCTCGCCAGCGCCCGCTACCCGGTGATGGCTAAGCTTCCGGGCATCTTGAAGTGGCGCAAGCTCAACCGCGGCATCGAATCCATTGCCGTGTCGGATGACGAAAAGTCGCTCTATTTCGCGATGCAAAGCCCGTTGGCTTACCCCGATGCGAAAGCCTACAAAAAATCCAACGCGGTGCGTTTGTTCAAGATGGACATCGCCAGCCTTGAAGTGGTCGGCGAATACATCTACCCGCTCGACGATCCCAAATCCTTCGCCGTCGATTACGCCAAAAAAGAACGCAAGCAAAGCAACGTAAAAATCAGTGAAATGACCGCACTCGATGGAGATCGCTTGCTGGTGTTGGAACGCATCTCCAAGACCACCAAGTTCTACGTGGTCGACCTCGCCAAGGGCCGCAACATCGCCGGCAGCAAGTGGGATGCGGAAATCGTGTCGCCGTCGCTTGAGCAGTTGAAGGTCGAAGGCATGGCGAAAAAGGGCGTTGCGGCGCTGACCAAAACCTTGGTGATGAACACCGACAACCGGGGCGGCATGCCGAAAAAGATCGAAGGCATCGGTCTGGTCGACGCCAACACCATGATGCTGATCAACGACAACGACAACGACTTCGGCATCGAAGGCGACGGCACCGCTGTGGTGGTGGTAAAGTTGAGCACACCGTTGTTCTAAGTGAGCGCATATCATTTGTGAAATGAATGGGGGGGCTCCTTGGGGCCCCCCATTTTCATTTTTAAGCCGCCGCCGCGTCGAGCAGCCGGGCGAGCACTTCCGGTGGTTGCGCGCCTTGCAAGGCAAGCTGACCGTCGACGAGAAAGCACGGCACGCCGTTGACGCCCATCCGGTGGGCCATGCTGTTTTGCTCGCGCACCCACGAGACGTCCATGGAGCTGTCCAGATAGGTGTCCAGAGAACCGCTTTCCAAGCTAACTGAGCGGCCAATGGCGCTGAGTTCGTCCAAATCGCCGATGTCGCGGCCTTCTTGGAAAAAGGCTTGAAACAGGCGTTCGACGACACTTTCCGCGAGCCCGAATTCGCTGGCGTAATGCACCAGTCGGTGGGCGTTGACGGTGCTGGGGGTGTGATGGATGCGGTCGAACTGAAAGGAAATTTCTTCCGATTGCCCGGTCGCTTCCAAAGCGCCGAGCAAGCGGCGCACGCGCGATTCCGTACCGAACTTGTTGATCATATAGGCGTTTCGCTCCATACCCGCAGACGGCATTTCGGGGTTGAGCATGAACGGTCGCCACGCGAGCGTCGCGCTGATGGCCGAACGCAGCCCCAGCGCGCGCTGTAGGCGGCGCTTGCCGATGAAGCACCACGGACAGATCGGATCGAAAAAGACGTCTATTTGCATGAGTCCCATTCTTTCACGCGCAAGAGAGCTCGTCACATTGTTATTTGGTTATTTGGCGCATCATTGACCGTGAGAAAAGGGCGCAATATGCTTTGAGACAACGATCCTTTCAGGGCACGCACAAAGAATGATTCAAAAATCGCAAAACATTACGCGCGTCGATCATCGCATTGACGCCAATGAGAGACATGCCAAATCCGGCCATCGTGGCGGTGTGGTTTGGTTTACGGGGCTTTCAGGTTCTGGCAAAACGACATTGGCGTTTACCCTTGAAAAGCACCTTTTTGATCTCGGCTATCAGGTTTATGTGCTTGATGGCGACAACATTCGTCATGGCTTGTCGGGCAATCTCGGTTTCAGCGAAGAGGATCGGCGCGAAAACATTCGCCGCGTCAGCGAAGTGGCGGGGCTGTTCGCGGAAGCTGGCGTCATCGCCATTGCCGCCTTCATTTCGCCGTATCACGAAGAACGCCAACTGGCGCGCCGGATTGCCGGTGAGCATTTCGTTGAGGTGTTCTTATCCGCCTCCGTCGATGTGTGCGAAACCCGCGACCCCAAGGGTTTGTACAAAAAAGCCCGCGCAGGGGAAATCAAGGACTTCACGGGCATCGATGCGCCTTATGAGCAGCCATCTCACGCCGAATTGGTGTTGGATACCGGTGCGCGCACGGTCGAGGACTGCACCAATGAGCTTACGCGATTGATTGAAAGTCGTTTCCGTCTCTGATCAGGACACGTGAAACGTAGCGAAATAAAGCGCCCCTTGGCTTTCCCGGTTGGGGTGCTTTTTGTCAACAATCAGACACACGGACTTGTTAAGGTGTGGCCATGATTTTGCTTAATGACGTTCCCCTCAATCCCTGCATCGACCGCGCTAGCCTCACCGATGGGCGGGCGCGGTTTCGTGAAATCGTCGCCGCGTTGAATGCCGACCATGGCGCGAACTTGCCCGATGCACGCTCGATCGAGGCTTTTTTCACCACCTTGAATAATGAGCCTTTAGGAACCGGTGCGCCGGTCGATGTGGCGGCGCGACTGGAGGGTGTCCACGTTATTGCGGTGCCCGGTTTTCTGACCGAATGCATTTCGTTTTTGGCCGATTGTTTGACCGACGGGCTTGCGCACTTGGAAAGCTTGGGCGCACGGACCTCGATTGCGCCGGTCGCGGGGCGGGGCGGGTGTGCTGAAAATGCGCGCAGACTACGCGACCATGTGAAGCAACAGCAAGGCGGTGGCGGCGAGATCACGATCTTGGCGCCCATGTCCAAGGGCGCGGCGGACACGCTGGTGATGTTGGCGCTCTATTCTGAAACGATTAAGCACCTCGACGCGGTCGTTTCCTTGGTCGGCTGCGTGTGCGGATCGCCTTTGCACCGCTTCGCGCCCGATTGGCTGAAATGGGTCGAGCGTGCTTTGCCCTTGCCCACATGTGCGCGGTTTGGCGGTGCGGCGGTGCGCGACCTCAGCCCCGAAACGCGCATGTCCTTCTTGGACGGTTTTCACATGCCGCGCGATCTCAGAACCTACAGCCTGGGCGCCGCGGTGGGCGAGGGAGAGATGTCGGCGGGCATGATGCCGTCTTACCGCGCCCTGAGCCGCATTGATCCGCTCAACGACGGGCAAATGCTGCTTGGCGATCAAATCCTTCCGGGCTCGACTTTTTTAGGCGCGCTCAACTGCGATCACATCGCCACCGCCATGCCGTTCAACCGCAATCCAGGCGCGGTGGCGCGTTTTGTGAGCCGACGGCTGCTCGACCGCAACGCCTTTCCCCGCGAAATCATGTTGGAAGCGATGGTCCGACAAGCCGTGGAAGATTTGCGCGCTTAAACGTTCACATTTCGATCTCTCAAGCGTCTCAAGGGTAGGGCGAACCTTAGGGGAGAAGACGCGATATGTACCGTCTTGGCATAGCGATTTTAGGTGCTGTAGTGGTTTTGAGCGGTTGCGCGGGGAGCGAAAACCTTTATGCGCGCCCGCTTGGCGATTTTGAGCAAGCCGTCCAACGCACCGCACATGCGACCCGCATCTACGCCACCCTGGCGCGTCAGGAACAAGCTGACGCGGCCATCAGCGCACTGGTGGTGAACCCAGACGCTTTCGTCAGCTTTGACGTCACGGCCTGCGCCAAGGGCAAAGGCGCGGCGGCTTGCAAGGTCGTGAACGGCGACGGCAAGCCCGTGGTCGGCGACACCAAAACGGCGTCGCTCAGCGTGCAGATGATGGCGCGCATCGAGACTTATGCGGCGCTATTGGCCGACATCGCCGGGGCCGTGTCCGAGGCTGAGCTGCAAGCGCGGCAAAAAACCGCCGACGGTGCGCTGGACAAGCTGCAATCGGTGGCCAAGGCGCTCAAAGCCGGGCAGAGCAATCGCGGGCTGAAAGATTTCAAAAGTGCGGCTGAGGATGCCCTGGCCGGGGCGTATCTGCAAAGTCAGCGGCGTAAATTGCTCATCGCGCTGGTCAAAGACGCCGACCCGGTGATTACCGCCGCCAGTAAAATGCTCGCCTCAACACTGGGCGATGTGCGCGAAAGCTATCTCGAAACCCAAAGTTTTCGCATCAATTTGCAAGTGCTCAATTTCAACAACCTTGGACCGTTGTTGAAAGCGGGGAGCGGGACGTCTGCTCAGGCTAGCGGCCCTGCGAGCACCATGGCCAGCGCCCAAGTTTTGCGCCGCGAAGCGCTTTCGCGCCTGGTGCGCGAAAGCGGGCAGCTTCAGGGCGTGGCGGCACTGGATATCGGCGTTTCGTTTGACGATATGGCCAAGGCGCACGCGGTGCTGCTGCAAGCCCTGGAGTTTTCAGCCACAGATATGGGCATGCTTGTCGAGGCGATTGAGAACTTCGCCGCCACCTCGAAAAAAGCCGCAAACGCGCTGGGTACTCTGCAAGGGATGATGTGACATGGCCGACGAACTGGACACCATTTCCAACCACATAGAGCGTCTCGGCGATAGCGCGATCAACTTGCAAACGTTGTCTTCGCAAGCGATGCGCGACGGCGATCCGGCAAAGGCGCAGGACCTTGCGACCCAAGCCATGTTGATGATGGGTAAAAAGGCTGAATTACGCGCCCGGCGTCGCGACCTCGAGGCAACCGGCGATGAGTGGCGCAACATGCTCGACAAACTTGACGATCTGGACCTCAAAGCCTCTGAGGCGAAAGTAAACATGCACAAGGCCGAAGATACCGTCGAAGCCGCCAAAACCGTACTCGGCGTGGTGGGTAAAATTTTGACCGTACTCTAACCCTTGCCCCGCCAAGCGCTGGATGCTATCAGGTCATTCGCAAAGGATGGGTGGCCGAGTGGTTGAAGGCACTGGTCTTGAAAACCAGCGAGGGTTAACGCTCTCCGTGGGTTCGAATCCCACCCCATCCGCCAAAAATTAAGGGCCTCGCGCTGTGCGCTGGGCCCTTTTTTGTTGTGTGCGGTGGCGTAAGTCTTAGCGCAGCCAGCTGAACGCAGCTTTGATCGTTTCGGTGAACAGTTTGGTGATGCGGAAAACGTCGTCGGTGCCTTGCTTGAGGGTGTCGGCGAAGGCTTGATCGACCGGAGCGTTTTTGAGCTCTTGCGCCAAGTCTTGACCCCGGTTGAGGTTGACGATTTTCTGGCCGCCTTCGGACAAGCTTACGGTGTCGTTGATAGTCCGATCCGTTCCGGCGTCGCTCTTGGCGGCATCGTCACGGGAAGGGGGGGGGCGCGAAGCGACAGGCTTGCCAGCATTGGCCGCCTGGGTAAACGCGTCTCGGACGCTGCTGTGTTGTGCATCAATCGTCGCCATGGCCCGACTATAGCACATTTAGTGAAGATGGGCTCGCGTATAAAGCCCGGCCACTTTTATGGCGGCCGGGCTTTGAATCTGCACATCGTTCAGGTGTTGTTTTGCGATATTTTCTTTTTATGTGAAAGACTTGTATGCGTTTTTAAAAGCGTCGCGGTCATCTTCGTTTTCAAAATACACCGCGATGGATTTTTGTTTCAGCGCGGTGGAAATGGCTTCGATATCGACATTCCATTCCCCTTTGCAATTTGCCTCCAGCCAATCTTAGATCACGTTGATCGGCGCGGATGTTTTGAATTTGAGACCTGTGTGTAGGGTCATTTCATGCTCATCGATTTAGAAACAATCACCTTTTCAGATACAATTTTTTTTTATGACTGCACTAGGGACTGGTGGACCATAAATCGGCAGACGCAATGCGGTCTTAGTTAATGGTCTTACTCGCCGTTATCGGCACGACGTCGGTTTCGACCTCAACGGGTATGCCGTCGCGATCCAAAAGCGCGTAATCATCGACCGCTCCGATCATGATTTTTTCACGCATGTCGGCCAACATAGCCTGAGCCTGCTCTTCGCTGGGCAAGCTGGCGTCGGAGTTCTTGGCGATGGCGACGATGACCATGTTCCAATCGGTGCTTTGTGCATCGGCGGTCTCGCGCACGGAACTGAACGTCATGCCGTGAGCGGCGGGTTGGTGGGCGTCAAACAGCACCTGCACCATGGTGGCGTCATCATCAGCGGCCGCCCCGGGAACGGTGCCGACGCGCACAAAGACGTAGAGCATGCGATGCTTGAAGCCAGACAAGACGCATTTCTGGGCCAAATCTTCAAAACTTTCGGCGTTCATAGAGTACATGGTGGTCTCGACAAGGTTACGGTGGACGGGTGAGTGGACTTTACCATAGGCATTTAGGCGTTTGGTGCCCGGATGTCCAGGGGCAGGGTTACGAATTGTTAAGGAGGAAGGTCTATAAGTCTCTGTAATTGAAAGCAGTGTTTGCGTTCCTACGCAACGGTTTGGCGTCCAGAAGGGCGCTGGTTTGAGAGACAGGAAGTCGACTGTGAAACATCCATTGAAAGCGACCGTCAGTGTCATGGCCTTGTGTGGCGGTGCGTTGGGATTTGCATCCTCATCGGGGGCGGCGGAATTGATCGCCCAGGCACAAATTGCTGCGGCGCCACCGGCCCTTGTGCGTGTGGAGGTTTCCTCCGCTTGTGCCGAAAAAGGCGCGGTGTTTAAGATCGCCAATCGCGGCGAACAGTGGCCGCGCACGGGTTTGTTGCGGCTTTATTATGCGGATGACAACTCTTTTATCGGACAGCGCCGTTTGCGTCTGGCTGACCATCAACGGGTTTCGTTCGCTGTGAAACACACCATCGCCGCCGGACGCCCCATTGGGGTTTGGGTTGATCCCGGCTGGTACGAACGCAGCTTTAAATTCGATGCGCAAATGACGTGTCCATGACGATAGCCCCCGCTAAGGGGGCTTTTGTCTGCTTAAAGACAGAGATCACGCGCTTTAGCTTATGGAAAAGTCTGGGAAAATCCGTTTAGAATGAAACCCATGACAAGCTCTGCACCGATCAATGTAACGATTGCGCAATCCACAGACCATGAGCGTGGGGCAACGGACGTTGCTGTGAGCGATGCGTTAAGCCCAGAAGCTCTGTTGGTGTCGGGTTATGGGGAAGCGGCGGTGCTTTTGGACTTGCAAAGCAATCACGCGGTCGCCAACCGCCATGCGACGCGTATCGCCTTTTTGTTCGAAGGCGATATCGACGATCAATTGAACCAGCTGATTGTCACGGCTGTCGATCACGCCAAGGTGGTGACGGCCAATTTGTCTCTGCCTGCACTTTCGGGCCAGGCGGTGTACCAGCTGAACCTCATCCCGCAGGTTCTGGGCAACAAATTGCTGTTCTTGTTTCACGACCAGACGCTCGACAGCAACCTGCGCGACGCGCTGATTGAATCGCGCCAACGTTTCAAGGATTTGGTGGAAGTTTCCAGCGATTTTTCCTGGGAAGTCGGCGAAGATGGCCGTTTCATCTTCGTCTCGCGTGCGGGGGCGATGGGCTACGCACCGGACGATATGATCGGACGCAAGCCCGAAGAATTTGTCGTCGGCGCGGAAGAGTACGCACCACTTCCGTTTTTGTCCGATACCCGTGTTGAAGACATGGAAGTTTGGATGCACCGTGCCGATGGCGGCATGGCGTGTGTGGTGGTGTCGGCGATACCTTTTTTCGAAGATGACGGCACGCCACTTGGTGTGCGTGGGGTTTGTCGCGATGTCACGTCCGAGCGTGAACGCGCCGTGGCGCTGGCCCACGCCCATCAACGCGAACAGGTTCTGGGCTATATCGTCAACACCATTCGCGATGAAATCAATCCCACCGACATGCTGGGGGCCGCCGCCGCCGCGACCGCGCGGGCCATGGGGGCCAGCGGTTGTCGTGTGCTGCGCATGACCGTGGGCCAACAAGAAGGCGCCCGATGGGAGTTTGAGGCCGCCGCCGAATTCGGCACCGGCGGGCCGGGCCAGATGGGCGAAGGGTTCTTGACGTTTGCCAAAGACAACGCGTGGCTGCGCGAAGAAGATATAGAAGGCTGGCGGGTGATCGCAGCGCCGTGTCTGCACGGCGGTGAAATCAATGGCGTCATCTGTTTGTGGAAGCGCTCCGAATGGACCGACGACGATCGTTTGCTGGTCAACGACATCTCCAATCAGCTGGGCATCGCGATCGAGCAGATTGAGAACCACGAAAGCATCGTACGTTTGTCGCGCACCGACGCGATGACCGGCTTGCTCAACCGCCGCGCTTTTTACGACGAAGAATTACCGCGCCGTTTTCAACGTCTCGCCCGCGATGGTTCTAGCGGCGCGTTGTTTTACATCGATATGGACAACTTCAAACTGGTCAACGATGTGCACGGTCATTTGAAAGGTGACGAGGCGATCATGCGGCTGCGCGATCTGTTGTACGATTTTGTGCGTCCCGGTGACGTCATTGCGCGCCTAGGTGGCGATGAATTCGCTTTATGGCTGGATGGCATGGCCGAAGACACGGCGGTTGCGCGCTCTCGCCAATTGTTGGTGCTGTCTGAAAAACTGCGCGCATTGTCCGGTACGCCAGATCGTCCTTTGGGGATTTCCATCGGTATCGCGGTCTACCGACCCGAAACTCAAGAAGACTTGGAAAGCCTTCTGGCACGCGCCGACAGCGCCATGTATGAGGTCAAACAAAAATCCAAAGGTGACTGCTGTTTGGCGGCACCTTATGGCCAAACGGGTTGAAGGGGAGTTCGCACACGGTGTTTAAAACCCTGGTCAATACGTTTCGCGGCAAACCCATCGGCTATGATGAGGCCAAAAAACTCGCCAAGGACAAAAACGTCAAGGTCCGCCTCAAGCTCGCCAAACGCGAGGATTTGGCCCCGGAATTGCTGTATTTCCTGGCTGAAGATCCAGCCCCCGAAGTGCGCCGCGCGATTGCGAAAAATGCCTCGACCCCGCGCCAAGCCGACTTGCTGCTGTCGGGCGACGATGATGACGCGGTGCGCTTCAACTTGGCGGAAAAAATCGCTCGATTGATCCCCGGCCTCAATGAGGCCGAGCTGGATAAAGTTCATGAGCTTGCGCATCAGGTTTTAGTGCTTTTGGTCAAGGATCAAGCCACGCGGGTTCGGCGCATTCTATCTGAAACGCTCAAAGACATCGCCAACGCCCCGCCAGAGATCATTCGCCGCTTGGCGCGGGATGTGGACCTGGTGGTGTGCGCGCCGGTGTTGGAGCACTCGTCCGTTCTGACGGATGAAGACCTGCTTGAAATCATCACCTCCGGCCCGGTGCTGGGAGCGTTGAGCGTCATTTCCAAACGCAAGAACATCAGCGAAGACCTCAGCGACGCGATTTTCTTTTCCGAAGACATCGACGCCATCGGCATCATGCTGAGCAACAAATCGGCGCAAATTCGTGAAGACACGCTCGATCGCATCGTCGAGCGGGCGCGCGATATCGAGCCCTGGCACGAGCCCCTGGTCGGACGACCGACGTTGTCGCGCAAAGCGGTGTTGCGCTTGGCGGAATATGTTTCGGACAACTTGCTCGACACGCTGGCCTTGCGCTCCGATCTTGGCGACAACGTGGCCGAGGCGGTGCGTGAAGAGTTCGAGCGGCGTATGGAATCCGCCGAACGCAGCCGCAGCCGCGACGAAGGCGGACCGCCGGGCGAGCGAGCGAAAAAGCTGTACGATCACGGCGATCTCGACGACAAGGCTGTTCGTGACGCCTGCCAAAGTGGCGAGACTGAATTCGTCAAAGCCGCCTTGATGCTGAAATCAGGCCTGCAGATGGGCATCGTGAGCCAAATTTTAGACGTCGCCAGCGTGAAGGGGGTGGTTGCGTTGTGCTGGAAAGCCGAATTGAGTATGCAAACGACGGTTTTGCTGCAAAAGCGCATCGCCAAAATCCCCCCGCGTGAAGTCCAGGGCAGCGCCGACGGCGGCTATCCGTTCACCGAAGAAGAAATGAGCTGGCAGTTGGAGTTTTTTCAAGATTCCGCGTGAGGAGGAGGCGCGTCGGATTCCGTTTGAGCCGCCGCTTGCTTCGCCGCCCATTTAGCGTCCGAGCTGATGGCCCATTTTTCAAGCAAGACGCCAAATCCATACAGCAAACCGCCCGGTACCAAAGCCAAAACCGATAGCGCCGTTCCCGTGGGATCGTTTGAAATTTGCTGAGCCAGCTTGTCCCAACCGTATACGAACCCCATGGTCAAGTGGCTAAACACCGCGAGCGTGCCGCCAATGCCCATGACCAGCCATCCGAAAAATTTGACGACTTGTCCCATAGATATGTTCCGTTCGGTGAGGGGGAAAGATAAGATCGTGGATACTATTGAATTGTGGCCAAAATAGTATCGATATCTTGTCCCGATTTGGCCACGACATCTTTGTAGTCCATGTCACGGATCAAGATGTGGGTTTGTAGCCAGCTGAGCAGAAACGTGCGGAGTTCTTCTTCCAGGTCGGAAGACGGGTTGAGCATGTAACGACGTCGCGCATCCATCAACTGTTCTTTGAGCTCGATATGGGTTTGCTTGTGGTTGGTCAAATCGGCGTAATGACACGCTTCCAAGACCGCTTCTTCACGGGAAAAATGAAAATTGGTGTAGTCCAACAGCACCGAAAAAATGCCTTCGGTGACGAACAGGCCTTCGTCATTTGCCAGGGCGTCGATGAATTCGTTGAGTGCTTGGATGAGAATTTTGTGGTCGTTATCGAGCGCCGCACAGCCAACACTCATATCGTCGGTCCAGACAATTTTGGCCGTCATAAATCCCCCTCAGGCATAAATCTTGGTGTGCGCAGGCAGGCATTTATGATTGATTTTGATGCCTGGGCTGAATTCAGCCACGAACGCGGCTCATATTCAACCGCTTTTCATGCAATTGTAACTCTTGCATGGTTTTGGTTTACCTGCATTTTGGTGTTATGAATGGACAAGGGTCGGATGGGACCTGAGAACGTGGAGACGACTGGGCAATGCCCAAGACATTGATCATCGACGACGATCCCGAATTTGAACAGCGCATCCGCGCCCATTTCGGCGGCGAAACAGGTGATGACGACACCCGTTTCGTTTTCGCCCACGATCAAACCCAAGCGCTTACAATGATGGCTGAATTGGACGATATAGACATCGCTGCGGTGACCATCGACAGCGCCGAGATCGGCGGGCTCGGGGTTTTTCGCAAGCTCAAAGGAAAGCGCTTGCGGGTGCCGCGCATCGCCGTGACCAAAAGCCGCGATCTGGGCGCCATTCGCACCGCCATGAACCAAGGCGCCGTGGATTTTCTCACCAAACCGGTGGCGATGGACGATCTTTTGGCGACCTTGGGAAAAGTCTATGCCGACTGCGAAATCCGCCGCAAAGCGTGGCGCACAGAATCGCAACTGGCAGCGATTCGCCGTGAAATGGATCTGGCCGGCACCATTCAAAAACGCATTTTGCCGGCGCAATTTCCCAACTCAAAACATTTGCAAGTGTTCGCCCAAACCACGCCGGCGCAGGAAATGGGGGGCGATTTTTACGACTTCTTCGATCTCGACGACGGCACCATCGCCGTGGTGGTGGCGGACGTGTCGGGCAAGGGGGTTCCCGCAGCGTTTTACATGGCGGTGGTGCGCACGCTGTTTCGCGCCGCCGCGCAAGGCCAGCCGGGACCGGCGGCGTGCTTGTCCGAAGTCAACCGCTTGCTCATCGGCCACGACATTCCGGGCATGTTCGTGACCGCGTTCTACGGTGTTCTGAACCCCGAAACCTGGGACTTCACCTTTGCCAATGGCGGCCATCTGCCACCGTATTTGGTGTGCGAGAACGGCGACGTCACGGCGATTGAGACGGGCGGCGGGGTGGTGCTGGGGTTTGAACACGGCGTGCCGTACCAACAAGACGCAATCCAGTTGGAAAAGGGCGATGCTTTGTTCATCTACACCGACGGCTTGACCGAAGCGTTCGATGCGGATCGCAATCCGTTCAGTGAAGAACGTTTGATCGACTGTTTGTTGGAAAACCGCTCCTTGTCCGCGCATGCGCTGACCGACAACGTGTTCGCCTTCGTCAGTGGTCACACCGACGGTGCACCGCAGTCCGATGACATCACCAGTTTTGTGATCAAGCGCTTCTAGCACCCCATTCGCGCAATTTTCCGACAATTTTATCGAGTGATTGACGTCATAGTGGGGGCGCTACCCAGCACCTTAAGCTTATCGAAAGTCAGATGAAGCCTAAGGAGACCTTCCATGCATGTCATCGCCGTCGTCTCGCAAAAAGGCGGTTCGGGCAAGACCACGCTTTCGGGCCATTTATCGGTTCAAGCCGAACGCTGCGGTCATGGTCCTGTTGCCGTTATCGATACCGACCCGCAAGGCAGCCTCGCCGCGTGGTGGAACGAACGTGAAGACCCGACCCCTGTATTTGTGCAAACCTCGCTGCATGAGCTGCGTGAGCATCTCGACAACATGCGCCAAGCGGGGGTGCGCACGGTGGTGATCGACACGCCGCCCGCCATCACCGGGGCCATTCACGAGGTCATTCGCATCGCCGATTATGTGGTGGTGCCGACCAAGCCCAGCCCGCACGACCTGCGCGCCGTGGGGGCGACGGTGAAATTGGTTGAATCGTGTGCCAAACCGATGGTGTTTGTGCTTAACGATGCCTCGCCCAGGGCCAAAATCACCTTTGAAGCCGCGATTGCGTTGAGCCAGCACGGCACTGTGGCGCCGGTCACCGTTCACCACCGCACGCTGTTCGCGTCGGCCATGATCGACGGCCGCACGGCCATGGAGCTGGAACCCAACGGCCAGTCGGCCATCGAGATCCTCGGTTTGTGGGAATACATCAACGCGCGCCTCAACGCCCAGGTAGTGCCGACGTCGATCGGTTTGGATGCCGCCAATCGCCATGACGGCCTGTCCAGCGGCAAGCAGCCTTTTGCCTTGTCGAGGGCCGTGTCTCGAGCTGAGCCGGAATTCAGCGATGAGGACGAAGAAGCCCCTGAAATCATCGCCGAGACCCCCGATCCGCACCACGTGCCGCTGACCCAAATCAAACCGGTCGAACGCGTGCCCGATCCCGTGCCGCTGGCCTATAGCGTACCGCCTGCTACATCCGGTGCGGGGCAGGACCTGTGGGACGGTTTCGCGCCATCACGCGAAGAGCGCCCCGACCAACGCCAAGATTTGCGCTCGCAAACACCGCAAACTGGGGCCGATCGACCATCGAGCGGCCATGAACCGCGCGTATTTGGCCGTCGCCAAGTGCGCCAAGTGATCTAAGACGGGCAGGAGAGACACACTATGGCCAGCATTAAACCCGTATCTCGCCCCTCATCTCGCCCCCCATCTCGCCCGGTCGCGCGTCTCGACGCTTCGCTGTTGCTGGCGCGCAAGGGCGAAGCGATGCCCGCCATCGCCGCGACCCAGCACAACAACCCCGGTCTGGCTTGGGGCGCACAACCGCATCCGCAAGATTTTCAACCGCAACCGCCAGCACAACCGCTTGCGCGCGCCAAAACGGTTGCTACGGCGCGGTTACGTACAGATTCATTCACAGCCACGCGCTCCGTCAAGCCGAGCGCCCGCCCTGGCCCGCAAAGCCATATGGACGATGTCGCGTTGACGCTACGTATCGAAGATGAGACCTATTTGAGGCTCAAGTATCTGGCGCAAAAAACCGGTATGAGCACCCGTAAAATCCTCAATGAGGCGCTGACCTTCCATCTTGTGCGCAAGGGCGTGCCACGCTCACGTAAAATGGTTCTAAAACCTGAATAATCAGCAGGGTAAGAGTCTAAATTAAAGCTTTAGATGACGATGTTGAAGCTCTGTTGCGCCGTGAAAAACAAGCCGTCGCGGGCCTGGCTATTTTCACGGGGTGGGCCATTTTCAGCGCTGGATGCAAACGATTGGCCGTCTTCGGCGCCGTTGCTGCGATAGGCTTGATTGGCTTTGCCCAGCTCGGCCCTCACAGGGGTGTTTGCACCGTCATTTAAGTTAAGCCGTTCTTCACGGGCTTCTTGCGCCACTTCGTTCAAGACCTGACGGGCCTGGGCGGCGACGGCGGCGTCTTGGCTGGATGGATTGGCCGGGGCCAATGCGGCACGGATCACGGCTTCCATTTTCGCAGCCGTCGCGGCGGCGGATTGCTCACGTCCGGTGTCGATGGTGACTTCGCCACTGGTGGCGTACTGCTGACCATCGGGGCCGCGGGTATAGGTGAATTGCGCCCCGCCGGTCAGCGTTCCACCCGCCGCCCGGTGGGCGCGTTCGTGGGCGCGCACTTCGCGGTCGACTTTCTTGAGCTCTTGAACGCGCTGTTGTTCGTCTTCGCTCAGATCTTGCGCCCCACCAGATCGTGATTGTCCTGAATTGGTGGCATTTTGGGCGTTTAAAGGGCTATCGCGGCGTACATTGGTGTCGTTGCCCGCTTCTTGGGCGGCCAGCAAGGTGGCCTGGGTGGTGACATAGGTGGTGTAGCCGGGGCCTTGTGTGGCTTTGGGTGCGGGCGCGGCGACGTCAGCTGCGCGGGCTTTTGGGCGTGACGACGGTCCGATCCCCAATGAAGAGGCGTCGGCGGACCCATAACTGGTGCGGACCTGACTGTCGATCATCAAAAGCCACTCTGTGGGTTTGGCACTGGCACTTAACGCTGCTTCACAGAGGGTTTCTACCCATATCCGTCACGTTCTGGTGACGTAAGACGCAGCATTATAGAGGAATTCGCCGCTTTTTTCCAGATGGTTACATGTGAACGGGGCCGAACTTGACCCATCAGCGCTTTGTGAGCGACCATATCGGCGACAAGAAGCGTTGAAAAACACCGCCAAACGACCCACGTGATATAAATATCGAGCGTTATTTAGGTAGGAGATTTCACGTGCACACCATCGCCGCCTTTCGTATAGCCAGCACCATCCTTGCACTCAGCGCCACGTCAGCCCAAGCGGACACCTGGTCTTGCCCGCAGCTGCACGAAGCGGTGTTTCTTGATGAGCCCGATGAGGTGCGTGAAGTGCTAGCCCACGGCGTCAATGTCGATTGCAAAGACGTTCTCGGCCACACCGCCTTGGTCACGGCGGTGAACGGTGCGTCGATGGCGTCGTTCGATGTGTTGATGAGCTTGGGCGCAAAGGTCAATGTGCGCACCGAATACGGCCAGTCGCTGTTGCAGCACACGAAAAAGAAATTCACCTCCGTTGACCGCCAAAAGGGCTTGGAGCAGTATCGCGTTCTGTACAAAAACATGATCGCGCGGCTGCAAACGGCAGGAGCCGCCAATTGAGGGCACCTTGGACGTTTCCACACTGACATTTCTGATCACCAAACTGCTCGCCCTTCTTCTCAATCCCGTCTCGCTGTTCATCGCCGGACTGCTGATGAGCCTGATGCTGCTGATGACCCGGCGTTGGTATCGCAAGGGCCGCGTGTTGCTGGGCTTTGTGTTGCTGGCTTACGTCGTTTTTGGCATGTTCCCCGTCGGCGCGTGGGCGGTAAACGTGTTGGAAGACCGTTTCGCCACGGTGCGCGCGCATTCCGAATCCATTGGCGGGATTATGGTGCTCGCCGGTTCCGTGAATACAGTCATGACCCGCGAACGCGATCAGGTCTCGGTCGGCGGCAACATCGAACGGCTGACCGAATTCACGCGCCTTGCCCGCGCGCATCCGGATGCCAAGCTGGTCTATGTGGGCGGCCAGGGGCGGGTGTTCGACCGCAAGCCCACTGAGGCCGAGGTCGCCGAGCGGTTCTTGCGCGAAATGGGTATGGACACCCGTGCGGTGGTGTTCGAAGACCGTTCGCGCAACACCGAAGAAGGTGCCGAGATGAGCTTTCGCCAGCTTCAACCCGGCGATAAGCCGTGGGTGCTGATCACCTCGGCGCGCCACATACCGCGTGCGGTTGGGCTGTTTCGCAAAGCCGGTTGGGCGGTGATCGCGCATCCGACCGATTACTTGACCTTGCCGGGCGAGAAAATTACGTGGACGCCGACGTGGCCGGGCGGCCTCGGTATGGCCAATGAGGCGCTGTATGAGTGGGCCGGGCTGGCGTTTGCGTGGGCGCGTGGCAAAATCGACGAGCCGTTTCCCGGTCCTTCCCCTAAAACCGGAGCTGTGGCACAAGTGTTGAAATAAGATTCTCACATCGGAGCTCCCCATGCGCAGGCTGTTCATTTCCCTCATCGCTGTATTCGTTTTGACCGCGTCCTTACCCGCGCACGCCGAAACTCAAATGAAAAATCAGCAGCCGTTCGCCGAATGGTTGGTTGAACTGCGCGATGAGGCCCGTGTTAAGGGCATATCCGACGCCACGCTGGATGCCGCGCTGAGTGGGCTGGAGCCGATCCCGCGGGTGATTGAACTGGACCGCCGCCAGCCCGAGTTCACCTGGACGTTTCGCAAATACATGGAAAAGCTGGTCAACAATCAGCGCATCGAAACGGGTAAGCAAAAACTGGCGCAAAACGCCAAGTTGCTGGGCGAAATCGGTGATAAATATGGTATTCAGCCGCGTTTCTTGGTGGCGTTTTGGGGCCTGGAAACGGACTTTGGGCGGTTGGCGGAAGGTTACTTCTCGACCATCGCAGCCTTGGCGACACTGGCGCACGACGGGCGACGCAGCGCGTTTTTTCGCGAACAGTTGCTCACCGCGCTCAAAATCATCGATCAAGGCCATATCTCGGCTGCACGCATGAAAGGCTCGTGGGCAGGCGCGATGGGCCATTTTCAGTTTATCCCCACCACCTTCGACGCCTACGCCACCGATTACGACGGCGACGGCAAGATCGACATCTGGGGCAACCAGGGCGACGCGTATGCGTCAGCCGCCAACTTCCTCACCAAGTCGGGCTGGAAGGGGGACGAGATCTGGGGCCGCGAAGTGGTCTTGCCGCAAGGGTTCGATTTCAACCTCGCCGTCATGAAGGTGCGCAAGAGCATCGGCGAGTGGCAAGCGTTGGGTGTGCGCAAAGTCGGCGGCGCCAACTTGCCGATCCCCGCCAACAGTGACATGAAAGCCAGCGTCGTCGCCCCGGCAGGCGCGCAAGGTCCTGCATTCTTGGTCTATAAAAACTACCGCACCATCATGGTGTGGAACCGCTCGATCTTTTACGCCTTGGCTGTCGGTCAGTTGGCCGACCGTCTTGTCGGGCTGCCCGCGTTCACCACGCTGGGACCCAAAGGCGGGCGGGGGCTCAGCCACGCTGAGGGTAAGGATTTGCAGCAACGCCTGAGTGCGCTGGGCTTTGACACCGGCGGTGTGGACGGCGTGGTGGGACCCAAAAGCCGCGAAGCGATCCGCGACTTTCAACGCGCTGTCGATTTGGTGCCGGACGGTCATCCGTCGGTGGCGTTGTTGGAACGGGTAAAAAAAGGCCTCTGATTCAGAGGCGTTTACACTTCCGAAAGCTCTGTCATGCGAAACTCAAACGAATACTTATTCGGCTTGAGAGACCTCCATGCGCCTGATCACTAAATTGAGCCTTGTTGCCGTGACTGCCGGATTGCTGGCGGCGTGCGCGGAAACCAAGTTCGTCATGCACACCGCAAAGCGCCTGGGCGAAACCAACAAGAGCCAAGGCGACTACAAAGTCGGCAAGCCCTATCAGATAGGCGGCGTGTGGTACTATCCCAGCGAGGATATGTCCTACGACCGCACCGGAATTGCCTCGTGGTACGGCCCCAATTTTCACGGTAAACCGACCGCCAACGGCGAAACGTTTGATCAGTGGGAAGTTTCCGCCGCGCACAAGACACTGCCGTTGCCGTCTGTTGTTCGGGTGACCAACTTGGTCAATGGCCGATCGTTGGTGGTGCGCATCAATGATCGTGGACCGTTCAAGCCAGGACGCATCATCGACCTGTCGCGCCGTGCAGCCCAGTTGCTGGGCACCGAACAATCCGGAACCGCGCAGGTGCGCGTGCAGATCTTGGCCAAGGAAAGCCGCATCTTGGCTGGGCGCGCGAAAGCGGGCGGTACGCAACTCAGCGCTGCCGATACACCGATAAAGGCCGAAGGGGTAGGCTCTGAGCCCATAGCCAGCCAGTCTTTACCTGAACCGGTCATGGAAAAAGTGCAATCCAAGCTATATGTGAATCCGCAGCCGGTTGCCCAACAGCCTGCTATCAAGTCCGCCGTGGTGGAGCAAACGGTGTTGCTCGACGCCCCCGTGACGGAAGCGACAAAGCCCGCAATCGTAGGTGATGTCGTGCAAGTCGCCGTTTCGCCGACGCGCCTTTTCATTCAAGCGGGGGCTTTTTCCAATGCAAGCAATGCAAATAAGGTCAAAGAGCATTTGTCTGCAATTGGCGATGCGCTCGTGACCCCGGTGTCCGTTGGCGGGCGCGACTTGTACCGTGTGCGCATTGGCCCTTTGACCACGGTGGCGCAAGCCGATGCGTTGTTGCCGCAAGTTGTCGCGGCGGGCTACAGCGGTGCACAGACCGTGGTGGAAAAAAATGCCACCAATTGATCGCCATACTGTTGGCATCTTTCGCGTCTATAGGGGGCTAGCCCTAACGGTGTAGGGCGCGTAAAGTTGAGCCGATTCCCAATCCTCTTAAAGCTGTAAGACGTCAGGTATGCTTTTGTCTCGCCACTTCACCCGATCCATTTCCCGATCTGTCCTGGCCGCAACGGTTGTGGGCGCTTTGAGCCTTGCTCAACCCGCTTCGGCCTTGGATACGCCCGCAAGTCACGTGTATTTGGTCGACACCACGACCGGCACCGTGCTGATGAACAAAAACGGCGATGCGCGCATGGCGCCCGCGTCAATGAGCAAGCTGATGACGCTGTTCATGGTGTTCGAACGCTTGCAGGATGGGCGGTTGTCCTTGGACGACAAGTTCTACGTGTCCGAAAACGCGTGGCGCAAGGGCGGGGCGAAGACCGGCGGCTCGACCATGTTTTTGGAACCGAGCATGCGCGTTCGCGTCGAAGACCTGATCCGCGGTATCATCGTGCAATCGGGCAACGACGCGTGCATCGTGGTGGCGGAAGCGCTTTCGGGCAGCGAAGAAGCCTTCGCCCAGGAAATGACCGACAAGGGCCGCGAACTGGGCTTGACCGGTTCGACCTTTAAGAATTCCACCGGCTGGCCGGATCCCGAACATCGCCTCACGGCGCACGATCTGGCGATGCTGGCGCAGCTCACGGCGGAACGTTTTCCTGAATATTATCACTACTATACGGAACAGACTTTCGTCTTCAACGGCATCAAGCAATCCAACCGCAACCCTTTGATTTACAAAGACATGGGCGCGGACGGATTGAAAACCGGCCACACCCAAGAAAGTGGCTACGGCCTGACCGCATCGGCCGTGCGTAAAGATGGGGGCAAAGACCGTCGTTTGGTTTTGGTGGTCAACGGATTGTCGTCGAAAAAAATGCGCTCCAGCGAGTCTGAGCGTTTGCTGGAATGGGGCTTTCGCGAGTTCGGCAATTACGCTTTGTTCAAAGCGGGTGACGTGGTCACCGACGCCAGCGTATGGCTGGGGCAAAAAGCCAGTGTGCCGCTGGTCATCGAAAACGATCTGACGCTGACGTTGCCCAAGCGCGCGCGACGCGAGATGAAGGTCAAAGTTTCGTTCGAAGGCCCGGTGCCCGCACCGCTGCACAAAGGCCAGCGCATCGGCACGCTAAGCATCACCGCGCCCGACGTGACGCCCATCGAAATTCCGTTGCTGGCGGGCGAAGCTGTCGAACAGCTGGGGCTGGTGGGGCGCTTGGGCGCAGCGCTTGATTATATCTTGTGGGGCGGCGGGTCTCGCTAGATTTTAAAGGAACAAGGCGATGACGCGGGGCCGGTTCATCACGCTGGAAGGGGGCGCGGGCGCGGGCAAATCCACGCAGATCACCCTGTTGAAAGATGCGCTTGAAGCATCTGGCCGCACCGTGCTCACCACCCGCGAACCCGGAGGTTCGCCCGGCGGTGAAGACATCCGCAACCTTTTGGTTAACGGCGCAACCAATCGCTGGGAACCGCTCACCGAAGCGCTGCTCAATTACGCCGCACGCCATGAGCACCTGCAAAAAGTCATTTTACCCGCGTTGAAAGATGGCGCCTGGGTGCTGTGTGACCGCTTTGCCGATTCCACCTTGGCGTATCAGGGCTACGGCCACGGCATGGACCGTGAAATCATTCGTCGCTTGCATCGCTTGGTGGTGGGGGAAACCAAACCGGATTTAACGTTGATTTTCGACCTGCCGGTCGAAGCGGGGCTTGAGCGCGCAGGGGTGCGCGGTGAAGGTGAAGACCGCTACGAACGCATGGGGCTGGAATTTCACAATCGTTTGCGTGAAGGATTCTTGGAAATTGCCAAGAAGCACCCCGGGCGTTGCGCCGTGATTGACGCTACAGGCGACGTTAGTGCAGTAGCAATGGCTTTACAGATTGAGGTTTCCAGGCACTTGAACGTAGCGCTCTGAATAGAAGGTTACATATTTTAGTCCACATGCATGTGGAAATCGGGGATAATTAGTAACAAGAATTCGATTCTAGTGGATAACTGCTGTTTTCTGTGGGTAAAAAAAAATTCCTTGCTAGCTGTTAATTTTTTTGAGTGATACGTTTCTTTTTTTACCAGGGATGATCACTGATGTTTATCGCAGTTGATGGCATTGACGGAGCAGGCAAGACAACGCTTGTTCGTCTATTGGCTGAAGCGTTAAGCCCGCTTAGCGTTATCACTACTAAAGAACCTACTGATAATTCAAAATGGGGCCAACGTCTGCGCAAAGCTGCAGTTGAAGGGCGTTTGCCACCTGATAAAGAGCTAGAATATTTCCGGAAAGACCGAGAGCATCATATTGATAATATTATCAAGCCAGCTCTTGCGTCTGGTTCTATTGTTATTACAGATCGATATGTTGATTCTACATTAGCTTTTCAGGCTCAAACGCCAGAAGAAGCTGATTCTCTATATGAAAGAATTGTAGACGACATTGTCATTCCAGATATCACATTCATTCTACTGTGTGATGTGGAGATCGGTTTACAACGAGTCCGCACTAGGGATGGTGATAACCTTACTCAATTTGAGAATGTTAAGGTGCTAGATAGGGCTGAAAAAATTTATGCGTCACGTGAAGGGGATAATTACGCCCTGATTAATGCGTCAATCAGTCCAGATAACACATTTCAGCAAGCGATAACTGCTATAAAAGAGCGGCTCTCTTCTGATCACAAAGTGATGCAGGTATTATCAAATACACCTTCTTCACAACATGAGAAGGGGTGTGCTTATTGTTAGGGTATTATGTGAATGCACGCTGTGCATAAGGCACAGTCAATGACTATCCCGCACCCAAACGACTTCGACGAAGACAACGGGCCACCCAGCCCCATCGAAAACACCCAATTGCAAGGCCATGATGAGGCCGAGCAGATGTTGCTCGACACCTATAATTCAGGACGCATGCATCACGCTTGGCTGATCACCGGGCCGAAAGGCATCGGCAAGGCGACTTTGGCGCACCGCTTTGCGCGCTTCGTGCTGGCCAACGGCAAAAAAGACGCCATGAATGGTGGGGGCCCGAGCTTGTTCGGCGACGCTTTGCCCGCCGTTGATCCGACCAGCCTGCAAGTCGAACGCGACAGCTTGGTCTATCAGCGCATCGTCGCGGGCGGTCACGCCGACATGTTGGTGATCGAGCGGCGCATCAATGAAAAGACCGGTAAGCTGAAAACCGTCATCGACGTCGACAGCGTGCGCGAAGTGGGCGCGTTTATGCGTCTGACCCCGGCCGAAGGCGGTTGGCGGGTGGTGGTCATCGACAGCGCCGATGAGATGAACGCCAATTCCGCCAACGCGGTGCTCAAGGTCTTGGAAGAGCCGCCCAAAAATGCGCTGCTGCTGTTGGTCAGTCACAATCCGGGGCGATTGTTGCCGACCATCCGCTCGCGCTGTCGCACCTTGAAACTTCGCCCGCTCAGCGACACCATGCTCACCAGTTTGGTGCAGACCTATGCCCCCGATGTGACGGCTGAGGATGCTCAACGTTTGGCCGCGCTTTGCGACGGTTCCATCGGTCATGCCTTGGGTTTGGTGGAAGAGGGCGGTTTGGAGCTTTACGCCGAACTGCTGTCGTTGCTTCACACCTTGCCCCGCCTGGACGTCCAAGCCTTACACGCGCTCGCCGATAAAGTTGCCCGCGCCGGTGCCGACGATGCGTTTCGCACCGTTACCGGTTTGTTGCGTTGGTGGTTGGAGCGCATGGTCTTGACCGCAGCGGGCAAAGCGCCCGCAACATCTGGAATGGCGGACGACGAGGCCTTGTTCATGGCTGGGCTGGCGTCCCAGGCAAGCCTTGATCGCTGGTTCTTAGTGTGGGAAAAGATCAATCACTTGGTGGCGCGCGCAGACGGCTTGAACTTGGACAAAAAACAAATCGTCCTGGATGCCTTTTTAGGAATCGAAAGCACCGTCCAAGCTGCGCGCTAAAATGTAAAATAGGTTACGGAAAGAGTTTATCGATGGCCGCTGCTAAGCGCTATTACGTCACAACGCCGATTTATTACGTCAACGACATCCCTCACATCGGCCATGCGTACACCACGCTGGCCTGCGATGTGCTGGCGCGTTTCATGCGTTTGGATGGTTACGACGTCAAATTCTTGACCGGCACGGACGAGCACGGCCAAAAAGTCGAAAAATCCGCCCAGGACAAAGGCATCGATCCGCAAGCCTTCACCGACCAAGTGTCGCAGCGTTTTCGCGACCTGCTCGGCACCATGAATTTCACCAACGACGATTTCATCCGCACCACCGAAGAACGCCACCGCCTGTCCGTTCAGGAATTGTGGAAGCGCCTCAAAGACAGCGGCGAAATCTATCTCGACAAGTACGCGGGTTGGTACTCGGTGCGTGATGAGGCCTTTTACGCCGAATCTGAGCTCACCAAAGCCGCCGATGGCAACTTTGTCGCGCCCACCGGTGCGCCGGTCGAATGGGTCGAAGAAGCCAGTTATTTCTTCAAGCTGTCCGCTTGGGGTGACCGCTTGTTGAAGTTCTACGACGAAAACCCCGATTTCATCTTGCCCAAGACCCGGCGCAACGAAGTCACCAGTTTCGTCGAAGGCGGACTGCTGGATCTGTCGGTTTCGCGCACCACCTTCAAATGGGGCGTGCCGGTGCCGGGCGACGATGAGCACATCATGTACGTGTGGCTCGACGCGCTGACCAACTACATCACTGCGGTGGGCTTTCCCGACGAACAGCACGGTGAGTTTCAGACCTATTGGCCCGCCGATCTGCACATGGTCGGCAAGGATATCTTGCGCTTTCACGCCGTCTATTGGCCGGCGTTCTTGATGGCTGCGGGCATCGAGCCGCCCAAGCGCGTGTTTGCCCATGGCTGGTGGACCAACGAAGGGAAAAAAATCTCCAAATCGACCGGCAACGTCATCGATCCCATCGACTTGGTGGAAACCTATGGCCTCGACGCGGTGCGCTATTTCTTGATGCGCGAAGTGCCGTTCGGCAACGACGGCGATTTTTCCCATTCCGCCATGGTCGCGCGCATGAACGGCGAGCTGGCCAACGATTTGGGCAATCTGGCGCAGCGCGTACTGTCGATGGTGAACAAGAACTGCAACGAAGCGGTGCCGCAGCACGGCGATTTCACCGATGACGATATGGAGATGTTGAATGCCGCGCGCGGCATCATCGACAAAGTCCGCGAACACATGGACGTTCAGGCGTTCAACCTAGCACTCGAAGACGTGTGGGTGGTGGTGCGCGCCGGCAATGGTTATGTGGACCGCCAAGCACCGTGGAAGCTCAAAAAAGAAGACCCGGCGCGCATGGAAACGGTGCTTTATGTGCTGATTGAGAGCATTCGCCACATCGCGCTGGTGTTGCAGCCGTTTATGCCCCAAGCGATGGAACAGATGCTCGATCTGTTGATGGTCTCACATGAACACCGCTCGTTCGATTTCATCGGCGAAGGCCACGCCCTGGTCCCCGGCACCGCGTTGCCGAAACCAGAAGGGGTGTTCCCGCGCTTCGTCGAAGCCGAAGCGATTGAGGATAAATAGGGCGACACCATGCTGGTCGACAGTCACTGCCACCTCGATTACCCAGAATTCGCCGATCTTGATGCGGTGGTGAGCCGCGCGGGCGAGGCGGGGGTCGGCGCGATGTTGACCATCGGCACTGAATTGAGCCGTTTTCCCGGCGTTTTGGCGGTGGCCGAAGCCCAAGACAATATCTACTGCACCGTCGGCGTGCATCCGCACGAAGCGGGTAAGGGCGATATGGTGGTGCTCGATGAGCTGCTGCGTTTGGCCGAGCATCCCAAAGTGGTTGGTTTCGGCGAAACCGGGCTGGATTATTTCTATGAGCACAGCCCGCGCGCTCAGCAACAAGAAAGCTTTCGCATTCACATCGAAGCCGCGCGGCAGATGCAGCTGCCGCTGATCGTGCACACCCGCGACGCCGACGATGATACGCTGGAAATTCTCACCGAAGAGATGAAAAAGGGCGCATTTCCTGGCCTTATACATTGCTTCAGCGCGTCTAAATCGTTTGGCGAGCAAGCCGTTGAGATGGGGCTCTATATCTCTATTTCGGGCATCATCACCTTCAACAAGGCCGACAATGTCCGCGAAGCGGTCAAAGACGTGGCGTTGGATCGCTTGTTGGTCGAAACCGACGCGCCCTATTTGGCCCCGGTACCGTTTCGCGGCAAACCCAATGAACCCGCGTATACGCGTTTTACGGCTGAAAAACTTGCACAAATCAAAGGGGTGAGCTTTGATGATCTGGAACAGGCAACGACCGATAATTTCTATCGTTTGTTTAGCAAGGCTCAACGTCCGGAAGTCTTAATGGGGGTGGCTTAGTGCGCGTCACGGTTCTCGGTTCAGGATCCAGCACCGGCACGCCCTCGATAGAGGCCGGTTGGGGCAAATGCGATCCGAATAACCCGAAAAACCGCCGCACAAGACCGTCCATCTTGGTTGAAGACAACGGCAAAGCCGTATTGGTGGATACGTCACCGGATTTGCGCGAACAGCTGTTGCGCCATGAAATCAAACACTTGGATAGCGTTGTGTATACCCATGCGCACGCCGATCACATGCATGGTGTCGATGATCTGCGCGGCATCAACCGGCTGATGAACAGCGCGATACCGGCATTTGCCGATGCGGCCACCATTCAATCTATCCGCACGCGTTTTCCCTATGTTTTGCAGCCTTTGGCACCGGAAGCCACCATGTATTACAAAGCGACCTTGGTGGCGCACGAGTTTGCCCATGGCGACAGCTTTGATGCCGGTGGGCTACCGGTCACGGCAATTGAGCAAGATCACGCGTATATGAACACCTATGGCCTGCGTTTTGGTGATTTTGCTTATTCGACCGATTTGATTGCCATGCACGAAGATGGCTTCGATTTGTTAAACGGCATCAAGGTGTGGATGCTCGGCACCTTCACCGACAAACCGCATCCGACCCACCTGCACATTGATCGTGCGTTGGAGTGGTGCGAAAGGGTGCAGCCCGAACGCGTCTACCTGACGCACCTCAGTTTTGGTTTGGACTATGAGACGGTGCAAAAGAAATTGCCGAAAAACGTGTTCGTCGCTTACGACGGCATGACCATCGACATCTGAAGTGCCGTCAGGGGCAGGGCTTAGCAAACGCTAAACTTAATCCCGCACACACTAAAACGAAACTCACACAAAACACGTACAAGACATACCAATGCATTGTATATAAATAACATATATAATTTTCCATAATATACATTATGCGATAGACCGGAACTCTTAGATGTGTTGCTTTACCCCTTTTGGTTTTTGTCATGCTTACGTTTGTAACGCCCCCAAATGATGAGGACAATGAAACTGAGGACAGCGGCGATGGCGAATCGCTTGGCCGCATCGGTGTCCGATGAGGCCGCGAGCGTTATGGAAACCAAAAGGCACGTATAAAAAATTAAAGCCACCACGTAACCGAAGGTATCTTTGCTCCAGCCCACCAGCAGGTAAAAAAGCTGAATGATGAGCGATACGAGTTGTTCCATAGTCACGCACTCCCATTGCTCTCGCGATAGCTTTGCAGGTATAGAATGAGTTCACGCATCTTCACTTCATTCCTTTGCTAAATCTTTGAACGAAAGTTTCCGACATGACCGCGACCGCCTGCCCCTGTAATTCCGGTAAAGACTACGACCAGTGCTGCGGTCCGATTTTGGATGGCTCGAAAAAAGCCGAGACGGCGGAAGCTTTGATGCGGTCGCGCTACACCGCGCACGTCGAAGGCAATTTTGATCATGTCGCCAACACCCATGCTAAGGAAGCCAAAGACAGCTACAATAAGTCAGCTGCCGAGGCGCAATCCAAGAACACCACCTGGGTCGGTTTGGACATCACCGAAACCACCGGTGGTGGCGCGGATGACGACACCGGCACGGTGACCTTTACGGCGCGCTTTGAAGAAGACGGCAAACTGCATGCGCACCGTGAACGCGGCGACTTTCGCCGTGAAAATGGCGAATGGATGTATGTGGACGGCAAAATTAATCCACAAATCGAGCCCCGGCGCGTCGAAAAGGTGGGTCGCAACGATCCCTGCCCCTGCGGTTCGGGCAAAAAGTATAAGAAGTGCTGTGGCGCCTAATTAAGAATTCAATATCCACCACGACGTTGGGCGATATAGATCAAGCCGTGCCATGTGGCGGTACACAGGGTGGCCACGCCTATAAGGCCGCTGATGGCTGCGCAGCGCGTGTTTTCCGTCTGCAGACAGTCGACGAACACCACTAACAGCACAATGGACGCCACAAGTGCCAACACAGTCCAGCGCAGGCGCGGATTTGATACAAAATCTTTGAGTTTGATCGGTCTGGGCATGTATTTTGGGGATCCTATTGGGCTTTCGCATTCGATCAGGGTGGCGCGAGTCTACCGCCAAGGGGCTATATATGGAACGCCATTTTGAGTGTACCGCGTGCGGTAAATGCTGCCAGGGCTGGTTGCCGCTGTCGATAGCCGATGCACTGCGCCATGCGGACCGATTTCCGCTGTTTTTACTGTGGACTCCGGTGCGTCCCGGCGGCAAGTCTTATGATTTGACCGCCAGGTTGGGCTTCACCCTCAAACTTAAAAAGCGCAAGCAGGCTGCCGTGCGTCTGACGGCGGTCTCTTATGTACCCTCACACACCCCGTGTCCGGCTTTGGGCGCGGACGGTCTGTGCACCGTTCACGAAACCAAGCCGCAACGTTGCCGTACCATGCCGCTTTCGGGCAGTCGCGCCGAAAGTGACCAGACCGACCTGTTGATCCCCGCCCCAGGTTGGGAATGCGACATTTCCGACGCCGCCGCGGTGCTGTATCGCGATAAAAAAATTGTCGAGCGCACGGAATTTGAGGCCGAGCGCGCCCAGTTGCTGCAAGACGCGGAAATCCTGCGCCCGTTTGCCGAGCTGATGCTCGACAGCGTGCCGAGCTTACGCATGGATTTGGAAAAGATGGCGGCGCGACCGCAAGGCGGGCACGTGATCGTCAACTTTTCGACATTGCTGCCGCGCTTGGCGGATGTCGACATCTACGCCTTTGCCGCCCGACAATTGCCGGTGATGGAAGCGTTCGCGGCCCTCACCCAAGGCAATCCCGACCTTAAAGATGAGCACCAGCGCTACGTCGCGTGCGCCGACGAATGGCGACGGGTTGTGGATGGCGCGCCTTAATCTTTGTTCTTGGTGCCGTTCTTGCGAAACAGCGCCTTTTCGATCTCCACCAAAAACAGCACCGTGGACGCCACCGCGATGATGCGCAGCCAATCCATGAGGCCGATGGCGGTGGTGCCGAACAAGGTCTGGAATGGGCTTAAATAGGTAAAGCCGAGCTGGAACACCACCAACAAGACGACCGCGATCAAGACGTATCTGTTGCCGAACAAACCGTGCATATTGAGCACCGGCGCGGTGATGTAACGCGAATTGAACAGGTAGAATATTTCAAAGTATATCAGTGTGTTGACAGCGATTGTTCGCGCGCGTTCGATGCTCGCGCCCTGCTCCGTCTCCCAGATGAACAGCCCGAACGTGCCAATCAGTAACACCACTGAGACAAACGAGATGCGCCACAGGAACATCGGCGAAAGCACCGCATCGCCGCGGTGCCTGGGCGGACGCTTCATGACGTCGCGTTCCGGTGGTTCAAACGCCAACGACAGCGCCAAGGTGACCGCTGTGATCATGTTGACCCACAAAATCTGCAACGCGGTGAGCGGCAGTTCCTGAAAGCCCAACAGCACCGCGGCGATGATGGTCAGCGCCTCGCCGCCATTGGTGGGCAGAATGAACAAGATCGACTTGCGGATGTTGTCATAGACCGTGCGGCCCTCTTCCACGGCATGGGCGATAGACGCGAAATTGTCGTCCGCCAGCACCATTTCGGCGGCTTCCTTGGCCGCTTCGGTGCCTTTGTTGCCCATTGCGATGCCGACATCGGCGCGTTTGAGCGCGGGCGCATCGTTGACCCCGTCGCCGGTCATGGCGACGGTGAGGCCGCGTTCTTGCAGCAAACTGACCAGCCGCAGCTTATCTTCGGGACTGACGCGGG
>Ga0316204_10002748_pt1 | contig 38322 bp, 21 predicted proteins | sample 6monrhotite_MG_2_FD_205661 | JGI IMG/M metagenome (GOLD analysis project Ga0316204, IMG submission 205661) | Microbial mat bacterial communities from mineral coupon in-situ incubated in ocean water Damariscotta River, Maine, United States -... | ecosystem: Environmental > Aquatic > Marine >... | reverse complement strand
GGTCGCGCCCTGCCTTGCGAAGCAACTTGGGCCGACGCTGACAGCGTGGAGCAGGGGAGCGTCCACCCTGCTCTGAGCCCGAGGTAGAGGGGCGGATGGTTTCGGGGTGGACACAGGACGTCTCACCCGCACAGCATGACGCTCGCCGGTGACCTCGGCTAGTCCACGTAGGCGCGGTTGACGGCGAGGTGGGAAGCCCGTCCCAGGAAAAGGAACCCGTCCGCGACGCTCCCGGTGTCGGGCATTGCCGGCCGCTGCGCGGAAGGAGCGATAGCCCTGGGACGCGTTGCTCCGTCCGCGAGACCGTCGTCGCTCCCCTCTTGCGAGACGACTCCACCATTCGGGTTCAGTCCTGGAGAGAGAGCGCGACCCGCATTCCGCTCGAGTTCAGGACCTTGCTGGGGTCTAGCCCGCAGCGATAGGCCGCGCGCCGATACCAGTCGGACTGGCCGAAGTTCCCGCCGCGCCGAACTCGCAAGCTCAGGCTGGGATCCTCACGCGCGACCTGGCTTCGCTTCAGCGCCTTGTATGGCGAGTAGTGGTCTTGGACCCACTCGCTGAGGTTGCCCTCCAGAGCGTGGAATCCCCAAGCGTTGGGTAGCCCCTTACCGAGCGGCCGCAGCGATCCTGTCCGTCCCCCCGTGTAGAGCGTGCTGTCCCCGCCCTTCGCTCCGGTTCCGAAGGGCGAGCGCGAGCCCGCCCGGCAAGCAAACTCCCACTCGGCTTCGCTCGGGAGGCGCAATCCCGCCCACGCGGCATAGGCTTGAGCGTCGGCCCAGGCCAGCGAGCCCATGGGCAGCGACTGGGCGTCCTCACCCTTCCTGCGGCGGACCGAGGAGGGGAGCGGGGGCATGGCCCGCTTCGTGGCCTGACAGAACGCGGCAAACTGTCCGCGACTGACCTCGAACTTGCCGAGGAAGAAGCCCTCGCGAATCTCGACTGAGTGCGCGGGCGCCTCGCCCTTGTTCGTGCTGCCCGCGCGGTAGGTCCCAGCAGGAATCCAAATCAGGACGCTCCCGTCCCGCATGTTCCGGAACTCGCCGGCTCGCGAGGTCGCCTCCACACCAGGTGGGAGCTTGGGGGGGACCGGCGCCTGGGGGCGCTCAGCGGCCAAGCTGGAGAGTCGGAACCCGACGTGGGAGAGCCGCTTCTCCGGGCCCCAAGCCGCTCGGGTCGTGAGGCGTGAGTCCTTGTGCTCAGGGTGAGGCGAGGCTCCTCGCACGACCCGGGCAGTCGCCGCCCAGGTGTCCCGAGCGCTCCCGTCGGTGGGAGCGTCGCGGTAGCTGCCGTAGCAGTCGAGGACCCACTCCTGGACTCGTCCGTCGATTTGGGCGACTCCCCAAGCGTTGGGCTCGGTCCGAGCAACTCTGTCCACGCCGCCGCCGGCGTAGTCCCAAGCCGCTTCGCTGGGGAGGCTCAGGCCAGCCCAGGCCGCGTAGGCCAGCGCTTCGTGCCAGGTGACGGAGGTGGCAGGCTGCGCCTCCGTCCCCGGCTCGACCTTCGGGGCGAGCCTCTTCGAGAGCATGCAGAATCGAGCATATTGTCGTCGCGAGACCTCTTGGGTGGCGCAGAAGAACCCCGAGGCGAAGGTGACTCGAGCTCGGGGGAGGTTGGTCTTGTTCGTCCAGCGCGACTTCCTCCCACCGCGCACGAAGCTCCCGGGGGGGATCCAGACCAAGCGAGTCCCGTCCAAGCGGTTGACGTAGTGCGCTGGTGTCTCGGAGTAGCGCAAGCCGGCGGGGAGCGCCGGCGGGCGGCGCTCTGGGGAGAGCTCCGCGAGCCAGGCTGGCGACTCCGGGCCCAACCGTCGGATCGTGATCCGCTTGCGGGAGCTGTTTCCGAGGTCGTCTTGGGCCACCACCTCGAGGCTCTGGGCCTCCCATTCGGAGAGCGTGACCGTGGCCTCCCAGAGCCCCTTCCCCGATCGGCTCGCCTCGACCCCGTTGACGCTGGCTTGATACGCCCCCGGCGCTTGGAAGCGGACCGCAGCGGAGCCCGAGCGCAGGATCGAGCCGGGGAGTGGCTGGCGGAGTCGAATCGGAGGAGGGAGGGTCTGAGCCACGACCTCGAGCCGCGTCTGAATCGGCGCGACGCCCGCCAGCTCGAGGCGGAGGTCCAGGTGGTTGAGCCCTTCCGCCAGAGGCAGCGAGGGGATCGAGAAGCGACCGTCGCGGCCGACGGGTGAGGTGCGGGTTCCGATCCGAGCGACGCCCGGAATCGCCGGATCCAGGTGCCCTCGAAGCGTGAGCTCCCGTCGAGGGATCCTCGCGAGGGGTCCAGGAAGGAGCCGAACCTTGGGGGGGAGGATCGGGCGGTCCGGCGTGGGGCGATAGCGACCGCGCACGTGCTGGAAGCCAGCCGCTCCGACCCAGAACCCAAAGCGCTCGGGCCCAGGGCTGAACTCGCCCTCGAGCTTGGCCAGGTCGTCCTTCGAGAGGAAGCGCAAGTGGGGGGTGAAGTGCCATGTCGCAAGACGACTACGGCTCCGGAGCTTGGACCATGTCGCCACCGCGCTCTCCAGGTCGCGGCGAAAGAGGTGCGTGCGGAGGAGCTCGAGGCGAAAGGGATCCTGGACGATCGTCGGCGCCTGGGCACAGCGTTGGGCGAAGTAGGCTTCTCCACGCTCGACGTATCCCGACCTGAGCAAGTGGCGGGCATAGGCCCCATGGATCGCGACGAGCTGGGCAGGTGCGAGGCCGAACCCCTTCCCCAGAGTGAGCGCTGGTTCGAGGAGCCCGAGCTCAGCTAGATCTGTCGTGGCGCTTCTCGCCTCGCGCTTGGCCGTCTTGATCGCCCCTCGGATCCAGAGCGAGCCCTTGGCCCGCCCCTTACCCTTCGCTTGAAGCTTGGTCCAACGCCGCAGGGCGCGAGCGACTCCAGCCTCGGCGCGCCGCTCCCCCTCTCCTGCCGGGGCGCTCTCTAGGACCAAGGACTGGCGAACCTCACGAACGAGTCTAGGGAGCTCGACCTCGAGATCCCGGGAGGGTCGCTGGCGCGCCTCGAGCTTGCGAGTGGCCCTGGATTCGAGCTCGCGAACGAGAAGCTCCAGCCCCGCGCGGGCCTCAGTGTCCCGCAGCGACGCGTTGGCCAAGAGTTGCTCGGCGCTCTCCCGGAGCGCTCGCGGCTGAGGGACCTTCGCCAGGAGCGGGTCGAAGACCATTCGCAGCGAGAGCTTGGTGTCGAGGGTCTTGAACCGAGCAAGGCTTCGACCCACACCCGCCAGATCGCCTCGCTCGAGGAAGGCGGACGCGACCGCGCTGTAGGTCAGCGCCGCGTTGAAGGACTTGGAAACTCCAGCTGCTGCTTGGAGGGCCAGCTGAGGGTGGCCGGCTCCTGCGAGGCCCCGAATGAACTCGGTTCGAGCGCTCGAGTCCGTGGCCTGCGGCGGCGCGCGTCTATCGACGATTGCCATGACCTCCGAGAGCTTGGGGTCGTCCGGGGCGAGGCCCTGACAGGCCCAGCCTAGGGCCTCGAACGCGGGGCCCTTCTCGGACCCCAGGGCATATTCGATGGCCAAGGAGTGTTCACCGAGCTCGGCGTGCGCCCGGGCGACGACGACCGAGATCACGCGGTCGTGGGGGCACTTGCGAGCGTAGGCCAAGCAGCCGGCGGCGGCCTTGCGGTGGCCGAGACCATGGTAGAGGACCGCCAATCCGGCGGCCGGCTGGGCCAGCTCGGCGAGCGGCTTGAGCTCGGCGGCTGAGCGGGCCTCGTCCAGTCGGGCCTTGACGAGGTCCGGTGGGAGTTCGCCAGCGGCCGCGGGTGCCACGAGGCCCAGCGAGGCCAACAGGATCACGCTGCGCGAGAGAGTGTGCTGCATGTCCGGATTGTAGGCGCCTTGAGGGAGAGGGGCTCCTGTCCCAGCACTATCGGAGACCCTAGGCGCCCTGACCGGGGACCCTATCCTTGGCCGGCGCGGGTCCCTGAGTGCCGGATTCGCGCCGGGCTCCGCTCTCGCAGAGGCTTGAGAGCCGCTCAGGCGACGGGGAGCGGAACGCACTCGCCGTAGCCCTGGGACGGGGTCGCTCCAGCCTCAGCCGCAAGCGCTAGATGAGACGCCCGCGGCCACGCCACCTCGCTCTCGACCCTATCGGATGCCCCCCCACCTAGACCCAGCCCATAGGACGGGTGCTATTGTCAGCCATGGTCGTTCGCTACCCTCGCTTCACCAGTGGTCTCATCGTCGCTGCGGGCTTCGCGCTCTGGGTGGTGGCCATGGTGACCTGGGACGACCCGCCTCGTAGCCCCAAGGCGCTGGCCTACGTGCTCTCCTGCCTGGGCTCGGGGACCCTGATCTTTGGCGGGCTCTGCTTGAGCCTCTTTCCGAGCAGCGGGGAGCGGCTCGGTCGAGGAGGCGAGGTCGGACCGAGCGTCCCTGCTCGCCCCTTGGGACCAGCGATCGCGGTCCGGCTGCGCGCCACCCGGACCCTGCCCGAGTGTTGCACCTGCTGCGGCGACCCAGGCGTGTCTTGGCGGATCGGGCAGCTCGTCGATCCCAAGCAGCCGCTCAATGCCGGGCGGATCGCCCTCAGCATGGCGGGGATCTCCTTGCCCAGCGGAGGCGTGGAGGTGCGGAGCTACCTCTGCGCGGCTTGCTACTGGCACGCTCGCAAGCGCACGCTGCTCCGCTTCGCGACGCTGGTGCTTCCCTTCGCGATGGGCGGTCCGCTGTGGATCTATCTCGCCTTCACCCGGCCGGGGGCCCTCCCCTGGGGCTTCCTCGCCCTCCTCGTCGCCTGGCTGATCGTCGCGACCTGGCTCCAGCAGCCCTCCCGCGGTCGCCGGGCCTCGGCCGCTGCCAGCCACCCCGAGCTGGGCTTCGAGATCCTCGGCCTCGAGGGCAGAACGCTCCACTTGGACTGCTGGAGCCCCGACTTCGTGCAGGCGCTCATCGAGTTCGACCCCGACCTTCGGCTGGACCTCGAAGCGCTGGAAGCTGCCGAGGCCCACGCTGCTCGCCCCTCACTCCGTGGATCAGAGCTCCAGTGATCAGGCGCTCGCCCTCCCTCGAGCCGCCCCTCCCTCGAGCCGAGGCCCGGCGAGGCAGCAGGCCTAGTGCTTCACGAAGGCCTCGACCGTGCCTCCGTTGCCTGGGGTCTTGCCCGTCAGGCGGGTGTCCAGGTCCTCTATGACCAAGGTCCACTGGCTCGAGCTCTTCACGTCTAGGATCACCCAGAAGGTGTCCTTGCTGCGGGTGAAGCCCCGCTTCACGACGTCGCCGCTGGGGCCCTCCACTCGGTAGTCGAGGCCCCGATCCCCGGTGTCGTCCGCGCCGTGGTTGATCCCAATGTGCAGCTCGACGGGGCCTGACCCCAGCTTGGGGAGCCGCAAGCTGTAGCGCAGCGTTCGCTCGTCCTCTCGAGTGATCGTGAATCTCTCCCTCTTGAGCACGACCTTCTTTCCCTCGAGCTCCTTGGGCCCCAGGATCGCGCGCGAGTCCATTACGGCGCCCACTGGCAGCGTCGCCACGCTGTATCGATCCCCACGGACCGTGACCAGGTTGTGGTGGTGCAGATACCCGGCAGAGCGATGGTCTCGCTTCAGCTTGCCTCCAGTGGCGCCGAGGGTGAAATACGAGATCCCATCCCGCTCGCCGTCGAAGTGCATTCGGTGGTGGTGTCCCGCGAAGACGGCCGAGACGTTGCCAGCCTCCTTGAGGAGCTTGTGGACCGGCTTCCAGGTGTCCCCGTAGCCGCGGCCCGTCCAGCGCGGATGATGTTGGAAGAGGAACACATGGCGTGCGTCCTTGGCTCGTTCCAGGACCTCCGCGAGCCACCGAAGCTGCTCTGCGCTCATGGTCTGGGCAGCGGGCTTCTTGAAGCTCTTCTTGCCGCCACCCTCAGGCCCTTCGTCCGTAAAGAGAGCGATGAACCACGAGCCCTTGTGCTCGAATGCATACCAGAGGGGCCCGAAGTGACTCTCGTACAAGGCTTCGTTCTCTCGCTGCGGCCGCTTGCCCTTGCCCCTCCAGTAGACGTCGTGATTTCCAGCGACCGGATACCAGGGGGCCTTCAGCTTGCCCATGACGGCGCGGTAGGCCTTGGCCTGCTGGATCCACTTCTTCTTGCTGCCGGTGTAGCCCTGAACCAAGTCGCCGACGGTGAACACGAGATCCGGGTGAATCAGGTTCACCTCGGCGACCGCGCGCTCCAAGACCTTCAGGCCTTCGGGCACGCCGGAGGTTCGGTCACCGAGGATCGAGAAGGTGAAGGACTCACTCGCGACCGGAGCCGTGAGGGTCCTCCCTCCTTCGCGCGAGGTGATGACTCTCCGCTCAGGCGCGTCCTGAGCGGCGGCGACGCAGGGAGAGAGCAGGAAGAGGGCGGAGGCTATCGAGACCAGGGACCAGTGCTTCACGGCGTCTACCTAGCGGAGCTCGATCCCGGCGCTGGCCGCGGCGGTCTCGATCTCGACGTTGGCCTCGCGGCCAGCCAAGTAGAGGGCGCCAGCGGCGATCGGCAGGGTCACGACCATCCCAATCGCGCAGAGCGGAGCCCCGAGGAAGGCGACCAATCCGGTCGCGGCGAGGAGCTTGAACATTTCGGCGGGGTGAGCCTTGCCGAACACGCCCACGGTCCGCATGGCGTCCAGGAAGGACAAGCTGGGGCGATCCGCCATCAGGCCGGTCGCGAAGCCCGCGGCGCCCGCCAGGAAGAACAGGCCCACGCTGGAGCCGAGAGCGATCACGGCACCGATGGTGCCGAGGAAGGCCGAGATCCCGCCCACCAAGAGGCTCGCGACGAAGAGCACGAAGCCCGGTTGCGCGCGCTCCATGGCGTGGTCGAACTCCAAGAGGTGCTTGAGCTCGGCCGACTCGCCGTGGGCGTTGGAGCGCCCGACCGCTGCCTGCCAGCTCGTGAGCACGACGCTCCCCGCGACGGGGATCAGGCCCAGGAGTCCCGCCAGGAAGCCCATCAGCCAGTTGGCTGCGAAGGCCTCGCCGCTCTCCTTGAGGTGTTCTCCTACCCTGAACATGCCCAGAGCATACCCCTCTCCCCGACCCCGAGAGCGACTCCAGGGGAGGTCGACCGGCAGTGATCTGAGAGCGGTGGCGCCCAGCGCGAGGGGTAAACTCGTCGGCGAGAGGGGGGAAGGGTGCACTTCCTGAGGGTCGAGACCGGCGTGGACTCTGGGCGGACGATTCCGCTCCCGGAGCAAGGTGCCGATCAGACCCTCTGCCTCCGGATCGGTCGGGACGACGAGGCCAACCTTCGCTTCGCGGACTCCACCATGTCGCGGACCCAAGCCGAGCTGCGCTGGGAGGGGGGCTGCTGGCAACTCCTAAACCTCAGCAAGCACGGGAGCTTCATAGGGAAGCGTCGCCTCAAGGCCGGCGCCCAGCGGAAGCTCGTGGCCGGGGACTCGCTCCTCTTGGGAGAGACGCGAGTCACCTTCCTCCAGGAGGCGACCCCAGAGCCCCTAGACGCCTTCACCCCCAGCGCGCCCTCCCTGGCGGGGCCCCCGACCCTAGCGGGCTACGACAGCAAGGGCCGCTTCCACTCTGGGCAGACGATGCTCGCCGTGGACGCTGGCAGCACCTTCGTGACCCTCCTCAAGGACACCGAGGGAGAGGCCAAGCTTCAGGTCAAGCGGCGACGCCTCTACTTCTACGCCCTGGTCGGAGTCCTGGGCCTCGTCGGCCTCGCGCTCCTGATTCGGCTGGTGGCGTGGCCGGCCTACCAGGATCACCCTCGCGGACTCCTGCTGGCGACTGGCCTCGGCCTCCTGCCCGCCCTCCCCTACCTCGTCCTCTGCAAGCTCCTGGATCGCAACGGCCAAGTCCCCTGGCCGAACCTCCTCGCCTGCGCGATCTGGGGTGGGACCGTGGGCTGCGGATTCTCGATCGTCCTCAATGGACTCGGGCACGATGCCATGGCGGCCTTCGTCGGCTCGGGCGAGGCCTTCACCTGGACCGCGATCCTGGTCGCGCCCCTCGTCGAGGAGGTCGCCAAGTGGCTCGCGATCCTGGTCCTGTTCTGGATCCTGCACGACGAGTTCGACAACCTCCTGGAGGGCTTGATCCTCGGCGCCGCGAGCGGCCTGGGCTTCGCCCTCGTCGAGAACTGCGCCTACAACGTCCGCTTCCTCCAAGACGGCGAGGAGGCCCTGTGGGTCTTTGGCAGCTATCGGATCGTGGTCAACGCGCTCATAGGCCACCCGATCTATACGGCCATGGCGGGGGCTGGCCTCGGCCTGCTCCGAACCGCCAGTCGCGGGAGCCGCTGGCGCTTGGCCTACCCCCTCCTCGGGCTCCTGGCGGCGATCACCCTCCACGTCGCCTGGAACGCGACCTCGGTCTACCTCGGGAGCGCCCTCCGGGGACGCGAACTCCTGAGCCTCGTCAGCAACGCGGTCCTCTTGGGCGGGGCCGGGCTGGGGGTCTTCGTCTCCGCCTACGCCTGGGCAACGCGCCGAGAACGTCGTGTGCTGACGACCTACCTGAGCGAAGAGATCGAGAAGGGCTTCGTGGAGCGAGCCGAGCTCGACAGCTTCTACGAGACCCTCGGCCGCCTGCGCTATGAGTGGGGCGGCCTCCGTCACGGGTGGACGGCCTATCGGCTCCGGCGCGCGCTTCGCAAAGCACAGGTCGAGCTGGCCTTCCGCAAATGGCACCTGGCTCGCGGGGAGGAGGCTCGCGGCGAGGGCAGCGATCGGGACATTCGTCGGCTCCGAGATCGGATCCGAGACCTTCGCAACGCGCTGATCTCTTTGGGCGCGAACCTGGACGCTTCGGGCAGTCAGCCGGGACGCGGGGTCACCACGAGCATTCCGGAGCCAGCGGCGCCAGTCACGAACCTCGATCCTCCGGCCACCGAGGCCCCGTGACCTCCCGTCTCGGTGTCTACGAGCTCCTCGGGACCCTCGGCGAAGGAGGCATGGGTCTCGTCTATCGCGTTCGCCACCTCCAGCTGGGAGGGGAATACGCGCTCAAGACGATCCCCCTCGACTCGGATCCGGAGGCTCTGGCCCGAACCCGACGCGAGGGTGAGGCCATGGCCCAGCTCTCAGGGCACCCCCACGTGGTCTCGGTGCACAGCCTCTTCGAGGACCAAGGTCAGCTCTGCCTCGTGATGGAGCTCTGCCCGGGTGGTGACCTCCAGGATCGCCTGAGCCGCGGCCCGCTGCCGCCGGCTGTAGCAGGCCAGATCGTGGCCCGTCTGGCCGAGGGGCTCGCGGCAGCCCACGAAGTCGGAATCCTGCATCGCGACCTCAAGCCCGCCAACGTGCTCTTCGACGCCGGGGGGGTGCCCAAGCTGACGGACTTTGGGATCGCCCGCGTAGCCGACAGCCAATCCCTGACCCAGACCGGCTCCCTCCTGGGGACCCCCTCCTACATGGCCCCCGAGCAGGCCGAAGGTCGCCGCGCTGACGCGCGGAGCGACGTCTACGGACTGGGCGCGGTCCTCTATCAGTGCCTCTCGGGTGCGCCCCCTTTCGGCCCAGGACCCGTGCTGGCGGTCCTCAACGACGTCGTGAATTCGCCCCCTCCGCCTTTGCCTCCCGGAGTGCCCTCCGACCTCGCGGCCCTCTGTCTCCGAGCCCTAGCCAAGAGCCCTGAGGACCGACCCCAGAGCGCGCTGGAGTTCCGGGACGGCGTCCAAGGCGACGCCGAGGCGGGGCTCCGGCGTGCGCTCCGCGTCGCAGCGGCGGTCCTGGGTCTCCTGATCCTGGTGTTGGCGACCTTGCTCAGCTCTCGACTTTTGTCGCGCGAGGACCTGGAAGCGAGCGCCAGCGCAGCTTCAGCGACCCCCAACACGACCTCGCAGCCTCAGGCGACGCCGATCGCCTCGCCCTCAGCGAGCGCCACTCCCCGTGAGTCTCCCCACGAGTCGAGCCCCTGGTTGTTGAGTCTGCCGCCGTGGCCAGAGAGCCCAGGGCCGCGGACGACCACGCCTCAGGAGGTGCGGGAGATCAGCCGACGAGTCGCTCGCTTCCCCCCCCTGGCGCCCGCAGCCTGGCGAGCTCGCGGGCTGCGAACCCACGCCTGCCCCCCGCCTCAGGGTCGCATTGACCTCGGCGACTTGCCCGGGCCGGACAAAGAGTTCTTCGCGCGCTGCTTCCAAGATCTCGAGGCTCACCCGGGCTCGCTCCTGTGCCTGCGAGCTGCCTCGCGGGGGCTCGGCCTAGCCAAGGTTCGCGTGGCCGCCGGCGTGCGCGGCCACGATCAGATGGGCCTCTGGCTGGCCTGTCGCCTCCTGAGCGCTGGATCCGTGGCCGGGTTCCGGAGGCTGCGAGGTGGATTGGTCGGGCAAGGGATCCGTGAACTCCAGGACGTGGCGACGGTCCAGCGGGGCTGGCGCAATCCGCCGACCACCGAGACAAGGGCTGCCTGGAGGCGCCTGGGGCGCTTTGCCCAGCGCACCTTCGCCACCCCACACCGAGGGCTCCTGCGGCTCGATCCGGGCGAACGCCCTCCGGACCCTTCGGCGACCAAGCGCATCATGGCTGAGTTGACGACTCGCTCCTGGGATCTGCTCCTGGTGCTCGAGGCTGCAGCCAGAGGCGAGGGGCCCGACGCTATGCCCACCTCGGCGGCAGGGGATCGCTACGAGAAGGAGGTCATTCAGGAGGCAGCCAAGGCCCTGCGAGGCGACTTCAACGCCGTGCGCTTCTTGGGAAGACGCCTCCACGCTGGCGACATGGGCTGCCAACGCGATCAGGTCACCGGACCTCTCCTCCTCTACCTCGTGATCCAGGAGTCTCCTCGCCGGCGCAACCACGCCCTCTACAACCTCGGCCACGGGTCGACGAAGGAGTCCGTCGAGGGTGGGTTGACCCTGGAGAAGAGCTACACCAAGGAGGAGTTAGCGTGCCTCGTTCTTTGCGGGGGGCATTCGCTCTCAGGCGCGATCCTCAAGGCCCAGGATCCTGCCGCGATCCCGAGCAAGCGGGAAGCGGAGCTCCTCTTCCTCGAGGCCCAAGCGCGCGCCCTCGACCGGGCAGGGCTCCTCGGCGGCGAGGCTGTCGCCTACGGTCCTCCGCCTAAACTCCCCGCGACTCCCCCCAGCCCCCCCCACACCGACGATCGCGGGATCTGTCTCCAGCTCCGGGACTGGATTCCACACTCCCTCGTCCTACGGAACTTCGCGCGCGAGGCCGCAGCGCTCCCCTCGCTGAACCCCGAAGAGCGCCGCGACAGAGCCGGAAAGCTGCGGGAATCGAACCCGCTCGTGGCGGCCCAGCTCCTGCGGAGCGGCCTCGAGAGCAATCGCTTCGCTGCGCGGGAGTTCATAGACGCCCTTGTGCACTCCCCCGTTCCGGATCCGGCTCTCAGAGCCCGGCTGATCATCGCCTGCGCGTTCTTCGGCCAACCCCGGAGCCTGCGCCTCTTCGACAGTGCGCTCGAGGGACTGGGCCCAGAGTGGGAGGATCGCGCGGAAGCGATTCGCTCTTCCGCCGCGCGCGTCTACTGGGAGGCTGAGAAGCTCAGCGAGATTCAGAAGTCCGGCATGAAGATCCTGGAAGGCGCGCCTTCTCTAGACGAGGCCTGGCGACGCCTCCGTGCCTTTGACGCTGAGCTAGCGCGTCGCCCCGTCCTCCAGCGACTCTCGGAGTGGACGGCGGAGCCGCTCTTGCCTGGAGATCCCGCAGATCGAGTTCGGCGAGCGGTCCGGCGGCTCGCGAGCCGGCGCCGGAGGGTCGCTCGGGCCCTCGACGCGGGGCCGGCTCAGGAGTCCCCTGAGCACGCCCGGGAAGGCGCGCTCCTGCGGAGGGCAGCGAAGGGCGAGGCTCAGCCCCTGCTCGAACTCGCTGAGCTCTGGGGCCAAGAGAAGCGCTACCTCCTCGCGCGAGCGGTTCTGGTCATCGCTCTGGAGGGCCTGCCGCAGGAGGCCTGGCTCGCGGGCGCCAGCATCGCGGACTCGCTCTACCTGCCCAAGCTGGGCGATTGCTTGCGACGTATCCCACGAGGCGCTACCCGAGAGCTGTGGCAGGTGTTCCACCGCGAGCGAGAGCTGGCTCTGATGGGCGCGGGTCTCCCGAGCCTGGCCGACCTCGACGCCTGGGGCGTCCCAAGGTAGCTAGCGAAAGAGCGCCGGTTGCTCGCGCCAGGCTTTGACCCAGCTCGCAGGGCTGCGACCGAAGCTCTGTCCGCTCGGGAAGCGTCGAGTCAGCTCGCCTTGAGCGCCTCGGGCGGCCTCCTCTCGGGGGTGCTCGAGGAGCTCGAGGAGGGCCGGGACCGCGACGGGCGCAGAGAGGGTCCGGGCGTAGGCCAGGGTCGCGCGCGCCAAGGGGAGCGAGCTCGCCAGCTCAGGTCGGCTGCGCCAGCGCGCCAGGAGCCACTCCGCGGGGGCCGCGTCCTTTAGGGACATGTCTGCAGCGCGTTCGAGCCAAGCGAGGACCTCCTGCTCCGAGACCAGGCTCGGGCGGGCTTTGGCCAAGCCCGCCCGAAGGACTGGGAGGTCCGCGGGAGCCTCGAGGGCTCCCAGGGCGACCTGGCGAATGGCGGGCTCCTCGTCCCCAAGGGCGTCGGCTATCGCGCGGGAGACGGCCGTGATTCGACGGGCGCGAGGGATCCGGACCAGAGCGGCCAGGGCGCCTCGGCGGAGGCCAGCCCCTGCGTCGCGGCCCAAGAGCACGAGGGCGGTCTGGTCCTCGGGGTCCGCGAAGGTGCCAAGGGCATGGGCTGCGGCGGCTCGGGCCAGGTGCGGCTGGGTCCGATCACGAAAGAGGCGTCGAATCGTTGGAGCGAGTTGGGTCAAGCCGAGGGCCTCGGCGGCGTGGATGGCGCGGGCGCGTCGCGCTCCCTCGAGATCCGATCGTCGAAGCTCTGCGCCGAGAGCGCCCGCGGCCAGGGTCGGCGGGAGGGTCGCGAGCCCCAGGAAGGCCTCACGTCCGCCGGGACCGGACTCTAGGCTCGCGGTGCAGAGCTCAGAGATGAGCGCTTGGCCGAGCTCGTCTCCGGTTCCGCCCAAGCGGAGGTAGGCAGCGCTGACCCCGACCCGCAGGTTGCCTTCCAGGCCAGGTTCGCGGAGGAGACGACGCAACACGCCCTGGAGCTCTCGCCAGCCGAGGGCACCCACCGCTCGAGCGAGGGTCGCGCGGACTTGGAGCGAAGCCTTGCCCCGCAGCAGACTCCGGACCCGGTCCAAGGGGCGCTTCTGGGCCAAATCCCGCGAGCGCTCGAGGAAGAGCTGGGCTTGGCCGGCGTCCCCTCGCGTCAAAGCAGAGTCTAGACCTAGGAAGAGTCCCTGGGCGTCCCCGAGGGACACGAGGCCCCGGCTCGCAAAGACCGCGCTCGGGCCCCCTCCAGCTGCGACCCGGCGGAGGGTCTCTCGCCCTTCGATCCGTCCACCGAGGGCGCGGAGCGCGGCTGGCCGCCAGGCGCCACCCAAGGGATCTCCGGCCAGCTCTCTCAAGGTCTCGACGGCTGGGGGGCTGAGACGCTTGACCTCGAGGGGGCCGAGGGAGCCTGCCTCGAGGCGCGCGAGGAGCTGCACCCGACGAAGGACACGAGCCCGGAGGGGACCCTCAGGAAAGGCTGCAGGTCGGGTGCCCAGAGCAGACCAGAGCGCCAAGGCGCGCGGGCCTAGGGGCGCTGGAAGCTTGGAGCAGCGCTCGAGCTCGGCTTCTAGGCTGGGGATCGCTCTCCTCCAGCGAACCAATGCCTCGGCGTCTCGAGGGAGGGATCCCTCTTGAGTCGTGATCCACCCCTCCAGCTCCGCGCGTTGGCCAGCGGTGGGCTCGTCGGCCTGCAGCAAGGAGAGCTGGGCTCCGAGGGCCAACGCGAGCGCGACTCCCCAAGACACCCTCCACCGCCGGCTCGGGGAGCGAGCAGCAAGGGAGGGAGGAGGAGGCACAGGCGGGCTCTCAGGGGGAGGCGAGGGCGAGTTGAAGCGTTGGCGCGCTTGACGGCCACCTGGGGCGACCTCGTCGTAGGATATCGCCATGGGTCGATCCATGGAGGATGACCTCCGCCTCGGTCAAATCGCCGTGCGGATGGGCCTGCTGCGGGCACAAGACCTCCCGGACTTGATCCAGGAGGCTAGGGCTGGGCACGTAGAAGAGAGCGCAGGCTCCGGGAGCGCCTTCGCGCAGCTCCTCTTGCGCAAGCGCCTCCTCTCGGTCTCCGACTACCTCTACATGGCTGGCCAGGCTCGGACCGAGGCCACGCACCACGACTCCGATCCCATGATCAAGGTCGGGGAGGCCTTCAAGAGCTACGAGAGCGGCGAGCTCGACATGAGCTCCTTCGAGGCCATCGTCGCTCGCTCGGGCGAGCCGATTCGTCGCCCCGAAGGTCGGACCGAGAAGTTCGGCAACTACGAGCTCCTGAGCGAGATCGCGCGGGGGGGAATGGGGATCGTCTATCGGGCGCGGGACCTCCGAACCTCTCGAATGGTCGCCCTCAAGGTCATGATCGAGTGCGACGACGACGAGGTTCGGCTCCAGCGCTTCGAGCGCGAGGCCGAGCTCTGCGCCTCCCTCGATCACCCCAACGTCGTCCGGATCCACGACGCCGGGCGCATCGAGGGAATGCCCTACTTCACGATGGACTACGTCGAGGGCGACAGCCTGGACGACCTCTTGGAGGGCACCGGCGTGGCGCGGGACCTCGCGATCAAGGTCATCGCGCAGTCGGCGCGCGCCATGGATCAGGCCCACGAGCGCGGGATCATTCACCGCGACCTCAAGCCCGGGAACATTCTGATCGAGCGGATCACGAACACCGGACGGGTGACGGACTTCGGCTTGGCCCGCGACCTGCACCGCGGAACGCGCCTGACTCAGGTCGGGCAAGCCGTGGGCACGCCCTACTACATGGCCCCCGAGCAGGTCCGCGGTGAGCGCGACGTCGACGGACGCTGCGACGTCTACGCCTTGGGCGTGATCCTCTACGAGATCCTGACGGGGGACGTGCCCTTCGACGCGGACTCGCCCCTCTCGCTCTTTCGCAAGATCGATCGCGAGGAGATCGTCCTCGAGATCGACGAGACCAAGGGCATTGACTCCCGGATCCAGCGGATCACCCTCCGGGCCTTGGCCAAGGACCGCGAGCAGCGCTACCACCGGGCCAGCTACTTCGCCGACGACCTCGAGCGCTATCTCCGCGGGGAGGAGCCGCGCGCGCGCCCCTTCGAGTGGCGGGAGCGGCTCCGGCGTCTGTTTCGCGGTGGAGGCCGCGGCGCCGCCCTCGGGAGCTTGGCCCTCGTGACCCTGATCGTGCTCGGGGTGGCAGGGGCCCTCAGCGTGCGGCGCCTGCGGGCCTCGCGCACGCGCGATCAGGTCAGGAGCGAAGTTCAAGCCGGGCTGGACTCGGCGCGGGCCCACCTCAAGGCGGTCGAGACCCCCGGTGACGACGCTCTTGGTGAGGCAGACGCTGGCTTGGCGGCCTTGGAGAAGATCGCCAAGCTCCGCGCCGGCGAGGGCGTCGGCCCCGAAGAGGCGAAGGAGGTCTTCCTCGAGGGGCAGGGCGCAGAGCTCGTGCTCGAACTCTCGCGGGCCCGGGCGGCTGCGCTCTTGCGACAGGTCCGGGGCGCCGAGGAGCTCGAGACTGCCCGCAAGGCGGTCGCTGCGGTCTTGGTCCTCGACCCCCAGGAGCGCCCACTCCGCTTGGCCTTGGCGAAGCGGGAGGCGGGCCATGGGGACGTCAAGGCTGCCTTGGCCCTCCTGGCCAAGGTGCTCTCGATTGACGCTGGCGATCCCGGGGCGCGCTTGGCGCGGGGGCGCTTGCTCGTCAGCCTCGGACAAGCGGAGGAGGGGCTCCGTGATCTCTCCGCGCTGCTGCTTCAGCGTCCCGAAGACGTCAAGGCGCGGGCGACTCGCGCAGAGGCCTATCTCGCCATGGGTCGTCTCCGGGCGGCACGCTTCGACGCCGAGAAGGCTCGTGCCTTGGCTCCCAAGGAGCCGTGGGGACACTTGGCCATGGGGGCCGTGGCGCGGGCCGAGGGCAAGAACAGTGAGGCGGCCGCGGCCTATCAGGAGGCGCGCAAGCTCTCCCCCGAGTCTCCGGGTCCGCTCCTAGCCCTGGGTGCGCTCCGGGCAGCCGAGGGGAGCTATGAGCTCGCGCGCGAGCAGTTCCAGCTCGCCGTGCCCTTGGGCGCGGTGGCCGAGGGCCGTCGCGGCGCTGCCTTGGCGGAGGCCAGCCTGTTCCGCCTCGCGGAGGCGGAGGCCCGCCTTCGGGAGGGCATTCGTGAGGTCGAGGGGCTCCCGAGCGGAGAGCAGGCACACGCTCGGTCTCTCCTGCGAGTCGCTGCGGCTGAAGTCGCCCTGGCCGCTGACGGGCAAGAGGCCGCTCGCACCTGGCTCCAGGAAGCGGCGGCCGAGACACCGCACTCTGAGCGCGTCCTGGTCTGGCGCGCGCGATGGTTCCTGCTCCGACGGGACGCGAAGGGGGCCGCTGAGGTCTTGGGCAGCGCGAGCACCTCGGGCGGTCCAGAACTCTTGACCGTGCGCTCTGCACTTGCCCGGGCCCAAGGACGAGGCAGCGAGGCTCGCTCCTTGGCCGAGCAAGCCCTGGCGCGCTCGCCCGCAGGGGCCGGGCACGCGCGAGCGCGGCGAGCGCTGGCGTCGGCCCTCTTGGGCCAGGGGCAAGAGGACGCGGCTCGTCGCGCCTGCGGCGCGGCCTGGGCTGCGAGCGCCGAAGACCAGGACCTGGCGGGTCACCTCCTGCGAGAGGCCCTCGAGTTGACGGCCCTCCGGGTGGCCTTCGGTTCAGGCGGGACGCCGGACCGAGCCGAGGAATACTTGCACGCCGTGACCCGGATCGATCCCGGGCGCGCCCCGGCCTGGGGTGCTCTGGCGCGCCTCGCTTTCAAGGAGCGGAATCTAGTCCCCGCGCGACGTTACCTCCGAAAGGCTCTCGAGCTAGACCCCTTCCGGCCCGAGCTGCGCGTCCTCCAGACTGAGCTGGCCTTGGGCTCGGAGCGTCCCGTCGGGCGCGATCTCGAGGAGGCCCTCTCGGGTCTGGAGAAGGTCCTCGAGGCGGAGCCGAGCGCTGAACTCCTGATGTTGCGGGCTCGGGTTCAGCTCCGCTTGGCGCGCTATCCCGACGCCAGCGGGACCCTGGACCGCGTCGGGCAGCTCTTGCACACCCGGCCCGAGGTCGAAGCGCTCAGAGCGCGCGCGCTCAAGGGGCAGGGCGACGAGGCCGGGGCACGCCTCGCCGAGGACAAGGCCGCCGAACTCGGCCCTCAGCGACGGCGCTCCCGGGAGAGTCGCCTCCGCGAAGCGCGCTCGCTGCGCGACAAGGACGAGGCGCAGGCTCGCGCGCTCTTGGACTCAGCGATTCGGACCGGGAGCCACCGCTATGACGAGGACCTGGCTCCCTTGGTTCTGTTCCGGGTCGAGCTCGCGCGAGATCGCCTCGACGCCCTCCAGACCCTGAGCCCGCTCCTGCTCCATCAGCCCAAGTGGCAGTCCATAGACCTCGCCGATCGGAGCCTGGCGCGTCGCTGGACCAAGCCCCTCTCGAGCGACGCCTGGGACATCCTCCGGAGGAGAGCCAAGGAGGGCAGCGAGGGCGCCGAGGTCGCCCTGGCCTTCGCCGCGCTCTATGACGCCCTGACCGGCCAGGCTAGCCCCGTCGCGATCCAGGATGGCCTGGCTGCCGCCGAGCGCGTCGCGGCCGAGTCACCGACCTGCCTCGCCGCTCAGCTCGCTCGCGCCCTGCTCAGGGCCCACACCGGTGATCCTCAGCGCGCCTTGCGCAAGCTCCGGCGTCTGGAGTCGTCCTGCAGCGACAGCGGCCTCTACCACTTGGTCGTGGCGGAGGCTGCGGCGGCTGCCGGTCGCGCGGACTTCAGCGCCGGGGCCCTCGAGCGGGCGGCGAGCCGGAAGCTGACTGACCTCGAGGCGCGCAGAGGGCGTTCGCGGTATCTGGGAGCCAAGCGGAGGTAGCGGTGAGGCGGTATCGAATCGAGCGCTTCGGGCTCAGCGGGCTCGAGCTAAGCGAGGGACCGGCCCTCGTCCCGGGGCCTGGCCAGGTCGTGGTCAAGGTAGAGGCCGCCTCACTCAACTTCCGGGATCTGCTGATGGTCCGGGGGGAATACAACCCGCGCCTGAAGCTCCCCGTCGTCCCCTGCTCTGACGGGGCGGGCGTGGTGGCCCGGGTGGGGCCCGGCGTGGCTGAGCTGGACGTAGGTCAGCGGGTCGCCGGCTGCTTCGCCCAAGGGTGGCTGGACGGCCGCCCTCCCGCTGACGCCCACGCCAAGACCCTCGGGGGTCCCCTAGACGGGTCCCTGGCCGAGGAGATCCTCCTCGACGCTCATGGTGTAGTTCCTGTTCCAGAGCACCTGAGCGCCGTCGAGGCCGCGTGTCTGCCCTGCGCCGGCGTCACCGCCTGGAGCGCGATCCACGGCTCGGGGGGGCTCCGTCCCGGCGAGTGGGTCCTGGTCCAGGGGACCGGCGGCGTCTCGACCTTCGCGCTTCAACTGGCCAAGCTCGCGGGAGCGCGCGTGATCGCGACCTCGAGGAGTGAGGCCAAGCTAGAGCGAGCTCGGAGCTTGGGCGCCGACGCCACGATCCTGACCCCTGAGACGCCGCGCTGGGGCAAGGCCGCGCGCGAACTGAGCGGCGGCGGGGTGGACCTCGTGGTCGAGGTCGGCGGCGCTGGGACTTGGGCCGAGAGCCTCAGCGCGTGTCGGAGCGGGGCTCGGGTGGCGGTGATCGGTGTCCTCTCTGGACGTGAGACCCAACTCGACGTGGCTCCGATCCTGATGCGCCAGCTCCGGCTCCAGGGCGTGTTCGTGGGCTCGCGGGCGGACTTCCTGGCGCTGAACGCAGCCCTCGCAGCCCACGAGCTGCGACCCGTGGTCGACCGGACCTTCCCCATGGCGGAAGCGAGGGCTGCCTTCGAGGTCATGGAGCGAGGCGAACACCAGGGCAAGCTCGTGATCGAGACCCAGGCGTGAGCGAGGCCTGGACCGCCGCGCAGATCAACGCAGAGCTGAGCGCTCTGCCAGAGCTCAGCTCTTGGACCTTCAGCGAGGGGCGGCTCCGGCGATCGTTGACCTGCGAGGACTTTCGGGCCGCCTTCGCCTTCATGACTCGGGTGGCTGCGGTCGCCGAAGAGCAGGGGCACCACCCGGACTGGACCAACGTCTACAGCCGGGTCTCGATAGCGCTCTGGACCCATGACGCTGGGGGGATCACTGAGCAGGATTTTCGTTTGGCGCGGGGGATCGAGGCGTGCAGGTGATGGTGTCTGCGAGCCCTGCCCGCCTCGGGAACGTGTCTAGCAAGGACACGCCGTCTAGATAGAGCTCATTGCCTTGTACATCAGCCAGAGCAAGCCCGCGACGACGCCGGCGTTCCCCAGCACGAAGAGCGACGAGAGGTCCTCGCGGGACTCGACCTCGCCCCCGACGGGCTCGCCGACCTCGCTTGGGATCTCGCCTCGGATCACGATCTTCCCGCCAGGCCCGAACTCGACGGGCGTCCACTCAGGTCCCTGGGCCTCCTCTTCTTCTTCCTGAGGTGCCTCGAGGGGAGCTTCGGCGTCGGCGCTCGGTTCTGGTGCGCTGGAAGGACTGGAGGTCGTGGCGGTGGCCGCGGTGACCGACTGGAGGCGGTGCTGCGAGCGGCAGCTCCCGCAGCCGCTAGCCTCCTCCCAACAGGCTATGTGGTGGCGAGATAGGCAGTCGCCGCACACGCAGGTCTCGGGGTCGCTCGCAGCGCAGCTGTCGTGGCAGTATGGGCAGCGGGTGGGTCCGACCTTGGGGCGTTGCCGAATCCCGTCTACCGAAGGAGTTGGGTCGCTCATGGGGACAAGTCTATGCCCCAAGCTGGCGACGAGTGTCTCCTCAGAGGGAGCGTCTGGCCCGAGGTGGGTTGACCCGCCAGACTGGGCCAGGCGCATCGGCCGAGGGAGGCTATGAGACGACGGCCTGAAGAACCCCGCTGGCGAGTGGGCGAGCGAGTGCAGCTCCAGTCCCACCTCGACCTGACCCAAATGGGAGTCGGGGTGATCCTCGACATCGAGGCCAAGGTCGACGGCGTGGCCAAGGCGGCCCTGGTGCGATTCGAAGGCGGCCCGCGGAGCGGGCTGTGGTACTCGATCGGGAGCCTGGCGCAGGAAGACGCGGCTCCCCGGATCCAGAGCGTGGTCCCAGCGCTGGCCAAGCGGGTCGCGCGGCCGGCTCCAGAGCCCGAGGCCTTCATGGACCTCGACGCGGAGGAGGTCCGGCCAGCGCGGGTTCCGGCGCCACCAGGCCTGACCCTCGACGGCCCTGGGCTCTACTACGCGTTACTCGGACGCCTCGACGCCCCGCGCCTCTATCCGCTGATGCAGATGGAGACCGGGACATGGCCCGCGCGCCTCAAGGCCTTCCTGGCCACTCCCGCTGGCGCCGAAGCCGGCACGCTCTCTGTGCTCCTGCTCGCGAGAGGCGCGAACATGCACGGGCTGACGGCCTGGCTGAGCGCGGTCTGGCGGCATCACCCCGATCGCCTTCAGCGCGTCCTGGCCGAGATCCGACGCGAGCTCGAGGCGCGCCCGCTTTGGCGCTGGAAGGAGGGGGCGGCTTGGCCCAAGTGGCTCTTCCGCAGTCCCTGGCAGACCTCTGGAGTGACACCCGAGGACGAGAGGCTGACCCAGCCTCGACGCTTCCTGGACAAGCGACAGCTGATCCTGCGCGGGTGGCTCTTCCCCGGCGAGCGAATGCGCGCCCTCCTGGGCGAGTTCGACCAGGGCGTGGCCGGGGTCGAGTCCGAACGCGCGGCGCTGGACTGGGCGGAGGCCCGCCTGCGTGCGCTTGGGTGGTGGCGTCCGCTGGAGGTCCGTCCCCTCGAGCCCGAGTTCCTCGCGCGTCAGGCGCTGCGGGACTCCCTCAGCGAGGCGCTCCCTACCTCGACCCAGGAGCAGCTCGAGAGCCTCCTCCGAGGAGCCCAGCGCGCTGGGATCGTTCGCTCCCCGGCCGAGGCTGCGGCCTGGGCTCGAGCATGGATCGAGGTTTGGGTCTCGCGAACAGAATCGGGCCCCGAGGCGCGGCTTCCCGAACGCCTGACCTCCTGGGACTTGATCCAACGTGGTTGGCTCTTCGATCCCGTTCGGATTCGGGCCATCCTCGCTAAGGAGGAGCGCGCTCGGGCCCGCCTCGAACCGAAGTATCTCCAGTCTCCTCTGGCCTGGGTCCACACCCAACTCGAAGACCTGCGCTGGTTGCGCAAGCGCAAGCCGAGCGTCCAGCCTCTCGACCCGGGCGTGCTCTGGAGCGTCTCTCCCGCTGAGTTGACGCCCGAGCTCCTAGAGGCCCTCCGAAAGGCACGAAGCGCGGGGATCGTGCGCGACGTCGAAGAGCTAGACAGCTACGCCAAGGCCTGGCTCGAGAAGGACCGCGCCCGCCGACTCCAGGAGGCCCTCGACCGCGACGACCTGGGCGGTGCGCTGAGCGTGCTGGGCGACCTCTAGGCGAGGCCGAAGCTCTTCGCGGTGACCACTCCGCCCGGCGAAGGATCGGTCGCGAACTCCATTGATCCTCTTCGCTCCCCCAACCAGCCCACGCCTCCTCCCGAGCAGCGCAGGTGTCGGGCAGGGGTGCTTCCATGGGCAGGTCACGACCGGAGACCCAGCCCGAACCAGCGCCCAGTGAGTAGAGTCTGCTCCCAATGCGCTCCGCTTCGCCAACCCTCCTCGTCCCCTTGCTGGTCCTCGCCTGCGGGGGCCTGTCCTGGGCGGGTCCCAAGCTCGAGGCCGAGGTCGGCTACGCCAAGCTTTACAGCCCGGCCCGCCCCCTGCCGGTCCAGGTCCAGCTCTCGCTCCCAGCCGGCGAGGCGGCCTTTCGCGGGGTGCTTCTCCTGGAGGCCTGGCAGGAGGAGGGCGGCGCTCCGCGCTGCATTCATGCGCTGCAAGAGGTCGAACTCGGTCCAGGGAGCGCCAAGCACTATCTGCTCGGGTTTCGGCCGGATCGATCCAAGGGCGTTCGGCTCCGGCTCTTCGACGCCAAGAGCGAGGTCGTCTCAGAGCAGGTCTTCGCCTATGGCGTGGAGATCCAGGAGACTCCGCCAGGCGTCCCGCTGGTGGGCACGCTTCGGCTGCCGGAGGGGCGGACTCCCCTCTATTGGCCGAACAGCTACACCCACCGCAAGGCGCGCGACACCTCCTCGCCTTCGGGCGCGGTCGCCGTGGAGATCGCGCCGGACCTCCTTGCGCCGAGCGGGCTCGATGGTCTGAGCGCGCTGGTGATTGGAGCCGGTCGGAGCCTCGAAGGCGATCAACTTCGAGCCCTCGAAGCCTGGATCCGTGAGGGGGGTCAGCTCCTCGTGGCTCCGGGCTCGCGGCCCCTCGACGAGGACCATCCCTTGAGTGAGCTCTTGCCCCTCGTCGCTCGCAGCCAGCGCCGGGTTCGCGGCGCTTTGAGCGAGCTCGAGACGAGCGGCACAGACGGATCGGCCTCACTGATCACGGGGACGATTCGCCGAGGGGCTTGGGTCACTCACGCCGCGCCCGACGGGACCCCGGTCCTCGTGACCGCTGGCCTGGGGAGAGGCCGAGTGACACTCCTGACAGCGGCCCTCACAGATCCAGCCTTGGGGGGCGAGGAGGTCCGCGCGGCGCTCTTCGAGCGCGCCTTCGCCCTCGCAGGGCTCTCCCCGCGAGGTGCGCCTCGGGTGGACGTGTTGGAACAAGCTAGCCTGCGTCCAGACTTGGCGTCAGCCGAGGCCGCCGTGGATCGGAGTTGGATCGCGATCCTGGTGGTGGCCTTCCTGATGGTCGTGGGACCGCTGGACTATCTGCTCTGGCGCTGGCGGCCTGGTCCGCGCATGACCTGGGTCACGCTGACCGTGAGCAGCTTGGGTTTCAGCGCGCTGGCCTTCTTGGTTGGGACCCGTGGGACGGGCCCAGGTTTAGAGGCGCGCTCGACGTGGGTCGTGGACACCTTCTCAGACGGGAGCGCCGTGGCTGACGGCGTCCTCGTCGTGGCCGGACGTCGCCACTCGAGCTTCGCCCTGGCCGGGAGGCCCGGGTTGCGCTTTTACCCGAGCGGGACCCCTGAGTCCGGCGAGGCTCGGCTCCAAGGGGACCTCCTCCTAGAAGGCGGCGAGGTCCGATTCAACCTGGGCCTCGGCGCTTGTCTCCCCTTGCGGGTCCGCGGAGTCCTGGGCCAGCTCGAGGCACCGATCCGAGTCCTGCGCAAGGGCCCCGAGGAGATCGAGATCGAGAACACCCGGGAAGGGTCCTCCCTGGACGTCATGGTGATCACCTCGGCCGGCCACAAGCGGCTCCGCCTCGCGCCGGGACGGAAGGTCGTCAGCCTCAACGAGGTCAGCGAGCACTCGCGGCTGGCCCTCTCGCTCGTCGACGGAGAGGGCCTAATGCGCCAGAGCGCCGAGGGGGCAGGTCTCTGGACCACCGCCGGGCAGATCTTGAGCAAGTCCTGCGAGTCGGCAGGGTTCGGCGGATTCAACGCCTTCGACGACGCTGTCTCGGCGGAGGGCTGGGGACTGGAGCGCAGCGCCTGGCTCGAGCGCGGACACGTGGTCGTGGTCACCAAGGTCAGCGAGGCGCCGGGCCTCCTGGAGGGCAAGGACCTCCCCAGCGATCGCGCCCAGCGCGGCGTGACCTACTACCGGTGCCACCTGCCGCCCGAGGCCGAGCGCTTGCCAGAGCCAGAGCCGGAGGCTGAGTCCCCGGGGGGCCAGGGCTCTGCCACGAGGAGCGAGAGCCAAGAGAGCCAAGACGACGCCAAGAGCCAAGACGACGCCAAGAGCCAAGACGACGCCAAGAGCCAAGAGGGCGCTTCGAAGAGCGAAGAGGGCGCTTCGAAGAGCGAAGACGGCGCTTCGAAGAGCGAAGACGTTGGGTTCCGCGGGACTCCCGAGGAGCCAAGAGACCGACGCGCCTCTCAAGGGCGAGGGGAGCTCTCGTGAGCGATTCTGAGACGAGGCCGGAACCCTCGGAGGCCGAGGCGAGCCCCGAGAAACTGGCCGGACACGACAAGGCGTCCTCGGCAGACACGGTGCGTGCTGAGATCGGCGAGGTCGAGCTGATCCCTGCCGAGGCCCGCGCGGACAAGGAGCTTCCCCGTCGCGAATCGGCCATCGTCTTGAGCGGCGTTAGGAAGGACTACCCCGGGACGACGGCTCTCCACTCGGTCAACTTGGCGGTCCCGCGGGGCGAGATCTTTGGCTTCATTGGTCCCAACGGATCCGGGAAGACCACGACCTTGCGGATCCTGGCGACCTTGACCCGTCCCACAGCAGGGCGGGCCGAGGTGTGTGGCTTCGACTGCGTCCGCGAAGCGAGCGAAGTCCGCCAGCGAATGGGATACCTCCCTGACGGGGCCCCCTCGGCGGCTGACCTGACCGTGCGCGAGTTCCTCGAGTTCTTCGCCTCAGCCTACGGACTGACCGGTGCGCGGCGGACCTCCGTCGTGAGCGACGTCCTCGAGCTCGTAGACCTCGGCAAGAAGCGAGACGTCCTCCTGGGCGCCCTCTCTCTAGGGATGCGCCAGCGGCTGGGGTTGGCGCGGGTCCTGGTCCACGATCCAGAGGTCTTGCTCCTCGACGAGCCGGGTACAGGCCTCGATCCCCGCGCTCGGGTGGAGATCCGCGAAGTCCTGCGCGAGTTGACCTCCCTCCACAAGACGATCTTTATCTCCTCCCACATTTTGGGTGAGCTCGACGAGCTCTGCACCTCGGTCGGGATCCTAGAGCGCGGCCGGGTCGTGTTCGCGGGCACCATCGAGGACGCCAAGCGACGCGCCCACGGGAGCGGGATCGAGGTTCGCGTCGGCGGCGGTCACGCCGAGGTCGCCCTCGGGCTCCTGACCGGCCTCGAGGGCGTCGAGAGCGTCGACGTCGAGGCCGGCGGGCTCTTGATCGTGGACCTCGCGGCCGGCCGCTCGCCGGGTCTGATCGCCGAGCGCCTGGTTGAGAACGGCCTCGACCTGACCCTCCTCCGACCCCGCGAGGTCGCCCTCGAAGAGGCCTTCTTGAGCCTGACCGACGGAGAGATGGGTTGATCCCCCGCGGGATCGGACTCCTCCTGCGCCGGGAGCTGGCGCGCCTGGACCGGGCGCCAGGGAGGCGACGCGTCGTCCGCGCGGCTTCGCTCTGCGGCTTGACCCTGGTGTTCATGATGGCCAACGCCGGGGGTCCGACGGCTCCCTTTCTGGCTTTGGCCTGGTCGCAGCTGATCCTGTTCTCCTTCCTCCAGCCGGTCCGAGCGGCTGGGATCTTCGTCGAGGGACGTCTGGACGGGACACTTTCGCTCTTGGCGCTGACACCCCTGCGCCCTTGGGCTGTGGCCTTGGGGACCTGCCTGGCAGCCCTGGCCTTGGCGGCTGAGGGGATCCTGGTCTCGCTGCCCCTGTTCGCGATCGCGGGCGTCTACGCCGACCTCGCGGTCATAGACCTGGCCCGGGTCGGGGCCACGATCTTGGCTGGCGCCTTCCTCTCGACCTGTGTCGGGGCGGCTGTCGGAGCCAAGGGCGGTGGACGCCAGGCGGTCAGCTCCGGCTTCATGCAGTCACTGGTCTGGATGTTCCTCCTCTTCGTGATCTCCGGCGTGGTGTTCAACGTGTGCGAGAGCGTCAAGGACCCCGCCCTGATCCCCTATCTCCAGCCCCTCGGGCGGATCGTGTTCCTCCCCTGCGGCCTCATGCTGGGGGTCGCCGAGGGCCTCTACGCGCCCCTCTTCTCTCTGGTGTTCGGGCTGGGGGTCTTGGGCGTGGCGACGCTTCGAACGGGTCGCGCGATCCGCGACGAGGAGGACGCCCGCGGTGGCGGCCGGAGGTGGTTCTCCGGGCTCGGTCGCAGCCAGGCGGAGGGGACCAGCGAGGGTGCCAAGGCCGCCGTCTCGGCACCCGAGCGCCTCCCTGTCCCGGATCACCGCGTCGTTGCCTGGCGCGAGGCGCGTCGCCAAGGAGCCGGGGGCTGCTTCCGCCCGGGTTGGGTCGCCGTGGCCGCGGTGCTCTTCGTGTTCGGCTCTGGGATCCTGGGCGGACTCATAAACCAGGACTACAAGCTCTCGGTCTACTTCGGCCTCATGCTCGGCTCGACCCTCTGGCTCTTGCTCATCGCATGGGGGCTCATGGGCGGCGCGCGGGCCTACGTCGAGGACCGAGAGGACGGGACCCTCGAGCTCCTCTTGACGACCCCGCACTACGACGCCTGGACTCTGGTCAAGGAGAAGCTCCGGGGAGCCCTAGAGCGCGGTCGCTGGGGGATCTTCGCGGGGTGCATGGTGCATACGTCCGCGGTCTTGGGCCTGGGCATCATTCATAAGCTCGGGGTGCTCTCGATTCTCATGGCCTTGTCTTCGATCCTCGTGGTCTGGGTCACGGGGGCCTGGGTCAGCCTCTCGGTCGGACAGACCTATTCGCTGCGAGCTCCGAGCGCCGCCCGCGCTCAGACCTGGGCCGCCGCCACCGCAGGGATCGTGTTCTTCATAGGGCTCTTCTCGACCTGCTTCGTGTCTGCGATCTGGATCATCCCCACCCTCGACGCAGCCCCTTGGATCGCAGGCGCGATCCACTACGGCCTCTCTCTGATCCTGGGGATCATCGCCCTGGCCTTCGTCCACGGCCTGCGGGAGAACCTAGCCTGGCGCGCGTTGAGCTAGCTGGGCGGCGCAGGACAGGGGCGGGCAGCGGCTCCCCGCCTGGCGAGAGAACCAGCTCAGGGGAGGGCGCTTTCGAGCGGGCCCCCTCAGCCCGCACGGGCCCCGCCGCCCTTAACATGGAGCCTTCGTGAGCTTCTCCTTCTACACGACCGCCTACGGCCCCCCGCCCCTCGCGCACCTCTTGACCAGCGCGGACGATCACGGAGACCTCCAGGTCGCAGAGGAGCTCGTCGATCCCTGGCTCGAGGGCTACGCCTTCCACCTCCACCGTGATCAGCTCTCGACCCGTGGCGTCGAGCTCTGCTGGGAGTCGGACCAACTCCAGGTCCGCCTCCTGACCCTCGCCAGCCCCGAGGACTGGGAGCTGGCCTTCCGGATCTTGGAGGAGGCGACAGGCCCCAAGGGCCTGATCCGCACCGAGGACGGCAGGGAAGAGTCCGTGGAGGACTTGCGCGGGCTGTTTGGGAGCTTGTGCGAGACGACGAACGCCGGAGGGACGGCGTTCCTCGTCGAGCGGATCGAGGAGGGAGAGTCCAACCTGACTCTGCCTGGTCCCATCCGGCCCTTCTGCATAGGCCCCCGGGTCCTCGAGGAGCTCCTCTCGGAGGGACCGCGCGAAGAGCTGACCCAGCGCTTGCTCGACCGGATCCGCCTCGTGCAATACACCGGCGAGGCGGACGACTACTACGCTGCGAGCGTGCTCCAGGCGGCCTCTGAGGAGGACGTCAAGTTCACCCTGGCCGCCTTCGGACCCGGGGTTCGTTACCTCCTGCCCGAGGTTCAGTTCGTGGCCCTCGTGAGCGACGACGACCAAGAGCTCTTCCTCGACTACGACGGGCTCCTGGCGCTCCTCAGCAGCTGGTGCCGCTACCTCGACGAGCGCCAGGTCTTCGTGGAGGCCCTCGAGGGCGAGAACTGGGACCTCTTCCTCGAGGTCGCGCGGACCTGTTCGGTCGACCCCCTGGCCTTCCTCCAGGGACACGTCGACCTCGACGCGCACCAGGCGCGGATCGAGGCGGGCGCCCTGGAGCTGGCTGCGCGACTGCGGCCGGGCCTGGGACCGACGCCGAGCAGTCGGAGAGCCGAGCTCGATCGGACGGTGGAGCTCTTGGAGTCTGCGCGAGACCGCGACCCTGAGGCCTTGGGCGTCTGGGCTGACCTGGCCGCGGCCCTGGGCCAGCGAGCGCGCCTCCTGAGCCGTGAGGGTGACGTCAAGGCCGCGATCCGTGACCAAGAGAAGTCGATTCGTGTCCTCGCCAAGCTCGCGCGCCGGGACCCCGAGGCGCGCAGCGACTTGGCCTTGGCCTACGCTCGGCGCTCCGACCAGGCCGCGAGCCAGGGTCTTCCCCGAGACGCCTTGGCCGACCTCGAGCGCGCGGCCTCGATCCTGTCCCGAGTCAAGGAGCCCCGGGAAGCTCGCTTGAACCTCGTCGCCTGTCGCTGTCGACAGGCTGAGCTCCGCGCCGCGCTGGGCGAGACGAGCGAGGTCGACCGCGCGCTGGCCCAAGCTGAGTCGATAGCCGAGGTGTCTGACGAGGACGGGGCGCGGGTTCGGATCCTGCGAACGCGGGCCCGGATCTTTCCCGAGGCTGCGCCTATTTACCTCGAGGCGGCCCTCGGCCTCGCGGAGGCCCTCGCCCGACGAGACCCCAGCGAAGTCGAGGAGGCCTTCGAGGTCGCCATCGATCTCTGGGAGGGCCAGCTCAAGCGCCTGGAGGTCGCCGCCGCTGAACAGACCAACGCGCGGGCCTTGTCCCTCCTCGAAGACGAACTCGACGCCCAGCGGGTAAGCCCTGTTTGGATCGGGCGGATCATGACCGCGCGCGCAGCTCTCCTGGGCGCTCAGCTCCGACGGGCAGAGGCGCTCGAGGTGGCTGAGCGGGCCGGGCGCCTGCTCAGGGAGCGGGGGGCGAGCGCCGTCGAGTTGGCGAGGGCTTGGGACGCTATCGCGTCCGCCCGCGAGGACGTGTCCGATCTCAAAGGAGCGGTGGTCGCCTATGACGAGGCCCTCGCGTGCGGCGAGGGTCCAGAGCACGGGCTCCGTGGGCTCGAGCGGGCCCGAGCCCATGTTCTGCGCGCCACGATCCTGATCGAGGACGGTCAGCCGGACGCCGCCGAAGCCGACCTGGCCGCTGCTCGGAGCGTGCTCGACCCCAGCGCGCGGGCGCCTTCGCAGCGCTGGCTCTTGGCTGGGGTCCTCCACGCTGAGGCCCGCCAAGCGACCTTGGCCGGTCGCCCCGTCGAGGCTCAGGTCGCGGCAGCGCGAGCTGTGGCTGTCCTCGAACTCCTCCAAGACGGCGATCCCATGAGCGAGGGCTTCCTGGCCATCGTGCGCGTCGTCCTGGGGGAGTGCCACCTAGCCTTGGGACAGGACGAAGCCGCCAGCGTGGCGATCCGGAGTGCGCTGCGTGTCCTGGACCGACATGCCGCCGCTGGACTCCGACTGGGAGAGCCGACCCAGACCACCGCGCTGCGGATCCAGGCCGAGCTCGAGCGTCGCAGCGGGCGCCCGGCGGAGTCCTTAGCCACGGCAGACCGGGGGTTGCGAGGCAGCGTGGGCCTCCCGCACAAGCGGGCGGCCTTGCTCGCTGCCCGCGGTCGGGCCCTCTGGGACCTCGGGAGCCGGGGCGAGGCCCGCGCGGCCTTCGAGGAGGCGCGGCAGGTCTTGCTCTCCCCCTTCCGGCCCCTCGAGCTTTGCTCTGAGCTGGAGAAGGAGCTGAGCCTGGCCAACTCTGAGACCTCGCGCGACGAGGCGCTCGCGGAGTGCGTGCAGGCTGGAATTCAGGCTTTGACGGAGCGCCTCCAGGACGCCCCGCCGAGCTCTGCCGCCGCCTTGGCCTTGGCGCGTCTCCGCACCGCTTGGGACGAGGCGGACCTCTCATTGAGGGGTGAAGGCGCGTGAGTCCCCCGAGAGCCCTCTCCTGAATCTCCCTGACTTGGAGTCCCTGCGCTGCTTCCTGGAGGCGGCCCGAGCGCTCAACTTCCGCGCGGCGGCGGCGACGGTCCACCTGACCCCTGCGGCCCTCAGCAAGCGAATTCAACAGCTGGAGCGGGTCTTGGGCGTTCGGCTCTTCGAGCGCACGACACGTCGAGTGACCCTGACCGAGGCTGGGCTAGCGCTGATCCCTGTGGCTGAGGAGACCTTGAGCTCCGCTGAGGCCTGCGTCCGATCTGCGCGGGGCGAGACCGGGCCGGCCCCTCAGGAGTTGACCCTCGGCACTCGTCACGAGCTGGGGTTGAGCTGGGTCCTCCCGCTCCTCTCAGACCTGGAGCGGAGCTTCCCGCACCTCACGATTCACCTCTACTTCAGCTCGGGGCCAGACCTCGAGCTGCGCGTCCGGAGCGGTGAGATCGACTGCGCCATCACCTCGCGACGATCGCAGGATCCCCGCCTGGACGTTCGGCGCCTGCACCGAGAGGACTACGTGTTCGTCGGGCACCCCAAGCTCCTCGCGAAGACCCCCTTCGTGTCACCCGAGGACGCGCAACGACACGTCCTCTACGACGCTCAGCGCTCGCTCCCCCTCTTCGAATACTGGCGCTCGGCGCCGGGCGGGCGCGCCCTCCACTTCGGCAGCGTGCGAGTCATGGGGACCATCGCCGCGATCCGGTGGTCGGTCCTCCGCAAGGCCGGGGTCGCTGTCCTGCCGCGCTACCAGATTCAGCCCGACCTCGACCGCGGGCGCTTGGTCCAGATCCTCCCGGAGGTCGACTGCCTCAACGACGACTTCCGCCTGATGTTTCGCGCCCGCGACCCGCGCCTCTCGATCTACGAGGGCCTCAGCGAGGAACTGCGCTCACATCCCTTGCGCTGATCGAAGAGCGCGGCCGAGCACCCGTCCACTAGCCCGTGCTGGCGCTGGCCCCGCTGAAGCGGCAAGCTGGCTGGGTGAAGATCGAGTGCGAACTGGAGACGCTGCGGCAGGGGTGGCCCGCGGGCCTGGACCTCAGCGTCAGCAACGAGAGCTCGGACCAGGTTCTGGTCTTGAGTTCAGCGGAGTGGCAGGCTCCGCTGCGAGGTCGGCACGGCTGGGGCAAGGAGTCTCTCGGGTGCCTCCGCTACGAGTCTTCGAAGGACGAATATGTGCTCTCGACTTCGGTCGGACTGCGAGCCCCCCTCGTCCTTCAAGGCGGGGTCCTCTTGCCGGGGTTCCGGGCGCGGACCCTCCTCGCGAGCGCCTCCCTCGGGGTCGGGCTGCTGCACGCCGAGCTCGTAGTTCGGGGCTGGTCCTTTCCCCTCGCTGAATTCGAGGCGCGGGTCTATCAACTCGATCCGGAGAGCGCGGCTCGTCCCGTCCAACGCTTCAAGCGGGGAGGGGCGCCTGAGGGCCAGGTCCGTGACGCCTGGGTCCACCTCCACGAGGCGCGACCCTTGGAGGACCGACTTCAACTCGCGCTCCAGGTCGAGCCAGACGCCGAGCACCCGGCCGCTGCCGCCCTCGCGCAGGTTCCCGGTGGGACCCTGGTCGGACGCATCCGTCGCCTAGGAGGGGCGTGGGTCGTGGCCGAGCCCAAGGGCGCCTGGATCCTGATTCGCGAAAAGGAGCTTCTGCGGCTCCCGCGAGGGACCCTCGACGGGACCCTTCTAGAGGCCCTGGATCGGGAACCGCCCTTCGTCCCCCTCGACCTCGTGTTCCGAGGGGAAGCCGCCGAGGCCTGGCGTGACTCGACGGAGATCCCCTTTGCAGGGGCTGGGCTCGGGCAGCAGCGCTTGGAGACCGAGCAGCTCTGGAGTCTCCTCGCAGCCATTGGCCGCGAAGGCCTCTCCGTCCGCTGGGGACGCCACGCGACCATCGCAGCAGGCCTGATCGTGAGCTCGGCGCGAGCCTAGGCTCTCTTGGACCCTTCGCGGGGACGAGCGGACCTCGGGAGCCTGCTGAACTGGAGCGCTCTGTCCCGCCTCAGCTTGCGCCTCCCGACCTGGGCGGCCCTTGGCGAACGCTGCGATTCAAAGGGTGCTGGCCCAAACCCCATCCTCGGGGGACGGAGTTCAGGCCAGCTGCGGGCTCGGGCCCGGGTTCTGCGCCAGCTCACGGAGCCGGCGGCCGGTGGCTAGGGCGTTGGGCTCAAGACCACGACGAGGTGGGTCGGGGCTTCGCCCGAGTCGAGCTTGGCCGAGACAAGGGTCGTCACGTCTGGGCTAGGAGCCTCGACGAGGAGTCGACGGTTCTGCTGGCCCCCGCCCTCAGTAGAGCGACTCAGGCTGAGGGAGAGGCGGGTCGGTCCCGTGAGCGGCTGCTTGGGATCGACGTCGGGGTCGTAGACGTTGAGGGAGAGGTGGAAGTCTCGACCCTTGCCGTCCCTCAACTCTCGGGAGAAGGAGAACCTGAAGCCGTGGACTCGGGCCTCGTCGTGGAGAGTCGCCTGCCCTTCGCTGACGAGCTTGGCGAGGGCCGCGGCGGCGGACCTCCCTGGAGTCACCTTGAGACGACTCCAGGTCGAGTCGGGGACCTCGTAGATCAACACGCGTTGGCTGGGCTTGACGTCGGGCTTGTCCAGGTTCCGGAGGATCTCTCGGTAGTAGGCAACCTTGGGCGCCAAGTCGAAGATCACGATCTGCTCGGGTCCTCGGATATAGAGAATGTTTCCCAGGCGGAGGGAGTCGCGGGAGAGCAGCCCCCGGAGGTTGGCGAAGAGCGCCGAGCCCGAGCCGTTCTTGACCTGGTAGACGAGGGTCACGGGCGCGTTGTAGCTGGGGAGGGCTTGGTCTTCGGTGTAGACCTTGGCGTGGGCGCTGTTGATTCGGACCTGCGCTTCGCGGTGCTTCATGGCTCGGACGCGGGTCGCTGACTCGACCAGGAGGACCTCGTGGTCGTTGAGGAGATCCATCAGCGCTGCGCGAGTCAGGGTGTGACCGCCGACCGCGAGCTTGATCTTGAGGGCTGCGGCCTGGGGGGTCACGAAGGCGCTGCGGCCCGTCTGGCGAGACCAGGTCTTGATCAGGTCCTCGACTGCGACGAGGCCTTCGCCTGCGGGCACCTCGACCTTGAGAGGAGCTTCGAGCTTGGCGTCCTGGGCCAAGGCGGGGGTCAGGATCGCGAGCGTGGATCCAAGGGTGAGCGCGAGCAGACGCGAGTGGTTCATGGGTTCCTTCCAGAGGGCTCCCCTGCGAGCTGGACTCGGTCATGAGGAGAGCGGCGTGTTCTATGGGTGAGACGCTTCCCGGCGTCACCACAGAGACGCGCGCGCAACTCAGAGGGTTTAGCCTCTGAGATTGCGGAGGTTTCTTTGCGGCAGCTCCCCCAACCCGGAGAACGACTCGGGGCCTACGTCCTCGAGGAGGTCCTGGCTGCCGGAGGGCAGGGGACCGTGTATCGCGGTCGGCACGCGAGGCTGGGATCTCCTGTAGCCGTCAAGATCCTCCACGCTCCAGATCCACAGACCCTGGTGCGCTTTCAACGCGAGGCTCAGACCCTCGCGACGCTCAGGCACCCGAGCCTAGTGCGGGTCGAGGACCTGGGTCGGAGCCAAGGGGGCTTCAACTACTTGGTCATGGACTTCGTCGAGGGCCAGACCCTCCACGATCGAGTCCGCCTGGGCGGCGTTCTGGAGCCAGGGGAAGCCGTGGCCCTCCTCGGGCCGGTCGCTGATGCGCTCGTCCACTGTCACTCCCTCGGGATCCTGCACCGGGACGTGAAGCCCGAGAACATTCTCCTCTCACCCAAGGGCCCCTTGCTGGTCGACTTCGGGCTCGTCCGCCGAGATCCGACCGGGGGTGCGCCCAGGGGGGAGGCCGAGGCGCAGCGCCTGACCCAGACCGGCGAAATCGTGGGGACGCCGAGCTACATGGCGCCAGAGCAGGCGGACGGGGGGCGAGCTGCGATCCGTCCCACCTGCGACGTCTACGGCCTGGCCGCGACGCTCTACTTCGGGTTGACCGGTGAACCCCCCTTCGACGCAGGATCGCTCTTCGCAACGCTGAACAAGGTCCTCAACGACCCACCGCCAGACCCCCGGGCGCTCCGCCCCGTGCCGGCTTCCTTGGCGGAGCTCTGTCTAGAGTCCCTCGCCAAGGAGGCGGGAGAGCGACCCAGCACGGAGGAGTTCGCGCGGCGGCTCCGCGAGAGCTTGAACGCTCCAGAGAGCGGGCGCAGCGGCGGCGTGTGGGGCGCGATCGCCCTCGTGGTCGGCCTCTCGGCATTGGCTGGCGGTTTGGGGGTCGGGCTCAGGCTCAAGTCGGAGGACTCGCCTTCCTCCACCGCTGAGGCGAGCCTCGATCTGGGCCTGAGCCCCACGCCCTCCTCCGCCCCAGACTCGGTCTCACCTTCAGTGGTTCCTCAACCGGTCACCTCACCCAGCGCCTTGACTCTGCCTGAGCCCGAACCTGAGCCCGAGCCCGAGCCCGAGCCGCCACCTCTCCCAGAGAGTTGGCGAGAGATGGGTGATGGTAGTCAGCGCTGGACACCTCGTCGGCAGCCCTCTGCCGTGGCTTGGAAGAACAGACTCTGGGTGTTCCCGGAGGTGGGTGATGCCCTCAGCCTCCAGGGCGGAATCTACAGCTCACAAGACCTCGGTCGCACCTGGGAGCTGATCCGGTTCAAGGGCCGGGGAGATGTCACTCCACCTCAGCGCGCAGGCTCTCTGGTGCACAAGGGCGACCTCTATCGCCTAGGGGGCTTCGCCTCCGGGAGGAAGTTCATGTCGGCCCGTCTGATCCTCAAGGGCTCGCGCCTGGCGATGGACACGATCGGCGCCTCTCCCCATCCCTACAGCCGCGACATGAACGGAGTCTCGTTCAGGGGCAAGGCCTACGTGTTCGGAGCGAGCTCGATAGACCCCGAGCACGAAGGACCCGAGCTCTACAGCAACGTCGCTTATCGAATGCTCCGCGCGAGAGCGCTCATCAACTTCAAGCCGATCCGGCGCCCGGAGTGGGGGCCCCGCTACGGCGCACGCGTCCTGGCCCACCAGGGGAGGATTTGGGTCATTGGAGGACGCCTGCATGACCCGGGGCGAAGCCCCCGTTTCTGCAACGAGGTCTGGTCGACCACGAACCCCGCGAGGGGTTGGGAGCAGGTCAAGGTCGAAGAGCCCTTCCCAGCGACGGGGCACTTTGGGGCCTGCGCGTGGCGAGGTCGAATCTGGATCGGCGGGGGCGCCAACAAGCGCCCGGGTCCTCTGGTTCTCTGGCACAGCGTCGACGGAGTGCGTTGGGAGTCCCTCGAGGTGCCGGCCTCCCCCCCGACTCGCTCGTCCACGAGCCTGGTCGCTCTCAATGAGGACACGCTCTTCTTGATCGGAGGGCAGCGAGCCGGGACGACCGGGAGTTCGACCAAGACGACCAACGACGTGTGGATGCTTCGGTAGGTCAGCGACCTCGGCGACGCAGGAAGCGGGCCAGGCCGCGGACCGTAGCCTCTGTGGCGCCTTGGGCTGCGAGCATCGCCTCGCGACCGCGCTCTCCCATTCTCTGCGCGCTCTCGGGGTCGCTGAGGAACTCGCGGAAGGCTGGCTCGAGCTCGTTGGCGCTTTGAACCTCCCGGACGCCTTCGGCTTCGAGGAGCCGCTTGACGGGCTCTGCGAAGTTGACCCAGTGCGGACCAAAGAGCGTGGGCTTGGCGTACATCACCGGCTCGAGCATGTTCTGGCCCCCGTGGGGGATCAGTGACCCGCCCACGAACACGAGGTCGGCGGCAGCGTAGAGGCGGCCTAGCTCACCGACGGTGTTGACTAGGAGGACCTCGCCGGGAGGGAGCGGAGCCGAGGCGCTCTCTGCCCCGCGAGCCGAGACTTGTTCCGTCCGCTGGGTCACGGAGACCTGGGCTTGGAGGAGGGCGAGGACCTCGGGAGTCCGCTCGGTGTGACGAGGCACCAGCACCAAACGCAGGCCCGGAAAATCGTCGCGGAGTGACGTATAGGCCTTGAGAAGACTCGCCTCCTCGCTGGGGTGGGTCGAGCCGCCCATCAGGACCAGGTCTTCTTCGCCTATCCCCATGTCTCTGCGAACCTCGGCCGGGTCGAGGTCCGCCGCTGCGAGTTGGTCGTATTTGACTGAGCCGGTGACTTGGATGGAGCGGGCCGGGATCCCGAGGTTGCGGAAGCGCTCGGCATAGAGCTCGGTCTGGACGAAGAAGAGCCCGATCTTGCCGACGGGGTCGAAGAGGAGGCTTCGGACGAAGCGATAGCTGCGGAAGCTCTTGGCGCTGATTCGCCCGTTTACGAGGGCGATGGGGATCCTGTTCCTGTGAGCTTCATGAAGGAAGTTCGGCCAGATCTCGAGTTCGACGAGGACCACCACGCTCGGTCGGATCGCGCGGAAGACCTTGGCCACGGACCAGGTGAAGTCGATGGGGAAATAGAACACCCGCTTGTCCGGGTAGGTCCGCTTGGCGACCTCTTGGCCCGTCCCAGTCGTGGTCGAGAGTACGATCTCGAACTCAGGGAGCTCGCGCTCGATGGCGTCGACGAGGGTCCGCGCGGCCTGAATCTCGCCGACGGAGACCCCGTGGATCCAGATGCAGGGTCGAGTTCCGAGGCGCTTCTCGCACTCCCCCAGCCGCTCCTTGAGCCCAGACAGGTGTCGCCGACCGCGCTTGCGCGCGACCTTGTAGCTCAGGACGGGAGAGGCGAGGAGGAGTCCTGCGTAGTAGGCGAAGTCGACCAGCGAAGGCACGCCGGCCTCACAGACTCGCTAGAGAGAGCGAAGCGCTGAGGTGCACGGGTCGAGCGAGGTCGCGCTAGGCGACCCCCGCCTTCCCGCAGCACTTCTTGAACTTCTTGTTCGAGCCACAGGGGCAGGGCGCGTTGCGGCTGACCTTGGGCTGCTCACGGCGTACGGGCTGGCTCGGCATGTCGCTCTGCGACGCGGCGTAGGCCTCCGCTTCGGTGATCGCGGCTTGGTGCTCGAAGCCGGCCTCGAACTCGGTCGGCGCCGTGTATTGCGTCGGCTGCCAGATCGAGCCCAAGCTCTGCTCCTCTTGCTCGGTCACGGGTCGGACGCGGAACAGGAGCGAGGTGATCTCGCCCGCAGTCGTCTCCCACATCTCTTGGAAGAGCTCGTAGCCCTCCTTCTTGTAGGCGATCTTGGGGTCGGTCTGGGCGTAGCCGCGCCAGCCGATGCCGCCTCGAAGCTGGTCCATCCCGCGGAGGTGGTCCTTCCACTTCTCGTCGACCTCTTGGAGCATGATGTAACGCTCCAGCTTCCGCATCTCGTCGACGCCCATCTCGGTCTCGCGGAGGCCATAGGCCTGGCCGACCTTCGCGAAGAGCATGTCGAACCCAGCCTCTGAGTCGAGCTCCTCGAGCTCGCGCGGAAGGACCCGGAACGAGAAGGTCTTGCGGACCCAGTCGCAGAGTCCGGCGTAGTTGCGGTCCTCCGGCAAGAGGTCGGGGTGGGCGTATTCGTCCATCGACTTGCCGAGGCAGCGCTCGATCCAGAGGAAGGTCGCCTTGCGGAGGTCTTCCTCCTGGCCCTCGAGGATCCGCTGGCGCTCGCGGTAGACCAGCTTGCGCTGCTCGTCCATGACCTTGTCGTATTCGAGGACGTTCTTACGCGCGTCGAAGTGGTGCGACTCGACCTTCTTCTGAGCGCGCTCGATGGCCCGAGTGACCATGGGAGAGCTGATCTCCTGGTCTTCCTCCATGCCCAGCTTCTCGAGGAGCCAGGACACGCGATCGCTCGCGAAGATCCGCATCAGGTCGTCCTGGAGCGAAAGATAGAACCGGCTCGAGCCGGGGTCGCCCTGGCGACCACAGCGCCCGCGGAGCTGGTTGTCGATCCGGCGCGAGTCGTGACGCTCGGTGCCTATGATGTGGAGGCCGCCGATCTCTTGGACCCTGTTGCAGAGCTTGGGGATCTTGTAGCTCTTGCCGTCGACGGTGATGGTCTCTTGGAAGTGGTCGATGATCCCGCGCCACTCCCACTCCTCGTAGAGGCTGGTCCCGGTGCTGAGCTTGGTCGACTGCCAGTGCTTGAGGAGCTTCTCGTAGAACTGCGGGTCTCCCAGCTCGAGGTCCTTGGGCGCCGCGCGGAACTTCTTCCAGTGGTCGAGGAGGACCTGCTCGCTGTAGGTCCCGAGCGTGATGTCGGTTCCGCGGCCGGCCATGTTGGTCGCGACGGTCACGTGACCGAGCTGGCCCGCCTCTTCGACGATGCTGGCCTCGCGTCCGTGGTGCTTGGCGTTGAGGACCTCGTGCTCGATCCCACGACGCCGGAGCATCTCTGAGAGGCGCTCTGAGTTCTCGACCGAGATGGTGCCGACCAGGATCGGGCGACCGAGCGCGTTGACAGCCTCGATCTCGGCGCAGATCGCCTTGTACTTCTCCTTGACGGTCCGATAGATGACGTCGGGGAAGGCGGTCCGGCGCAGGGGCTTGTTGGTGGGGACCGAGAGGACGTCCAGCTTGTAGATCTCCCAGAACTCACCGGCCTCGGTCAAGGCGGTGCCGGTCATCCCGGAGAGCTTGTTGTAAAGGCGGAAGTAGTTCTGGAGCGTGATCGTGGCGAGGGTCTGGGTCTCCTTCTTGATCTTGACTCCCTCCTTGGCCTCGATCGCTTGGTGGAGACCGTCGGACCAGGTCCGGCCCTGCATCAAGCGGCCGGTGTGCTCGTCGACGATGATGATCTCGTCATCTTGGACGACGTAGGCCTTGTCTCGCTTGTAGAGGGAGTGGGCTCGGATCGACTGCTCGATGTAGTGGGGCCACTGAGCCGAGGCCGACTCGTAGATGTTTCCCTCGCCGAGGAGCTTCTCGACGCGCTCGACGCCTCGCTCGGTCAGGGTCACCGAGTGGTCCTTCTCGCTGAACACGAAGTCCCACTGGTCCTCGAGGTCTTCCTTCTCGACGCCCTTCTTCTTGGCCTCCTCCTCGAGCTTGTT